>Ga0335075_10004092_pt1 | contig 22859 bp, 18 predicted proteins | sample Lox_Sample_24_FD_206723 | JGI IMG/M metagenome (GOLD analysis project Ga0335075, IMG submission 206723) | Soil microbial communities from Loxahatchee National Wildlife Refuge, Florida, United States - Lox_Sample_2.4 | ecosystem: Environmental > Terrestrial > Soil > Wetlands | place: USA...
TAAGTTCTCTGTCGCGATGAAGATGGTCGTGCACGAAGGCCGGGGGGACGACCTCGTAGCCGCCCTCGGCGGCGTGTTCCAGCAGATCGAGAACGAGCCTGCGACCGAGATCTACCTCTTGAACCGCTCGGCCGCCGATCCCGACGTCTTCTTTTCCTACGAGGTATTCAGCTCGAAAGCCGACTTCGATGCGCACTGTGCCACCGACACGGTGCGCGCCCTGCGCCCGGTGCTCGCCGAACTGGTGGTCTCGACCGAACTCCTCCATGGCGAGCCGGTCCGCGGGCGGGGTCTGGCCAGCTGAGCAGGCAGCCGGGCAGATCCGCGGCGATCACCGGATCCTGAACTCCGGCCGGGTGACAGCGGCGCGGTCAACGGTGCCCTCCGAGAGCGGGTTGCCGATCTGCGTATAGGCCAGGCCGCGGGCCAGGGCCACGCTCCGCCCCACGTCGAGTGACTCCCAGATGGCGCGAACCGTTCCCTGGACCGCGGCGGGCGGCTTCGAGGCGATGCTGGCCGCGATCTGGTGGGCCCGCGCCCACAGTTCCTGCCGGTCGGCGATCTCGGTTACCAGGCCGATTGCCAGTGCTCGCTCGGCTGATACCCGCTCGTCCAGGCCCATGAGGGCAATCCGGAGGGCCTCACCCAGCGGCACCCGGCGGGTCAGCCCGATCGGCTCGAGAACGGCCGTGAGGCCATAGGTGACGTGCGGATCGAAGAACGTCGCTTCGGGTGAGCAGATGACGATGTCGGACTCGTTGATCCAGTAGAACGCACCGCCGGCCGCCATGCCCTGCACCGCGCACACGACCGGCTTCCACACCCGGTTGGCCTTCGGGCTGAGCCAGTCGCCCGGGTCGGCCTGGCTCCAGACGTTGGCCGGGAACTGGAGTGGGGCCTTGACGTCGACGCCCGTCGAGAAGGCCCGGTCGCCGGCCGCCCGCAGGACGACGGAATGAACCGAATCGTCTCCGCGGATGAGCGACCACAGCTCCCGGAACTCCTCGCACATCTGCTGGTTGAAGGCGTTCAGAACCTCCGGGCGGCTGAGCGTGATCGTCGCGACGTGATCATCGCCGACGGTAAACAACACGGTCTCGAACGTCGAGGTCATGTGATTAAGTGTACTTAATTGGATGGCGGTAGCGCGGGCGTGGTCTCCGCAGAGGGATACAGAGAGCGGCGAAGGACCGCGGTGATCTCGGCGCTGCAGCGGCGTGAGACCTCGGCCGAAGGGATGATGAGCTCGAAACCATGCGGCGCGCCGGGATAGAGGTGCAGCTCGGTCGGGACCCCCGCCTCGGTGAGACCGGATGCGTAGGCGATGCTCTCGTCGCGGAAGAGGTCGGCTCCCCCGACCGCGACGAACGCCGGTGGCAGGCCCGCCAGGCCGGTCGCGCGCGCCGGGGCGGCGTAGGCGGGCACGTCCGGTCCGCCGGCACCAGGCCCGAGGTAGGCGCGCCAGCCGAGGGCGTTCGCTGACTTGCCCCACACGGCGGCGTCGTCGAGCTGGCTCGAACGGGTGATCTGCCGGTCGTCCAGCATGGGGTACACGAGCACCTGATGCACCAGCCGCGGCCCGCCGCGGTCCCTGGCCAGCAGCGCGAGCCCGGCCGCCAGGCCAGCTCCCGCACTGGCCCCGGCCACCGCCACGCGGTCGGGGTCAATTCCGAGCCGCTCCGCGTGCGCGGCGATCCAGCTCAGCCCGGCGTAGCAATCCTCCAGGGGCACGGGATATGGGTGCTCGGGCGCCAGGCGGTATTCGACGGCGACCACGACGCAGTCCAGTGTCTCGGCCCACAGGTTGAGCCGCGGATCGACGGTAAGCGCGGAACCGGAGATGTAGCCGCCACCGTGGATCCAGTACAGGCAGGGCCGGATAACCCCCGGGTCCGGCGGCGCGTAGACGCGTACCTGGACGGACGCGTCAACGTGCTCGTCGCGGAACACGGTCGTGGTCGGAGGAGGCTCCGGGACGGGGACAGCGGCCCGGGCCGCTCGCCGGGCCGCGATCGTCTCGAGAGTCCACTCGTCAAAGTCGAACGTGCCGGGCGGGAGCGCGGCCAGCTGGGTGGCGATCTCCGGGTCAAGCGGCTCGGTATGCCGGCCGCCGGCGGCTCCTGGCGGCATCACTGGTCACCGCCGGCCGCGATAGAGGCGGCCGCGCGGCCGGCCGTCACGCTGCCCGCGGGCTCGCTGCCGGCAGGACTAAGCACGAAGCCCTCGTAGTCACAGGCCGCGACGTTAGCACAGGTATCCGCGTAGGCGGGGAAGCCGACGAGCGGCATGAAGACGCGGGTCTTGCCGGGAATGTTGGCCCCCAGATACCACGAGTTGCAGTGCGGATACAGGGTTTTCCCGGCCATCTCGTTGACATGCTGCACCCATGATTCCTCGGCCTCGAGCGTCGCCTCGATCGAGGCGACCCCGTTCCTGCGCAGGTACTTCAGGCAGTCGCCGATCCAGGTCACGTGCTGGTGGATGGACACCATCATGTTGGTGAGAACCGATGGGCTGCCCGGCCCGCTGATCGTGAACAGGTTCGGGAAGCCGGGCACGCCCAGGCCGAGGTAGGTGCGCGGGCCCGCGGACCATTTTTCCCGCAGGCTGAGACCGCCACGGCCGCGGATGTCGATGCTGAGCAGCGCGCCGGTCATCGCGTCGAACCCGGTGGCGAAGACCACGACGTCAAGCTTGTAGTCGCCGGCCGAGGTCCGGACTCCCGTGGCCGTGAGCCGCTCGATCGGCGCCGATTTCACGTCGACCAGATGCACGTTCGGCCGGTTGAACGTCTCGTAGTAACCGGTATCGAGGCAGATGCGCTTGCAGCCCACGATCTGCGACGGTGACAGCAGCGCGGCGACATCCGGGTCCTTCACGATCTGGCGGATTTTCCCGCGCACGAACTCGGCGGCGATGTCGTTGGCGTCCTTGTTGACCCCGATGTCGCCGTAGGTGCCGAGCAGGGCCGGGCCACCGCGGGCCCACCGGGACTCAAAGGCCGCCTCTCGCTCGGCGGGCGCCGAGTCGAAGATCGACGCGGGGTTGGCCGGGAACCGGGAACCGGTACCCGAGGGCATGCGATTGCTGCGGGCCCGCAGACCCGCATAGTCGGCCTTGACGGCGGCCTGCTCGGCGGGGTCGAGCGGGTGGTTGCCGGCCGGCAGGCTGTAGGTCGCGGTGCGCTGGAACACGTAGAGCTCCGCGGCCTGCTCGGCGATGACCGGGATGGCCTGGACTCCGGAGGAGCCGGTGCCGATCACCCCGACGCGCTGGCCAGTGAAATCCACGTTGTGGTGCGGCCACCGGCCGGTGTGGTAAACCTCGCCGGCAAAATCGTCCAGCCCGGCGAGCCCCGGGACGTTCGCCGACGACAGGCACCCGGTGGCCATGATGACGAACTGCGCCGTGACCTCGTCACCGGCCTGTGTGCGCGCCGCCCACCGGCACGTGGGCTCGTCATACGTGAGAGCGACCACGCGCGTGCCGAACTGGATATCGCGCCTCAGGTCGAACCGGTCGGCAACGTGATTGAGATAGCGCAGGATCTCGGGCTGGGTCGCGAACCGCTCGGTCCACTCCCATTCTTGCTGGAGTTCCTCGGAGAACTGATAGGAGTACTCGAGGCTCTCCACGTCACAGCGGGCGCCCGGGTAGCGATTCCAGTACCAGGTCCCGCCGACGTCGCCGGCGGCCTCGAAGACGCGCGCGGTCAGGCCAATCTCGCGGACGCGCTGCAGCATGTGCAGGCCGGAGATGCCTGCCCCGACGATGACCACGTCGAGTTCAGCGCCGCCCGCGGAGGCTGGCCCGGTACCGGTACTGGTCTTCATATTGGCCCTCCTGTGACCCTGTGCGTTCGTTACCGGAAGAAAGCCAGACAGCTACGGGCGGATCACCGCGATCACGGCGCCCGCGTCCACACAGGCGCCCGGGGCGACCCGGACTTCGGCGACGGATCCGGCCAGGCCGGCGTGGACGACGTTCTCCATCTTCATCGCCTCGATCACGCAGATAACTTCGTCCTCGAGAACCTGGTCGCCGACGCCGACCAGCACCTTGACGATGGCGCCCTGGACCGGGGCCAGGATCCGGCCCGGCGAGCCGTGCGCCTCCCCGGCCCCACGCGCCTCACGCGCCTCCCGCGCCTCACGCGACGGCAGCGGCCCGTGCCCGGCGATGGCGCCTTGGGCCTGGGTGCGCCCGGCCGCGTTCCCGGGCGACCAGGTGCTGACCGGCGGCACGCCACGCCGCGTCCGCCAGGCCGGGCTCGCCGGGCGCCCCCCGTTCATGATGGCGGGTGCGGTCGCGGTGCGGCCAGGGGCCGGGCGGCCGGTGTCGCTATGCACCAGCGACAGATCGAGCTCGGTATCGATCCAGTTCGTGGAGTGCCCAGCTGCGATGAAATCGGGATGCTCGAGGATGGTGACCTGCGCGGGTATGGTCGTCGCGATCCCCTGAATTTCTGTCTCCCGCAGCGCCCGGAGCAAGCGGTGGCGCGCGCGGTCCCGGTCCGGCGCCCAGGCCACCAGCTTGGCCACCAGGTTGTCGTAGTGCGGGCTGACCGAGTCGCCGGCTGCGTAGCCGGCGTCGACCCGGATCCCCGGGCCAGCCGGCGGGGTAAACGCGGTGAGAGCGCCCGGTGAGGGAAGGAACCGCCCACCGGCCGGGTCCTCAGCGTTGACCCGCGCTTCGATGGCGTGACCGGTGACGGTGATGTCGGCCTGACCGAAGCTCAGCGCCTCGCCGCTCGCCACCCTCAACTGCCATTCCACCAGGTCAAGACCGGTTACCAGCTCGGTGACCGGGTGCTCGACCTGGAGCCTGGTGTTCATCTCCAGGAAGTAGAACGCGCCGTCGGCGTAAAGGAACTCAACCGTGCCCACTCCGGTGTAGCCGCAGGCCCGCGCGAGGCGGACGCTGGCCTCGCCCATGGCGCACCGGACCTCGCCGGGGAAGGCCGGGGCCGGGCACTCCTCCACCAGCTTCTGGTGGCGCCGCTGCGCGGAGCAGTCTCGTTCGCCCAGCCAGACGACGTGGCCGTGGGCGTCGGCCAGCACCTGCATCTCGATGTGGCGCGGGCGGGTCAGGAACCGCTCGGCGTAGAGTTCGGGGCGGCCGAAGTAGGCGCGGGCCTCACGCTCAGCCGACTCCAGGGCCGACGGCGCATCAGCCGCGCCGGTGATCACCCTCATGCCCCGCCCGCCGCCGCCAAACGCGGCCTTGACGGCGACGGGCCAGCCCCGGGTTTCCCCGAATTCGATCAGATCCGCGGCGGAGCTCAGCGCACCCGAGCCCGGCAGCACCGGCACTCCGGCCGCCTCGGCGGCCCGCCGGGCCATGATCTTGTCGCCCATCGTCTCGATGGCGGAGGCGGGCGGCCCGATGAAGGTCACGTCCCGCCCGGCGACCGACCGGGCGAACGCGGCGTTCTCGGCGAGGAACCCGTAGCCGGGGTGGAGGCCGTCGGCACCGCTGCGGTCGAGCAGGCCCGCAATCGCCTCGCCGTTCAGGTAGGTCTCCGCCGCCGTCCGGCCGGGGAGGGGGTAGGCCTCGTCGGCGAAGCGTACGTGCATCGCGTCGCGGTCCGGGTCGGAGTACACGGCGACCGTCGGCACGCCCAGTTCCCGGCAGGTGCGCATGATCCGGACCGCGATCTCGCTGCGGTTGGCGATCAGGACCTTCTTCAGCACGCCGCGCCGTCCGTCAGCATGCCGGGCCGTCCTCCCCGGCCAGGCGGAAGGCGTAGACGGGTTCGCCCGCGGTCTCGGCGATCTCGAGGATCACGGCGGCGCCGGAGCGCATCCGGGCGGTATCGGCCGGGAGCAGGCGGGTGCGCAGCCAGGGTCCCTCCTGGAGCTCGACGATGCCGACAACGGCGCTGACCCGGGCGATCCCGGACTCGTCCGGGCGGGTGTACGGCGCGGCCCAGGTGACCACGCGGCCGGCGCCGCACGCGGGTGCCCAGTCGAGGCTGGGGCTTGCGCATTCGGTGCACAGCAGCGTCTCAGGGGCGCTGAGGTGACCGTGCGGAACGCAGCGGCGCAGCAGCAGGACCCCGTCCCGGAGCGCGTCGAAGAATCGCGCCGACTGTGCGTCCCTGGTGGCAGCCGGGAAGCTCGCGGGCGTTGTCACCGGGGCCTCCGCTGCGGGCTCACGATCAGGGTGGAATGGTGGTCGAGGATTCCCCCGTTGCCGCTGGCGAGGACCACATCGTGCCGGTCGGCCTGGCGGTCACCGCCGTGGCCGCGGGCCTGGATGACCGCCTCGGACAGCGGAGTCATGCCCCAGGCGTAGTAGCCCGACAGCTGGCCGCCGCCGGTGTTGGTCGGCAGCTGCCCGCCCGCGGCCAGCGCGCCGCTCGAGGCGAACGCGCCTCCCTCGCCCTTCTTGCAGAACCCGTAGTCCTCGAGCGTGAGGATGACGGTGAAGGTGTAGCAGTCGTAGATCTCGCAGACATCGATATCGTCAGCGGTCAGGCCCGCCATCGCCATTGCCGCCCGGCCCGACGCCGCGGCACCCGACTCAAGGCCGAAGGTGCTGCCCCGGTGCATGGGATATCCGGGATGGCCCTGGCCCCACCCCCAGACGTAGACCGGGGGCTGCTGCAGGCCGGCCGCCCGGTCGGCGGCGGTCACGATCACCGCGATGCCGCCGTTCGTCACCAGGCAGCAGTCGAGCAGGCGCAGCGGGTCAGCGATCATGCGCGAGGCGTGATGGCCGGCGATGGTGATCGGCTTCCGGAGCTGCGCCAGCGGGTTGCCGGCCGCCCACGCGCGCTGGCCCACGGCCACCGCGGCGAAGTCGTCGGCGGTCGTGCCGAAGGTGTCCATATGCCGGCGGGCGGCCAGCGCATAGGCCGGCGTGGCTCCGACCAGCCCACTGGCCGGGGCGATGCTGGCGAACCCGGTCCGCGGCCGGGCCTGCGCGTAGGCCGACGGGCCCTCGCGGTGCAGCGGCGTGTCGGCCCAGACGCACGCGACCGCGCTGGCCATGCCCGCGCCGATGGCCAGCGACGCGTACTGCACCATGGCGATGGCGGTACTGCCGTACGCCTCGATCTGCGCGAGCAGGCCGAGGTCGCGCAGGCCCAGCACGCGCTGCAGATCCGGGGTAACCCCACCGGCCGTTCCGCCGCTGACCAGAAGACCGTCGATCTGCGCGAGGGCCAGGCCCGCGTCGGCGGCCGCCCGCTCCACGGCCTCGGCGGCAAGCTCGGCCGGCGACCGCCCGTATATCTTGCCGAGGTCGGTCAGGCCGAGGCCGGCTATGGCCGTGGCCGGGTCATGGGCAGGCAACCGGCTTACCGTCCCGTCCAGACCGGAGCGCGCTTCTCCGCGAACGCCCTCGGCCCCTCACTGGCGTCGTCTGACCCGCGTACGGCCGCCACCTCCGCGGCGGTGAGGGCCCAGCCCAGGGCCTCTTCCGGCCGCGTCCTGGCCACGATCCGCCCCAGCACCCGCTTGGATGACTGCACGGCCAGCGGAGCGTTGGCGGCGATGCGCTCAGCCAGCGCGATGGCCTCGTCCAGCAGCCGGCCGGGCTCGGTGACGGCATTCACCAGCCCGAGCTCGGCGGCGCGCAGCGCGCTGAACGGGTCGCCGGTCAGCGCGGCCTCCATGGCCAGCTTCGGCGGGACCTGCGCGCTCAGCCGGACGAGCCCGCCCGCCCCGGCGATGAGGCCGCGCTTGACCTCGGGCAGCCCGAACGACGCCTGCGACGAGGCAACGACGAGGTCACAGCTCAGCGCGATTTCCAGGCCCCCGCCGAAGGCCAGGCCGTTCACCGCGGCGATCAGCGGCTTGGCGATGACGTGCTGGGTGACGCCGCAGAAGCCCCAGGCCGCGACGTCCCGGTTGGTCAGCTCTCCGGAAGCGATGGCCTTCAGGTCGGCTCCCGCGCAGAAGGCCCGGCCGCTGCCGGTGACGATGACCACCCGCACCAGGGGGTCGCCGTGCAGCTCCTCAAGCAGCTCGCCCGCCTGGCGGGTCATTTCCGCGTTGACGGCGTTGAGGACCGCGGGACGGTTGAGGGTGATGATGGCGAGGTGGCCTCGCCGCTCAAGCAGGACGGCATCGCTGGGCTGGGTCGGCTGGGACATGCTGATCCGGACACTCCTCTTCGTACGGTGATATTAAGTGTACTCATTTATGCAGGAAGAGGCTACTGATTCGGCCTGGTCAGGCTATGCTCAGTTCATGGAACGGGTAGCGAGCGGGCCGGCCGCCGCGGATTCCGCGCTCGTCGACGCGCTCGCGGCCCTGCGCCGGGAACCCACCGACGCCATGCGCCCCGCAGCGGTGGCCAGGCAGCGCGCCCGTCAGGCCCTGACCGCGCGAGAGCGCATCGGCAATCTGGTCGATCCCGGCTCGTTCCGCGAGTACGGGCTGCTGGGCCGGCCGTCCCAGCCCGAACTCGCGGGCCCGGCGGACGGGATCGTCACCGGTCTGGCGCGGCTGCGGGACCGGCCGCTCGCGATCGCGTCCTATGACTACACCGTGATGGCCGGCAGCCAGGGGCACGTGAGCAATGTCAAGATCAGCCGCATCCTGGAGCTGGCCGAGGAACGCCGCCTCCCGGTCGTGATCTTCGCCGAGGGCGGGGGGCACCGGGTCCAGGAGGCGGCCATGGGTTCCCGCGGCGGCGGCGAGAGGATCTTCACCACGCTCGCCCGCCTGTCCGGCCAGGTGCCGACGGTGTGCGGCGTGCCCGGCCGCGCCTTCGCCGGTCACGCGATCCTGGCCGGCCTGTGCGACTTCGTGGCCGCCACGCAAAACGCGGCGATCGGGATCGCCGGGCCTCCGCTCGTGCAGGCGGCGCTCGGCGAGCGGCTGACCCCCGAGGAGATCGGCGCCGCGGGCATTCACGCCGCCTCCGGCGCGGCCGACGCCGTGGCCACGGACGAGGCCGGCCTGACCGACCTGATCTCGGCGTACCTGTCCTATTTCGAGGGCCGCCTCGAGCCGGCCGATCCTGCGGCGCCGGCTGCCGCCTTGCGCTCGATCGTGCCCGCCGATCCCCGCCAGCCCTACGACGTCCGCGAGGTGATCTACGGACTGTGTGATCTGGGCGAGATCCTGGAGCTGCGGGCCGGGTTCGCCCCGAACCTGGTTACCGCGCTGGGGCGGGTAGACGGCTGGCCCGTCGGGTTCGTGGCCAGCCAGCCTCTGGTCCTGGCCGGCGCCATCGACGCGGCGGCCTCGGATAAGCTCTCGCGCTTCGCCCAGCTGTGCGACGCGTTCGGCTTGCCAGTGATCTTCCTGGTCGACTCCCCCGGCTTCGTGGTCGGCCCGGCGGCCGAGCGGTCGGCGCTCATGCGGCACAGCAGCCGCGTCATTCACGCGCTCACGCACGCGCAGGTGCCGTTCTTCACCGTCACGCTGCGCAAGTCCTACGGCCTGGCCCACTTCGCCATGGGTGGCCGGCCGCTTGGTGCCTCGATGGTCGTCGCCTGGCCGACGGCCGAGTACGGCGCGATGGGCCCGGAGGGAGCGGCCAAGGTGCTCGGCGGGGACGACGGCACCAGCGCCGAGCAAGAACACGCCCTGGCCCTGCGCCGGGAAGGCGCCGCGCTGAAGATGGCCGAGGTCTTCGCCATCGACGACCTGATCGATCCGGCGGAGACCAGAGCCACGCTGGCGGACTGGCTGGCGGCCGTGATGCCGGCCACCCGGCCGGGCGGCCGGCCCGTCGAGCCGTGGTAGCACCCGCGGGGCTCCTGGCCGGCTATCGGGTCGTCGAGATATCGATGCTGCTCAACGGGGCATCGACGGCCATGATGCTGGCCGACCTGGGGGCCGAGGTCATCAAGGTGGAGAACCCCCGGCTCGGCGATTACCTGCGCATCGACGAGACCTGGTACCTGCACGTGCAGGCCAACAGGAACAAGCGCAGCATCTGCCTGGACCTGCTCACCCCCGGCGGCCAGGAGGTTCTCGGCCGGCTGATCCGCACCGCTGACGTCTTCGTCACCAACGCCACCGCAGACCGCGCCGGGCGGCTGGGCCTGTCGTACGAGCAGCTCACGGCGCTGCGCGCGGACATCGTGTACTGCCAGAACACCGGCTTCGGCGCCACGGGCCCGTACCGGGACCTGCCCGTGCACGGCCAGATGATGGACGCGCTGGCCGGTGCCCGGCCGGTCACGATGGGCAGCGACGGGCTGACCCGCCCGGCGGGCGGCCCGGTGGCCTGGCCAAGCCTGCAGATCGGCGGCGAGGCCACCGCCACCGGGGCCATCTACGCCGCGTTCCACATCGCTGCCGGGCTGGCTCGCCGCGAGCGCACTGGCCAGGGCTGCTTCCTCGACGTGGCCTCGGCCGCCGCGGTGACCGCGAACGCGTGGACCGCGGTGTCGGCCTGGCTGAACCAGCCGGAGGCGGCCGCCGCCCTGTCCGATCCGGCCCAGCGCCGGGGCGTGGCCAGGTACCAGTGGTACCAGACCGCCGATCTGAAGTTCGTCCTGTTCTGCCCGGAGGAGCGTAAGTTCTGGAGCACCTTCTGCCGGCTCGCCGGGCGCGAGGACCTCCTCGACCGGGTATACGGAGAAGACCTCAGGCGCGAGGTGCAGGCCATCATCGGCACCAGGACGCTGGCCGAGTGGATGCAGGTCGCGGTCGAGCACCGGCTGCCCATCGGCCCCGCCCACGCCGCGATCGGGGAGGTGGTGGCCGACCCGCAGATGGCGGCGCGCGGCCTGCTCGTGCCGGGCCGGGACGCTGGCGGCCGGCCGGTCACCTACATCGGGCAGCCAGTGCTGGTCGACGGCGCGGGCGGCGGCGAGCCTGCCCCGGCGCCGGCCCAGGGCGCCGACACCGGCGCGATCCTGCGCGAGCTCGGCTATGACGACGATGCCATCGCCGCGCTGGCCGCCGCCCGGGTCACCACGGCCGAGCAGCACGACGACGGTTTCATCGCGCGGAACGTCCACGGCCCGGCCGGCCCCGGCCAGGCCAGTCCAGGACAGGGCAGGCCTCGGGTGGGCGGCTCCGGAGTACAAGACGGCTAGCGACTGGAACTGCAGGGGTTACCAGCAGTGCGGTGCGCATGGCTGTCGCCAAAACTGGCAGCGGGATACGCCGGTTTACGTCACGGCTGCCTGGTGTGACCGGTGAGCCGCGGCTAAGGCCAGGCGCCGCTCAGCAGGTCCCGGGAAGCGGCCTTTTCATGATCGGGGTACATGAGACGGAAATAGCCGTACTCATGTACCCCGATCAAGAAAACCATGCCCGCCACCGGCCTGTTAACGGGCTGCAGGCGCCTATCACGGCATCGCCGGCGCAGTGCCGCAGCTGAGCTGCCCGGATCATCAAGCCCGCGGTCTGGCCCAGCGGGCTCGCCGTGACCAGGCGCAGCCGACGGCGGCTGAGCAAGACGCAGGGCCAGCACCTGGAAGCGCCCCCAAAGGGACTAACGGGTGACCTCGAAGCCGGCCTGGTCGCGGTCCCACACCTCGGCAGTCAGCGGGCGCGCGCGCAGCGTTACCTTGTCGGTCTTGTACTGCGCGTTGCGCGGGAGCTCGCCGGCGATCTCGATGTAGCGCGGCACGAAGTAGTACGGCGCGTTGTCGTTGATGAAGCGCGCCAGGCCGGCCGGCTCAAGCTGCGCCCCAGAACGCGGCACGACGCAGACCGCGAGCTCCGATTCGGACTCGAGCTCGGCCGATTGCCGCCCGAAGGCGGCCGCGTCGGCGACGTCCGGGTGCCTGGTCACGACCGCCTCCACCTCGGTCATCGAGATGTTCCGGCCCTTGTAGCGGATGTAGTCCTTCTTGCGGTCGGCGAAGAAGTACTGCCCGTCCGGATCGGCCCGGGCCAGGTCTCCGGTGTGGTGCCACAGGTTGCGCCAGGTCCGCGCCGTCACCTCCGGGGCGTTGAAGTACCCGGCGAACAGCACGAACGGCTCCTTCGGCCGCACCACGATCTCGCCCACCTGGCCCGGCGGCACGTCCTCGTCGTTGTCGTCGACCAGGCGGACGTCCAGCCACGGCACTGGCCGGCCGATCGCGCTGCCCCGCCACTCGGTGCCGTCGTCCGGCGCGGAGAAAATCCGGCACGGCACCTCGCTCTGCCCGTAGGCCTGGATGACCTGCTCGATGCCGAAGCGCTTTTTGAACCGCTCGACATCGCTCCACGGCATCGGCACCGGGACGGCGCAGCGCACCGGGTTGTCACGGTCGTCGGGCCGTTCCGGCTCCTGCATGAGGAACATGTGCATCGCGCCGAGGGTAAAGATCTGGGTTGCGCGGTAGTGCCGGACGCGCTCCCAGAACCGGGACACCGACAGCCGGGCATCGATGCCCACCGCGGTGCCGCTGACCAGCGAGGGCCACACCGCCGTGGTCCAGGCACCGCCCAGGTACATGGGCAGGCAGGAATACCACACCTCGTCCTCGCGGATGTGCCGGTCCGCGATCCAGTACGACGCCGAGCGCATCAGCCCCGCGTGAGTCTGCATGATCCCCTTGGGCGCGCCGGTGGTACCCGAAGACCACCACAACATCAGGATGTCGTCATACCGGGCGGCCGGCGGCGTTGGCGCCGGCCCGCCGGAGAGCAGCTCGTCCCAGGCGTGTACGGCCAGGCCGGGGCGGCGCAGGGAAGCAGGGTCCGCATCGCCGATGACGACGAGGTGCCGGACCTGGCCCAGGTCGGGCAGGTCGGCGTAGTTCCGGGCCAGGTGGGCGTCGGCCACCAGGACCTGCGCGGTCGACGCCTGCAGGTTCCGGTGCAGGAACTCGCCGTGGTAATCGGTGCTCATGGGCGCAAACATGGCGCCGAGCTCGGACGCGCCGATGCCGGTCTGGACGAGTTCCACCGACGCGTCCATGTGCACGGCGACCACGTCGCCGCGGCCCACGCCGAACCCGCGCAGCGCCGCCGCGATGCGGGAGGAGTTCTCCCGCGCCTGGCCGAACGTCACCGACCGGTCGCCGGACATCAGCCAGGTGGCATCGCCGGCCACCCCGGCCTGCTCGGTGAGCACCTGGCCGGCCACCCGGGCGGACAGCCGGGAGAGGTCCACGATATGCATCCAAGCTCCCTATGATCGCGGGGCGAGCGGTGCGGCGTCCGTTCCGCGGGTTGGCCGGTGGCGCGGCGCGAGACGCCGGGCCGCGTCCCTGATGTCGAGGCCGGCGGGCAGCAGGGCCAGGACCGGAGTCGTGACGCCGCTGCTCACGTAGCGGGCGATCTGCTCCAGGCAGTCACCGGGCGGGCCGTGCACGCAGACCGAGTCGACGACTTCGTCGGGCACGGCGGCCGTCGCGGCCTTCCGGTCCCCGGCGTCCCACGCCCGCCACATGCCCGCCAGCGCCTCGCCGTGGCCCAGCCAGACCTCGTACGCGCGGTAGACCGGAACGGTGAGGTAGCCGCTGACCAGTGGCCGGACGGCGGCCCGCACGGCGGCGGCGTCGGGCGACGGGCACACCATGATCCGCGCGATGATCTCGGCCGCCGGGTTCTCCTCGTGCACGATCGCGGCGATCCGCTTCACGTCCTGCGGCGACACCCAGTTCAGGATCACCCCGTCGGCCTCGCGGGCGGCCAGCCTCAGCATCCGCTCGCGCAGCGCGGCGACCATGATCTTCGGCGGCGTCTGCGGCACCAGGCCCAGCCGGAATCCGGCCACCGAGAAGGTGTCGTACTGGGCGGCCACGCGGTCGCCGGCCAGCGCGGCGCGCAGGAATCTCAGCACGTCGCGGGTGCGCGAGTACGGCTTGTCGAACGCAACCCCGTTCCACCGCTGCACGATCACGTCCGACGACGCGCCCAGGCCGAGCACGAAGCGGCCCGGCGCGGCGTCCGCCATGGCCGCGGCGGTCTGCGCGAGCACGGCCGGCCCCCTGGTGAACGACGACACGATGGCCGTGCCCAGCCGCAGCCGCGGTTCCGCTGCCGCGGCCAGGGCCAGCGGGGTGATGCCATCGGCACCGTTGGACTCCGCCGACCACACGTCGGTGTAGCCGGCGTCGGCCAGCTCGCGGTAGAGCCCCGGATGTGCGGCGAGCGGAACGCCATCGAGCGGGACCGTGATGCCCCAGGCCATCAGTCTCGCTCCCCCTGGATGATCTGGTACGCGGTCAGCATCAGCTTGGGCACGATCCACTCGAAGTCGGCGTGCAACGCGGTGTCGCTGGCCCCGCTGACATGGCGGTAGTAGGAGCCTTCGGCGATGCAGCCGAGCTTGAACAGGGCCAGGATCTCGTAGTAGCGCCGGTCCTCGGCCGGCCGGCCGGATACCGCCGCGTACCGCTCCGCGAGCTCGGCCCGGGTCGGCGCGCCGGGAAGCTGGCTCGCGTTGCCGTAGAAGGCGTTGAGCGGCGATTCCTCACCGGCCTGCGCCCACAGGCCGAGGACCCAGCCGAGGTCGACCAGCGGGTCACCGATCGTGGACTGCTCCCAGTCGAGCACGCCCGCGACCCGTGGCGGCAGGTCGTCAGCGAACAGGACGTTCAGGAACTGGTAGTCGCCGTGGATGATGCCCGGTGGCCCGGACTCTGGCTGGTGGGAACGCAGCCAGTCCGCTATCTCGGCCAGCCTCGGCAGGTCCCTGGTCTGATAGCCGGCCAGCTGCCCCAGCCAGCGGTCGACCTGGCGATCGAGGTAGCCGGCCGGCCGGCCGAACCCGGCCAGGCCCGCGGCCTCGAAGTCGACCCGCGACAGGTGCGCGATCACGTCGATGAAGTCGATCATCATCGCGCGCATGGCGCCGTCCCGGAGCGCGTGAGCGGGATACGGCGCCTTCAGGTGGAAGCCCTCGACCTTGGACATGAGCAGGAACGGCGCGCCGATGACGCCGTCGTCGGCGCACAAGTGGATGGCCCGCGGATGCGGGACGGGTGTGCCCTGCAGCGCGCTGAGCACCCGGAACTCCCGGCCCACGTCGTGGGCGGACGCGGACAGCCGCTGCCGGGGCGGGCGGCGCAGGATGACCGGCCCGGTGTCGGCCGACAGCTCGAAGATCTCGTTCGAGCTGCCCGAGGTGATCCGCTCGATCCGGCGGACCGTCCCGATCTCCGGCACGTGGCGGGCCAGGTACCACAGCAGGACGGGCTCATCCAGGTACTCAGCGAGCAGCGTCACCGGTCCTCCCCCATAGCGATCAGCGGTTCAGGCTGAGCTCATCGAGAGCGGCCGCGAAACGCTCCCTGGCCCCGGCCGCCCGGGTCGGGATGTGCTCGGTGGGAACCTCGCGGGCCTGGTAGCCGCGCAGGATCCGGCGGGCGACGCTGACCCGGTGTACCTCGTCCGGGCCGTCGACGATCGAGAACGACCTGGCCTGCCGGAACATGAGCTCCAGCGGCAGGTCGGTGGAGTAGCCGAGGGAACCGTGGACCTGCAGGGCCTTGTCCACCACGTCGAACAGCGCGCGCGAGCCGAAGTACTTGATCATCGCGATCTCGGTCCGGGCCGCCGGCGCTCCGGCCTGGTCGATCTTCCAGGCCGCGTGCAGCGTCATCAGCCGCGCCGCCTGCATCTGCGCGGCGCAGTCGGCGATGTAGTTCTGGATCGACTGCTTCTCCGACAGCAGGGACCCGTGCGTGTACCGGGACAGCGAGCGCTCGCACATCATGTCGAACGCCCGCTGCATCATGCCGATCCACCGCATGCAGTGATGGATGCGGCCCGGGCCGAGGCGCTTCTGGGCCAGCACGAAGCCCTCGCCGGGCTGGCCGATGATGTGGTCGGCCGGCACCCGGACGTTCTCGTACCTGATCTCGGCGTCCCCGGTCGACCAGTTCAGGTGGTGCTCGCACGGCTCGGCCATGGTTCCGATGGTGCGGACCATGATCACCCCGGGCGTGCCCTTGGGGACGATGAACATCGAGGCGCGCCGGTGCGGCGGTGCATCCGGATCGGTGACCGCCATCACGATCAGGAAGTCGGCCGTCGGCCCGTTGGAGGTGAACCACTTGTGCCCGTTGATCACCCAGTCCTCGCCGTCGCGCACGGCGCTGGTGGACAGCAGGGTCGGGTCGGCGCCCGCCCCCGGCTCGGTCATCGAGAAGGCGGACCGCAGCTTGCCCTCGAGCAGTGGGTAAAGCCACCGTTCCTTCTGCTCGCCGGTCGCGCCGACGGCGATCAGCTCCGCGTTGCCGGAATCCGGCGCCATGTTGCCGAACACCTCGGAGGCGTAGAACGCCTGGCCGAGGATCTCATGCAGCAGGGCCAGCTTGACCTGGCCCATGCCTGTCCCGCCCAGTTCCGGGGGCAGGTGGGCGGCCCACAGGCCGGCGTCCTTGACCCGCTGCTTGAGCGGCTCCTCCAGGCGCAGCAGCGTGTCCCGGTCAACGCCGAGGACTTCGAGGTCGCGGACCTCGGTATGGACGAACTCGCGAGCCCAGTCGAGCTTGCTCTGGTACTCGGGCTCGGTCGAAAACTCCCACATCGCTGCGGCTTCTCCTCGCTACGTCCGGGCCAGCTGGCCGTTTGCCCGCGCCTTTTCCGGCGCTTCCGCCAGCTGGCTTCGCGCCCGTCGCTGGCGGTGCAGCTCGGGTGGACCGAGGTAGGCGCGGTCGAAGACGGCCCGGCGGAGGAAGAAATGCAGGTCGTTCTCCCAGGTGTAACCTATGCCGCCGTGCAGTTCGATGGCGCGCCGGGCGGCCGCGATGTATCTCTCGGTGATGTGCGCCTTGGTCAGGGAGGCGAACCCGCCGGCGTCCCCCAGGGCACAGTCCATCGCGTGCGCCGCGTACCAGTACATGCCCCGGGCCGGCAGGACATCCGCCGCCAGGTCGGCTAGCTGGTGCTGGACCGCCTGGAAGTGCCCGATCGTGGTGCCGAACTGCTCGCGTACCTGACAGTAGGCCACGGCCAGGTCCAGGCATTTCGCCGCCCCGCCGTAGGCATCGGCGGCGACCAGCACGGCTCCGAGCTGCAGCACCCGCTCAGCGGCGTCGGCCCCGCCGGCCAGCCGCTCGTGGTCCGGCCCGTCGAAGACCACCGAGATCATCGGCCGGGTGCGATCGAGCACCTCGGTATCGACGGTGGTCAGGCCGTCGGCGCCGAGCTCGAGGAGGGCGAGACCGTCGGCCAGGACCACCACCACCAGGTCCACGGCGTCGCCCGCGAGAACGTGCTGCTTCTCCCCCGTGAGCCGGGGGCCGCCCATCTGCAGCGCGTCCAGGCTCCAGCGTCCGCCGGGCTCGGCGATCGCGATCGTGGCCCGGCGCTGGCCCGAGGCCAGCTCGGGCAGCCAGCGGGACCGCTGCTCGTCGCTGCCCGCGGTGGTGAGGGCATAGGCGGCGAGCGCGCGGCCGAGGAATGGGCCCGGCGCGCAGGCCGCGCCGAGCCGCTCGGCCGCGACGGCCACGTCGAGGATGGTGCCGCCGCCTCCGCCGTAGGCGTCGGGGATCAGTATCTCGGACAGGTGCAGGGCGCCGAGGTCGTCCAGCGGGCCCAGCTGCGCGTCGTAGCACTCGCGCACCCGCGACAGCGGGAAGCTGCCGGTGAAGAAGCTGTCGATCGACTGCTCGAGCAGCCGCTGTTCGGCGCTGAGGTCAAAGTCCACCGTCGGCTCCTATTCTCCGGGCAGGACCGTGTCGCGCGGCAGGCCCAGGCCGCGCTGAGCGATGATGTTGCGCTGGATGTTCGACGCGCCGCCGGCGATCGCGCTGCCGAGCGAGCCGAAGTACTGGTACATCCAGCGCTCCGGGCCAATCGCGGCGCCCGGGCGCGCCCCGGTGTGCGGCAGCAGGCTGGCGTCCCCGAGAATGTCGATGGCGATGGCCGCGATCCGCTCGGCGATGTTGGTGCTGGAGATCTTGTTGATCAGGCCGAGGGGGCCCGACGGCTCGTCCTTGAGCGAGCGGGACAGCTGGAGATAGCCCGAGTACCGCTGCGCCTCCACGTAACCCTGCACCTCCATGAGCCGGGAGCGCATCCGCTGATCCTCGATCCACGGCCGGCCCGCGGGACCGGGTGTCTGGCGCGCGAGCCGGATGAGGCTGTTCATCAGGCGGTCGGACTCGCTGACGTCACCGACCCAGGCGCGCTCGTGCTTGAGGGTGGTATTCGCGACCGCCCAGCCCTCGCCCGGCTCGCCAACGATCCAGTCGGCTCCGGTGGTGGCGTCGGTCAGGAACACCTCGTTGAACTCCGACTCGCCGGTGACCTGCCGGAGCGGGCGCACCTCTATGCCGGGCTGATCCATCGGCACGAGCAGGTAGGAGATCCCCTTGCGCTTGGGCGCATCCGGGTTGGTCCGGGCCAGCAGGAACATGTAATCGGCCTCGTGCGCGGAGCTCGTCCAGACCTTCTGCCCGCGGATGACCCACCGCCCACCCGCCTCCCCATCCCCCTTCACCAGCGTCGCGGTCGTGCGGAGAGAGGCCAGGTCGCTGCCGGCCTCGGGCTCGCTGTAGCCCTGGCACCACGTGATCCGGCCGGTGATGGTCGGCTCGATGAAACGTTCCTTCTGCCACGGCGCTCCGGCCTCGAGCAGTGTCGGGACGAGCAGCCGGGTGCCGAGTGACCGTAGCTCCATCGGAGCGCGCACGGCCTCGAACTCCTCCTTGATCACCCGGGCCTTGAGCGCGTCGGGCGGCTGCTCGGAGCCGCCGTACTGGCGCGGAACCGACCGGTAGAGGTACCCGGCGGCCACGGCGGCCTGGCGGAACAGAGCGACATCGCCGGAGTCGGCCGAGCCCTCCGCGCGCCCGGCGCCGGCCGGGCGCGAGCCGGCGGACGGCCGCCAGTGCTCCACCAGGAAGGCCCGTACCTCCTCGCGGAAGCGCTCGTAGTCAGGTCCGTACGTCAGGTCCATGGCGCTCTGGTGTCCGTCCCTCTCCTGGCGCTGCACCACATCGGTCGGTCGCAAATTAAGTATACTTTATTGGGCTGACGGCCGCCAAGCTAGAGCTGATTTAGCGCGCCCGGGTCGCCACGTCAGGCCGTGCCGCCGCGGACAAGATCTGCGCCACGTTCGGCGATCATGATCGTCGGCGAGTTGGTGTTCCCGCTCGGGACCAGCGGCATGACCGACGCGTCGATCACCCGCAGGCCGTCGACGCCGACGACCCGCAGAGACGGGTCGACGACAGCGCCGTCGTCGCTGCCCATCCGGCACGTTCCGACGCCGTGCTCGCCGCGGAAGCCGAACTGCCGGACAAAGCTGTCCCAGTCCCCCCGGCTCTGCACGCCGTCACCCGGCAGCAGCTCGCCCGTGACCACCGGCTTGAACGCATCCGCGTCGAAGATGGCCCGCACCGCCCGGCACGCCTCGCCCAGCGCCGCGGCGTCGGCCGCGTCGGCGAAGAGGCTGTGATCGATGACCGGCGGAGCCAACGCATCGGCCGACCGCAGCCGGACCTCGCCGCGGCTGCCCGGGTGCAGCACGCAGGCCAGCACGGTCACCGAGGACAGCGGAAGCAGCCGCATCTCGTGGACGTCATGCCGGTGCGCCTGGCCGGGCTCGCCGTCGGCCTGCGCGGTCAGCGTCTCGGCCAGGCGGCCCTTCCCCGCGCTGACCCCGAACGGCGCGAACGTGATCTGGATGTCGCTCGGCCCGCTGTCGTGGCCGTCCAGGTGGCCGAACACCAGCGCGTGCCCGAACGGGCTGGCCAGCGCGCCCCGCCCGCGCAGCGCGAAGTCGAGCCCGTGGCGCGCGACCCCCGCCGGGTTGAAGTCGCGGTTCAGCGTGCGCACGTTTACCCCGTACATGAGCGTGGCGTACGGGTGCTCCTGCAGGTTCTTGCCGACGGCCGGGCGATCGCAACGGACCTCGATGCCGTGCGCCCGGAGCTGGTCGGCCGGGCCGACGCCGGACAGCATCAGGAGCTTCGGCGAGGCGAAGGTCCCTGCCGACAAGATCACCTCGCCGCGGCAGTGGGCCCGCCCGGCCCGGCCCCGGACGGAGTACTCCACGCCCGTGGCCCGCGTTCCGGTGAAGAGCACCCGGTGAACCAGCGCGCCGGTCCGGACGGTCAGGTTTCGCCTGCGCACGGCCGGGGCGAGGTAGGCCCGGGCCGCGCTGCTCCGCCAGCCGCGGCGTATCGATGCCTGGCCGCGGGAGACGCCTTCCTGGTGCACGCCGTTGTAGTCGGCGTTGACGGGATAGCCCGCCTGCTGCGCGGCCCGCAGGAACACCTGGGTAATCGGCTGCGGGGTGCGCGGGAAGGCGACGTGAACCGGGCCCGAGCTGCCGCGGCCGGTGGCCGGCCCGTCCTCGAACGTCTCGCTCCGCTGGAAGTACGGCTGCACGTCGGATGCGCCCCAGCCGTCACAGCCCGCGCCCGCCCAGGCGTCGAAGTCGGCGTGGTGACCGTGCACCCACATCATGCCGTTGATCGAGCTGCCGCCGCCGAGCACGCGGCCCGCGCCCCAGTGATCCACCAGGCCGCCTCGGGTAGTGTCCGGCTCGGCCGGGTAGCGCCAGTCGTAGCTCTTCGCGACCTTCATCGTGCCGGCGGGAATGCGCAGGTACGGGCTCCGGTCCCAGCTCCCGGCCTCGAGCAGCAGCACGCGACGGCCCGGATCCTCAGAGAGCCGGCCAGCCAGAACGCAGCCCGCCGAGCCCCCGCCGACCACGATCGTGTCAAATTCCTGCCGGTCGCCGTCCACCGTCCGCCCTTCTGTCGCCGCCCGGGTCTGGGCCAGGCTCATCGGGCTGGCCCTTCTGCTCAGCTACGCGGCTCGCCGTGACGGCGCATCCGCCATCAGAGTATACTCAATTCAAATTTCGCCGCAATGATGGAGAGGCCATGCCGACAGTCACCCGGGACCAGCTGATGGCGGAGTGCGCGTACCAGATGCGCGTGCTCGATCCAGGCTTCACGGGCCGGGTCGTGATCGACGCCGGAGAGTTCCTCTACGACCCGATCCTCGGCTGGGTGGAAGACGACGGCACGCTGTACTTCAGCGACCACGGCCCGCAGAAGGACCCTGACCACTGGGTTCCCTACCAGGGCCACGGTACGATTCACCGGCTCACCCGGGCCGGCGAGCACAGCCGCCTCTTCGAGCCGGGCGCGGTGCCCGGGATGCCGTACCTGATCCGCCGGGCGCCCGGGGAGTTCGGCGAGTGGGGTGGGGACATCTTCTTTCCCGGCCAGGCCAAGGGCGGGCGGGAAGGCGCCCTGAGCGGCCACCGGCTGTACCGGGTGAGCGAGGACCGGCCGCAGCCGCAGGCGTTCGTCGACATCCCGCACGCCGGGACCACCGGCGGCGGCACGCCCGGGGCGATGATGATCGGCGGCTTCGGCCGCCAGGGCACCGCTCAGGAGGGCACGTACCTGTGCCAGACGATGATGAACTGCGTCATCTACCAGGTCACCCCGGACCAGGAATGCAGGCCACTGTTCATCCTCGAGGACGTCTTCGGCAAGCCGGTGATGCCGTACTTCGTCTTCTACGCTCCGCCGGTATGGGGCCCGGAGCTGGAGGGAAAGCTGCTGCTGGGCGGGATGCCCGACTCGAGCTTCGAGGCCGACGACCCGGGGCACAACATCATCGGCTACTGGGTCATTGACGGAGACAGGATCGACACGCACCCCGTGGCCAGGCGCGACATCGGCTGGGCGATGGCCGAGGTAGCACCGCCGGAGTTCGGGGCCTACGCGGGCCACACGTTCCTGTTCGATTTCGGCGCCACGAACTTCATGCACGTGTCCAAGCCCAAGCCCGGCCCGCTGCCCTACGACTCGAAGATCCTCCGGGTGGACCCCGCGGGCGAGGTGCACGTGTTCGCCGACGGGCTCCAGGGCGGCTGGAACGAGCTGCGGTTCGACCGCGACCGCATGTACATCTCGTGCCTGCGGCGGAGCTTCTCCACCGGCGAGTACCACGAGGCGGACGGATCTCTCTACGAAATCCGCGCCACCGCCACCTGACTACGCGCTGCTGGCACGCGGGCTCATCAGCGGTCCAGCGGGGTGCCCGGCTCGGCCGCGGCGCCCAGGGCGGCGAGGTGCCTCATCATCCGGTGCTGCGCCAGGGCCACGTCGCCCGCGATGATCGCCTCGGCGATCGCCTCGTGGGCACCGTGCACCTCTTCGACCTGCCGTGCCGCGGAGACGCTGCGCGCCGCCTGCTTATCGAACATGGCGGTCACCCCGAGGAATCTCGCCGCGCTCAGCTGGGTCAGCACGTTGATGAACAGGTGCAGGGCCGGGTTGCCGGTCAGCTCGGCCACCACGACGTGGAAGTCGTGGATAGTGGCATCCGACTCACCGCCCAGGAACTCGGACTCGTGTTCCAGCGCGTCGCGCAGCTTGACGATGCCGTCTTCGTCGATGCGCTCGGCGGCGCTGCGGACCGCGGCCAGTTCGAGAGCCGTCCTGGCCTCGAAAAGGTCGGGCGGGTTCACCTTGCGATACCGGAGATACACGGCGGCCGCGTGAGCCATCGCATCGGGATCAGGCTCGGCCACGACGAGCCCGCCCCCCGGCCCGCGGCGCATGTAGGCGACATTGTGATGCTCGAGCAGCCGGATCGCCTCACGCAGGGCGGCCCGGCTCACCCCATATTCGGCCAGCAAATCCGCCTCGGAGCCGATGACCTTCCCCACCGGCCAGTCCATCTCGATGATTCGCATCTCGATCTTCTCGCTGGTCTGCTCCGCGAGTTTCTTGGTCGGGCTGCCGTCCGATTTCACGGGCGCACTCCCGTTGCGCCTGCCGGCCACGGCCGTGGCGCGAGCCGGGGTGGCCTTCGATGTCTTGCTGGTCATCGCATAAAACTCCACTACTCAGGGAATATAGGATCCTCATCTAGGTGTCCAGCTCCCCCAATACGAGTATAGCTCGCTGTCACCGGACGGAAGAGCATCCTCTAGGGGCGTGAGATTTGTCATGGAAATCGCGGGCCCGGCTGAGCCGGGCAAGACGGCGCCGACGTGCAGAAATCCTGCTCGGGAGCCTA
>Ga0335075_10004093_pt1 | contig 22859 bp, 14 predicted proteins | sample Lox_Sample_24_FD_206723 | JGI IMG/M metagenome (GOLD analysis project Ga0335075, IMG submission 206723) | Soil microbial communities from Loxahatchee National Wildlife Refuge, Florida, United States - Lox_Sample_2.4 | ecosystem: Environmental > Terrestrial > Soil > Wetlands | place: USA...
TCGAGTACTACCAACCACGCCCCACCGACCCGCCGCCCGACGGCCGAACCGTCGTTTATTTCGGGCTCCTCTCCACTGTCCCCAATATCGATGGCGTGACTCACTTCGCCCAGACGATCTGGCCCCGCATCGCTGCGGCGCACCAAGAGGCGCATTGGAAGATCATCGGCGGAAGGCCGCCGCCACCGCTCCAGGCACTGGCCGGGCCCCGGGTTGAACTGACCGGCTTGGTAGCCGACCTGCGACCGCACCTTGCGGCGGCCGAGGTGGTGGTGGTGCCGTTGCGATTGGGCGGCGGCACGCGCCTCAAGATCGTTGAGGCCATGGCAATGGGTAAAGCCATCGTTTCAACCACCCTGGGCGCGGAGGGAATCGAGGCGGTCCCAGGACGCGATATTCTCATCGAGGATGACCCCGCGGCCTTCGCGGATGCGGTGAACCGCCTGCTGTCCGAACCTGGTCTGACGGCGCGCATCGGACAGTCGGCCAGGAAGCTGGCGGTGGAGAGATATGGCTGGGGTGAGGCGGCCCGGACACTGGAGGGCTTCTACCACCGGATCCTGGAGAACGCGGCGTGAAGGCGGCGCTCATCGGCGCCGGGCAGATCGCCCGGCAGCATCTCGCCTGCCTGAAGACGTTGCCAGGCGTCGATCTGGCCGGCATCTGCGATCTCTCGCCTGCCACGGCCGAGGCTGCCGCTGACCGATACAGCATCCCGGCCTGGTTCATCGACCACCGTGCCATGTTGGAGACGGTCCGGCCCGACGTCGTGCACGTCACCACACCCCCGACCTCGCATTTCGGGCTGGCTTTGGACTCTGTAACCGCCGGCGCCCACGTGATCGTTGAGAAGCCGGTTACCCCAACTTTCCAGGAAGTGAAGACGCTGATCGGGCGCGCGCAGACTGCCGACCGCCACGTCGTGGAGGACCACAACTACCTGTTCAACCACGCCCCGCAGGAGATCTTGCGGCGCATCAGGTCTGGCGAATTTGGCGCGGTGACACATGTCGAGGTGCTTATTTGCCTCGATATCCTGGGCCCGGGCGGCTTCGCGGATCCGAATTCACCGCACCCCGCGCTCAAGCTGGCCGGCGGTGCGATCGCCGACTTCCTGCCGCACCTGGCATCGTTGGCGCACATGTTCGTTGGTCCGCATCGGACCGCCAGCACGGTCTGGACCAAGCGCAAGTCCTCGCCGCTGCCGTACGACGAATTCCGCGCGGTGGTGGACGCCGAGCGTGGGACCGCGTCCCTGGGCTTCAGCGCCAGTTCGCAGCCGGACGCCTTCTGGCTGCGAGTCTACGGCGAAAATATGCAAGCCACCACTAATCTGTTCGAGACACGGCTCACCTTCGACGGTCCTCGTGATGTGCCCAAGCCGCTGCGGCCGTTTTTCAGCGGCCTGGAGGAGGGCAAGACCATTCGGCGCGCTGCCGTATCGACGTTGCTCCGCAAGTTCAAGGGCCCCGGGGCATACGAAGGGCTGTGGGAGCTACTTGCCCGCACCTACCGGGCGCTGGCCGACGGGTCGGCCCTGCCGATCACGGGGAGCGACGTTCTCGAAGTTAATCGGATGATCGAGGCCCTCAGGCCGCAGGAGCAGTTGCCGTGAGGGCACTTGTCACCGGTGCGAACGGGTTCCTTGGCCGGCACGTGGTTGATGCGCTGCTTGCCCGGGGTGTGAAAGTTCGTGCGATGGTCCGTCCGGCCGCACAATTGGAAGGCCTCGACTGGCCGTCCTCCGTAGAGATCTTCAGGGCCGACCTGCGCACGACGCGCGACCTCTGCTCAGCATTCGAGGGCGTCGACGTGCTGCTTCACCTCGCGGCGGTCGTCTCGGGCGGCGAGGACGCGCAATTCGCCGGAACGGTGGCCGGCACCGAACGCCTGTTGGAAGCCATGGCCGACACGACCTGCCAGCGGTTGGTGCTGTGCAGTACGTTTTCAGTATACAACTACAGCGCGATCAGCAGAACCTTGAACGAAGGCTCGCCGATCCACCAGACGCCCGACCTCTATGACCGCGACGGCTACACGATCTCCAAATGGTGGCAGGAACGCGTAACCCGACGCTTTGCCACGAAGTACGGCTGGGACGTTACCGTGCTTCGGCCTGGCTTCATCTGGGGACGCGATCACGGCTACTTGGCTGCCCTCGGCCAGCAGTTCGGGCGGCATCACCTGGTCATCGGTCCGCTGACCCGCATGCCGATGACCCATGTCGATAACTGTGCCGATGTCTTTGCGCTGGCGGCGATTGATGGGCGCGCCCGAGGCCAGACCTTGAACGTCGTGGACGGTCCCGGCGAACGCATCTGGCGTTATCTTTCCGACTATATGCATGGCAGCGGCAACCACGGCTGGCGCGTGCCTGTGCCGTACTGGCTTGCCGTCATGGTGGTGCGGTTGGGCTTCGCGACAGTGTTCAGAACCGCCACTAAGGTACCCAGCATCCTCGTCCCGCCCCGGTTCGAGTCTCGACTCAAACCACTGCGCTTCGAGAACCGCAAGCTGCGGGAAACGCTGGGATGGACGCCGCCGTTCGACTACCAGCAGTGCCTGGCGCGGACCTACGGCCCCACGGTGCCCACCGTGGCCAGACACTTATACCGTGCCGAACTCGTCAATCCCAATGAGACCAGGTAGTATATGGTTTGGAGTTGGCCTGTGCTCGCCGACGAGCCGAACGTGGAACCGGCGTGGCGACTGCATGTCGGGCGATCCGACCGCATTCAGCACAACCCGGCGCATCGTCGGTCTTCGCATCCCGGCGCGAAGGAAAGCATATGCATCGCCATCCGATATTTTCTTTGATCCTAGCCTTCCTTGCGATCTTCAGCACGTCCCGAGCGACGAGCACGGTTGCGAAGCTTACCGTTGAAACAAATCATGCAGCAGCAACCGGGACGCCGTCTACGGCCGCCGCCGCGACGACCGCTACAACTCGTGTGCCGAGCCAGAGCGGCAACGGCAGCGTCTTGCCAGCCCCTCGGAATGCCAGCGCGAACTGGCGGATGGCTGGATTGCTATCGCAGGGCGGCATTCCGAACCGGACCAAGATATGTGCCACGATCCACCCTCTGGGGAATCACCAGGACGATACGCCCAACATCCAGAACGCTATCAACCACTGCCCCCTTGACCAGGTAGTTTCGCTTGCCGCAGGCACATTTACGATTGCGGAAGGCAGCTATGTAATGCTCGGCAAGGGGATAACCTTGCGCGGCGCCGGGCCAGGCGTCACGACGCTGCAAAGAACGAATGGGGCTACGCTCGGCAGCTACCGGCCCGGCAGGAACCCCTCGCCGATGATGATCGTCGGTCCAATGCGGTGGAACAATGAAACGACCTCTTCGATCCTGACAGCCGATGCCGTCGCCGGAACAAATTCGGTCCACGTGAGGAGCACCGCGGGATTCTCGGTCGGACAGATCGTCTTGTTGGACGAACGGTCGGGCGCCGGTTGGCAAAAGGACGTCGAGAGGCCTGGGCAGATTTGGGCCTCGCCGCACTATCGGGTCGTTTGGCAGAAGCACGATCCGTCTCGAAGCTCGGACGACTTCAGTCCGACCGGTTATCCATACCAGTCCGGCACTGCGGGGTGCTGGTTCAGCAACTGCGACCGGCCCACAAGCGAAATCAAGCAAATATCAGCGATTTCCGGCAATATCATCACTTTCGACTCGCCGGTTACAATCTCTTACCGTGTCAGTCATCAGGCTCAACTCTACTACTGGCACACTCCCCACACACGGAATGCCGGGGTGGAAGACATGACGCTGGAGGGGGGCGACGACGGAAATTTGCGGTTTGAGTGGGCAGCCTATTGCTGGGCGCGGAATGTCGAAACCAAGCTGTGGCTGGGGGAGGGCTTTGCCATTGATAGCTCCTTCCGCGTTCAGTTGGAGAAATTCTATGCCCACGCCCCAGTTTGGCCGGTGCCCGGAGGGGCCGGTTATAACATCAGTCTCTCCCACGGCTCGTCTGAAATACTGATCGAGAACGGCATTTCTGTTCTCGCCAACAAGGTTATCGTGTCTCGCTCGGCGGGCGCAGGGTCGGTCATTGCCTATAACTACATGGACGACGGTTTTGTCGGGGGTCAAAGGGCCTGGCAGGAAATCGGGCTGAATGCCAGTCACATGGTCGGCTCCCACCATACGCTGTTCGAGGGCAATTACGCATTCAACATGGACAGCGACACGACCCACGGCAACTCCATCTACATCACCTTCTTCCGTAACTATGCGCCGGGCCACCGCTCGCGGTTCAAGGACTATTTGAGCAACGATTCCGTCTCCGACGATATCAACGACGTGCCGGGTGAGAACGGTCCACTTCGCGCCGCCGGCGCACAAGTCTACAGCTATTGGTTCTCGTTCATCGGCAATGTGCTCGGGACACCGGGTCACACCAGCGATTGGTCCTACAGCGGCTCCTCAAAGAACGGTACGCCATGTATCTGGCTACTCGGGTGGGATAATCTCCCGCATCAGAATGACGATCCCAACGTGGCCGGAACAATGATACGCGACGGCAACTTCGATTATCTCACCAACACGGTGGTCTGGGCTGCGGACGATACGGTCCATACGCTTCCGAACTCGCTTTATCTGACAGGAAAGCCCGCGTTCTTCGATGCGGGACGAGTATACACTTGGCCGTGGGTTGATCCGGCCGGATCGCCCCACGTCTACGTGCTGCCGGCCAAGGCACGTTACGACGCGGGCACGCCGTTTACCCAACCCTGAGCGCTGATGCGCCTGGCGCGCTCGTCGATCGACAACCTTGCGATGCCCCGCCGGTCAATGGCGCCTCATGTCAGCCAGCTCTTATCGCGAATCCTCCAATCGGCACAGCCCCACCAAGGCGCGGCGTTGTGCAGTCTGAAGCGGACATGGCGGCAAATGCAGATGATGCATCCGCCACAAGCAGCACAGTATGGTAACGCGTTTGGAGGCATCCAGTGACAAGAGGAGATCACATGCGGCCGGTCCATTCCCTTCCCGCCACGCCTGCCTTTAAGGGCCGAGGATTGCTTGGCTACAACTTTGCACCGCTGGCGCAGAAGGACCTCGATCTCTATTACGTCGAGGTCGAAGGCGGGCACGACACCTTCATGATCAGCAAAAGGATTACCCGAACCTATTACATTCTCTCCGGCGCGGGCTATTTTACCATTGACGGCCGCAGGCACGATGTCGCCCCCGGGATGGTTGTGGAGGTGCCCCCGAAGGTGGAGTACTCCTACTCGGGCCAGATGCGCTTCGTCGCGTTTTGCACGCCGAGATGGAGGTCCGGGAGCGACCAGCACACCAGATGGAATGAGGACGTCGTCGGCGCCGGGTTCAGCGCACCGTTGCCCAACAGCTCGTGGCGCACCCGAGTCCTGGAGTGGCGGATCTTCGGGAAATCACCCGTCACCGCCTTTCTGGTCGTCAATCAGCGCGTGTGGAAGCTCTTGCCGGCAACGCTCACTACGACTGGCCCGATGCGGCGGTATGGCGAGTGTCTGCACAGACTGGCCAGAACACGCGGGGACAGGAAGCAGGCGTTCAGCACGTTCTTCCTCAGGAATCGGCCGATGCTGGAGTTGCTGCGGCGGCTCGCCGCACGCAAAGACCACGGCGCACCCCTTCGCGTGGCGGTTCTGGGGTGCAGCACGGGCGCAGAAGTGTACTCGGTGGCGTGGACGATCCGCAGTGCCCAGCCGGATGTGAAGTTAGAATTGCAGGCCTTGGACATCTCTAAGGACGCGGTGGAAGTCGGCGCCCGCGGCCGCTACCTGCAGAAGACGCCCGAGGTCACCGACACGAATGTCTTCGAGCGCATCACTCCAAGCGAGATGGAGGCGTTGTTCGACCGGGATGGTGATGGGTTCTGCGTCAAGCCCTTGCTGCGCGCAGGCATCACTTGGCGCGTCGGCGACGCGTGCAGCGAAGACTTGTTGAACATGATCGGGCCGCAGGACATCGTGATCGCCAGCGATTTTATCTGCCACATGGATGACGCAACTGCCGAGAAGTGCTTACGCAACATCGGGCGGCTGGTGGCGCCAGGCGGTTATATCATCGCGACCGGCGTCAATCTGGACGTGCGTAGCGCGGTCGCGGCGGCGCTGGCATGGAGCCCGGTACAGGAGTTGCTAGAGGAGATGCACGAGGCGGACCCGGCCCTCAGGAACATCTGGCCGTGCCACTACGCTGCATTGGAGCCGTTGAACAAGCGACGGCCGGACTGGCAACGCCGCTACACCGCGGCTTTTCGGGTCGGTTTGCCCTACGACAATGCCGGCAAGCTCGACGCAATAGAGCAATCCGAGGTGGCTCCACACGTGTTTCGGACACAGCACCATGCCGCTTACAACGCGGCGTGACTCCTATGTTGCGCGGAGCAAACGCAGGGTGGCCGTTGATTGGCTCAAGCTCACCCCGCTGTCCCGTTCTTTTGGGGTGATCGCGCGAGCGATGGCGCCAGCGAAGTTTACGAGAGCTGCGAATACCCCATCGCAATATAGAGCAGTTTCCGACGTGGCGTGTCCGGGCCAAATCGGCCGATCGAAGGGTTTGGAACCGGTGGCGGTGCGATCGAAGTTCTCTGTCCTTTGTCATCGCCCCTAAGCGGTTCCGCCCGAATTGTTCGACTACTGCGACACTAGCGTCACGCTTCGTTATCGAGAGGTTCTGAGATGAGCGGCACCATCATCGAGTCAAACGGAACCATCACCCTCGCGCTGATTGGGAGCAATTATTTCATTCAGACCGCCGGCGGTTCGTCGGTTGAGCTGAGCTATGGCGGGGCGCCGGTTGTGGTCGGCCAGTTTGGTGCGTGGACACCGATCGCGGCGCAGCAGACCGCCACCGGCTATGAAGTGGCCTTGAAGATGACAGGGGCCGATCAATATACGGTATGGTATCTCGATGACAGCGGTGATTATCTCTCGGACCCGATTGGCGCCGTGTCGGGTGAGAGCAGCCAATTAGAGTCGTTCGAGACCAGTTTCCAGTACGACCTGAATGGCGATGGCGTCATCGGGCTTCCGCCCCCGACAGTAATCGCGGTAGCCGGGTCGACTACGCTGCTTGAGAGTGGGAGCAATTACCTTATTCAGACAACCGGCGGCTCGACGGTTCAGGTGAGCTACGGCGGGGCTGCGGTTGTGGCCGGCCAGTTTGGCGGATGGACACCAATCGCCGCGCAACAGACGGCAAGCGGCTATGAGCTGGCCTTGAAGCTGACCGGTGCCGATCAGTATACGGTATGGTACCTCGACACAAGCGGCAATTACGTTTCGAGTCCGATTGGCAGCGTGACGGGTGAGAGCGGTCAGTTGGAGTTATTCGAGACCAGTTTCCAGTACGACCTGAATGGTGATGGCATCATCGGGCTTCCGGCACCAGCAGTGATCGCGGTAGCCGGAGCGACCAGCCTGCTTGAAAGTGGGAGCGATTATTTTATCGAGACGACGAACGGCTCGACGGTTGAGCTGAGCTCCGGCGGGACGCCGGTTGCAGTCGGCCAGTTAGGTGGGTGGACACCGATCGCGGCGCAGCAGACGGGGAGTGGCTACGAGCTGGCCTTGGCCCTGGCTGGCGCCGATGAATATACGGTATGGTATCTCGACAACAGCGGCAACTACCTCTCGAGTCCGATTGGCACAGTATCGGGTGAGAGCAGCCAGTTGGAGTCGATGGAAACCGGTTTCCAGTACGATTTGAACGGCGATGGTATCATCGGGCTTCCGCCACCGACAGTGATCGCGACAGCGGGGTCGATCAGCCTGCTTGAGAGCGGGAGCAATTACCTTATTGCTACGACAGCCGGCCCGACGGTTGAGTTAATGTATAACGGGGCGCCGGTTGTGGCAGGCCAGTTTGGTGCATGGACACCGATAGCTGCGCAGCAAACCGCGAGCGGCTACGAGCTGGCGCTGAAGGTGACCGGCGCCGATCAATATACGGTATTTTATCTCGACGGTAACGGCAATTATCTTTCGGATCCGATTGGCGCCGTGTCGGGTGAAAGTACTCAATTAGAAGTGTTCGAGACCAGCTTCCAGTACGACCTGAATGGCGATGGCAGGATCGGCCCGCCACCACCTACATTGATCGCGACAGCCGGGTCGACCAGCCTGCTTGAGAGCGGGAGCAATTATCTTATTGAGACATCGGACGGCCCGACGGTTGAGCTGGGCTACGGTGGGGCGCCAATTGTAGTCGGCCAGTTTGACGGGTGGACACCGATCGTCGCACAGAAGATGGCGAGTGGCTATGAGCTGGCGTTGGCACTGACCGGCGCCGATGAGTATACGGTATGGTATCTCGACAATAGCGGTAACTATCTCTCGGATCCGATTGGTGCCGTGTCGGGTGAGAGCAGCCAATTAGAGTCGTTCGAGACCAGTTTCCAGTACGACCTGAATGGCGACGGCATTATAGGCCTTCCGCCCCCGACAGTGATCGCGGTAGCCGGGTCGACTACGCTGCTTGAGAGTGGCAGCAATTACCTTATTCAGACAACGGGTGGCTCGACCGTTGAGGTGAGCTACGGCGAAGCGCCGATTGTGGCCGGCCAGTTTGGTGGCTGGACGCCGATCGCCGCGCAGCAGACGGCGAGCGGCTACGAGCTGGCCTTGAAGCTGACCGGCGCCGATCAGTATACGGTATGGTACCTCGACACAAGCGGCAATTACGTTTCGAGTCCGATTGGCAACGTGACGGGTGAGAGTGGCCAGTTGGAGTCGATGGAAACCAGTTTCCAGTACGATTTAAACGGCGACGGCATCATAGGGCTTCCGCCACCGACAGTGATTGCAACAGCCGGATCGACTACCCTGCTTCAGAGTGGGAGCAATTACTTGGTTGAGACGGCAGGCGGTTCGACGATTGAACTGATGTATAATGGGGCGCCGGTCGTGGCCGGCGAATTTGGCACGTGGATACCGATTGCCGCGCAGCAGACAGCGACTGGCTATGAGGTCGCCCTGAAGCAGCCGGGCGCCATACCGGGCGCCGATCAGTATACGATATGGTATACTGATAGCAGCGGTAATTATCTCTCCAGTCCCATTTCCACCGTATTAGGTCCGGACCCCAGCCTGGAATCGTTCGAAACCAGCTTCCAGTACGACCTGAACGGCGATGGCACGATCGGTATTCCTCAAATAAGTGATCCTAACGATACGCCGAGTTTCATATATAACAGCACGGATGCTAACGGCATTCAACTGTACGAGATAAACTGGAACGTCTTGGGCTCGCATCCGTTTGCCGTCTACGTGCTCAACCCGACCAATCCGTCACCAAATTACCAACATAGTTTTCTCTTCGCCCTGCCGCCTCAGCCCGGGCTTGACGAGTCAGGGTGGGGTGTCGGGATAGATCAACTCCAGCAACTCAATGTGGCAAATCAATACAACGCCACGATCATTGAACCGGTGTTTCCTCTTTACTCGTGGTATGCGGACAATCCCAACGATCCAACCATGAACTATGAGACATTCACTGCGACATACCTGACACAGTGGGTCGATAGCACCTTTGCCACTACCGGCGCCGAGAAGAACTTGTTGCTTGGCTTTTCGAAGTCTGGCTACGGTGCTCTCGACCTGCTGTTCAAGCACCCAGCTGTATTTTCTGCTGCTGCTGCATGGGACTTTCCCGCCGATATGCCGACCTATAACGCTATCGCATCGGCGGCCGGAAACTATGGAACCGATGCGAACTTCCAAGCCAACTACCGGTTGGATACGAGCTTCATTGACCAATATGAGGCGCCATTCCTTTCACAAGACCGTATCTGGATCTCCGGGTATGCTTCTTTTGAACAGGACGTTTCGGACTTCAATACGCTGCTGACGTCTCAAGGCGTCGCCCATACGCTTGCGCCGCAAACACCTTCTGTCCATGCTTGGCAGGGGAACTGGCTGCCTGAAGCTGTTTCTGGTCTCTATGGGCTGGCACAGAACCTGACGGGATAACACGCAGGCGATGGCACATTCGCCTCGCAGAGCGTCGGAAATCTCAGCCCAGATCGTGTGACCTGGTGCCGCGTCACAACCCTCAGGCGTGATAGCGCCACTTGTTGTCGACGCCCAGCCGGAGCCGCGTCTCACCTGGACCTCAACGGAGCGCGTGAATGTCTAATCCATCGGCAGTCCGCTATGAGTCAGGCTGGCCCAGGCGCGCGGGCCCGGCGATCGACGTATGCGCAATGTTGGCCCTATCGGTGTGTGTTTTCGCGTTGATAGCTGATCCATTATTGACCTTCGTGGAGTATGCTGACCAACGGACCGTGTCGAGCACAATGGACCCAAGTTGGGACACCAGAGTTTTCTGGCCGACCGTGGCCGCACTTTCCATGCTGTTGGGGGTCCAAAACCGCGCTCGACTCAGTAAACTCGCTTGGTCTCCCCCCATTATCTGTCTATTTATCTATCTGGCGTTTGCTGGAGCAAGCGTTGTGTGGGCTTTCAGCCCGGGCAGTTCTTTCGTCAGATATATCCAGCAAGTTATGGTAGTTACTTCCATTGCCCTGCCTGCCGCGTTGGCTGCACGGACAGTCGATATAATGCGTGGCCTGTTTCTGTGCTTCGCGTTCGCCCTTACCTTGAATTTGGTTTTTGTGCTCAACGGGTCGGTGACGATCGCCGACTATGGTAAGAGAGCGGTGGACATAGGTTACGAAGGGTATTTTCTTGGTAAGAATTACCTGGGAGAATGCGCAGCAGTCGCCCTATTGTTGGCGCTCAACGAAGTGTGCCATCGCGGTTGGCGGCGGGTATTTGGAATAGTTATTGTTGCTATTGCCGTTTTGCTTACCTTATTGAGCGATTCCAAAACAGCTCTTGGCCTTGCAATCATTTGTCCGTTCCTCACTCTTTTTACACTGATCATACGAAAGCTAACGCGCATGTCGCCGGCAACAATCCTGTCGTGCATCCCACTTTGCTACATGGCAGTGTCCAGCGTATCTCACTTCAACATGAATCGCATATCGTATATACTTTACGGGGATCCGACCCTCACAGGCCGAACGATTATATGGGCATTCGTTCAGCGTGAGATCGATCTTCGCCCGTTCATGGGATGGGGATATCAATCCTTTTGGTTGGTTCCCAACTCGCCTGCCTATACGGAGGCTCCTGGATGGGTCAAGATGATGCCGAACGCACACAACGGTTATTATGACACCACTCTGGAGTTGGGGCACATAGGGCTTGCCTTGCTCCTGGTCGTCATCATCGCAACCCTCCATGGCATCGGCCGCGTCGCGGACCGCGACCCGGCCCGAGCGCGGCTCCTTCTCTCGGTAGCCTTGTTTATAGTATGCTATAACTATTTCGAAAGCCTATGGATGCGCGGTTTTGAATTTCTGTGGGTAGTGTTTATTTTCGTCGTTGTTGATGTCAATCGGTGCTTGCAGCCTTTGCCGCTGAGAAGAGCAACGCGCAGATCGAAGAGCCCAAGGCAGCGCGGTACCGGTGCCTTACCGAAGGCACACGCCTATCGGCTCTACGCTGGGCTGTCATGATGATCTTACGTCCTGAAATCTGGGTCAGCCCAGTCTATCGGCTCGCACGGACGGGGGTTTTGTCAGCCGCTCAGTTGCCCGTCGCTGCACGCACTCGCCCGATGCCGCACCTCCGCGGACACCTGCCGGCGCTGGACGGGCTGCGGGGTCTCGCCGTCCTGATGGTTCTGCTGTTCCATTTCATCGGCACCGTACCGCCGGCCAACCAGGCGGAACGCGCCATCGTCAGCGTGACCAACTACGGAGCCTATGGCGTCGAGTTGTTCTTCATCCTGTCTGGTTTCCTCATCACCGGCATCCTCTACGACAGCCACGACCACCCAAATTATTTTCGCAACTTTTACATGAGACGCCTGCTCCGCATCTTTCCACTCTACTATGGCGTACTGGTGCTCATCTTTTTTGTGGCCCCGCTGATTCCGCCGCTGAGGGGGCCGACGCTAAACTACCTGGTGGATCGCCAGGCATGGGCGTGGCTCTACGCCGTCAACATCTACATCGCCAGACAAGGGGAGTGGTCGTTTTCCTATCTCGACCACTTTTGGTCGCTCTCCATCGAGGAGCAGTTCTATTTTTTCTGGCCGCTGGTGATCTTCCTGCTGGCGCGCCGCCCGCGGGCGCTGATCGCGGTGAGCCTGGCGACGGCGCTGTGCGCCATGCTCGCCCGATTGACCGGATCGCTCTTGGGGTTGAGCTGGTGGACCACCTACACCTTTACCCCGTTCCGGCTGGACGGCTTGGCACTGGGCGCCTTCCTCGCAGTCATGGCGCGCCAGCTTGGGGGGCTGGAACGGCTGGCGCGGGCCCTGCCGCTGGTCGCGACGTTTGCCGGGGGGCTGCTGACGGTCACCTTCGCCTGGACTCGTTTCGTACCGCAGGAGGGGCTTGCATTTGTCCTGCCAGTCCGGGCGTCGCTGATCCTCATGCTGTTGGCATGCCTTCTGGTGTGGATCCTGATCGCGCCGGAGCGGTCGGCCACGTCACGCTTCTTCTGCAGCCGCATCATGGTCTTTCTGGGTACTTACAGTTACGGCCTGTACGTGTACCATCACTTCATCTCGTATTATCTGACCTCCAATCGAACTGACCTGGTACTGGCAGGCTGGCTCGGCTCCCACACCGCGGCGGTGGCGATGCAGGCCACGCTTGGCATGTCGGCCTCGCTGGCGGTGGCCTACCTGAGTTACGAACTGTACGAGAAGCGCTTCCTTCGTCTGAAACGGTTGTTCGAGACGGCCAAGCAGCCGGTTGCCTGATACCGGCTGTCGTCGTGCATATTGCTTGCGGCCCCAGAATCTCGACCAGGTATTAGGATAATTCTCCTTGTATCGATTGGACAGAGCGGGCGTGCCTAAGCGGGCATCTTCGGCACGGTCTATTCGTTGCCGGCACCGCCGGTCGAGAGTTACGGAACAGGCGGACGTGATCTTTATCAAAGATCGACTATGGGAATAGGGCGAAGACCAGCTGCCGACTTTGAGCGTCCATATGTTATAGCCAGGTTACCATGAGTGCGACAGGCGGTGATTTCCAAACCTTTGATGCCGAGCCCGACGCTGTCGAGGCCCTTTGCGCCGCCATCCGAGCACTGGCCGAAAACCTGGACGACCCACGTGTGCTGATCGGTGCGCTAATTGAAGGTGCAGTTTACACGGCAGATCGGTCGATTCCCCCCGCTCAGCAGGCGGCAACGGCCGCATCCATGCTTCGCTTGTTAGCAGACCGCCTCGACGCCTATGGCCTCGGTCAAGCCTCTCAAAGATGTAGCGTAAAGTTTTGTTAACGCTGGAGGGCTGGCAGCCTCACTGCGCGCCTAACTGCATTTCGGATAGTGACGCATCTCACTGGTAGTTGACTTCGTTCCTGTAGCTGTTAGAGGTGATCTTCGATCAGATTGCTATAATGTCGTCGAAAGCGATAACGTCCACGCAAGAAAAGAAGATCGCCGCAAGCCAAGCGTGACCATTCCGGTCAGCGCGCCGCTCGGAGGCGATTCCGGGTCTAAGGGGCATTCTGCATGTAAGAAAACAGACAACGCGACGGCGTCGCCGAACGAAATGCGTTCTGGCGCGGGCGTTCTGACGCGACAGAAAGCTGACGTAAAGCAAGAACCGGCGCGGCTGCTCCCCTCAGCCGCCGCGGAGCTTCATACCGCCAAGTGGAGGAACCATGACCACGATCAGCGCAAGTTCAACCGTCCCAATTTATCTTAAATCACCATCATATTCAAATCCCGTTACGATCAAATCAGGCGTTACAATCTCCGTCTCGACCGCCCAAAACGCTGTCTACGGGTTTAGCGGAACTTGGACGATCGTGAACAACGGCAGCATCGCTTCTGCCAACTACAGCGGTATCTATCTTTACAACACCCAAGGTTCCGGTGGCGTCATCACCAACGCAGCCTCTGCTTCGATCAGCGGCTTCGACGGCATCAATATCAACGGTGGCGTGGGGACTGTCGTCGCCAGCGGTGGCATGGGGACTGTCGTCAACTACGGCCGAATTGCCGGATCCTCGTCCCAGGGCGGTATAGGCGTTATTCTCGGGGCCGGGGGCAGTGTTACCAACCAAAGCGGCGGCAACATCAGCGGGAGTACGGGCGTCGATCTGACGTCCGGAGGCTCGGTGATCAATGCGGCGGCCGCTTCGATCACCGGCGGCTACGCGGGCGTTGCCATCGTTGGAGCCGCCGGGACTGTGATCAACCACGGCTACATCGTGGGTACGGCCGCCCAAGGCGTCGGCATCGTAACGGGCTCCGGCGATGAGATCACCAATGCCGCATCGGCTTCAATCAAGGGTACTATGTTCGGCGTTGACGTGTCCGGGGGCGGCACTCTGACGAACGCTGGGACGATCATCGGAAATTCCGGAACGGCGGTGGTTTTCGCTGCGGGCTATGCCAACCGGCTGGTTATCGATCCCGGCGCGACATTCGTCGGCACGGTCAATGGCGGGAACGCGTACGGCTCCGCCGCAGTCAGCACCCTGGAGCTGGCTTCGGCTGCCAGCACCGGTACGCTGACTGGCCTGGGCAGCCAATATGTCGATTTCAACCAGGTCATTATCGATGCGGGCGCGCACTGGTTGCTGCAGGACGGCAACACCGCCAATGCCGACGCGATCAGCTTGGCGGCAAATGCCACGCTGGATGTAACCGGCACGATCGCAAGCAGCCAATCGATCTTGTTCAGCGGCAGCAAGGGAATACTGGTGGTGGAGAGTGGCGCCAGCATCGCCGGCGCTGTGGGCCAATTCGCCACCGGCGATACCATCGACCTTCGCGGCGTGGCCCCGTCCAGCGTATCCTACGCGAACGGTGTGCTGGACTACACGGCACCGGGCGGCGGCAGCGCCTCGTTTGATCTGGCGCTTTCCAAGAAGGGCAGCATTCAGGTAACGACGGATGGAGCAAACGGTGCCGACGTAACCCCGCTGTGCTTCTGCGTTGGGACCCTGCTTGCGACGCCGAGCGGCGAAGCGCCTGTGGAACGACTGGCAGTCGGGGATAATGTACTGACCGCGAGTGGCACGCTACGGCGCATTGTCTGGATCGGAGCTGGCAAAGTATTGGCCACGCGTGGCCAGCGCAGTGCGGCGACGCCGGTGATCGTCCGCAAGGGCGCGCTGGCGGACAATGTGCCCCATCACGACCTGCATCTCACCAAGGGTCACGCGTTGTGGTTCGACGGCGTGCTGATTCCGGTGGAATTTCTGGTGAACCACCGTTCCGTCTTATGGGACGATCGGGCGCAGGAAGTCTCGCTGTACCATGTGGAAGTGGATCACCACGACGTGTTGCTCGCGAACGGAGCGCCCGCGGAGAGTTATCGCGATGACGGGAACCGTTGGTTGTTCAGCAACGCCAACAGCGGGTGGGGGCTGCCGGCGTTGCCACCCTGCGCGCCGGTGTTGACCGGCGGTCCGGTGGTTGACGGGGTGTGGCGCCGCTTGTTGGACCGCGCGGGGGAACGTCCTGGCGTGCCGGTGACCGACGATCCGAGTTTGCATCTTCAGGTCGATGGCTTGCGCGTCCGCCCGGCCTGGCGGCGCGGAGACGTTCATGTTTTCCGCCTCGCGGGCAGGCCAGGCTGCGCGCGCGTGGTTTCCAGAAGTGGCGTACCGGAGGAACTGGGTCTTGCACGTGATCCTCGACCACTGGGGGTGGCGTTGCGGCGTGTGCTGGTACGGCAAGGCGCGCGGCTAGTGGTGCTGGAGGCGGATGATCCTCGGCTGACGCAAGGGTTCCACGGGTTTGAGCCGGAGATCGGTGTGCGATGGACCGATGGCGATGCCGTATTGCCGTCTGCAATGTTCGAACCGTTCAGTGGACTGATTGAGGTAGAGCTCCACCTTGGTGGGGCAACTATGTACCCAGCGGCTGCGGCGGAGCTGGCGGCATAACCTTCGGCGCGTTCACGGCATGCTGTCGCGCCGTTCCTCAAACTGGTCGAAACGACCGCATTAATGGGAAAGGTGCGATGGCATTGCCTGCTTCGACGTCACGCCAACGTGATTGCGGGCGTCGATGCGGGACTGTGGTAACAACACTTCGCGAGGCACAGCGTCTTCTGGCGCCGCGTCAATTGAGTCCTCGCGGCGACACCACGCCGATGAAGCGTCCGCTCCGTTCTCGACTCGCTGGGTGGGCATTTCGTACCTTAGGCGGTCGTTGTCCCTAACAACCGGAGAAGCCAATGCTGTTACATCGTGGGGTGCTACTTCTGCCGCTGCTCGCGGTAATAGCCAGCGGATCGGCGGAGGCGCAGAGGACGCCAATCAGTGGTGTGTGCGGCACGGCGAATGGGACGCAGATGTCCAGCGCGCCGACCAGCGGTCTTTGTAGCGCCGGCACCGCGTCGGAGGTCGCTGGCACCGGGCCGTGGACGTGGACATGTGCCGGCTCGAACGGTGGCAGGTCCGCCACATGCCAGGCTCAGGTCGGCAGTGGTATCATCCCGTCCGCTTCGAATGCATCCGCGAACTGGGCTTCTGCCGGGATGCTGTCCGCAGGCGGCATCCCGAACCGAACGACCCTGTGCGCCACGGTCAACCCTCTCGGGAATGGTGCCGACGACACGGCCGATATCCAGAACGCCGTCAATGCCTGTCCGGTTGGCCAGGTGGTCATGCTCGCAGCCGGGACCTTTACCATCGCTGAGGGTAACTTCGTCCTGATCAACAAGGGGATAACGCTGCGCGGCGCCGGGCCGGGGGTCACGATTGTGCAACGGACGGACGGGGCGCAGCTCGGCAGTGACAATCCCGGCTCAAACCCATCGCCGTTAATTCTTCTCGGACCGCAGGAGTATAACAACAATCAAACCGCAACTGCGCTGACCGCGGACGTCGCCGGCGGCGCATATTCCGTCCAGGTGGCCAGCACGTCCGGGTTCTCGGTGGGACAGATTGTCTATCTGGATGAGGCGTCTGGAGCGGGCTGGCAGACCGATCCCGAAGGCTACGGGCAGATCTGGGCGTCACCCGACTTCCGAGTGGTGTGGATGAAACACAATCCTGCCCAGGGCTTTGACGATTTCACGGCCGACCAGTATCCGTACCAAGCTGGTACCGCTGGATGCTGGTTCAGCAACTGCGACCGGCCTACTGCAGAGATCAAGCGCATATCGTCGATCAGCGGCAACACGATTACCTTTGACACGCCGGTGACGATTTCTTACCGCACCAGCCACCAGGCTCAGCTCTACTACTGGGCCACCCAACCGACAGAAAACGCCGGGGTCGAAAACCTGACCGTATCGGGCGGCGACGATAACAACATAACATTCGCCTGGTGCGCGTACTGCTGGGCGTATAAAGTGGAGAATACGTTGTGGCTCGACGATGGGTTTGGGATCAACGACTCGTTCCGGGTCCAGCTCGAGGAGGTTTACGTTCATAAGGCCGTCTGGCCGGTGCCAGGCGGCGGTGGTTACGCCATCAGCCTCGCGAACGGATCATCTGAGATCTTGATCGAGAACAGTATCTCGGTGCAAGCCAACAAGGTGATGGTGGCACGCTGCTCGGGGGCAGGGTCAGTCGTCGGCTACAACTACATGGATGACGGCTTTATCTCCGGTGCTGAGGAAGCCGGCGCCGATGCCTGGCAGGAAATCGGCCTCAATGGCAGCCACATGGTCGGTTCGCACCACATGTTGTTCGAGGGCAACTACGGGTTCAACATGGACAGCGACGATACACACGGCAATTCGATATATCATACGTACTTCCGCAACTATGCAACCGGCTACCGGAGGCAGTTCACCGACTACCTCAACAACGTCGACGTTGACGATATCAACAACCTACCGGGCGGCAATGGCCCGCTGCGCGCTGCCGGTGCGATGGCGTATACTTATTGGATGACCTGGGTTGGTAATGTCCTGGGAACGCCGGGGCACACGAGTGGGTGGGTCTACCAGTCTGGGGCTCAGGGCACCCCCGGCATCTGGATGCTGGGCTGGTACGACAATTCTCCTTACGTGACTGATCCCAAAGTCGCCGCAACGGCATTCCGGGATGGCAACTATGACTATCTGAACAACGCGGTTACCTGGGCCGACGGCGCTCACTCCTTGCCGAACTCGCTCTACCTACCGCAGGAGCCAACGTTCTTTACCGCAGGGAGCGGATATACTTGGCCATGGGTGAATCCCGCGGGCACGCCTCAGCTCTACACGCTTCCGGCCAAAGCGCGGTACGATGCCGGGACACCGTTCACCCAACCCTGAAAGGCTGATGGTGTCGCCCTCCATTCGCGGAGGGCAGTGGCGGCCGCCGTCGCGGTGCCGGCGCCGGGACGATGGTCGCCACGCCGGTTGGTTATCTCACACAGGCTGGGTTGTTCGGCGCCTGGGTGGCAGACTGCCCGCTGCGTCTGCCAGTCCGAATACCCCGAAGAAGCGCGACGTGCTGGGCACGTTGCTGTTATCGGTGCTGGCCCGCCATCGCCGCGACCGCGGGTATCGCATCCTCAGCGACGCGTTGCGATACTTTCTCGAAGGTCGGAAGCTTCACCCTCCGTTACGCGTGAACCGGGCGTGAACCTGGCGCAGTTGTGCGCCTGCCCGTAATCGCTCTACAAGCCAGAGGCTGGATCTGGGATCACAGGTGCCGCGGGCATGGCCTGAGTGTACTGCGTTGGCGCGGCGGACCGTCAGGCAATTCTTCAATACCCGTCGAAATGGGCGGCCGGACCGGAAGCAGATCGCCCCCCGGCGAGGCGCCTAACCCCCTCACCTTCGCGTGCCGCCCATTCTCCCCAGCCCCCCTCCCACAAGGAGAGGGGAATCCCCTTCTCCGCGAGCCTGCCGCGGCTTCATCGGGGCATCCATCCAAATCGGGAATTGCGGCGCGGCCGGGTACTGCTTGGGCCGCGCCGTCGGTGTTTATAAAACTTTCACATGCCAGCCGGCGCCGCCAATGTCACCTTGCTGACATTGCATCGATTCGCGGAGTTGAAACACATGCCGGCCGTTGCGTTTGGCGCCAGACGTTATCACCGTGTCTGAAGCCAAGGCGTGTGACACCATGATGACAGATATGCAGCTGGATACCGTCATCCAGGCCTATGGGCGCTGGGCGCCGGTTTATGACCTGGTATTCGGTCCCGTCTTCCGCGCCGGTCGCCGCGCGGCGATCGCGGCGGCGGAGAAGGTCGGCGGCCGCATTCTGGAAGTGGGTGTTGGCACCGGTCTGTCGCTGCCTGGGTATTCCGGTCGCAATAAGGTGTTCGGGGTCGATATCTCGGCGCCGATGCTCCAGCGCGCGCGCAACCGCGTGGCACGGATGCGGCTGCGGCATGTCGAGGGCCTCGCGGTGATGGATGCCGAGGAGCTTGAGTTCCCCGATGCGTCGTTCGACGTTGTGGTGGCGCAATACGTCGTCACGGCGGTGCCGCACCCGGAGCAAGCGCTGGACGAGTTCGCGCGCGTGGTGCGGCCGGGCGGCGAGATCGTGATCACCAGCCGCATCGGCGCCGAGGCCGGGCTGCGCGGCACGGTGGAAAAGAAGCTGATGCCGGTGACAAGCAAGCTCGGCTTCCGCACCGAATTCGCCTGGGACCGCTACGCCGGTTGGGCCGAGCGGACCCCCGGGGTACGCCTGCTTGAACGGCGCGCGCTGCCGCCGCTCGGGCATTTCTCCCTGATCCGGTTCGCCAGGCGTCCGGAGCTGAATAACTAAAACGGGTCGTCCAAAGGCTGAGCAACGATCAGTTCGTCCACGACTGGGGTGCGGCCCGGCACGGGGTTGGGCCGCGAGCGATGACAATGAGAAAGGATCGCGATGTGCAGTTTCCGTGAATGCCTGAGGGTGCAGCGCTGGGATGATCACCGGTACTATCATCACAGCCGGATCAATCAGTCTCTGCACCTGGTCAGCGCGATGACGTTCGTCTGCGCCTATGTGGTGGCGTTCAAGGATCCGGCCATGGCGGCTCTGCTGGGTTGGCTGCTGGCCATGACCTCGCGGCAGATCGGCCATATCGTATTCGAGCCGAAGACCTATGACGTCATCAACCAGGCGACACACGAGTTCAAGGAAGCGATCAAGGTTGGCTACAACCTGAAGCGCAAGGCGGTGCTGCTGACGCTGTGGGGGCTGTCGCCGCTCTTGCTCTGGTGGGACCCGACCCTGCTGCACACGATGCGCCCGCCGCGCTCGTTCGGCGATTTCTGGCGCAATCTCGGTTATCTGTGGCTGGCGCTGGGCGGCGCCGGGCTGGTGTTCCGCACCGTGCAGCTCTTCTTCATTCGCGACGTGAAGACGGGGCTGGTGTGGGCGACCAAGATCCTGACGGACCCGTTCCACGACATCAAGTTGTACTACCGCGCCCCGGGTTATCTGCTGCGCGGCGAGATGTTCGAACCGGCTGCGTCGTAATACAGAGTTTTCCAAGGTTCGACTGCTATTGGATGGAGCTGGCTCCCATAGGCATCAGGATAACGCGCAGGCGGAGAAAAGCATTCCCCCGCCAATGGAGGTGGCCAGGGGGAGGGGTACGGCACCCGAATTCAGAGCCATTCGCCCCCTCCCCCCAGACTTTGGTCCGCTTGGCGAGCCAAGCCCGCAAGAGGAAAGCGTTCTGCAAGCCCGCGCCTTATCCTGATGCCTGTGGGGGTCGGGCCCGGCCATGACGTGAGGCATGCCGGTCGTCAACTCGCGATGACACGTGGAGCGATCCGTCGGTGGCACACGCAAAAATCCGAATTGCGTTACATAGCGCGTTGGGACCCTGCTGCGGTGCGGGTCGGCAGGCGGACCTGTCCCTCGCCAATCAGTGCGAAGGGCGCCCAGTAGAACGGATGCGCGAGCGCCGCCGGCAGCGAGCGTCCCGCCGCATCCAGCATACCGAGTTGCGCCGCGCGTAAGGCACCGCCCAGGCCGCCATCGCTGCCGGCGGCAAAGCGGCGCAACGTATCCGCCACCAGGAACGCCGACGATTGGTCGCTGATCGACCAATGGGTCACCAGCAGCGCCCGCGCCCCGGCAAAAAAGAAGGCGCGCGCCAGTCCCGAGAGGCTATCCCCGCCATCGGCGCCGCCCGGCCCGCCGGAATTGCACGCGGACAGAATCACCGCGTCGGCGTCTAGATCGAGCCCCATCACGTCGCTGGTCGTCAGCAGGGCACCAGACGCATCAAGCGCGCCGGGTGGCGCCGAGGTGACGATGGCGGGCTCGCTCTGGCAGCGCAGTTCGGCGGGCAGCAGCGCGTGCGTCGCAAAATGCAGGACGCGGTAATCCTTCAGGTGCGCATTCTCTACCGCGGGGACGGTGAATGCGGCGCCCAGTAGTTCATCGGACGGCGCGGCCCCCAGCAGCGCCCGCGCAGCCTCCAGTTCACGACGGGCAAAGGGCAGAGGGGGCAGGCCCGCAAACAAACGGGCGCTGTCGGCGCAGGCGGCCGAGGGGAAGCTACGCTCGGCCTGTGCCAGGGTTACCGGATGAAAATCGCCAAAGCCGAACCAGGGGCGTTGCGCATGGGATGTGTCGACTATCCGGCGCAGAGCGACGAAATTCGCTGCCGACGGCACGTGCGCGATGGTCATGTCCCGGATCAGCCAAGGCGCTTCGGCCAGCCGGTCGGGCTCGGCCGACCCAGTCAACAGCACGGCAAATGGCAGCGACAGCAACGGGCCCGATGGAGCGACCACAAGTGCCTTCACGCCTGCAAGCTGCGGCGCGACCGGCGCCAGCACGGCTTGATACAGACCAAACGCCGCGCCGGTGTCGAAGCGTGGCACGCCGGCCTCGGTCGGCTCGATGCTGGCACGTACGCGCCGCACCAGCGCGCCTACCTCCCTTGTGCCGGCCCGCAATGGTGCCGCCGCGATAGAGCCGTTGCGCATTGCGAACACCCACCCGGAATCGCCGGTGAGCGTAATTGCAACGAATGCTTCGTTGGGCCGCAGCGCGGCCAAAACATCGGCCGCTGGCACAGCCTCCTGGACAAGCTGCCCATAATTCGGTGCCGCGGCATGCAAGGCGGCGTCGGCATCGCCCAATTCGACCTCGGCTTCGGCGATGCGCCGGTCAAGCTCCGCTTGCGTCAGCGGCTTTGCCGGTGGCGGCACAGTGCCGGGCAAGGCCCCGCGCACAAGGTCATCTCGCTGTCGCTCCAGATCGGCCAACGTCTGGCCGGCGTTCTGCCGTCGCCGGATCGCTGCCGCCACTTTGGGATTGCTTGCGTTGGCCGCGAGCCGCGCGGCGGCCTCGGCAATCTGCCGCGTGGTCAGGCTGTCCTGCGCCAACTCCGCGGTCTCGAACATTGCCGCGAGCAAACGCTGGGCATTCTCAGGCTGCCTCGCTGCTTCAGCGGCATAAGCGGCCAGGCACGGGGCCAGCAGGGACGGATCCGTGCCGGAGTGCAGGGCTTGCAGCAGTTTCGCGGCGGTTGCGCACAATGCCAGGGCGCGTCTGGTTTGGCCCTGGCCTGCCAGCGCAGCGGCTTGCAGCAACTCGGTTTCTGCCAGGGGGCGCGTCTGCGGCAGCACCTCGGAGAACGCAACGGCCGACTGCGCCAACCCGGTCTCGGCCGTCGCGATACTGCCGGCGGCGCCCGCGGCAGTCGCGGCCGTGCGGGTCAGGCGTGCCGTGATCACCGGCAGGACGATCCCGTCTGCCATCGCAAGGTTCTGTGCCGACGCGGCCATCGCGGCGCTTTCCGCCGGCCGGTCCAAATGCCGCAGGACGATCGCCTGATAGCGGCGCGTCTCCAGCACGCCCATCAACGCAGACTCCACAGTGGGGTCGGTGAGTGGCTCTCGCGCCGGCATTGGTCCGGCTGACGCAAGCTGGACGCGAGCCACCAGCAGTTCCGG
>Ga0335075_10004094_pt1 | contig 22855 bp, 17 predicted proteins | sample Lox_Sample_24_FD_206723 | JGI IMG/M metagenome (GOLD analysis project Ga0335075, IMG submission 206723) | Soil microbial communities from Loxahatchee National Wildlife Refuge, Florida, United States - Lox_Sample_2.4 | ecosystem: Environmental > Terrestrial > Soil > Wetlands | place: USA...
AAAATCACGCGCATCGTCTCGCGTCATATTTGCCACGCTACGAATCTGCCGCTCTCCCCACAGCAATTTGTCGTAGTCGAATTGTGGAATACAATCCAGATGAATCGCGTTGATCGCCACCACTCCACCCTTGCGCAGACTTGCAAGCGCAGCCACAACCACCTTTCCGCTGGGCGCGAATGTCACGGCTCGATCCAGTTTGACCGGCGGCATTTCATCTTCTGAACCGACCCACTTCGCCCCTAAAGAATCGGCAAGTTGCCGGTGAGACGCGCCGCGCGTCGAAACATACACATCGCAATCCCACGCGCGCAGAACTGCAATCGCAAGATGCGCCGACGCTCCAAATCCGAAAAGTCCAACCCGCTCTCCACGCTCTACCCCCGCAACTCGCAAACTTCGAAAACCGATAATACCCGCACACAGCAAGGGTGCGACGTGCATATCGTCCAGCGCCTCTGGCAGCGGATATACAAAATCCGCGCACGCCGCTGCATACTCCGCGTACCCTCCATTCACGCTGTATCCCGTAAATGTCGGCTCATCGCACAAGTTCTCTTTTTCGTGCCGACAAAACCAACAAATTCCATCTACCCCGCCCATCCACGACACACCCACGCGCGTTCCCACCGGCAATTCCGGCGTTGCACCTTCCACGATTTCTCCAACAATCTGATGCCCAGGAATCAAATTTTCGCGAAGCGGCGGAAGCTCCCGATCGAGAATATGCAAGTCCGTTCGACACACTCCGCACGCACGCACACGCAGCAGCACTTGTCCGGCTTCTGCCTGCGGCTTGGGAACGTCTTCTACCCTCAACGTGTGAAGAGCAGATGAATCCTCGGAATGGAAGACTGCGGCCTTCATTTGCCACCCTTTCTGATTGTTACTGTAAGCTTCGCGGCCCATTGGGCCGACTTCGAGTCGACTCGAGACGGCTGCAAAATATTCGCGCAAATATCGTATTCAATGGAGTTACAATGTCGGCGAGCCAACACAACCTCCCTGCTTCCAATGAACACTCCTGCCGTCACGTAGTTCAGGCGGTGCGCTCGACGCTTCGCTTGCGCAGTTTCGACATGCAATCGGAGGTGCACCATGTCGCTATCGCCGGCTGCTCTGTGTTATCCATATTTTCGCGCGGAGCACGCGGCGTTTCACAATCTGCCGCCAGAGACTCTTTCTGATTTGGATGCCATCAGTGCACCAGTGGAATATCGCAATGGGGCGACTCTCATGCGGCAAGGTGACCCACCGCGCTTCGTCAAAATCCTATGCGATGGACACGCGAAAATCTCCACCGCTTCCCAGGGTGGGAAAAGCATGCTGCTGAACATCGTCAGCACGGGCGCGATCCTGGGACTGGGATCCGCAATCCGGCGGATGCAGTATGAAACCACAGCCGAGGCATATGGGCCATGCGTTGTGAACGAAATCGCCGATCGGGATTTTCTGGATTTCTTATTCCGTCATCGCAACGCAAATTGGCAGGTGATGCAAATGCTCGCCGAGGAAAATCACGATCTGCTGGTGAACGCCCGTCGCGTAGCCTTGTCCGGTACGGTAGCCGGCAACGTCGCAAAGCTGCTGCTGGACTGGGGCGCGACGATCGATGAAAGTAATGGGACGAAGCATTTCAAGATGGTCCTGACACACCAGGAGATTGCAGAAATGGTGGGTACCACACGAGAGACTGTCACGCGCGCGCTCGCAAGTTTCCGCCAGCATGGTTGGATTCGCATTCACGGCGCATCGGTAGAAATATTGCAGCAGGAAAAAATGAAAGACATTGCCATTTAAGCCCTGTTTCAAACCGATCCGCCTCACATCGCCGCCAAATTATCTCAACCAGAATGAGCCGCCGAAAGCAGCCTTCCTGTGCTCTTCTGGCCGCTCCGATTGCAGATGACTCTTCCTGAAAACTCTTCGCCATCGATCCGCATGAACCGGGCATGAACCGCAAAAAATCGGTTCCGCGCACGCTCCTATTCGTACTGTCGAAATGACGTCCGCCACCTGATGCTTACTGGACTCGCGCGGTGCAGGCATCGGCGAAATCCACCGGCGCGTTTCGCGCTCGATATATGACCTGTGATCAACATCACCGCCAGAAATTGCGCCTTCATTCTAACTTCGGATGAGAAATGAAAATGCTCAAGAACTACGAGCGGCTTAGCTCAGATCCAGGATCTTGCTGAACCATGAACGTGGAGGCTCTATGAAACGTTTGCTTCTTTGTGTTGCGCTGGGTATCGCACTCCCCGGATTTTGGAATACCGGAGTAGCGAAGGCCGCGAATCAACCCGGCCAACAAGCCAGTGCACCTCAAACTCCCCCGGCAGCCACCGCTACGGCGCCCGGCTACGTGGGCTCCGACACTTGCATCACTTGCCACGCGGAGATCGGAAAGAACTTCGCGAACAATCCGCATTCGAAGCTTGCTCTGGAACACGGCGGCAAGGGCATCACCTGCGAGAGCTGCCATGGACCGGGGCAAGCGCACGTCGAAGGCGGCGGCGACATCACAAAGATCTTTCTGCCCAGTAAGGCTTCCGCCAAAGAGACGGACGCCACCTGCGAGGGTTGCCATGCCGGAGTGCATCCGAATTTTGATCGCTCACCGCATGCTAAGGCCGGACTGAGCTGCATCAGCTGCCATAGCGTTCACGCTCCGCAGAGCGAAAGCGCCCTGCTGAAACTGCCGCAGCCGACGCTCTGCTTCACCTGCCACACCGACGTGAAGGGCGCATTCAATATGCCGTTCCATCATCCGGTGCTTGAGGGCGCAGTCAAGTGCACCGACTGCCATGACGTGCACGGTACGTTCCAGCCCAACCAGCTCAGATCGACCGCCGATCAAAATGTCGTCTGCGTCAAGTGCCATACAGATGTGCGTGGGCCATTCGTTTACGAGCACGCGGTGGTCAAGGGAGAAGGGTGCGTTGCTTGCCACACTCCGCACGGTTCTCAGAATGCCCGACTGCTGAACATGCCAACGATCAATACCCTGTGCAAGCAGTGCCACAGCACAGTCAGCGGCGATACGATCCACGGAATGAATTCAGGATCTCAGGAGATTACACCCTGCATCACCTGCCACACCATGATTCATGGATCCAATCTCAACGCTGCATTTCTAAAGTAGCGGGGTCGGATTTTTGGTTTTGATGTGCTGACGCTTTTTCAAGTGAGGTTTTATATGAAGCAGAAAGTCGAGTTTTCAAAGCTGTACCATCAACAGCTCTCTCCCGCATGGACTCTGCGTGTCGCAGCGGGCATTGGAATCGCAATGGTCGCATTCACCACGGCAGTCGCCGGTGCCCAGGTTACGCCGCCAGCGATTCCGACTGCCCCGACTGGATACACAATCCACGGAAGCACCGAGGAGGGTGGCCACATAGCCAGCATCACCGGCAGCGGGGAGATGTACGATACCCTGGTCAATCAGCAGGGCGGCCTCCGAGTGTTTGGCCAAACCTTCAATCTTCGGGTCCTGCCGGGCACCAAGAATTCGCTAGCGGATTCTGTCACAGCCTTCACTACCGGGTTTGGCGGCGATCCCAACAGCTTTACCACGATGAGCATTTCCAAGGGAAAACTGTACGAGTTCACGGGAACATTCCGTCGTCACCGTGACTACTTCGATTACAACTTGCTGGGCAATCCGAATATCCCCTCCGGACAATCGATCCCGATCGGGCCGACCAATGCACCCACGGGTAGTCTGCCATGGCCGCAGGTGAATCAATCACCGGTAATGTTCAACATAGTCCATAGACTGCTGGACACCAATCTCACGCTGTTTCCGCTCGCAAAAGTCACCTACCATTTCGGATACGCCGAGACCACCATGGAAGGCCCCAGTCTCAGCCCCGGCGAATCAGTCGGCAAGTATAACGCGCTGCTCTCGGAGTACCAGCGCCACAGTTCCGACGACTTCACAGGAGCAGTCGACTGGAAACCGCTACCGAATACCAAGCTCACTTTTGAAGAGCAGATCGACCACTTGAAGGAGAATTCCTACTTCACCTTGGACCCGAGCACGTTTATTGCTCAGGAGTCGGATGGAACGCCGGTGTCGCTTGGCAACTACACCAGCCTCACTCCTTATGGAATCGCTGCCTGCGATACGGGAAGCATGGGAACACCCGTGGGTTCAGCCCCCACAATCCTGTCACCCGCGCGAACCCCGGGCGGCCTGCCGATCATCAATCCGGCGTGCAGCGTGGCGACCAGCTACCTTCGTAGCCAGCCGACGCGCATGATTTTCCCCACCGAAATTTTCCGGTTCCAAAGTTCAAGCATCAAGAACATTGCGATGAACGGGAACATTCGGTACACCAACGCCAACATGAACCTTCCCAAGTATTACGAGAATTTCCAGGGTCTGGATACGGTCGCAGCAACAAAAACGGCTCCTGCTTACGCGATCAGAGATATCACGTTTAAAGGCAACGCGAACGCCAAGCGAGAAGTGACTGCGATCGACTATGGGATCAATTGGACCGCAACCAAGACAATCAGTATTTCTGATCAGCTGACCTTCTCGAATGCGCAACAACCCGGCACCTCCAATATCTCCAGCGGAGCCACGCTGGTCACGCCCGGGGAGCCGAACAATACGATCAACTATATCCCGCTGAAGGCTGGTCCCGCGTCGACGGTTGAGGGCAGCGCCAATGGTACGCCGTTACCGGATTATTTTGGGCAGAAGTGGTTTACCAACGCGGTAACGGGGACCTACTATGGCTTCTCCCGCGCCACGCTCTCGCTCACCTATCACTACGGCTCGCACGTCATCGCCCAGGGCATTCCTCATAATGCTCCGCTGGTTCCTCCGGCAACCACCGGAACCATCACCATCCACGAAAACGGCGCAATCTTGTACGCCACCATGCGTCCTTCTGAACATTTGGACCTGAATGGCAGCATCGGTCTGATGTATGCCGACAATGCATTCACGCCGTTGACCGCTCGGCAGGCGCAGACCTATCGGCTGCACGCGATGTATCGGCTCAAGTCGTGGGGCACGTTTTCCGCGGCCTATAACGACGTGGAGCGGCACAACAACACAAACAATACAGGTATCGCGTCGGCAGCTGGCCCACTCGAGCATAACGACCACAGCCGTGTCTTCGGTCTGGGTGCGACGGTTTCTAGGAATGAACACTATGGACTGGAATTCAACTACACCTACAGCGATGTCTACTCCTCGACCAACATCTGCTATGACGGCGGAGCCGCCGCCGGACTGGCTGCGGCAGCGACGCCTAGCGGGACAGCCTGCCCGGGTGGAACGATTCGTGGAGCTGCTTACTACATGTTCGGCCCGGTTAAGGACTTCATGAATGCTCCCACGCAATTCGGATCTGTCGGGTTGCACCTGTCCCCGACTCCGAAGCTGCAGGGTGGTCTAGGCTACACCATCAGTTCCGTAAACGGCACCCGGTTCTTCAATGACGCGCGGGATGTGAATGGTTCCTTGGTCTCAACCTATCAGTCTCCGTATGTAAATGTCGCGTACACGGTTCGTAAGAATTGGATCTGGAACGCGCAATACAACTACTACGGCTACGGTGAAGGCGGCCCGTCCGGCGCAGCGTACTGCACCACTTCCACCACGCTGCCCGTTCCAGGAACGCCGGCACCCGTGGTTCCCTGCAACTCTCCTACGCTGGCCGGAATTCAGACCGGTCTCACCATATCGCCTGCCGGGGAGACGACACCGCGGAACTTCCATGCGAATAATGTGACCCTCGGAATGCGCTACGACTTTTAATCCGCATTCATGCACTTGGCAAGACTGGAATTGAAGAGGAGATTGAATGATGAAAAATCGAATGGCAATCGCAATTCTTAGCGTGATGGCATTTTCGGCAATGACATTATTCGCACAGGGTCCTGGAGCCGATACTTACAAGGCAAAGTGCGCGATGTGCCACGCAGCGGACGGCAGCGGCAATACCCCGGCCGGCAAAGCTACGAAGACTCCTTCGTTCGCTTCGCCGGAGTTGAAGAAGATGTCAACGGCGCAATTGGTCGCGGCGACTAAAGAAGGCAAAGGCAAAATGCCTGCGTATTCCGGCAAACTGACGGGAGCGCAAATCAACCAGGTGGTCGCCTACATTCAAACCTTGCAGAAATAGTTGCGGCAAGATTCGCAACCAACTGCGAGGTAAAGCTCACGAGGGCTTGCGATCACAACTGAGCCCTCGGCTGTAGCAATAACGGATCCACTGTGAACAGACTATGGGGAAGAGTGATGCGAGACATGACTCTTCCCCTAACTTTTCTGCGAGGATAGTTTTCTAGCTCGCGGGCGCGCCTGTCTCCGCTTGCAATGCGAACAGCAATAGTGAACGTGCGGTCACGTCGTAGGTCTCGCCGGTTTTAAACATTTCCTTCTCAATCGATTCCTCCGCCGTGCCCTCCAGATTGGTATCAATCAGCAGCTTCCATGAGTCGCCCCCAGGACACTCCGGCAAAGTGAACTTGACCAGATCGAAATGGCCGTTGATGACCATCAACAGCGTGGCTTCGTGTCCGCGCTGATGGATTCCACTGGTCTGGGCACGGCCATCCATCAACATCCCAAAACAGCGCATTCCCTTGTCGCCCCAGTTGGAATCTTCCATTTCGGCGCCATTGGCATTGATCCAAGTCACATCTTTGACACCGAGCTGCTCGTTGTATTCACCGGTCAGGAATAGATTTCGCCGAAGGATTGGATAGCGATGGCGCAAGGACGTCAGCTTGCGAACAAATTCGACCTGCGCCTTATTTTTCTCCAGCAGCGTCCAGTCCACCCAGCTAATGTCATTGTCCTGGCAATAGGCATTATTGTTGCCTCGCTGCGTCCGCGCAAATTCGTCCCCGGCGACCATCATGGGAGTTCCCTGCGAGAGCAGCAGTGTCGCCAGCATATTTCGCATTTGGCGGCGCCTCAGCCGGTTGATCTCGGGATCATCCGTCGGACCTTCAACCCCGCAATTCCAGGAGATGGTATTGGAATTTCCATCGTGATTGGCCTCGCCATTGGCTTCGTTATGTTTTTCGTTGTACGAGACCAGATCGTTGAGCGTAAAACCATCATGGGCAGTAATGAAATTAATGCTTGCCCACGGCCTGCGACCCTGTTGATTGAAGATAGCCCCAGACGCGCACAAACGCTGCGTCAACGCCGCTGCCGATCCATCTCCCTTCCAAAAACTGCGCACGTCGTCGCGAAATTTATCGTTCCACTCCGCCCAACCGGGAGGAAATTCCCCTACCTGGTAGCCGCCGGGCCCACAGTCCCAGGGCTCCGCAATCAGTTTGACTGTGTTCAACACCGGATCCTGGCTGCACGCCTTGAGAAATCCACTTTGATTATCGAAGCCATTCGGTTCCCGCGCCAGGATCGTTCCCAGGTCGAAGCGGAATCCGTCCACCTGCACCTCTTCAACCCAATAGCGCAAGCTGTCGGTGACCATCTGAATCACGCGGGGATGGCTCAGATTGACGGTATTTCCCGCGCCCGTATCGTTGATGTAATATCGAGGATTGTCCGGCATCAGCCGGTAGTAGCTGGCGTTGTCGATGCCCTTGAAGGACAGGGTCGGACCGCGTTCATTACCTTCCGCCGTATGGTTATAAACAACGTCAAGAATCACCTCCATCCCAGCCTGATGGACGTGCGCCACCATTTCCTTCAGTTCCCTCAATGTCTGCGCGCGATCATAGGCGTAGCGTGGATCGGGAGAAAAGTATCCGATGCTGTTATACCCCCAATAATTCGTCAGCCCCTGGTCGAGCAGATGGCTGTCATTGATGAATGCATGGATCGGCAGCAATTCTATGGAAGTGACGCCGAGAGACTTGATGTAATCCAGAACCGCTGGCTGTGCCAGCCCGCAATAAGTTCCGCGAAGATATTCCGGTACCGCCGGATGCTTCTTGGTGTAGCCGCGGACATGCAACTCATAAACGATGGTTTCGCTGAAGGAGACCGCCAGCTGGCTTTGGCTTCCTCGTCTTGCCCGCCCCGGAGTTTCCCCCCAATCGAAATTTGGATCGACAACGACACATTTCGGCATGAAGGGCGCACTGTCGCGCTCATCGAATGTCAGGTCGTCCATCGACTCCATCTTGTATCCGAAGACCGCCGGATTCCATTTCAACTCGCCGATGTACGCGACAGCGTAGGGGTCCAGCAATAATTTGTTGGGATTGAATCGATGCCCTTTTTCCGGCTCATATGGACCGGAAACGCGATATCCATAGACGGTCCCCGGACCGACCTCAGGCAGGCATCCGTGCCAAATCTGGTTGGTGCACTCCGGCAATTCGATGCGGTCGCGTTCCCGTTCGCCCTTGTCGTCGAAAATGCATACTTCCACTTTCGTCGCGTGGGCAGAAAAGATGGCGAAATTCGTTGCATTGCCATCCCACGATGCACCGCGGGGATATGGCAATCCCTCACAAATTGTGATCGTCTGTGTTTCTGTCATCCAGTCGTACAGTCCTTTCCTATTATGGCTCTTTGAAAACGCAAAGCCGTTTTGCGTGCCAGGGGAGCTGGAAAGTTAGATGCAGCATCGAGATGACAGCCAGACAGATTTCTGCTGTGCACCCTGAAAAGTGACGGCAATTGACTGGAAATTCTTGCTATCGTATACGCCGAATGTCACTGAGTTACGCCAGGAAAAGAAAAGACCCGGAAGTCCACGCCCAAACGCGTTGGAACTTCCAGGTCTAACAACTGAATGATACTGTGCGACCGGCAGCTCTATATCTGTTTCACCTTACCGCGCGTGACCAGTCGCAACAACAGGGTAAGGATCACGGCTCCTCCAACGGCCACAATAATGGTGTAAATAAAGCCGCCATGTCCTGCAAAACCCAGCGACCGCATGATAAAACCGCCGATGATGGCGCCAATGATGCCGATCACCATGTCCATGAATACGCCATATCCCCCGCCGCTCATGATCTTGCCTGTGATCCAACCCGCGATGATCCCAACGATGATCCACCAGAGTATGAACATATCGATTCCCCGTTCTATCGGACTTTTGCAGCCGGCTGCGACCTCGGTCTGCAATGTAGGGATAAATCTAGCAGAACCAGCGATATCTGGCTCAACTAAATGGCTTTCCACATTCCCCTAAACGCTTTTAATCCTGCGGTAACATGGGACGACCCTCGTGCGCGACCAGCAGGTCATGCATGTCGTTGGCATGCTCTTCTTCATTGCCAAGAATGTGCTCCAGCATGACCCGCGTGGTAGTGTCTTTGTCCCCAAAGAAGCGGATCAGCTCGCGATAATGCTCCACGGCAATGCGTTCGGCAATCAGATTTTCCTTGATCATGCCAATCAGGTCGCCGCCTTCGGCATATTGCGAAGCGGAGCGACTGGTCAGCCCTTCCGGATCGAAATTCGGCTTGCCGCCAAGCTGGTTAATGCGCTCCGCAACCACCATCATGTGTCCCTGCTCCTCCTTAGCGTGCTGCGCGAACTCTTCCTTGACGCTGTCGCTGGAGATTCCAGTCGCCGAAACGGCGTGCATGGTGTAACGCAGAACACATACGATTTCTGTTGCCAGCACCGCCTGCAGAATATCGATGGTCTGCTTCACATCGCCGCCATAGTTCTGGGTGACTGCCCCTTTTGCAATGCTCTTGCGGGCCCGTTCACGCAGGGTTTTCACATCGGTCAGGAAGGGTTCGCTCACTGTAGCTTTAGCCATATTCAAGATCCTTTCAGTTAGACAACGTTCGTAAGGAGTACCGCTAAGCGGTGAAACTGCAAAAAGATTGCAACATATAGGATGCCAACACCAATGAGCCGGACCGCATTTGTTCTATTCTTAACATTCTTTGCTGCCGGCGTAGCCTCGCTTGGCTTCCGGTTTTCAACCGGCCTGCTACTGCTTGAATGTCAATTCGGCAGGCAACCTTTTTCGTACATAGGATGCAGGGGCGGTCCATTTGCGTTGGGTGTATAGGGTCATTCGTTGGCTGCGCGAATCGGCACGGAACGACGTCGGCTAAATTCTGCTTAGGCTTCGTTCAGCTCGGCTCGACGCTTCCAATGCGACCAGACAAACCAGGCTACCCCGGCTACCAGCAAAAATAAAACCGCCGCGTCCGACTCGTGGAGGATGTGTTTTAAGCGCGGATCGGTGTTCCACGCATTGCCGAGTCTCATTCCTGCGTAGGCCAGAACAAAACACCACGGCCACGACCCCACGAACGTATAAATGTGAAACTTCAACTGCGGCATGCGGGCAATTCCAGCCGGCAGTGCAATAAAAGTACGCACCACCGGCAGCAGACGTGCCAGCAGCACTGTGATGGGGCCGAAGCGAACGAAAAACCTCGTGGTGCGATCGAGATCGCGCCGGTCCAGGAGGATATAGGAACCGTATTTCTCCACTAACGGCCGGCCACCGTACGCGCCAATCCAATACGCGACGGCCGAACCCAAGTTGCATCCGATCGCTCCCGCCGTGGCCACCCAGAATAAATCGAACCGGCCCGTGTAGACCAGGTAACCGGCAAACGGCATGATGATTTCTGACGGCAACGGAATGCAGGCCGATTCGATGGCCATTAGCAGGGCAACGCCCGGATAGCCGATGTGAGAGATGATGGCGGTGATCCACGGAACAAGGAAGGTGAGAATTTTTTCTGTCATCGAGCGTTTGAATGGGGCCTGTCAGCAGTATAGCGGTCGATGCATGAACCTTCGGAGAATGTGACGGAGAGCACAAGCGCTTGCGGTTTTTGCTAGCATGATGGATAGCAACCAGGAGAAATCGATGACCGACGCTGTCACTACTGAAATCGCGACTGAGACGGCACACGCCGCTGCAACCCAGACCGCTCCCGCGAAAGAAGCTCCCAAAGAAAAAGAGCTCAAGCGGCAGATTGTCTCCTTCCAATTCTTCAAAGTGATGCCGGAGTGGCGTCGCCTACCCGTCGCGGAGCGCGCCGATCATAAGAGTGCCGTGGCGGCGGTGCTGGAGCGCTGGAATCAGCCGGATCGCATGTTGACCCTGACGTATTCTACCGTGGGAACGCGGAGCGAATGTGACATGATGCTGTGGCGTATTTGCACCACAGTCGACGATCTGAACCAGATGACCGCGGAACTGATGGCGACACCCATGGGCGGCTATCTTGAGACCGCGTTTAGTTACCTGGCGATGACGAAGCGCTCGCAATATCTGATCGGCCATGAACATGAAGGACAAGCGGATTCACGCGGCTTTTTGCGACCGGGACGACAGAAATATATCTTCGTCTATCCATTCTGGAAGACGCGTGCCTGGTATCTGCTGCCCAAAGATGAGCGCCAACGCTTAATGACGGAGCATATTCGTGTCGGCCATTTGTACCCGCGCGTGAAGCTAAACACGACGTACTCTTTCGGCCTGGACGACCAGGAATTTGTGGTGGCGTTCGAGACGAACTATCCGGAGGATTTTCTCGACCTGGTCGAGCAGTTGCGTGGCACGGAAATCAGCGCCTACACGCTGAAGGATTATCCCATCTTCACCTGCGTACGCATGACCGCGCAGGAAATGCTGGATCGGGTTGGATAAAACAGTGCCGACCGCACGTCCGCAGAAAAAAACAGCGAAGAAGAAGGGCTCGCACGCGAAGGCGGCACCGGTGAAGGCTGCAAAAAAGACGAAGAAGAAATCCGCAGTCGATCCGACGAGCCCGCAACGTGTCGAAACCATCCTGCAGCGACTCGCAGAACATTATCCGAATGCCGTCTGTGCGCTGCACCACCGCAACGCGTGGGAGCTCATGGTCGCGACCATTCTTTCCGCGCAGTGCACGGACGTTCGCGTGAATATTGTGACGCCCGCGCTGTTCAAGCGCTTCCCTACCCCGCAGGCAATGGCGAAAGCCCCGCAAGCCGAAGTGGAGGAGATGATCCGCACCACGGGATTTTTCCGCAACAAGGCGAAGAACATTATCGGCGCGGCGAAGATGATTGTTGCAGAATTCGGCGGCAAAATTCCGCAAACGATGGAAGAACTGCTGAGGATTCCGGGCGTGGCGCGCAAGACTGCGAATGTTGTTTCCGGATCATGGTACAAAATTCCGCTAGGTGTAGTGGTGGATACCCACGTAATGCGCATCGCGCAGCGACTGGAGCTGACGAAGTCGACGACACCGGAAAAGATCGAGCAGGATTTAATGCAGTTGATACCGCAGTCATCCTGGATCGACTTTTCTCATCGGGTGATTTATTTTGGACGGGAAATTTGTATCGCGCGGAAACCTCGTTGCGCCGATTGTTTCCTTGAAGACCTCTGCAACTCCAAAGACAAAACCTGGAGCACGCACTAACGGTTCGCGGGGGAGGCGTGCGCTGTTGACCAGCGGCATAGCGCTTCGACTACGCCCGGAATGGTATATTCCGTTGCTTCAACGGCGGGTTCGATGCTGTGATGGCGAAGCGTTTGGCTGGTAATGGGGCCAATCGAAGCGGCTGCCATCTCGGTTGGCCACATGGTCACATTCGCTTCGTGCAGCAGCCGAAAAAAATTTGTCACGGTGGAGGAACTGGTAAACGTGACCACATCCGGCATCCGGCTGGCAGCGGCGAAGATGAGTCGCAAATCGTCCGCGGAAGTCGCCGGAACAACAGTCTGATACGCGTCGACCACATCCACGGTTGCGCCGGCATTCCGGAGCTCGTCCGGAAGCACATCGCGCGCCACCTTGGCGCGGACTAGCAAAACGTTCTTGCCGCTCACCTGGTCTCGCAATGATTCCACCAGCGATTCTGCAATGGCTTGCTTGGGAACTTCGTCGACGTGTAACCCCATTTCCCCAAGAGCACGTGCCGTGGCTGGACCAATTGCGGCAATCTTTAAGACATCGAGCGCGGCAATGCGAAGCTTCAGAACGGAAAGCCGCTCGGCCAATACTTCGGCGCCGTTCGCGCTGGTCACGACCAACCATTGATATTTTTTGGCGTTCCACAGTGCCGCATCCAGCGCATTATAGGAATCTGGCGGGATAATTTCGATGGCCGGAATCGCGATGACAGTCGCTCCCCGTTCTTCCAGCGCGCTTGCCAGCGATTGCGCCTGATGCCTGGCGCGCGTGATGAGAATCTTCCGTCCGGCAAGCGGTTTCATCTGCCCGGATTTCCTGCCGGTGGGGCAGTTTCAGCAGCCGCAAGGAACTCTGCCGCGCCGCGCGCTAACAATCGATTCGCTACCGCACTTCCAGCATCTTCAGCCAACGGACGTGCTTGATGTAGCTCTATATGTTCCCGCAAAATCTGCGATCCATCCGGCCGAGCGACAACGCCGATTACGTTCCAGCCCTTGTCCGCGGGCTCGCAATACACCCCAACCGGAAGATGACAGCCTCCGCCTAACGTAGCCAGCGCGGCTCGCTCCACAAGCACGGCAAAGTGGGCCGAGGGATCGTCGAGGGCGGAAACAACAGCGCGCGTCACGTTGTCGTTTGTCCGGCACTCAATCGCGAGAGCTCCTTGCCCTGCCGCAGGACACATTTCTACCGGCGAAAATAGTTCTTTCACATCGGCGGCGAGACCCAACCTATCCAAACCCGCAGCAGCAAGAATGATGGCATCGTACTGGCCCTCGTGCAGCTTGCGCAGCCGAGTATCGACGTTGCCGCGCAGCTCACGAACATCAACATCGGAGCGTAGTGCTCGTAATTGCGCCTGACGTCGTAGGCTGCTGGTTCCGACAACCGCTCCGGATGGCAGGGCTGCGAAATTTTCATAGTGAACCGAGACAAATGCATCGCGCGGATCGGCGCGCTTTGGAACCGCCGCGATAATGAATTCTTCCGACAATTCCGTCGGCAGGTCTTTCAGGCTGTGGACGGCGAGATCGATGCGCTCGTCGGCCAGCGCCTCTTCAATCTCTTTGGTAAACATCCCCTTGGTGCCGACTTGCATGAACGGCGCATGCTGTACGCGATCTCCTGTTGTGACCAGGATCTCAATTGAGACCTGGTGACCGCGATCACGCAGCTCCGCCGCGATGTGATCTGCCTGCCAGCGGGCGAGGGCTGAACCGCGACTCCCAATGCGGATCAAAGTAGGCTTCCCTCCTTAACCGGGGCCGGTTTCTCTGCGGTGTCTGTGCTTGCGACCGCAGTAGCGTCAGGAGTGGGGATGAATGCGGTCTCTGCTTGCTCACTTTGCCCAGTCATCGACTCCGCTGTCTCGGTCGCTCCGGTGGGCTTTTCGTGGTGCTCTAAATCGAAAACGGTCTGGATCACCGCAAGGGTCTCACGGTCACCTTCCTGAGCGGCACGCTTGATGGCCTGGATGGGCGCATGCTGCAGTTTATGGACCAGCGCGCGAGTCATCTGCTCGACGGCTTGCAATTGTTCGCTGGACAGCTGCGCCAAGCGAGGAGCCATGCGCCGCATCTCATTCTGCCGCACATCTTCCAGGCTCTGCTGCAGGGCCACGATCGAAGGGACGCCATTGAGTGATTGCATTCGCTGCGTATATTTCTCCACTTCGGTGCGAATGATCACCTCAGCATCCATCGCTTCTTTGGTGCGGTTGGACATGTTCGATACGGCCACGGCTTGCAGGTCATCGATGTTATAAACGAATACACCTTCCACGTTATTAATCTCCGGATCCACATCGCGAGGCACGGCGATGTCGATAATAAACATCGGACGCTGCTTGCGCCGCTGCATGTATTGCTCCGCGTGTGCGCGGTTGAAGATGGGATTTTCGGCTCCGGTGGAGCTGACAATGATGTCCGCGGTTGCAGCATATTGGTGCAACAAATCGTACGAGATGGGCTGCACAATTGCCGTTTGGCCTGCCACTGACCCACTCTCAGATCGCACGCCGGGGAATTTACCCGCCAACTCGACAGCGCGTTCATAGGTGCGGTTGCAAATGTAGATCGTGCTGGCACCATGTTGCATCATGCTGCGAGCGGCCAGTTCTCCCATCTTGCCTGCACCCATCAGCAGAACAGTTTTCCCTTGCAGTGAACCAAAGATTTTGCGAGCGAGATCGACGGCAACTGATGCGATCGACACCGAGGAGATGCCGATGCTGGTTTGGTTGCGTACTTTGCGGGCGACGGTAAAGGCGCGTTGCATCAGCGGATCCAGGTTGGCGTTGATGCCGCCAATCGATCTCGCCAGGGAGTAGGACTCTTTTACCTGCCCCAGAATTTGTGGCTCGCCAACGACAAGCGAATCCAGACTGGACGCGACTCGGAACACGTGGCGGACAACCTCCGACGCGCGGTATTCGTACATGTAAGGATGCAGCGCTTCTTTGCCGATCGCGAAATAGTTCTGGATGAACTCCAGCAAATCAGCCTGCGCTGGTTCCTGGTAGGTGAGGAATTCCACCCGATTGCACGTGGAAAGAATCATGCCTTCGCGCACACAGGGCACGCTCAGCAACGAAAGCGTCGCTTCCTGCAGGCGGGCGGCCGGGATGGCAAGCCTCTCCCGCACCTGCAATGGCGCAGATTTGTGATTGACGCCAATGAGGACGAAGTTCATGGCGCTGGGAACCTATGGACGGTGCTGAACTGGTTGGCCACCCAGACAGTCAGCGCCATCAGAAATACGAGCGAGGATAAATAGACGGCTCGCTTGCCGCGCAGGCCGGTGTGGCGACGGACATATAGCATCCAGACGTAGAGAACCCACATGCCAATCGAGAGCAGCACCTTAGGGTCGAGAAAATAGGCGGCTCCCACACTTTCCTGGGCGATCAACGCGCCGGCCAGCAGCCCTAGCGTCATGCAAGGCAAGCCGATCACAAGGGTGACAAATGCGATGTGATCGATGGTATCGAGCGGCGGCAGGTGACTGAAAATGCCGCCAATATGCTTGTTCTTCAAGCGCCGTTCCTGGATCAGGTAGAGCAGGCTGGAGAGCAGACTGAACAGTAATAGCGTGTAGGCCACCAGCAGCAGCGCGATGTGCAGCAGGATCCATCCGTTATGCATCCACTGGCTGGAGACAGGGGCGTGGTCCGGTTGCGCTGCCGGCAGAAGCAACAAAAGGAAGATGACAGGAAGGACGAACAGGCCGAAAGAAATGGCCCGATAGCGCCAATAAATCGCCAGAAACGTAATCGTCAGTAGCAGCGCGAACGAGGTTTCCACCTCATGCAGGCTGGCTGGCACCCAGTGATGGGAAAGACGCATCATTTCCACCAGCGCAACCAGATGAAAATAAAAAGCGGAGACGCAGACGGGGTGCACAAATTTGCGCCAGCGATCGTGGCCGGTCAGCACATCTGGAATGACCGTAAGGCTGCAGACGCCGTATAAAACCAGCGCCACCCGCAGCCAGATGAGATACATTGCCATCGCTCGAAGAACCGCTCCCTGACAGAACGTACAAGTAAGTATATAGCTCAGACAAATGGCACTTTACTGTGATGCAGGACACATGTGACCAAGAACACACAGGCCTTTCCGCGCGATTTTGGCAAATTCCAGGAGGTCTTCACGTTGCCTGCTATAAGAGGATCGGGATTTCCGATGCGGTAGATTGGCACACATCGTTCCCGATGGCCTATCTTTAAAGGAAAGGCCGCACGTCATTTTTGTTGCGCCCAAGCTCCAGGAGAAGACCTCTGTCCGTATCCAGCGTCAGCTCGAATCCAACTCTGGAAATGGCCTCTACGCCATTGATGCGGCAATATGCCACCGCGAAACAGAAATATCCGGATACGCTGCTCTTCTTTCGCCTGGGTGATTTCTACGAACTGTTTTATGAAGATGCCAAGACTGCGGCGCGCGAACTTCAGATCACCCTGACATCGCGCGATAAGGAACGGGCCATTCCGATGTGCGGTGTGCCCCATCACGCCGCCGACCAGTACATCGCACGCCTGCTGCGACTGGGCTATCGCATCGCGATCTGCGAGCAACTGGAAGACCCCAAGCTGACAAAGACCATTGTTCGCCGCGAGGTGACGCGCGTCCTGACGCCGGGCACAGCCATCGATCCGGCACTGCATTCGGAACAGAACAATTTTCTGGCGGCCCTATACTTCGATGGTTCGACAATTGGGCTAGCGTTGCTGGATAACTCGACGGGCGATTTTCGTGCCACGGAATTTCGTGGCCGCAATGCCCAGGAGGCGGCAAATCAGGCGAGCGATGAGCTGGCGCGGTTCAATCCCGCTGAAATCTTGCTGGCCGAAAGCAGTGGCGGGCTTGCCGCATCGCTCGAAAATGCACTACGCTCCCGCACCGTCACTCATCTGGAACCTTGGGTTCTGACGCGCGACTATGCGCTGCCTCTGCTGGAGAACCATTTGGGAACGCGCGAACTGGCTGGGTTTGGACTGGAGGGCCACGCAACTGCCGCGGTTGCGGCGGGCAGTATTGTGCATTATCTTCGCTCGACGCAACTGGGCCAGTTGGAGCATGTCGACCGCGTGCGCTATTACGAACACAGCGAATGCCTACAACTCGATGCTGTGACCGTCCGCAACTTAGAACTTGTCGAACCGCTGATGCCGGATGCGCGGCGCCATACGACGCTGTTTCATACGCTGGATCTGTGCCAGACGCCGATGGGCAAGCGCAAGCTGCGAGCCACAATCCTGAGACCGCTGATCGAACTCGCCGCCATTCATGAACGTCTCAATGGCGTGGCCGAGTTGCACAACGATTTGCAGATGCGCGAGCGCGTGCGCGAGAGCATCGCGGACATCCTGGATCTGGAGCGATTGCTAAGCCGCATTTCGCTCGATAGTGCCGGACCGCGCGATCTGCTGGCGCTTGCAAGTTCAGCGGCGAAATTGCCGTCGGTAGCCGCGGCGATTACGCCACTTCAGTCTGTGGCGTGGCAACGAATGCAATCGTCTCTGGATTGCCTGGAAGATTTGCAGCATGCAATCTCGAAGACACTCGCAGAACAGCCGCCGGTGCGTTTGGAAGATGGCGGAGCGATTGCTGCTGGAGTGGATGCCGAACTGGACGAACTGCGGTCGCTCAGCTTAAGCGGCAAGCAGTCGATCGCGGCGATCGAGGAACGTGAACGCCAGCGCACCGGGATCGGATCGCTGAAGGTCCGCTACAACTCCGTGTTCGGCTATTACATTGAGATCACAAAATCGAATCTCGATAATGTTCCCGCGGAGTATGAACGCAAACAGACGCTGGTGAATGCCGAACGCTTCACAACGCAAGAGCTAAAAGATTACGAACGCAGCGTGCTGGGCGCGCAGGAGCGCTGTCTCGAAATCGAGCGGCGCATCTTTGTCGAGTTGCGCCAAACGATTCTCGCAGCGAGCATGCGGATTCGAGCCACTGCGGAAACGATTGCCGAAGTCGATCTGCTGGCATGTTTCGCCCAACTGGCAGCAGCACGACGCTACGTGCGCCCGGAGGTTGACGACTCCGGCGTTTTCGAGGCGCTGGCGGCGCGTCATCCAGTGATTGAGTGGCACATGGAGCAATCGTCGGAAGGAAGGTTCGTTCCCAACAGCATTTATCTTGACATCGAAGGGCCGAGCCTGCTCCTGCTGACGGGGCCAAACATGGGCGGCAAATCCACCTATCTTCGTCAGGCGGCGCTGCTGGTCATCCTTGCGCAGATGGGATGTTTTGTTCCGGCACAGCGGATGCGACTCGGCTTGGTGGACCGCATTTATACCCGGATCGGCGCCAGTGACAATGTTGCAGAAGGTCGATCCACCTTCATGGTGGAGATGACCGAGACGGCCACGATTTTGCACACTGCCACTCCGCGATCGCTACTATTGCTGGACGAGATGGGACGCGGTACGGCAACCTTCGACGGCATGTCTCTGGCTTGGGCGACAGTTGAACATATACATGAGGTATTATCTGCAAGAACATTGTTCGCCACACATTATCACGAGCTGACGATGCTCGCAGGAATTCTGCCACGGCTCAAAAATCTGCGTGTAACGGTGCAGGAAAATTCCAAGGGAATCGTTTTTCTGCACGCGATTGAGGAAGGCGCCGCAAACAAAAGCTACGGAATCGAAGTGGCGCGGTTGGCGGGAATTCCGCATGAAGTGGTGGTGCGAGCCAGAGAAATTCTGCGCCAGCATGAGCGATCCGAGAAACGCGAAATCGAATCCAGCCGCGAACCGGATGTGCAGATGACGTTATTCACCCCCTTATCGCAACGGGTCGTTGATCAGATTCAATCGCTCGACCTGAATTCGCTGACGCCGATGCAGGCGCTAAATTTGTTGCAGGAATTGCAGCAGGAAGTTCGCGAGGGATCGCCGACCATGGGAAAACACGCATGAAGAAAACGACTGCGCTACGCCATCGTGTCGGGTCGCTGCTGATCGTGGGCGTTGAATCGACGTTGCTATCGGAGTTGGAATTGGCATGGCTGCGCAGCCTGCAACCGAGCGGAATTATTCTGTTTCGTCGCAACATAGAAACGACGACACAAATCCATGCACTGTGGAAGCAAGCCACGGGCTCGATGGCAGTGCCTTTCTTTCGCTGTGTGGATCTTGAGGGCGGCACGGTCGATCGCCTGCGCGATCTGGTAGGCCCGACATCCTCAGCCGCAGAAGTTGCGGCAACAGATCAGTCGGCAATCGCTCGACAGAGTGGCGCGCTGGTTGGACGAATGCTGCATGCGCTCGGATTCAACCTGGACCTGGCTCCGGTGTTGGATCTCGCGCTGCCGGCTTCGCGCGAGGTGATGAGAACGCGTGTGGTTTCTTCCGATCCGGCGAACGTGATTGCTTATGCTCGTGAATTCATCGCAGGACTGAAGCAACATGGAATCATCGCATGCGGCAAGCATTTCCCCGGTTTAGGGGGAGGGACCTTGGATTCGCACCAGGCGACTCCGAGCATCGATCGAACATGGGAGCAAATGTGGGAGCACGATATGGAGCCCTATCGTGCGCTGCGTACCGCGCTGCCGCTGGTGATGGTAAGCCACGCAGCCTACCCGAAAATAGAAAAGCCGTCGCGACCGGCGTCCCTATCACATTTCTGGATCGAAGAAGTATTGCGGGCGAAATTGCGCTATCGCGGATTGGTGATTTCCGACGATATGGAAATGGGCGGAGTCCTCAACCATGCATCCGCCGAATCCGCAGCCATCGAAGCCATCGCGGCTGGAACAGACCTGCTGGAAATCTGTCATCGTGCCGACAGAGTCCTGGCCACGCATGAAGCCCTGCTGATCGAAGCGGAACGTTCACCCGCTTTCGCACGCACGGTTGACAGGGCGGCCAGGCGGGTTGCAAGCGCGAAACTGCGACTGCTGAAAGGTTCCGTTTTGCCTCGTTCGCTTTCTGCCGCCGGCTTGAGACAGTTACAACTCGCGCAGGAGCGTTTGCGAGCAAAGATTGCACGCGCGACTCCCGAGGCGACGGAATGAACACTTCCTCTCCGATAAAGCGGGTTCCCGCGAGTGAAGCCCGCGTGATGACCGTAGCTGGCATCATGAGCGGCACATCGGCGGATGGCATTGATGTCGCATTCGCAAGAATTACGGCGCCACGCAACTCACAGAACAAATTTCCGCGAATGCGGTTGCTGGCGCATGTAGCTGTTCCCTATCCGCCGGCAGTTCGCAAATGCATTCTGCAAATGATGAACGCTGACAATGCGTCTGTGGCAGAGATGTCGCGTCTTCATTGGCGGCTCGGACAGCTGTATGCAGATGCGGTGAAGTTGGCGCTGAAAAAGCATCCGATGAGGCTCGATCTTGTCGGATGTCACGGCCAAACCATCTATCACCAGGGCATCGCGCAGAAGTTCCTCGGCGCGCCGGTCGCCTGTACATGGCAAATGGGAGAGGCTTCTGTCATCGCCGCTAAACTTGGCGTTCCGGTGGTGTCGGACTTTCGACCTGCGGACCTGGCTCTGGGTGGCCAAGGCGCGCCGTTGGTGCCTCTTTTGGACTACGTCGCGTTTCACCATCCCACACGCAATCGCGTCTTGCAAAATCTGGGCGGCATTGCCAACCTCACGGTGATTCCGGCAGGTGCCTCACCTGAGGCGATCTTCGCTTTCGACACCGGCCCGGCAAACATGGTGATCGACGCATTGATGACGAAATGCTTCGACAAGAAATACGATCCACAAGGTGCGACAGCGAAGCGTGGCCATGTGCTGGAACCAGTGGTCGAACATGAGTTGCGCGCACGATTCTTTCAGGCGCCGCCGCCGAAGTCCGCAGGTAGAGAGCAGTTTGGGCGCGAATTCGTCGCCGGTTTCCTGGCGGATTGCCACAAACAAAGCAAGCGGCCCGAGGATGCAGTAGCGACCGCGACGGCGCTGACGGCGCGAAGCATCGGGCAAGCTTGGAAGGATTTCGTTGCGCCCGTGCTTGGCAACGCTCCCACCGACTATATCGTCGCGGGTGGAGGCGCACGCAACCGTATCCTGATGGAAATGATCCGGCGCGAATTGGAGCCGCTCGGAAAAATCAACACGGAGACCAGCGACGAGTTTGGAATACCCGCAGCAGCGAAAGAGGCAATGGCATTCGCGCTGCTTGCGTATCAGACCTGGCATCGCCAGCCGGGAAATTTACCGCGAGCCACAGGTGCGACACGAGCGGCCATCCTGGGAAAAATTACGCATGCATAACTGGCGCGCGGGATTCACTCGCATCGCAGGATCGATCATATTGGCGACAATTTCGCTTGGCGGCACAGCCATCCTGCCAGGGTGCGCACGAAAACCTGTTGATCCGAATACGGTGACGGTCGCAATTGAGAGCAGCCCGACCAACCTCGACCCGCGCGTCGGAGTTGATGCTCAATCGGAACGCATCGACGAACTGATCTTCGATTCGCTAGTCAAAAAAGATGCGCATTTCAACCTGCAGCCCGACCTCGCGACGTCGTGGGACACGCCCAATCCGCTGACGTATATTTTTCATTTGCGAATGGAAGTGAAGTTTCAGAATGGCCAGCCGCTCACGGCGCGTGATGTGAAGTGGACGCTCGATTCGATGCGAGACCACAGCATTTTGACCTCGAAGTATCAGGCCTACCGCAATGTCGCCTCGATTGACGCGCCCGATTCGGATACCATTGTTATTCACATGAAGCAGCCGGATGCCGCGTTGTTGTGGAACCTCTCGGATGGCGCGCTCGGCATTGTTCCTTACGGAAGCGGTCGTGATTTTCAGCAGCACCCGATCGGCACTGGCCCATTTCGTTTTGCCAGCCAGGAACTCGACAAAGAAGTTGTGCTCGAGCGCAATCCGCTAAGTTGGCAGACCGTCCCGAAGATCGCGCATTTGAGATTTGAAGTGATTCCCGATGAAATGACGCGTGCACTGGCGCTGCGCAAGGGATCCGCGGACATCGCATCGAATGCTTTATCGCCAGATATGATCTGGTCGATGCGGAAAGACCCGACGCTGGCGATTGCGGAAGAGCCGGGAACGATGGTGCAATATCTGACGTTCAATTTGCGCGACCGGTATTTGCGGGATGCACGGGTGCGCCAGGCGATTGCCTACGCCATGAATCGCCCGCTGCTGATCGCGACGCTGTTGCGTGGTATGGCGCATCCGGCCGACAGTCTACTGCCGCCGGACCAATGGGCGTACACGGGAGACGTGGCGCAATACAACTACAATCCGGAGCAAGCGCGGCGGTTGCTGGACGACGCGGGATATAAGCCGGGAAAAGACGGCATTCGTTTTCATCTGACGATGAAGACGTCGAACGATGCAGGAACGCGGGTGCTGGCGATGGCGCTGCAACAACAATTGCGGGCGGTTGGGATTGCACTCGACGTGCGTAGTTTTGAATTCGCCACATTTTATTCCGATATTTCCCATGGATCGTTCGGCATGTACAGCCTGCACTGGGCCGGCGGCAATGAGGACC
>Ga0335075_10004095_pt1 | contig 22852 bp, 21 predicted proteins | sample Lox_Sample_24_FD_206723 | JGI IMG/M metagenome (GOLD analysis project Ga0335075, IMG submission 206723) | Soil microbial communities from Loxahatchee National Wildlife Refuge, Florida, United States - Lox_Sample_2.4 | ecosystem: Environmental > Terrestrial > Soil > Wetlands | place: USA...
GCAGGCCTCGGTGACGCTGAGGTCGCCGCGACGCAGCAGCGCCATCGCCCGCTCGATGCGCCGCGTCATCAGGTAGGAGTACGGCGACTCGCCGTAGGCGATCTTGAACTGACGGCTGAGGTGCCCGGCGGACATGTTCGCGTCGCGCGCGAGTGCCTCGACGTCGAGCGGCTGCGCATACTCACGGTCCATCCGATCGCGGACGCGGCGCAGTCGCTTGAGGTCGCTTAGGTGCTGTTCCTCGACGGGTCTGCTGGCCACCTGCGCGATGGTGCCACGTCGCGTTGGGTTGGGGCGAACTTCGCCGTCTGCTGTAGGCTTTCCACCTGCTGTCGGCGAAATCTCGGCGGCACCGGGCTGTGGCGCAGTTTGGTAGCGCACTTGACTGGGGGTCAAGTGGTCGCAGGTTCAAATCCTGTCAGCCCGACCAAGGTCAGAGCCTTGAGCGCCAGCGAGAGGGAATCGCTCTTGCTAAAGCAGCGGGAAAGTACAAAGGACGCAAACCGTCGCTGTCGCCGGGGCGGGTGAATGAGCTACGCAAGCGCCTGACCAACGGTGAATCCGTTACGGCACTCGCCTCAGAATACGGCGTAAGCCGTCAGACCGTCTACAACTACAAGATCGCCTGACTTGCACCCGGTAACGGGACGGGCCTGTCGGGGTGGCTGCGCCTGGCACGCCGGTACCGTTCGGAAATGCTCGCCAGCCAACAGGTTCTACGAATGGGTGACGTTTCAAATGGCGCGCGCGGGGTCGGTGAGATTCCACAACCGCACGGTGTGATCGTCGTTGCCGGAGGCCAGGGTGTGCCCGTCGGGGCTAAACGCCACACTTTCCACACCTTTCACGGTGCTGGTGTGGCCGGTTTGTCGAACGCTTTAAGGTTTTCCGGGCATTCCTTACTGACTACCTGTTTCATCCACGCAAGGGCCTGATCACCAGACCAGCCAGTGGCACTTTCGATCTGAGTAAATAGTATCTGGTCCGCCATCCCGGAGGAGAAATCGCCGAGCGAGCCTCCTATTGGGCTGGGGGCGGCCGCATCGCACACCTGGCTCGGCATCGGCAATCGTCCGCGCTGGTAGGGGCTTAGCGTGTCCGTGTTCGGTCCTGCGACGTGCGACGTATTACTCCCACCGCCCCCACCGCATCCCGCCAAAGATATGACGGCAACCGCCAGCGCCGCCGACGCAGCCGCAATTGCTGATTTTCTCATTTCACAATCTCATTCCTTATTTCCTTGATCGGCTGACCGATTAGGCCTGCCGGGCTTCGCGATGATGCCGTGGTTTTGCAACCACGCCAGATACGAGCCGGGCCAGGCAGCGCGGCCCGCCAAACATGTTTTCGAGCCATGGGTGTGTCTCTAATCACAACCCCTTTTGGGCATGACGCTACGGCAAGCAGACCAACATTTGATAGATAAATATGAAATGCCCACACGTGGAAGGTTTTCGGTTCATCCATGAGTGTTCACGCCAGCTCTGTTGAAGCGCACCCGCCCAGGTTGACCGTTACACCGCGCCGCAAACTTCCGCGTGGCTCCGCGTGACGCCACTGCGGTTAGACCGCGCCGTGACCCGTTCTGCTAGTTTGAGTGCACGCGGCCGGGCCGACGCTTCAAAAATAGGCTATGAGCTGCAGAAACAGTGGTGCGCGGTACTGGGATTGAACCAGTTCGAACTTCCGGCCGACAGATATGCGATCTTGGTGCCCTTGTGGTCGCGTGGACGTTGGCCGACTTGGCCGGGCACAACACCCGTTGTGCCAGTTGCGCCACGGTTCCGACGCGGCGTGACCTTACCCCAATTCTTACCCCAATCAGCTTGCCGCGACCATCAGCGTCAACGAATAAACCTGCAGCTCAGCGAGTGCCAGCGAGTATCCAAACATGCAGCGCCGGTAACTGGGGGTCAAGTGGTCGCAGGTTCAAATCCTGTCAGCCCGACCAGAGAAGTAGCAGGTAAGAGGTGGTTCCGAAGAGGTCCGGCCTGATGACTGTCACACGGGCGATGGCGGCAACAGCCATGCTCGCCGGTTTAGCTGTCGGTACAGCTAGCGCAGCCTGGGCGGGTCCATCAGACCGTACGCCCCAAATGAGCGGCCACTACATCGAGACTGACACGTCCGAAAATGGCCAAACGACCACCAGCGATTGGTACTTCACACCCTGCGGCGACGGATGCGCGTCAGCAGCTAATGCGCCGGGTGCCCCTTCATTGCAGGTGCAGTTGGTTGGCGGAAAATGGAAAATGGACACTACAGACCCGGCGCAATGTGCGGACGGTGCCCAGGTTCCCAATGCTCTCCGCACTCGCGCCACATGGGACGCAAAGACGCTGGAAGGCACAGGCGTATCGACCTACATCGTGTCAGCCTGCGGCCAACCAGCAGGTCTCCAACAAAGGCCGTTCAAAATCCAACTCAAGCAGGCACCATGATCGCCATAACTGCCGAACCGTTTCTTGCAGCAAACCCCCAAGGGGGCAACGAATCTCGGGAGGGGGCGGGCTAGGCGGAGTCGAGGGTCCCCGCATATTTCTCCAACGAGGTTTTCAACGACAGGCAGCACGCGCCCGGTGCCGCGGTCGAAGGCCACACCGGCAGCGGGGTCTCGATGCCGCTCATGCCTGTCGCAGCGAACGTCCGTTTGACGGGGCCGCCCTGGCCAACGTTCTCGATCACGTACACCGCTGCGGTGCGCCCCGTAACATTGGGGCCCGCGGAGGAAGACCCACATCGGGGGCTCGGATACGGAGCAAGACACGATGAGGATTTCTCGAACGATGCTCGCTGGCGCACTGGCAGGGACGACGCTGGCTGTGTCGATGGCCGGTTGCAGCAGCACTCCGTCGTCATCGACGGCGAAGTCGGGATCGGCCACCTCGGCTACCACAACAGAGACCACCACTAGCGGGAGCTCAGGCCCGAATTCTTCGGCGTCGGCACAGCCGAGCGACTACACCGCGCTGTTGATCCAGGCGACAGATATCGACGCGCCGATGCCCTTCACCGCCGGCCCGGCGACAAACAACCCCAATGGCCAACCGGGCGCCGCGATAACTTTCAGCACCCAACCCCACCCCGAAGATGAGAACGGCGTCACGGTCAAGGAGGTCCACATTCTCGACACCATCCAAGTCCTGCCGGATCCGGCCGCTGCCACGAGTGCGCTGAACTCCGCGAAGACGGGACAGGGCGTGGTCAAAGACCCCAAAACGGATTCGGCCAATGTTGGCACCGGCGGAACCACATTGTCGGGTAACTCACCGGACGGTTCAAAGAGCGTGACTGTCTTGATGTTCACTGAGGGCCGAGGTTTCGTCACGCTGGAGTTTGTTGGCGCGCCGGACACGCCCCCGCCGCCGCCGGACTTCGTCAACGACGTCGGCCAGAAGCAAGACGCGGCCGTCAAGAAGGGACTCGGCGACTGACGGTCTTGACCAGATCGCCGTAGACGTTGTTCGGGAAGTCACCGCGACGTGGCCCGGCCGCCGTCTCGTTGTAACCCTAACGACAGATACGCATCCCGCGGCGCCCGTAGCCTTCGGCCTATGTCGGAGCCGACACCAGCCCCGGGTTGGTATGCAGATCCATCGGGCACAGGAAGCCGTTATTGGGACGGCAAAGGTTGGGGTCCGGCTGCGTCTGCGTCCGCTCCAACACCAGCGCCAGCGCAACGGAAGAAGTGGGTACCCACACTGCTGATCGTGGTGGCGGTCCTCGCGGTCTTGTTCCTCATCGGCATGATTGGCTACAACTCCGGTTTGACTTCCCGATCGTCGGCACCGCCCGCGGATGCCGGCAGCGCAACGCCGCTTGCTGGTATCGGGCAGGAAGTTCGCGACGGCAACTTCAGGTTTGTTGTGACGTCCGTCGACGTGTCAAAAACCGCCAGCGACCCCAGCATTCAATTCGAAATCGTGCCTAAACAAGGCGAATTCGTGAACGTGCACCTCACCGTGAGCAACGTCGGTGATCGGCCGCAGAGCTTCTTCGCGTATAGCCAGACGCTGCAAATCGGCGCCAATCAATTCAGCTCCAATAACGAGGCCACCATGTGGAAGCAGGGAATGACCGTCAAAATCAACCCAGGAAACAGCGTTCAGGCCGTGGTCTCATTTGACGTGCCGCCGGGCACCTCCACCGACGGGGTGCTCACGGTGCACGACTCGCTCTCCTCAGGCGGCGCGAAGATCAGATTGCGCCAGCCTGGGCACTAGTCGACCTGCGCTTCACGTTGGCGGGCGGCGTCAAATTACATAGGGAGCGATCAAGGTGGCAGCACCCAACACCACCAACCCGATCACGAATGCGACGACCGTAAAGCCCATCACCTGACGGACATTGAGTTTCGCGATCGCGAGCACGGGCAGCAACCAGAACGGCTGGATCATGTTCGCGACCCCCTCCCCGACGGCGACCGCCATGGAGATCAATCCGAGATAGGCCGGCGAGCGCTGACCGATCGCCAGCGCCGAGTCGACCGCGATCGGGCCCTGCACGGCCCAGTGCCCCCCGCCGGACGGCACAAACAGGCTGATGACCAATGAGCCGATGAAGGTCAGGAACGGCAGCGTGTACTGCGTTGCGCCGCTCACGACCGCCTGGGCCAGCAGCGTCTGCAGCGGCTTGGCCCCGTGCGACGGCAGATAACCCAGCAAGCCAACCAGTCCGCCGTATAGCGGATACTGCAGGAGCAGTGGACCAGACACCTTCGCGGCGCCGGTGAATGCCCGGATGAACCGGATCGGCGTGCGGTGCAGCAACGCACTCGTGATCGTGAACAACATGATCATCGATGCGATGTTCAGCGCGAAATCGCTGATGCAGAAATAAGCAATGCCCGCGGCGAACACGAGGATATTCAGGATCCACAGGTTTTCCAGCCATTCAGCAAACGTTTTCTTGCCTTCGACCTTCACCTCCGGCTGGTCCTGGTCTTCGAACACCGCGGGATCGGGCGCAAGGCTGTGCGCGGGCTCCATGCGCCAGATCGCGAGCGCAAGCAGCGTCAGCACAACGATCACCGACAGCCAGCTGTAGGGCTGGAAGATCGTCAGCGTCAGCGGCACCGTGATGCCAGTCAGTTTGTGGATCACGTTAATTGGGCTGCCGTTGTCCGTATTAGCTAGCGCAATCGACGACGAGAGTCCCTGTGTCCAGACGATGAAGCCCATGAACGCCGCCGCGATGAGGTAGCCGAAATGCGCGTCGGTAAAGCGCTTCGCGACCTGCCGGGCGACCAGCGCACCGGCTACCAGCCCGAGTCCCCAGTTCAGCAGGGCGAGGACGGCGCTCACGCCGAAACAGAGGAGGGCTCCCTGGACCTGGTTCCTCGGCTTGGCGGCGATGTAGACGATCGCCCGCTTCAGGACCGGCGCCTCGGCGAGCGTGTAGCCCGTCACCAGTATCAGGACCATCTGGAAGGCGAACGTGAAGATGTTCTGCGATCCCCACACACCGCCATACCACGCCTTGAGCATGCCGCTGGGTGACGCGCCGTTCACCAAAACTGCGACCAGCGCGGCGACGATGAGGGTGAGGATGACGGCGAACAGATATGGGTCGGGCATGAGCCGTTCGACATACCGGACACACAGCGCGGTGAGGAATTGCATGACGCCACGGTGTTCGGGTTTGCGTTCTTCGCCTGCTGGCGTTGGCTGTTCGAGCTGGGCCTCTGGTGCGCCGCTCGTCCCCGTTCCGTCTGCGCCGGTCGCCCCAGGGTCGACGCTTGTGGACTGCGGATCTTCGCTCATCCTCATCGACCTACCCTCGCTAAGGTTTCCGCCTCCGTTAGTCGCGCGGGGAAGATGAAGCTGAAGATGACGGTGCGGATGTCGCCTGCGTCAGATTGACCGTTGCTCCGTGTGAAGATACCGACTCGTGCAGCACGATCTGGGTTGGTTTCGTACCGGGGGGCACGTCGAATGCCAGCCTGACGCTCACCTGAAGACCTGGGTTGATGTTATTGACTTCTTCCAAGAACGGGGGCTCCATGAAGCCCGCCGAGTACTCGCGCCCAGCGTTGTCCTTCAACTTCTGCGCGGACATCACAAAAAACTGCGCCTCTGTGCCGACGTTCCTGACTGCCATCGACACGACCTCATAGACGCCTTGGGCGCGTGTTTGGCCGAACGTGGGGGAGGTGGCGACTTGGGTGACGATGAACGCGAACTTTCCGTCAATGACTTCTTGCCCCAGCCCAGCCTGGGTGGAGGAGTGGTGAAACAAGCCGCACGATGCGAGGGACACTGCGACGGGGACCATGAGCAATGCGGTGAGCCTGCTGCCGATGCAAAAGAACACGCGGCCAAGACTATTAGGTGTTGCAGCGGCGGTGTCGGCTTCTGGCTTAGTTCGTTCCTTATTAACCTGGGGGTCAGGTTGTCGCAGTTTCAAATCCGGTCAACCGGACGTTTTGCGTGAGGGGACCTCGGCGCACCCCGGACCGGGCTGCAAGCGGGTCACTCAGCGGACGCGCCCGGGACGCTCAAGCAGGCTGCAGCCTTCAGTCAGCGCCGGGCCATAGATCACTGCGCTACATTCACACTCCCAGGTGATGTGCTCTCCGCATGAACACGGGATGTTGTAGACGATCATGTGCCCCGGCAACAGCCAGTGGCCGCGGGTACAGCGTTGGGGCGGTGTGTCCATCTGGTCTCGATATAAACCACGCACCAAGTCGCTAACATCAGCTGGCACAGGCATCACACTGGCATCTCGAACTTGTCGAATCCAGTGCGGTGCCTAAATCGTTACGCTTCGTTGCCTTTCCGTCGCCGTGTCGTTGCCAGCCGTGGGGCTAGCGATTGCGGCCGCCCCGTTGTGCGAGCCAGATGCTTAATGCGACGGACGCGATCACGGCGATGCTGAGGAGGATCGGGGTTGTCATCGCACTAATCTATCGATGCGCTAACGGGCTTTCGAGGAGGTCGAGTTGGAAATCGGGGACACCGCATTCGACGTCACCGATCGGCTGGCGATCATCAACATGTTTGGCGCCTACGCCTACACCTACGACGAGAACCACCTGGACGACTTTCGCGCGCTATTCACCGACTCACCGGAGCTTGTCTTGCAACATGAGGACCGCACGCTGTCGCAGGATGTCGACACCGTGATGAGTCTTCTCGCCGCAAGGAAGGCGGCGTTCCAGGCCGAGAACAACCAGCGCCGCCACGCGTTGAACTCTTTTTGGTTCACAGCCCAAAACGCCACTGAGGCCACTGGGCGTTGTTATGTCCAGGTTTTCGCCATTCGTAACGCCGGGCCGCCCTCTCCGGAACTGACCGGGTGCTACGAGTTCACCGCGGTCAAGCACGAGGGTGTCTGGAGGTTCAGCCGGTGGGTCTTGCGGGTCGACCAGGCCAACGTATGAGGCCGTTGGTCCGCTGCCCGGCGCCGCTGCCGTTCGAGGCGCGCCCCGTGGTCCGAAACTTTTAGGAACTGTTCGAGAAATTTGTTGGACAAGCCTGTTCCTGAGGACTATCTTCCGGCTACCTTACAAATGCCTAAGAAACCCTCAGAGTCTCTAGGAGCCGACGATGGCTCAGCGCCCGAGCAAGCGGAATCGTCGGTCGCGCAGGGACACGGCGCACCGGCGACGACGTGTGGTCGGTCTCGGCGCGGCCGCCGGGGCGTTTCTGGCTGCGGCGACGAGTCCGCTGGCCAACGCGCCGGCCGCCCATGCCGACGGGTTTGATCTGATCCTCGAGCCCATTATCAATTCCATCGCCGGTTCCCTTACTGGTCTGGTCGATCCGCTGACCAGTCTTGACGCGGTGTCGGGTGTGGATCCCGTGGCCGGTCTGGCGTTGCCCGCCACTGATCTAGCCGCTAGCAGCACCAATCTTGTTGCGAGTGCGGCAGATTCGGCGCTGGCGTCGGCCTCCGATCCCACTCCGGCCGCTAGTTCGTTCGACACGATGCTTCAGACGCTCGCGCAGGAGTGGATCAGTAGCTCATATGGTGCGGCCTACGACGATCAGCTCAATACGTTGTGGCACGACCTTGGCGGCAGCGGCATCCTGATCGGCAACGGCGCTAACGGAACGCCTGACTCAACGTTGGCAGCGGCCAACGGTGAGGCCGGCGGGTTGTGGTTCGGCAACGGCGGCAACGGCGCCACCGATGCGCTCGGCCAGGGCGGTAGCGGCGGGGCCGGCGGGCTGATCGGTAACGGTGGTGATGGCGGGGCCGGTGCCGACGGCGCCGCCGGCGGGAACGGCGGGAGTGCCGACCTGATCGGCAACGGCGGTGACGGCGGGGCCGGCGGCGACGGCGACGACGGCGCGGCGGGCAGCACAGGGGCAGCGGCCACGGCCAGCAGCTCCGCCGGCACCGGCGGCAACGGCGTCGCAGGCCAAGCCGGCGGAGCGGGCGGCAACGGTGGCAACGGCGGGTCGATGTCCGGTAACGGCGGAGACGGTGGCGTCGGCGGCAACGGCGGCTCGGGCGGTGACGGCGCGGAGGGGGGTGCCGGTTATGGCACCGGCCCCGGCGGCAGCGGCGGGGAAGGTGGCGTCGGCGGCGCCGGCGGCCAGGGCGGTAGCGGCGGCACGGGCATCGACGGTGCCGGTGGCAACGGCGGCGCCGCCGGATCGGGCGGCAACGGCGGTGACGGCGGCGGTCCCGGCGCCGGCGCTAACAACGTGCAGTACGGCGTCTCCTTTGGCAGCGGCGGCAACGGCGGTGCCGGCGGCATTGGCGGCGTTGGGGGCGATGGCGCCAACGGCGCGACGGGCGACAGCCCCGGTGTTGCCGGCGGCGACGGCGGCGCCGGAGGCCAAGGCGGCGACGGTGGCGCGGCGGCCCAACACAACGGCAACACAGGCTATTACGGGTTCAACGGCAGTGGCGGCGACGGCGGTAATGGCGGCGCGGGCGGCGACGGCACCAACGGCGCCGACGGCGGCAACGGCGGGGCGGCCGGCGCGGGCGGTGCGCCCGGCGACGGCTACCACGACGGCCCTGGCCTCGACGGGGCAAACGTCGTCGGCACCGGGGGAGCCGGTGGGGACGGTGGCGCAGGCGGCTCTGGCGAGAACGGCGGCCAGGGCGGCGTCGGCGGTGACGGCGGCGGCGGCACCGACGGCTACATCCAAGGCATGAACGGCGGCAACGGCGGAAACGGCGGAAACGGCGGCGCCAGTGCCGGTGGCGTTGCCGGTCAGGGCGGCGACGGCGGCAACGCCGGTAACGGCGGCACCGCGGCATACGTCGGCTCCGACGCTTTTGGCGGCGACGGCGGCAACGGGGGCGACGGCGGTAACGCGGGCGCCACCGGCACCGCTGCTGTTGGCGGTAACGGCGGCAATGGTGGCATCGGCGGCAGTGGCGGCCCGGTCGGCTCGTCCGGCATCAACGGTGCCGGTGGCACCGGCGGTACCCCCGGGGGCGCTGCCGGCACCCCCGCTCTGACGAACGCGACCGTCCATTTGACGATGAATGGTCTCAATCAACCGCTGGCATACATCTCCGTCAACGGCGGACCGATGGAGCCCGTAATCGTCGACACCGGATCCACCGGCCTTGTGATCGAACCCCAATACGTCCCAACACAAGACCTGGGCAGCGAAGTCTATTCGGGTTCTGCGGGTTACAGCGGCGGGCTCTCGTACACCTACGACACCTATGACACGACGGTGAGTTTCGGAAGCGGCCTCGTCACCTCGCCGACCGCCGTTGACCTTGTCACAAACCAATCGACGCCGGCTTTCGAGCAGTACTTTTCTTCCACTGACGCCGTTGGCGTATTGGGTATTGGGCCAAATAACGGCTTTCCCGGCACCAGCACTGTGATCACGTCGTTGCCCGGCACGCTTGACCAGGGCGCGCTCATCAACGAATCCGAGGGCGTGCTGGAGTTCGGTCCCAACCCATTGACCAGCAGCATCACGATCGACGGTGCGCCGACCAGCGCCCTGGACGTCAAGATCGGCGACGGACCTCTTGAGCCCGTTTCCGTCGCAATCGATTCCGGTGGTTTGACCGGATGGATCCCGTCATCGGTGCTCGACACCGGTCAGACCGCGGGAACTATCCCAGCGGGAGTGACCATTTCGGTGTACACCGACAACGGCGAGACGCTGCTGTACTCGTACACCACGACCGCAGCCAACGCGCCATTTGTCAGCACGGGAAATGCGGGGAATTCGGGATACATACCCTTCTCCCTGGGACCGGTTTATATCGGTGAAAGCCCCAGCGGTTACGGAGCGACAACCTTTGATTCCTGACCTGCGTTAAGGCATCTTCCGCCGCGGCAGGTAGGCGCCGGCGGTATAGAGTAGGGCACCGACGAGCACTGCGAATTTGAAGATCGCCGCGCCGCGGGCACGACGGGTGTTGACGTCGATACCATTGCCCGCCAAGACATTTAAGAGCGCAACACCTTCAACGGCATCGGCGGCAACAGCGGGAACGACACCAAGCCAAACCCCGGCCGGGTGGCCGAGCCGGCGCCGGGCGTAGTCCATCAGCAGTGCGGTCAGCGCGCCGTAGGTGGCCATGTAGCCGAAGTCGAGCTGAAGGGAACGACGGGCCGCGCGCCGGCCGTCGTCACCCCATGCGCTGGTAATCCGTTGCGCGCGTTCAGCGTTGCCCGCCAACTCGAAGGCAATGATGCCCGGCCCGCCGCTGCGGTGCATCTGTCGCTCCAGCGCCAGCATCACCGACGTATAGCCGACGAAAGCCGTCACGGCCCGGGCTAGGCGACTGTTGAAAAAGCCGGCGCGCTGTTGCATGGCTACGAGGGAACCACGTTCCGCGCCAAATCGGGACCGATGACTGGGAATACGACGGATCCGTACAAGCGATCGCGAGCTGGCGGCTTCATTGTTGACAGATGTTGTACGACTCGTCGACAGCTCCCAGGGTCGCGCCTGAGCTGGGCCAGGTGCAAGAGACGTTGCTGATTCCGCTGTACGCGAGGGCCCGTGACGCGGCCCGGCGCCACCCAGTGCTGCACGACGAGCGGGCCGCCGGGCTAGTCGACGGCCTCGCATACGACTTCTCGCGGTTCGGTGGCCCTTCGCTGTTGGGCTGCGTGCTTCGATCGGCCATCCTCGACGGCTGGGTGCGCCGCTTCCTGGCTCGGCATCCAGCTGGAACGGTGGTCGAACTCGGTACCGGGCTCAACACCCGGTTCGATCGGCTCGACAACGGGACGGTTCGGTGGTTCGATATCGACCTTCCCGACGCGATTGCGCTGCGCCGACGTTTCTTCGCCGACCGACCGCGGCGCACGACGTTGGAGGGATCGGTCCTCGACACCGATTGGTTCGACGCCGTTGCCGCCGTTCCTGGTCCGTATCTGTTCGTCTCCGAGGCGGTCTTCGTGTATCTCGCTGGGGGACAGGTCCGGACTGTCTTGTCGCAGCTTGCCCAGCGGTTTGGGGGGTCTCTGATCGCGTTCGACACCGTCGGCGCGGTGATGCTGCGCAACCAGCACCACAACGGATCAATGCACGCGGTGTCTGCCCGGATGCAGTGGGCGTGCGAGGACCCGCACGAGATAGAGCAGTGGGGACCGAAGCTGCTGGAATCTCGCACTTTCGCCACTCCGCAGCCCGACGTCGCCGACACCTGGCCGGCGCGCTACCGCTATGCGTTAGCGCTGCTGGCCCGGGTGGCCTCTGGGGTCGTCAACAGCTACAAGCTCAACCTGTTCCGACTCGGCGCACAGTCGTGAAGCACATCAGACGGTCTGATAACCATCGTTGATCCAGTCGAGCACGATCTGTGCGTACTCCTGGGCGTGGTCGTGCCAGACGAAGTGGCCGCTATCGAGGACGACTGAGCGGGTGTGTGGCAAAGCTTGATCGAGGATTTCTGCGCTTTCGGGCAGCACGATGGGGTCGTGCGCGCCCCAGATGCTCAGCACGGGCGTAGCAATGCCTGGAAGCTGCGTCTGCAGCAACGGTAAATAGGTGGCGTAGGCGCGGATGTAGGCCAGCGCCTCCACGAGGCGGCGCCCGGCATACGACTCGCGATAGTCGTTGAGCACGAAGGGTGTTGGCTTGCTGTGCGCGCGCTTCTCGAGGACAGTGGCGGCGTAGTCCGCGCCGTCGATGGCTTCGAAGCTAGCGGTCGAGTCGGCGAAAATGATGTCCTTCAGTGACCCGGTCCGCGCGACGTCGGTCCCGCCGGATCCAACGACCAGGGATTCGAACATTTCCGGTCTCTGGCTTGCCGCGAAAAGGAGGGCAGAGGTGCCGACGTCGGGCCCGATGGCGTGAACGCGTCGAAGCCCAAGCGCGGCAAGCACCTTGGTCACGAAGGTTCCCATCGCCTGCGAGTTCATCAGCTCTGGTCGGCTTTCGGATTGACCGAAGCCCGCCAGGTCGAGCCCCACCAGCGGTGCTGCTTGGGATAGGTCTGCCCAGATGTCGTCGTAGGCGTACAAGCTTTCCGGAAATGGGCTGACCAAGAGCACGGGAGTCTTCATGTCGTCGCCCGGACTGCGCACATATCGGATACGGAGGCCCTCTACGTCGATGAACAGCGGGGCGCCCAGCTCCGCCGTGCTAGCCATCGAAATCTCCTGTCAGGTAAACAGTTCAGGATGTTCAGCGACGTAGTGGCCGACCGTCGATGCCGGCCTTCCGGTGAGCTTTTCGACGTCATCGGTGGCTCGGTCGTAGCGGCCGGCGCGGTGCAGCAGCGCCATGGTGGCCAGGTGTTGCTCAAGGTGTGCGGGCAGGCCCAGCGGCTTGAGAACTTCCTTCACCCAGGTGTCTTGCGGGATGTCGGTGCCGTGTATCGGCCGTTGCAGTCCAAGCGCGTATTCGGCGGCCAGTCCGTCGATGTCGAGGCTCACGGGGCCGGTCAATTCGTAGATGTCACCGATGCGGTCGGCGGGATCGGCGAGCACTGCGACGACTGCGCGGGCCACGTCGCCCGCCGCGATCGGTGATGTTCGCCCCGTTCCGAAGGGGAGCACCAACTCGTTTCGTTCTCGCAACGAAGGCGCTGCCAACCAGGTGAATATCGGGTTGTCGAGGAATGCAGTTGGTCTGATGTGCATGACGGGCACACCCGACCAGTTCAAGACGTGCTCGGCAAGGTAATGCAGCCGCTGTTGATGGGATTCGCCGACGCTGGTCAATGTCATCTGCGAAACCGTCATCTGGGACATGTTGACCAACACCTCGAGGTGGCCGTATTCCAGCGCGGCTTCGCAGATTATGGCCGTTGCCTTGAGGTAGTCCGGTGACACGCTCATCGAAAAGAACATGCGGTCTGCACCGGCCATGGCGTCGACGACATCTTGTGGCTCGGTAAGGTCTCCGACGACGACTTCCGCGCCGAGTTTGTGGAGTGGTTCTGCTCGTTCATCGTCGTGGTGAACCAATGCGCGCACGCGGTCACCGCGGGCGCGAAGTCCCTCAACTACTTGCCGGCTCACACCGCCGGTGCCACCGCCCGCTCCGGTTACGAGATACAAAGGCGAATTCATGCTGGCTCCTTAGGGTGTGCCTTCCCAGTGCTTGGCGAGCGGAGTGCCGGCAAACCTTTCGAGCATCAGCCGCGACAACACCAGCACGGAGCTCCGCGGTCGATGGTTGACCACGAGGCGATGGGCCTTCCCTTCGGCGTTGAAGGTGACCAGGACGACGACGTACAGCGGCACGCCGCCCCCCACCGCTGAGGTGTAGTCCTCGAGGAAGCTGTTTTCTCCGCACGGACCGGCGTAGTGGAATTCTTGGAACTCATATATTTCCTTTGCAGCGACAACGACTTCATGAACGGCCGCCGCTCCTTGGATGGCGCCATCCCACGCCGCGCCCTCCCCAGTCACGTCGTCAGCGAGATTGTCAAGCCACGCCGGGTAGTAGGGCTTTCCCATATACGTCGATGCCACGCCGCGCCTCCTGTGCGGTGATCTTGAGTTCTTCACTGTCCTCTGCCATGGCTTGGTTCGCAGGCGATTGATGCTTATCGGCCGACGCCGCCACAGAAAGGCCCTCGCTGTGACGTTCCGGCCTATGTCATGGCCAAGGGTGTCCCTGCCGGTACCCGGTATAAGCCGGGATCGGCTGCCGATTCATTCGGCGGAATACGGGCAGCGAGCGGCACGCTCTGATTGGCGTAGACGCCGAGTGGACAGTGAACATTCGACCCGGCGGCAAATAGTACGAAAGCTTAGGCAAGAGAGGAACACCCATGTCCACGATCCAGTTTCACGGAAACACCACATCGACGCCCGAACAGTTTGTCGCCGGGCTCACCGACTTCGGGCCCGACCGCTCTGAGCTATTCAAAAATAGCGCCGACTCCTACATGGTGGTGCACCACAGAGGTTTTCGGCAAGCCGACGTCACCGAAGGCTCGGCCGGAATCTGGGAACGGCTGTTTTACGATTGGACGGATCCCAACATCGCCATGCTCAAGACCACCGACTCCAATGTGTTTGGTGGGGCGTCGGGTTACACCTACACCCTCACGCCGCGGCCCGATGGAACGACAGACGTGGACGTCGTCATCATTCGCGAGGGTAAGAACCTCAAAGGGCTAGTGCTGTCGACTGTTCTGGGCACTATCGGCAAGCGCTCTTTGCGCAAGGCATTCTCCAACAGCCTCAAGGCCATCGAAGCCCGTACCGCGGCAAGGGCGTCTTGATCGCCTGGGCGAGCGCGATCCGTGAGTGCACGAGAAAGAGCGAAAGATGCTACTAGCAAGGGTGATCAGACGATTCCGTGTCAGACGGGCGCAAAGACACCGCGAGCAGAGAGAATTCAAAGTGTGGCTGGAGATAACGGCGAAACCGCTTTGGGAGGGTTCGTTGCCTTACTTATGGGTCGAACACCAGTAGTGGTTTGCCCCCGTGTGCGGGTGCTTCGGCCAAATAGACCGCGTCGCTGAACTTTTCGAGGGGTATCGGCTGGCCCTCGGGCACGCGCAATACGCCGCTGTCGGCGAGCTGAACTGTCCGCTCGATCGCTGCGGCCATCCGATCCTTCGGGGTCTCGGAGAACCAGCGGAACAGCCAGAACCCCCGAACGGTCTTCGTCTCGTAGATCAGTGAGCGCGCGAAGACGGGGATGGTGAGTTTGTCAGGATCGGTTTGGCGGTGCGTGGACAGCGCGCCGTAGACGACCAGCTCTCCGTGCGGTGCCAGCGCACGCGACACGTCCGCACCCACCTGACCGCTGACACAGTCAATCGCCTTGGACACGCCTTCGTGGCCTGCGATATCGGCCACCCGTTCGCGCAGGTCCTCATCCTCCGTGCAGATCACCGCCGTGCCCCCCAGCGCGAGGATGCCCTCGACAGCTGACCTACGGCGGACCACGTTGAGGGTCTTGAAGCCGACGTGTGCCCCGAGTTGGATGACCGACTGGCCCACGGTTGAGCCGGCCGCGGTCTGCAGAAGCCATTCACCCGGTCGGACATCGAGTTCGTCACCGGTCAAGATCACCGCGGTGAGCGGATTGGCAAGAATCTGGGCGGCCGTGGAATCGCTCATGGAATCGGGAACAGGCAAGACCTGCCCGACATCGGCGATGACATGCTCCTGCCAGGTGCCCTTGACTCCGATCGTGATGACGCGCTGCCCGATTGTCAAACCGTCTGTCCCGCTGCCGAGTTCGTCGACCACACCGACGGATTCGATTCCGGGTACGGTGGGGAAGTCCGGGACGAATCCGTATCTGCCGCGGACGGTGTGCAGATCGCTGGCATGGACAGGTACAGCTATCACCCGGATTCGGACCTGGCCGGGACCGGGCTCCGGAATCGGGCGGGTCTGCAGGCGCAGGACCTCGGACGGTTCGCCCATCGTGTCGGCAACGACACATTGCATGGTTGGCATGCTCTGATGCTGCCATCACGGCAAGGTCATTGGGGTCTAAACCCGCAGCTCGGATGCCCCCGTAGGTTTGCTGGACGAGGGCAGCCACAGACCGCGTGACAGGTCGCGATCGAGCAAATGAGCACTGACATCGCCGTCGTAGAAGAGGCTCGGGTCGTAAGCATCACCGAAGTGCTTGGCCAGCAACGACGAGAACAGCAGGGCGGCCGACTGGGGACGGTGGTTCATGACGAGTTGGCTGGTCTCGCCCGCGTCGTTGAAGTACACGACGACGAAGTTGTAAATCTCGACTCCGCCCGGGTGGTAGGTCTCGGTGCCACGGATGCGGGAGCGGTAGTCCTCCAAGAAGAGATCGCCGCGCATGCCATAGAAGCGGAAGTCCTGAAACGCGTAGAGGCTCCGCGCGAAACTCAGCATCCTCCCGACCTGTTGTGCACCAAGCAATTCGCCGTTGAACACCGCGCCCTGAAGGATGACATCGTCGGCGAGGTTGTCCAGCCAGTGCGGGTAGTAACTTAGGTGTTGCGCCTGGTTCTCGAGCTTGCGTGTGTTCCCGTTCGGTGCGGCCATGACAGTTGTCTCCTTGTTGCTGAGTCGATTTGATTAGTAAACTCGTGCCGAGCCGGCCAGCGACTCCGCCAAAGCCCTCGACGCGCTCAGATCGCTCGGCTGAGACGGAGTGCTGCGTCGCCTGCGCTCCCACGGCCAGGTCATGAGCGCCCAGATGACACCAACGATGGCGACCTCTGCCAGTACGTAAGACGGCCACGGCCCCAAAAAGTCCAGCATCGAGCCATTGGCGGGTTTCCCGTTGAGAAAGCCGTAGTCGCTTCCCGCGATTGCGTTGAAGATCATGGTGACCGCTCCCCACGTCAGGGTCGTGATGACCGCGAAGCGGTAGCTGCGCCAATCTGGCCGCATCCCATAGCCCCACGTCAGATAGATAGCTGCCCATACAACGAGCAGGTGCAGCGCAAAGAACGTCACGAAGTTGTGGCTGGGAAAGTCCGGCGCGTGGAGATCCGGTGTGATCAATGCCTGCGAGCTGAGGGGGAGTCCCCAGTAATAGGTGAGTGCGAAGGCCCACTTGCGGTGCGACCACATAGCGTAGGCCGACGTGAGCTCGGCGAGGTCACAGAGTTGCAGCGGCACCGAATGGTCGATCGCGGGATGAATCAGTTTGTATACCAGCGCCACCGCGAATATCGCGATGGTCACCGCGGCTAGGGTGCGGCCGAGTATCCGGGCCTGCGCGTCGCTTTGGCGGCGCCCGATCCAGACCAGCGCAGCGGAACCGATCGCGAAGACGGCCAGCACCGTGAAATGTGATGCGCCGAAGGCGTGGAACCAACCAGGCGTCGAGGCATGCGCCGAATCTGCGGCTGCCATCAGTGTTTTGGTGATCATTTCAATGTCCTTTTCTGGTGGTTGTTTTGGTCAAATGGAACTAATCCATCGCGGGTTCGCGGCCCTCGACCGGGCCCTTTCCTGCAATGGAGCCGAGCCGCTGCCGGAAAGCCGGCACGCTGTAACCGATCACCTGCGCGTCGGTGCGGGCTCGCACCGTCGCCGAGCGTGGCAGGCCGAACAGCGGCCCGATTTCGCCGAAGTGGTCGCCGGGCTTGGCGACTCTGAGGACTTCCTGTCCGCCGCCCGGTCGTTGGTGCACTAGCTCGAGCTCGCCTTCGGAGACGACGTAGATCAAATCGGCTAACGCGCCTTGGTTGAACAAGGTCGTGCCTGCCTCGAGGCGAATCGTCTCGTGGGCCCGGTTGACCAAGGTCGTCGTCGGCACCATCTCGATGACGCGATCGGCCAGGGGCAGTAATCGGGAGTCGTGAGTGGCTACCACGACGATGCGATCGCCGGCCGCCAGGTCGCGGATCAGCCTGAGCATCTCCTCGACCTGCAGATAATCCAGATGTGCTGTCGGTTCGTCAGCCAGGATCAGCGGCGGGTCAAGGGCAATCGCGCGTGCCACCGCCACCCGTTGTTGTTGGCCGCCACTCAGATCACCGGGTCGATGGTTCATTCGGTCTTGCAAGCCGACCCGTGTCAACAGCTCCTCGGCGCGCTCGCGCGCGGCACGGCGCGAGTATCCGGCTGCGCGTAGTGGCACTGTGACGTTTTCCAACGCAGTCAAACTGGGCACGAGGTTGAACGCCTGAAACACGATGCCGACGTTGCGGCGGCGGTAGCGCGTCATGGCGCGGCGGTTGAGCGCGGTCACATCCACGTCACCGACGGTGATCTGCCCGGACGTCGGTGTGAGCAGTCCGCCGAGGCACGACAGCAATGTCGTTTTCCCGCAACCGCTGGGGCCCAGCAGGATATTCAGTGAGCCGGGCTCGAGTTCGAGGTCGAAGCCGTCGATCGGGCGGATCGTGTTGCCGCCGCTGGGGTATTCGACGACGAGGTTCTGGGTGCGTAGACCGGACATGGTTAGGGACCTCCAAATGCGTGTGCGGGATCGACGGTGGCAGCCCGTTGGACCGCCGTGGCGCTGGCCAGCAGACCGACCAGGACTGCGATCACCGCCAAGAGTGGGTAGGCCGCAGCGGGCTCAATGACATTCATCGGGAACAGGGGCGCGAGCAGCCGGGAAAGCCCTGCGCCGAAGGCTGCCGCGACGACGGCGACGACGATCGCCTGCAGCACCAGGCCGGCCAGAACCGACCGCGTCGCGACGCCGATCGCCTTGAACACCGCGAAGTCACGCATGCGCTCGAGCCCGGACAGGTAGACGACGGCGCCCACGATCAACGCCGCGACGACCCACAACAGAATGGCGACGATTCTGATCGCCTCGACCGCAATCTTGGTGGGCCGCATGAGGTCGTCAACCGCAACACTGCGGTCGACAACTCGGTAGCCATCGGGGACGTGCGCGAGCGTGCCGCGGATCCCGATCGATCCGATCATGCGCTGACCGCTGTAGGCCAATTGCTGAATGCCCTCGATCGTCACGAAGAGGTTGGGTGTTTTTGCCAGCGACGTGGAGTTGTTCACGATGCCGACGATCCGAAGTCTGCGCGAACCTATTTCGAGCTCATCGCCAAGCTTGCGGCCAATCGTGGTCGACACCGCGATCTCGTCGGGGCTCGACGGCGCCCTGCCCGCAGACATGGTCGGCATACCCGGACCGCCCGCCGGCGCGCCGAACACGGCCGCGTCGCGCGTCGCGTCGCCATTTTTGAACGTCGCGCCCTTGTACAAGAGGGGAGCAGCGGCTACGACGCCCGGGGCCGCGACGATCATTTGCAGTTCTGCCTGCGGGAAGGGTGCGGAGCCCAGGAAGGGGCCGGTCGCACCGGATTTGATCAGGAACATGTCGACGCCGAGGGAATCAACCGTTCGCTCGTCCTCCACCCGGAACCCGTTGGCGAGCCCGGTAAGGACAAGTGTCATCGCGAACACCAGCCCCGTCACGACGACCGCGATCGCGAACCGCCATTTGCGCCACTGCATGTCTCGCAAAGCCGTGAATAACATAGTCACACCAAACCTTTCGCTATCGGTCGCGCACGCCACAAAGCTATGCGGCGTAAGAAGAACCCATCTGCGTCATCGTTCTGGGCTCTCCATCTGGAATCAGGCTGAACCGCAATGAGTTTCACGACGTCAATGGCCGTAGCGGCCAAGAGCGCGACAAGGACACTCAGCGTCACGACGGCTGGGACGAGCGGAGTCCACTGCGACGCCTGCCTGACAAGATGCGGGGTGTCGTGAACCGCCACGCCCGTCACGAACACCAGCGCGTCAGTGATGTTCAGCTGAGCAAACTTGAGCGCCTTGGTCGCGGTCAGCCCAGCGAAACCGGAACCGATGGCCAAGATGGGATACCGCTGCCCACTCACATCGGGCGGCGCAGACAACGTCGCGTTGATCGTCATGGCATCCTCCCTCTTCTGTGGTTCGCCGAAAGCGGTCTCGGCCGGGCCATGTATCCACCATCAGCGCGTCGCGGGTCTACTGGATATGCCGCACTTATCCCCGGTATTGGCAGGGACAGGATCAAGCCGTTGGTATGCGCGAGCGGACTTTTGTCTATTTGACTGAGCCATCGGGAAAGCCCATGTACGCTACGCCCAGCAACCGTCAAGGAATGTCTGCGGGTTCGATGTCGGGTGCGGCGAATTCTCGCCGAACCTGATTGGAGGCGTACTTGGGTGAAGAAGAGGCTGAAGCGGCGCAACACCGGCGGAGTAGGCAGCAAACTATGGCTGCCTGCGGTAATCCTCGTGGTGCTGGCGGTCGTCGGCTACGGCGTCAACAGCGTTCGACACGTTTCCGACGCCATTAGCTATCCGCCTTCGACGAGTTCTATTCCCGCCACAGTTGTTCAGATCAATCCCAAGAACGTCACGTATGAGGTTTTTGGAGACCTCGGTGGTGGCGGGAGAGTCGTCTATGCGAATCTGGACAGCCAGCCGATCGCGGTCACGCTGACGTCGTTGCCTTGGTCTCATTCGATGACGACGACGTCGCCTTCGGTCACATTGAGCCTCGTCACACAGGTCGACGGCAGTTCGTTGGGGTGTCGGATCACTGTCAATGGCGAAGTTCGCGACGAGCAATCGGTCGCGCATGACGGCGCCGCGGTCGCGTGCACGGTGACCGCCGCATGACCGCCGAAACACCTACCGAGCCCGTGCGGATTGCCGAGCCGGTGGAACGGTCTCGGCTCGCGAAATTGCTTCGGACCCTGGCGATTCCGATCGTGATCTTCTGGGTGTTGGCGGCTGTCGTGACGAACGTCTTCGTGCCATCCATTGAGAAGAACACGGCGGCCAATGCCGAGGCCGAGGTTCCCCGTGATGCGCCGTCGTCGCAGGCGGCGATCCTGCAAGGCCAGGCATATCACGAATCCGACTACACCAGCGCCGCCGTCGTGCTGTTGGAAACCCACGGCCGCAAGCTCGGTGAGCAGGACCACCGCTATTACGACGAGCTAGTCAACCGGTTATTGCAAGACAAACAGCACGTGCAGTCGCTCCTGAATCTCTGGGGCAAGCCGGTCACTATGTCGGGGCAGCAGAGCGCCGACGCCGAAGCCGCGACGCTGACAGTGCGCCCCACCGGCGACTTGGGCGACGCCACCTCGAATCACTCGATTGAGGCGATTCGAGATATCATCGCGAAGGTTCCAAAACCGGACGGCCTCAACGTCTATGTAAGCGGACCGTCTCCACTCGCTACGGATACTCTGCACGCCGCGGACGAGAGCCTCACCACGCTAACGCTTGTGACGATCGTCCTGATCATCATCATGCTGCTCATCGCCTACCGCTCGGTTACGAGAGCACTAATACCGCTCTTCGGAGTGCTCATCGGATTGGCGACTGCACGAGGTGTCGTCTCGTTCCTCGTGGGGCTCCATGTGCTGGGTATCTCGTCGTTCGCGACGAACATGGTCGTGGCTTTGGTACTAGGTGTCAGCACGGACTACGGCATCTTTTACCTTGGCCGATACCACGAAGCGCGTCGAAAAGGGGCGGACAAAGAAAGTGCCTACTACGAAGCCGTCGCCAATACCACGCACGTCATCATGGGATCGGGCCTGGCGATTTCGGGGGCGACGCTGTGCTTGAGCCTTACCAAGCTGAATTATTTCCGCACCCTCGGCCCGCCCTGTTTTGTGGCGATGGTCGTCGCTGTGGCCGCGGCGCTCACCCTCGGCCCCGCGCTCCTCACGCTGGGCAGCAAGATCAGATACCTGGAGGAACCGCGGCCGACGAGCCCAATGTGGCGCCGACTAGGCACTGCTATCGCGCGGTGGCCGGCACCGATCATTGCGGTGGCCGCCCTCATCATTCCGCTGGCGATATTGAATCTCACCTCCTACAAGGTGAGTTACAACGACCGGGACTTCGCGCCCGCGAGCGTCGAGTCCAGCAAGGGCTACGCTGCCGCCGACAGACATTTCCCCAAGAGTGAGCTGTCCACCGACGTGCTCTACGTGCAGTCGGACCACGACATGCGCAATACCACTGACATGATCTCGTTGGACCGAATCGCCAAGAGCGTTTTTCACTTGCCAGGTATCGCGATGGTGCAAAGCATCACCAGGCCGAACGGTCGACCTCTCGAGCACGCTTCACTTCCATACGCGACGAGCTCTGTGGGGACCAAGATCGGCGAGAACATCGACTTCCTACGCGACCGCGTAGCCGATATCGACAAGTTAGCGGCCACGACGGGGGACGTCATCGAATCGACCGAGCGCGTGGAAGATATCACTCGTCAGCTGGCCGTCGGCACTCATATATCGCGCGAGTCCGCAGAACGGCTACAGGCCATCACTGAAGAAGCCCGAGATCACCTGGCCGACTATGACGATTTCTTCAGGCCCATGCGCAGCTACTTCTACTGGGAGAAACACTGCTTTGACATCCCAATATGCTTTGCCTTCCGGTCACTCATCGACACAGTCGATAACGTCGACGAGTTGACCGATGAGTTCCAGAATGAGGTAAATGGCCTCACTATCATCGACACAGTCACCCCGCAGCTTATCGCTCAAATACACTCGATTGTAAGCAACCTGAAAACAACTCAGTCCTTGACTCTGGCGGCGCAAAGCACTTTACATGCGCTCATTCCACAGTTGGACGTTACAATTCATCCGTTGATCGATTTGGGGCAGGCGTTTGATAACGCAAAGAATGATGATTTCTTCTACTTACCACCAGACGCGCTCAATACGCCCGATTTCAAGGTAGGCCTCGACTTCTTCATGACCCCTGATGGCAAGGGCGCCCGCACCATCATTTATCACCAGGGCGAGGCCATGAGCCCGGAAGGCATCAAACAGATACAAAATGTGGCAACCGCAGCGCAAGAATCTCTCAAGGGAACGTCGCTATCGGACGCCAAGCTGTACTTAGCAGGCGCTTCCTCGAACTATCGTGATATTCAAGACTTCTCGCTGAATGATCTTATAATTATGATGCTTGCGACGTTTGGGCTCGTTTTCCTGATCGTCTTGGTCATTACACGGGCCCTCATTGGTTCAATATTAGTGCTCATCAC
>Ga0335075_10004096_pt1 | contig 22852 bp, 19 predicted proteins | sample Lox_Sample_24_FD_206723 | JGI IMG/M metagenome (GOLD analysis project Ga0335075, IMG submission 206723) | Soil microbial communities from Loxahatchee National Wildlife Refuge, Florida, United States - Lox_Sample_2.4 | ecosystem: Environmental > Terrestrial > Soil > Wetlands | place: USA...
CGCTTGGGCGGTCGCGAGCGATCAGGCGGCCGGCGCGAGGGACCCGCACAATTGGCGAGCGCGCGCCGCCGCAGCAAGCGCCCGAGCGCGGCGAGCGCGCGCCACGGCGGCGCGCCATGCGGATGAGCGGCAGCCGCTCAGGGCCGGGGCCGCGCCGCGCCGCCCTGGCCGCCCGCAAAGTCGCTGAGCAACTGCTCCATGCGCTCGAGGTCCACGGGCTTGGTCAGGTGGTGATCGAACCCGGCCGCGCTCGCGCGCTCCTTGTCCTCGGGCTGTCCCCAACCGGTGACTGCCACCATCAGCACGCCCGCACCCCATGGCTCGCGCCGGATCTCGCGCGCCACCTGATCGCCGCTGATGCCGGGCATCCCGATGTCGAGAATCATGGCCTCGGGCAGTGACTTGCGCGCCAGAGTCAAGGCTTGCTCGCCGTCGTGCGCCAACAGGACCTCGTGGTTGCTCATCTCGAGGATCATTCCCAGGCTCATCGCCGCATCCTGATTGTCGTCAGCGACCAGTACCTTCATTGCCGTGCCCCGTCGTCATGAGTGGAATCGCGCGCCCCGCTGGCTCATCCCGCTGGGAGATCACGCGCGGCCGATGCGGGAAAGTCTGTGCGCGCGCGCACCGAGGGTCAAGCGCCAAGGCTGGCGGCGCAAAGCCCACGCGCCGCGAGGCGCCGGCGGCGAGGTGCAGGCGCCGCGGTTGCAACGTAGGGATGGTTCGTTTAACGTCGAACGATGCAGGACGGCCCGGACATCGCTCGCATCGCATCGCTCCTCGGCGATCAGGCGCGGGCCGAGGTGCTCACCGCGCTCCTGGCCGACCGCGCGCTCACGGCAACCGAGCTCTCGGCCATCGCAGGGGTCACCAAGCAGACGATGAGCGCGCACCTCTCGAAGCTCCTCGAGGCGCGGCTGGTGGCGGTGGATGCTCGCGGCCGGCATCGCTACTTCAGACTGGCGGACGCCGACGTGGCCGCCGTGCTGCGATCGATCGAGGGAGTCGCGCTCAGAACGGGCGCGCTCTGTCCCAGAGCGCCACCGCGCCAGTCCGCGCTGCGCAAGGCGCGGATCTGCTATGACCACCTCGCCGGCGATATCGCGGTCATGGCGTTCGAGCAGCTGCTGCAGGCGCGAGTTCTGGCGCGGGTCGGCGCGGAGCTGCGGCTGACCGCAGGCGGAGCACGATGGTTCGCGAATGCAGGGATCGATGCCGCCGCTCTCGGCGCACGGCGGCGCCGGCTCTTGAGACCCTGCAGGGACTGGTGCGAGCAGCGTCAGCACCTGGCCGGGGCGCTGGGAAGGGCGCTGCTGCTTCGAGTCTGCGATCTCGGCTGGGCGAGCCGCGAGCGCGCCTCGCGCGTGGTGCGCTTCACGGCGCGCGGCGAGCAGTGCTTCAGGGAGCTGCTGACGAGCGCGCGCTCCGCGAGCGCTGCGCCATGAGCACGGCGCAGGCTGCGCAGGCGACCCGTGCGGCGGCGCTCATCCCGTGGCGCGTCGTGCCGCCGCTCCTCAGCACCGCGCTGATCATGCTCGGCGCCGGCATACTCGCCTCGCTGTTGCCGCTGCGATTCTCGGCGATGGGATTGTCGCCCGGCGTGATCGGATTGATCGCGACGGCGGAGGCGCTCGGTTTCCTCACGGGATGCCTGTACAACCACCGGATCATCGCGCCGGTCGGGCTCGATCGCGCCTACGCCGCATTTGCCGCCATGAAGGCGGTGGCCATCTCGAGCCTGTACTTCGCCGAGAGCGTTCCGGTGCTGGCCCTGTTTCGGTTCCTGATCGGCTTGAACGCGGCGGGACTCGCGATCATCGTGGAGAGCTGGCTCAATGCCCTCGTGCCGAACGAGCAGCGAGGGCGCATCCTGACCTTGTACGTGCTGGTATACGGCCTGTTCTACGGTGCCGGCCAGCTCCTGGGCCAGAACCTCGACGTGCGCGGTCCGCAGTTCCTCATCATCGCCAGCATCTCGACGACGCTCGCGCTGGTGCCGATGGTCGGCATCAACGTACGCGCCCCGATGCTGCCGCAGCGGGTCAAGCTCGAGATCATGAAGGCGTTGCGCACCTCGCCCGCGAGCGTGATGGCCTGCCTGCTGAACGGCCTGATCCTCACCGGCTTCTTCACGGTCGGTCCGCTGTTCGGCGTGCGCATCGGATTCGACCAGCAGCACGTCGTCGTGCTGATGGCCTGCGTGTCGCTCGGCGGATTGTTCCTGCAATGGCCGATCGGTCATCTTTCGGACAAGGTCGACCGGCTGCATGCACTGATCGGTCTGGGCGTGGGCGTTGTCGGAGTCGCCACGGCGATGTTGACCGTGAATCGGCACATGCCCTTCGTGCTGATCGGTCTTCTGTTCGCGGTGTTCGGCGGCTTTGCCGAGAGTCTGTATGCGGTGGGGGTGGCGCACGCGAACGACCGGGCCGACAAGACCGACTACGTCGCGCTCTCCTCGACCCTGCTGTTCGTCTGGGCGCTCGGGGCTGCAATCGGACCCACGACGGGTACGTACGCCATCCAGCTCATCTCGCCGAGCGCCTTCTTCGGCTACGTGATCATCCTGACGGTCGCCTTCACGATGTTTGCCGCATGGCGCCTGCGCCGCCGCAAAACCGATCGAATGGCCGAGGACCGGGAGGGGTTCCTCAACTACCCGCAAACCTCGCCGGAAATCTACGCGTGGATTCCCTATCATAAGGAAGTGCCGGGCGAACAACGGGAAGCCCCGGGTGAAGCGACCGGGCCGGGCGCGGCGTCCGTGGGCGCGGCGTCCGAGCCGGCGGCGGCCGCGCGGGCCGCAGCGCTCGAGCCGGCCGGCGATACCGCGGCGAGCCTGGCGGCCCGAACCGCGCCGTCGGCAGACCCGCTGCCGGCGCACTCTCGAGGGGACACATGAATCTAGGCGACATCATGACCACGCGCATCGTCAGCGTCGAGCTCGACGATCCGCTCGAGACGGTCAGGCTAATTTTCGACTCCGCGAAGTTTCATCACCTGCTGGTGACCGGCTCGGACAAGAAGCTCTGCGGCGTGATCTCGGACCGCGACCTGCTGCGCGCACTGAGCCCCCACATCGGCACCGTATCGGAAACCACCCGCGACCTGGCGACGCTCAAGAAGCGGGTGCATCAGATCATGACGCGCAAGCCCATCACCTTGCCGCCCGAGGCCGCGCTCGCGGACGCGATCCGGATATTCCTGGAACAGCGGGTCTCCTGCATACCCATCGTCGACAAGGGATTCAAGGCCGTCGGTATCGTGAGCTGGCGCGACGTGCTCAAGGCCCTCCCCGCATGATCGCGCGGCGCGGGCCGAGCGGCGCGGCGCGGGCCGAGCGGGGAGTCGGCGCGCGCATTCCCACGGCCTGGCCGGCAGGGGCGCGCAGCTCGATCGAGCCTGATGCCGCTGACCCGGGAGGGCGGGGAGCACTTTCCCTTTCAGCTAACATCCTCCTCCCACGCAGCGCCCGTCAATGCCACAATCGAGCGGCTTTGGCGAGTTATGCGCGCGGAGAAATCATGCAGGCACGCGGAGAAGTCATGCAGAGTCACACGCAATTGCTGGAGCAGCTCGACACCGAGGGCTACGCCATCGTGCGCGGCTTCTTGTCGGCCGCCGAGACGGCCGAGATCGCCGCCGAGACCGACCGGCTTTATGCCGAGGGGCTCAAGCACCACGCGACCTATCGCGACAAGAATCTGCTGTTCGAGATCCTGGAGGATCCCCGGGCGCAGCGCCGCGTCGTGCTGCAGGCGCACTGGACCGCCTGGATCAGCCCCTTGATGGAGCGCATGCGGCGCAGCGAGCAGTTCCGCGCCGTGCTCGAGCCCTTCCTCGGGCCGGACATCAGACAGATGACGCACCAGCTGCACTGGAAGCCGCCGGGCGCGAAATACACGTTCTACCGCTTTCATCAAGATGCGCGCTTCCGCCAGGGGAAAGTGACGGCAAGCGACTACCTGCGCAGCACCCTCACCACCGGCCTTGCGATCGATCGCCAGAGCGAGGCGAACGGAGCGCTGCGCATCGTGCCTCGAAGCCATCGGCTCGGCTATCTCGGTCTTTCCGACGACGGGCCGATCATGGTCGGCGAGACGCCGGAGTCGGAGCTGCGCCGCGCAGGCCTCGATCCGCGCTCGATCGTGACCTGCCTGATGGAGCCGGGCGACCTTTTGCTCTGGACCTTGTTCACCGTGCACGGCTCGGCTGCGAACGTCAGCGAGCACGATCGGCGCTTCATGATCAACAGCTACGTGCGGGCGAGCGACAGCGAGGGGCGCGGGGAGTGGGCATTCCGCGCCGGGGTCTCGACGCCGCTCGGCGCCGAGCCCGAGATCTGCAAGTACGAAGCGCTGCGCGAGCGGCCCGGGCCCTTTTACATCGAGGCGGATTGGACCGAAGAGGCCAAGGCCGCGAGCGGGGGCGGGGGATGAAGGCGGGCGATTCGTCCGAGCGGATGGCGCTCCTCTCGCCTCAGCCGGCCTGCGGCCGGCGCACCGGCGAATCGCCCGATCTTGCGAAGCCGGCCGCCGCCAGGAAATAGTGCAGCGCCGCCCAGGCGAAGAACGCCACGGTGATGAGCAGCCCGCGCCGCGTCGCGAGCGACAGCGTGGACCGACACGCGAGCTGCAGGCCCGCGGCCGCCCCGGGGAGCGCCGATCCGCCGGGACAACTCGCCGCGAAGGAAGCGCCGCGCCCCGCAAAATCACCCTGCGCGACCCGGTCGATGACCGAGCCGGTGAACACCTGCCCCAGCCCGAGCGCGAGCACGCTCAGGCAGATGTACAGAAAGGCCGTGGCGGTTGCGCGGCGGCGAATGCCGACGGCATTTTGAACGACGCCGAACGTGGGACCGAGCGAGGCGTACTGGAAGAAGCCGGCGGCGCCGAGCGCCCAGGCCGAGGTGCGCCAATCGGACGCCAGCACGGCGAGGACGTAGAGGGGCAGCGCCAGCACTCCGCCGATGGCAGGGACCAGGGCATACCATCGTGTGCCGTATCGGGCGAGCGCGTCGGCGACGAAGCCGCCCGCGATGATGCCGAGACCCACGGCGACGCCGCCGGTGAGCGCCGTGACGTAGCCGGTGGCCGCATAGCCCAGACCGAACACCCGGTTGTAATAGGGCGGCACGAACGCATAGAAGCCGTAGGCGGCGAAGGCGCCGAGGGTGACACCGAGCACCATGTGCCGGATGGGGGGATCGCAGATCAGGGCGGCGCCGACCGCGCGCAGCTCTCGCAGCTCCTCCGCGAGCGAGAACGGCGCGGGCACGTCCGCCGCGCGAGCGTCCGACTGCCCCCGCGCGGGCTCGCGCACCACGGCCTTGATGAGGATGGCGGTGAGCACGCCGGGAATCCCGACCGCGGCGCAGGCGGCGCGCCAGCCGAAGTGCTGTGCGAGATAGCCGCCCGCCACGGCGGCGAGGATGTAGCCCAAGGAGATTCCGGACGAATAGATCGACAGCGCGGAGGCGCGCTCGGCGGGCGGGAAATAATCGGAGATGAGGGAGTGCGCCGCAGGCGAGCAGCCCGCCTCCGCCACCCCCACCGCGACCCGGATGGCGAGCAGCTCAACGAAGGTGCCCGCCGCCGCGCAGAGCGCGGTGAGCCCGGACCACAGAATCAGGGCGGTGCCGATGATGTTCACCCGGCTGATGCGCTCGGCGAGGCGTGCGATGGGGATGCCGCCGAAGGCATAGAGCAGCGCGAAGGCGGTGCCGCCGAGCAGGCCCAGCTGGGTATCGGTCAGTCGCAGGTCCGCTTTGATGGGCGAGGCAATGATCGAGATGAGGCTGCGATCCATCGAATTGAAGGTGTAGGCTACCATGAGCAGCACGGCAACCGTGCGTCGGTAGGCGGCGCTGTCGGGAACGGGCATTCGAAACCTCGGGTCACCCGCGGATTTGCCGCGGCGCAGCGGCGCATTATGCGCCCGCCGCTGCGTGCCCGGGTTCCTCCGGCCGACGCGCCCGACGCCACCGCCGTCGCGCGGCGTCTGCTATATTCGCTCTGCGGCATGCAACGTGCCGCACGATATCCGCACACCATCGGAGGTGATGGTCATGGGCACGACACTGGTTTCGGGTCAGGATCGAACGCTGCACCTCGAGATTCTCCACGTTCCTGTGTTCACGCCGCTGCGCTGGATCGGCCGCGGCTGGCGCGACCTGCGACGCCACCCGAGCGCGAGCCTGGGCTACGGCGCGCTCATCGTGGCGCTGGGGTGGACCCTGCTGGTGTTCTGCGCGACGCATCCGTATTTCGTCGCGGCGGCGATCACGGGCTTTTTGCTGGTGGGCCCCGCGATGTCGGCGGGCCTGTGCGAGATGTCGCGGCGCTTTTCGCTCGGCCAGCCGGCCACTTTCGATGATTCTCTGGAAGGGTTCGTGCGCAATGCCTCGGCGCTCGCCGAATTCGGCGCCATCCTCGCGCTGTTCGGCGTAGTGTGGTTCGCCCTGTCCGCGGTCCTGCTGGGCACGGTGTTTCACATCGCAGAGCCGAGCATCAGCGAGACCATGTACAAGGGCTTCATCGACTCGGCGAACCGCTCGCAGGTGCTCGCCTACGTGGGCGTGGGCGGCCTGTTCGCCGCCGGCGTGTTCGCGATATCGGTGGTGGCGATCCCGCTCATCATCGACCGGCATGCGACGGCGGCACAGGCGATGCTCGCGAGCATCAAAGCCGTTCTCAGCAACATTCCCGCCATGATCGTGTGGAGCGCGCTGATCTTGATGCTGACCGTGATCGGCTATGCGCCGCTCCTGTTCGGCTTGTTGATCGCGGCGCCGCTCCTCGGCCACGCCACCTGGCACGCCTATCGCGACATGGTGCGCTGAGCCGGCGCAGAGCACGCTGAGACACGGCATCGATTGAATACCGGAGCGACCGGGGCGCGGGCGATCCTCGCGGCCTCGATGGGGAATCTCCTCGAGTGGTACGATTTCGCGGTCTACGCGCTGTTCGCCATCCCGATCGCGGCGAACTTCTTTCCGGGGGAAAGGCCCGGCATCGATCTCATCAATGCCTTCCTGTTCTTCGGCGCCGGATTCGTGATCCGTCCCGCGGGTGCGATCGTGATGGGCATCTACGGCGATCGCGCCGGCCGCAAGGCGGCGCTGATGCTGACCATCCTGCTGATGGCGAGCGGCACGCTCATCATCGCGGCCGCGCCCACTTATGCGGTCATCGGCCTGGGGGCTCCGGTGGTGCTGCTCGCCGGGCGCCTACTGCAAGGGTTCTCGGCCGGCGGGGAGATCGGCAGCGCTGCGGCGTATCTGGTCGAGCATGCGCCGCCGCGGCGGCGCGCCACGTTCGCGGCATGGCTGCAAGGCAGCATGGGCATGTCCAACATTCTGGGGGCGCTGGTGGCCTTCACCATCAGCGCAACGCTCGCGCCGGCGCAGATCGTTCACTGGGGCTGGCGCCTGCCGTTCTTTCTGGGGCTCGCGATCGTGCCGCTGGGCGTGTATCTGCGGCGCACGCTGGAGGAGACGCCGGCGTTTCTCATCGAGCAGGCGCACCCGGTGCGAGCGCCGCTCCGGAGCGTGGTTCGCGACCACGGCCGCGAGCTGCTGGCGGGCTTCGGCATCTCCATTCCGTGGGCGGCCGCTGTCTACGTCCTGCTCATCTACATGCCGACGTATCTGCAGAAATCACAGGGCTTCACGCCGATGCAGGCGTTCGGCGGCTCGCTCGTCGAGAACGTCGTGTTCGTGATCGGCTGCTTCGCATTCGGCGCCCTCGCCGACCGCCTCGGCCATGCCAAGGTGCAGGCCCGCGGCGCGCTCGCCCTGTTCTTCGGGGTGCTGCCGCTGTTCTGGTGGATCAGCCATACGCACTCGGCCGCTGCGCATCTCGCGGCGCTCGCGGCGCTCGGCCTCATCGCCGCGAGCTTCACGAGCGTTGCGCCCTCGGTGCTGTCGCACCTCTTCCCGACGCGGGTGCGGGTCACCGGCGTGTCTCTCGTTTATAATGCGGCGTTCACCATTTTCGGCGGATTCGCCCCGGCAATCCTGCTCAAATGGTTTGCTTCGGGCGCGGCCGGCGCTGCGCTCGCGCCGGCGTGGTACGTGACGCTCGCCGCCATACCCGCATTGCTGGCGATGCGATCGGCTACGCGGTCGCCGCGCTGGGAGGCGCCCATCCAGGAGACCTGATGGACCATGCACTAGCCAATGCCGAGGGGCTGGACCGCGCGACGCTGCGCCGGCTGTCGCTGCGCTCCAATGCGCGTGGATTCGCGCAGCTCGCCTGGCACGGCCTGCTCATCGCCGCCACGGGCGCCCTGGTCTGGGCGAGCCGCGGCCGGCTCTGGATCGCGCCCGCCCTGGTGCTGTACGGCGTGGCGCTCAACTTTCTGTTCTGCGCGCTGCACGAGAGCATCCACCGCACGGCGTTCGCCAGCCGGCGCGTGAACGATGCGCTCGCCTGGATCACCGGCGCCTTGCTGGTCCTGCCGCCCGAGTTCTTCCGTGCATTTCATTTCGCGCATCATCGCTTCACCCAGGACCCCGCGCGCGATCCCGAGCTCGCGCAACCGCCGCCGGCGACCCTGTCCGCCTACTTGTGGCGGGCATCGGGTCTGCCGAACTGGAAGAAGCGCCTGACGGTGACCTTGCGCCACGCCATCACGGGCCGCGTCACGGAGCCCTTCATCGCCGCGGGCAAGCGCGCGGCCATCGTCCGCGAGGCGCGGCAGCTCTGGGTATGCTACGGCGCCGTGCTCGCGCTATCGCTCGCAGAGCACTCGAGCGCCGCACTCCTTTACTGGATCGTTCCGGTCGTTCTCGGCCAACCGTTCTTGCGGCTGTATCTTCTGTCCGAGCATGCCGGCTGCGCGTTCAGCGACGACATGTTCGCGAACACCCGCACCACGTACACCCTCGCCGCCGTGCGCCTGCTCACCTGGCAGATGCCCTACCACGTCGAGCACCACGCCTTCCCCGCCGTGCCGTTTCACCGCCTGGCGCAGGTCAACGCGCTCATTCGCGGGCGCATCCAGGTCGAGGCGGCCGGCTATCTCGCCCTGCACGCCGCGCTCATCCGCGCTCTGCGGCCGGCGCGCCCGCTGCGCCCGTCCGCGCCGGGGCGCGGAAACTAGGCGATGTGCGGCCGCTATGTCTCGCCCGACGAGGCGACGCTCGAGCGCGAGTTCAATCTGGTGCACATGGAGTGGCAGTTTCCGGGGAGCTTCAACGTCGCGCCGACGCAAGAGGTGCCCGTGATTCGCATGCGCAAGGGCGTGCGCCAGGGGGTGCGGCTGCGCTGGGGCCTCATTCCGTACTTCGCGCAGGGCGTCGCGCCCAAGTACTCGACCATCAACGCGCGCATCGAGACCGTGCGCAGCGCCCCGGCCTTCCGGGGTGCGTGGAGCCGCGGGCAGCGTTGCCTGGTGGCGGCGTGCGGATTCTACGAGTGGCAAACCCCGCCGGACGGCGCGGCGCGCGTGCCCTACTACATTCATCTGAACGACCAGCAGGTCTTTGCCTTCGCCGGCCTGTGGGATGCCTCGAGGACGGCGCAGGGCACCTGGATCGAGTCGTGCGTGCACATCACGATGCCTGCGAACCGGCTGGTGAGCGAGATCCACAACACGCAGCGTCGCATGCCGGCCATCCTCGCGCGCGAGGATCGCGAGGCCTGGCTGTCGGGCAGCGCGGACGATGCCTGGGCGGTGCTGAAGCCCTACCCCGATGAGCACATGGTGGCGTGGCCGGTGAGCGCGCGCGTCAACAAGCCTGCCAACGACGATGCGCAGCTGATCGAGCCGCTCGAAGCGGCCTGAAAGGAGGCGGCGATCGAGGGGCCGGCGGCGTGGGGCCTCGATGCGTCGTCCTTCAGGTCTCGGCCCGCAGATGCCGCTTGTAGAGCGCGATGCGCTCGCGGTAATGCCTGGCGATATCGGCGATCATCGCCAGGTCCGCATCCTGCACCGGCCGCACGATCTTGCCCGGCATGCCCATCACCACCGAGCCGTCCGGAATCACCTTGTCGGGCGGCACCAGCGCGCCCGCGGCGATCACGCAGTGCCGGCCGATCCGGGCCCGATCGAGGATCCTCGCGCCATTGCCGATGAGGGTGGAGTCGCCGATGGTGCAGCCGTGCACGACGGCGCCATGGCCGACGCAGACATTCTCACCGAGGATCGCCGGCTCGCCTGCGTCGGCATGAACGACCGTGCCGTCCTGCACATTCGTGCCCTCGCCGAGCTCGATCCAGTCGGCATCGCCGCGCAGCACGCAGTTGAACCACACGCTCGAGCCCCTGCCGAGCCGCACGCTGCCGATGATGCTCGCTCCGGGCGCGACGTAGTAGTCATCGCCGGCCGTCTGGATCCGTCTTTCGCCCAGGGAGAAAATCACACGCACCTCCGCTGCGCCTCGAGAGCGCGGCTTCTGGCACGCGCCGCCAGGATCAGATAGTAGATCCCGCCGATCGCGATCCAGCAGCCGCCCAGAATCTTGGCCGATCGGTCCATCTCGTACAGCACGAACAGGATGATACCGAGCCCGATCGCGGGACACAGCAGATGCCGCAGCCAGTCACCGCTCCGCTCGCGGCGCCAGTAATGATTGATGACCGAGAGGTGCAGCAGCACGAAGCTGGTGAGCGCACCGAAATTGACCACCCGCGTGAGATCGTCCACGCGCGCGGCGAAGAACAAGCCGATCGCGAGCGATAGCGCGGCGACGCCGAGGGTGCTCACGTAAGGAGTCCTGAAGCGCGGGTGCACCTTGGCGAGAACCGCGGGGAGCTTGCCGTCGCGGGCCATGGCGAACAGCACGCGAGCCACCGCCGCCTGCGCGGCCATGGCATTGGCGATCGCCGAGGCGATCACCACCGCGACGATGGTCAGGAGCTTGAGCCACGCCCCGCCGGCACGCTGCGCCACGTCGTAGAACGCAGTCTCGGGCGAGGAGAAGGACATGCCGCGCGCCAGATCCGTGGCGACCCAGGTCTGCAGCATGAACAGCGCCCCCACCAGCAGCAGGGACAGCACGGTCGCGCGGCCGATCGCACCCTGCACCCCGCGGTTCTCCTCCGCGAGCGTGGAGATGCCGTCGAACCCCAGAAAGGACAGCACCGCGACCGAGGTCGCGCTCGCGATGGTGCCCCAGGAGAAGGCGCCCGGCACGTAGATGGGCGCGAGCGTGAGGCGCCCCGCCCCGACGCCGCGATACAACGCGGCGAGACCGAACGTCAGGAACAGCGCCAGCGCCGCGAGCTCCATGGCGAGCATGTAGCGATTGACGCGCGCCGTGAGCTCGATGCCGATCAGGTTCACGGCGGCATTGAAGGCGATGAACGCGACCAGCCACACCCAGGCCGCAACGCCGGGCAACAGCGGGCGCAGCGCCACGGCGCTGAACAGATACAGCAGCGCGGGAACGAGCATGTAGTCGAGCAGGATGAGCCAGCCCGAACAGAAGCCGGCAATCTCGTGCAGGCCGCGATGCGCATAGGTGTAGACGGAGCCGGCGAGCGGAAACGCGCTCGACATGGCGGCATAGCTCAAGGCGGTGAAGATCATCCCGGCGAGCCCGAGCAAGTAGGCGAGCGGCACCAAGCCGTGCGCGGCTTGCCACACGAAGCCATAAACGGAATAAGGCGAGATGGGCACCATGAACACCAGTCCATAGATCAGCAGATCCCTGGTGCTCAGCGCCCGGCGCAGCTCTTCCCGATAACCGTATTGTTCCAGCGACACGCGATCCCCGGCATCCCCATCGACAGCGTAGCTTAGCGCATGCCGGTCGCGCGGCGCGGTGAGCGCTGCGCATGCGCGGTACAATGGCCGCCGGCGGCGAGCCCGAGGCGGGCAAATCTCTCGAGAGGACCGATGAACCACCGACATACCATTCATCAATCCCATCTGGGCTGGGACAACAGCCTCGAGCCCGCGGCGCGCATTGCGCCGGGGGAATCGCTGGAATTCGAGGTGCAGGATTCCTCGGCGGGACAGCTCTCGCCCGCCTCGAGCGTCGCGGATGTGGGGCGGCTCGATTTCGGCCGCATCAATCCGGTATCCGGACCGATCTTCATCGAGGGTGCCCGCCCGGGCGATGTGCTCAAGGTGACGCTGCTGTCATTCACGCCGTCGGGGTGGGGCTGGACGGCGAACATTCCCGGGTTCGGCCTCCTGGCCGACGAGTTCAAGGCGCCGGCGCTGCATCTGTGGAAATACGACCCGGGCACGCTCGCACCTGCGCTGTTCGGCCGCTGGGGCAAGGTGCCCTTGAAGCCTTTCACCGGCACGATCGGAGTGGCGCCGGCGGAGCCGGGCCGGCACAGCATCGTTCCGCCACGCCGCGTCGGCGGCAACATGGATGTGCGCGACCTCGGACAGGGCGCCGAGCTGTTCCTGCCGGTGGAGGTCGCGGGCGCGCTCTTCTCGGTCGGCGACACGCACGCCGCGCAGGGAGACGGGGAGGTCTGCGGCACGGCCGTCGAAAGTCCCATGCGCGTCGCGCTCAAGTTCGAGCTCATCGAGCAGATGCCGCTCGCCTATCCGCGATTTCGCACGCCGGGTCCCGTCACGCGCCACCTCGACGCGAAGGGCTATGAGGTGGCCACGGGCATCGGACCCGACCTCATGCAAGCGGCGCGCGGGGCCGTGCGCTCGATGATCGATCTGCTGACCGAGCGCCACGGCATGCCGGCCGTGGACGCCTACCTGCTGTGCAGCGTGTGCGGGGATCTGCGCATCAGCGAGATCGTCGATCTGCCTAACTGGACGGTGTCGTTTTACTTTCCGCGGGTGGTTTTGGATTGACCTTGGCGCGCGTCGGAGCCGGCTTGGCGTGCGCCGGGTGCGGCTTGGCGTGCGCCGGGGACGCGGCGGCGTGGCCCGCCGGGGCGGCCGAGTCCGCCGCTTCAGCGGCGGCGAGGGATGCGGGCACCGGCACGGATGCGTCCTTCAGGGCCTGCACGAGGGCCTTGCGCGCCTCGGTTTGGGTCGCGCCGGCACTGCAGGCCGCGAGCTTCTTCGCCTCGTCGAACTCGCCGCGGTACAGCGCCCGGTCGAGCGATGGGTTCCATCCGCAGCTCTTCGCGAGGAACTGCTGAAACACCGATGACTTCGCGCCGAGCGCCGCCTCATCGCTCTCCGTGAGCCAGTACGCATCGGTCGGCGCCAGCTTGAACATCTGCTCGATGAGCTCGGCCGGCACGTCGTTCTCGACCAGAAATTCCCGCACCGGCGCCTGCATGGCGTCTTCGAGCAGAGCCGCTTCGGTGGTGGGCCGGCCGACCCACTCGCTTTCGGCGAGGCCCGGCCGCCGCAGGCCGAGCAGGCTCTCCCCATCGGTGCCGCGCTGCGCGGCGGCGGCGTAGATCAAGAAGCACGCACCCGCACAGCGCCCCGTGAGGGGGCCGACCGAGACCTGCGTGTCGAGCGATTTGACCAGCTTCGCGATCTTGATGGCCTCGGCGGCATCGCCCTCATTGGAGGCGAGGATGAGCTTGTCTTGTTGCAGGAAGCGGTCCGGGTCCTCCGCGATCCGGGCAAGGAACAGCGCGTAGTCGCCCGGCACGATCTCACCCGAGAGCACCAGCGGTCCCACCGGCCCGGTGTACTGGTCGGTGAAGGGGTCGCGGTCCAGGTAGTAGAGCTCCGCGCCGCCCGCCGCGGCGCTCGACAGCAGCAGGATCAGGCAGGCGGCAACGAGGCGCAGCATGGAGCGCGATTCTGCCGGAACGGCGCCGCAAGACTGCCGACCACTTCACGGCCGCGAGGCCGCGTGCCCGCGCCCCGGCTTTTGGATTACCATCGCCTGCATGGACGCCGAGCGATCGATCGACAGCGCGCGCCTCCCACCCAGTCTCAGGCACGCCACGCGCGAGTCGCTGCTGCATGCGCTCTACGAGGCCGCGGAAATCGAGCACAATCTCATGTGCACGTATCTGTACGCCGCCTTCAGCTTGAAATCCGGGATCGAGGAAGGCTTGGGCGCGGCCGAGGCGCAGGCGGTGGCGCGCTGGCGGCGCGAGATCATCGCGGTGGCCATCGACGAGATGAGCCATCTCGCCGCGGTGTGGAACATCACCGCGGCGCTCGGCGGCACCCCGCGCTTCGGTCGCACCAATTTTCCGCTCGATCCAGGCTACCTGCCGGCGCGCATCGTGGTGAAGCTCGCGCCCTTCGGCGAAGCCTCGCTGCAGCACTTCATCTATCTGGAGCGCCCCATGGGATCGAACGAGCCCGAGGGGGTGGGTTTCGAGCCGGAGCGTGTGTTCGTGCGCGGGACGCAGGCCGTGCGCCTGACTCCGATGGCGTTCGACTATTCGACCGTGGGAGAGTTCTACGCCGTCCTCGGCGAGGGCATCCGCGGGCTGGTGGCGCGGCTGGGAGAGGCCGCGGTGTTCGCCGGCGATCCCGCCCTGCAGCTGTCCGCGAGCGAGACCCCCCTTGCGGGCGTCAAGCCCGTGCGCTGCTCGAAGACGGCGATGGAGGCCTTCGACGCCATCGTGCGGCAGGGCGAAGGCGCTCCGGGACACTCGGCAGGCTCGCATTTCGAGCGCTTCTGCAACGTGCGCGCGCAATATCAGGCGCTCAAGGCCTCAAATCCCGCATTTGCGCCGGCGCATCCCGCGGCGGTGAACCCCGTGCTGCGGCGGCCGCCGCGACCGGAAGGCCGCGTATGGCTCGAGGCAGAGCCCGCGATCGCGACGGTGGACCTTGCGAACGCGTGCTACGGGCTGATGCTGCGGCTGCTCGCCTACTCCTACGGCGTCGCGAGTCCCAGCCCCGACAAGGCGCTCGCCGTCGATCTGGCCACCGGCCTCATGCGTGCGGTGGCGCTGTTCGGCGAGCACGCGGCGCGGCTGCCGGCAGGGCCCTCGAACCCGAACTGCAATGCCGGGATGTCGTTCACCACCTTACGCGATGCGGCGCCGCTTCCGCCGGGCGCCGCGGCACACCGTTTCTTCGTCGAGCGGCTGGCAGAGCTCGAGCAAGCGGCCGTGGCGCTGCCCGAGCGCGAGCACGCGCGCATCCAGGAAGGCACGCGCACGCTTCAGGATCTTGCGCGGCGCGTCGCGAAGCGCTTCAGCGCAACGGCCGAGCCGGCCGCGGTGCCGGCGGCGCCGGCACCCGTGAGCGCGGCAGCCGCGAGCGCCGGCGGCGAGCCGACGCGCGTGGTCGATGGCATCGAGTACGTCGAAGGGCGTGCGATGACGCTGGTCTACGAAGGGCACCGCTGCATTCATGCGCGCTTCTGCGTGACCGGAGCGCCCAGCGTGTTCCTCGCCAACGTGAAGGGTCCCTGGATCCATCCCGACACGATCGATCCGGAGCGCCTGGCGGCGATCGCCCAGGAGTGTCCGTCGGGCGCGATTCGCTATCGCCGCAAGGACGGGCGGCCGGAGGAGAGCGCGCCGCCGGTGAATCTCGCCGCGATTCGCGAGGCCGGCCCGTATGCCTTTCGCGGCCGGCTCAGGCTCGACGGCGAGGAGGCGGGGTATCGTGCAACGCTGTGCCGCTGCGGCGCCTCGAAGAACAAGCCCTTCTGCGACGGCTCGCATCACGAGATCGGCTTCGCGGCCAGCGGCGAGCCCGCCAGCGGACAGACCGACATGCTGCCGGTGCGCGATGGCGTGCTCGCGGTGGACCCGCAGACCGACGGTCCCCTGCAGGTGCGCGGCAACCTCGAGATCACCAGCGGCACCGGGCGCGTGGTGGCGCGCCTGACCGCCGCGCGCCTGTGCCGTTGCGGCGGCAGCGCCACGAAGCCGTTCTGCGACGGCACGCACGCGCACATCGGCTTTCGCTCGTCGTAGACGGCGGGCGCGCCGGCATGGCGCGGCCTTCACCCGGTGCGCGCGATGCGATGGAGCATGAGATTGCGGGTGCGCTCGAAGCCCAGAGAGGTGTAAAGCTCGATCGCGCGCGCATTCGGTGCGCCGACGTGCAGCCAGGAGCGCAAGCCCTCGCGCCGATGGCGCCCGACCAGATGAGCGATGACGGCGCTCGCGAGCCCCTGGCCGCGATGGGCCGGGTGCGTGCAGATGCCGCTCAGCTCCGGGTGGCCTGCAAGCCGCAGGCGCTCGCCGCCCATGGCGATGAGCGCGCCGTTCGCGCGCACGCCGCAGTAATACCCCATGCGGTGCGTGTTCGGGCGAAAGAAGCCGGGGAATGCGACGTCGGTGAGCGCGACCATCTCGTGCGCATGGGCCTCACCGAGCGGCTCCACCTCGGCCGAGGGCGCGGGCAGCTCGACGCCCGCAGGCAGCATCATCTGCACGCAATCGAGGGCATCGAGGACGCTCAGCCCCGCCACGCTTCGCCCGTAATCGACGATCCAGACCGATTCGGCGGGCGCGAGCAGTGAGCGCAGCGCATCGAAGGCGCCGTCGGCCGGGGCCGCGATGGCGGCGAACGGGCATACATCCGCTCGATAGCGGCACGCCGCGCCCTGGGCGAGCGCCAGGTGGCGGTGCGGACCGTGCAGCGCGTGCCACACGGGGTTCGAGAACAGATCCTCAGACAGCCGGGTCATCATCGCCGCGCGCGCGCGGCGGCACCTTCAGCACGCCGCGCCGCAGCTGGTCGCGCTCCATGCTCACGAACAGCGCGCGGAAATTGCCCTGGCCGAATCCGTCATCGCCGCGCCGTTCGATGATCTCGAAGAAGATCGGGCCGATGAGCGTCTCGGTGAAGATCTGCAGCAGGAAGCGCCCCTCGGCGCCGTCCAGCAAGATGCCGCGCCGGCGAATCTGCTCGACGTCGACGCCGTGTCCGGGGACGCGCTCCTCCAGCATCTCGTAATAGGTGTCGGGCGGCGGCGTCATGAACTTGACGCCGCTCGCGTGCAGGCGGTCCCAGGTGGCGAGGATATCGTCGGTGCGCAGCGCGACGTGCTGGATGCCCTCGCCGCGATACTGCTGGATGAATTCCTGGATCTGATCGACTTGCTCGCTGCCGTCCTCGGACTTCGACTCGTTGATCGGGATGCGGATCTTGCCGCAGGGCGAGGCGAGCGCACGGCTGGTGAGGCCGGTGTACTCGCCCTTGATGTCGAAATACTGGTGCTCGTGAAAGTTGAACACGCGCCGGTAGAAGTCCTGGAAGTACTGCATGCGCCCCTTGCCGACGTTGTGCGTCAGATGGTCGATGTGCTTCAGGCCCGCGCCGCGGGGATGGCGATCGGCACCCGCCTCCATGACGAAATCGATGTCGTAGATCGAAGGGCCCGTCTGGCGATCGACCAGATAGATGAGGCTTGCGCCCACACCCTCGATCGCCGGGATGTTGAGCTCCATCGGGCCGACCGCGCCGCGCACCTCCTTCGCGCCCGCGGCGAGGGCATCGCGCAGCGCCCGGGCGGCGTCCTGGACGCGAAAAGCCATCGCACAGACGCTCGGGCCATGCTGCCGCGCAAAGCGCTGAGCGAGGCTGTTCGGCTCGGCGTTGACGATGAAATTGATCTCGCCTTGCCGATAGAGCACCACGTCCTTCGAGCGATGCCGCGCGATGCGGCTGAATCCCATGCTCTCGAACAGACTCGCCAGGTGCCGGGTGTCGGGTGCCGTGTATTCGACGAACTCGAAGCCGTCGGTGCCCAGGGGATTGGCCCACTCACCCGTCTCGCTTGCTGCGCTCACGCTCACCTCCTCGAGCCGCCGGCCGCCTGAGGCGCGCTCGTCCCTACTCATCTATACACGGCGTGCAGGAGCCTGCCGCCAGGCGCGGCGCGGCGCACCCCGAGGGCCGGGGGCGCCTTCAGGATACGACCTTTTGTACGCCAGTAAATGCCATAATTCGCCGCTGCAGTCTCACGGCTCGGCGGAACGCCTGCGCGAGCTCGGCCGCGACGGGCGGCGAGCTCATACACCGCGAGCGGTGCCGGCAAGGCCGCCGGCACGCTCCGGCCCCGGGGCCAGATGCATGGCGCATCGCCAGTAGTGCCAGGCCGCCCACAATCCGGTGAACGCCAGCGGTATGAGACAGTAGCGCAACGACTGCGCGCCGTAGGCGGGCGCGAGATGATCGCTCGCGAATCCGACCACCTGGGGCGCGATCACCAGATTGGCGACGTTGGCGAGAAACAGCATCACCGCCGTCGCCTGCGCCCGCATCGATGCGGGCACGAGATTTTGCAGCAGCGCGAATGTCGGACCGAAGGGTGCGTAGGACAGAGGGATGAACAGCCATAGCATGGCGAGCGCGAGCGGCTTCGAGGCCAGCGCGTAGGCGAGGATGGAAGGCAGCGTCGCCACGCCGATCGACACGGCGGCGTACAGCGGCACCGCGCGTGCGCTCTTCTTCTCGAGCCGCGCCATCACCGCGAGCGTCGCGAGCAGCACCGCCGTGCCGCCGATGCCATTCATCAGCGCAAGCGCGCCGCCGGCATCGCCGAGGGTCATGCGGTGCGAGCGCACCAGGAAGGAGGGCGTCCACCACATGAGGCCCCAGCCCCACAGGGTGTAGACCGCGGCGCCCATCCAGGCGTGTCCGAGAGCGGGGTGGCGGCGCGCGAACGCCAGGGTCTCGCGCAGGCTCGCCCGCGGAGGCGGCGGCGCCTCATCGAGCCGCCCGCGCCGGGGCTCGCGCAGAGTGATGGCGACGGCGAGCGCCACCGCAACGCCCGGCACGCCGAGCGCGTAAAAGGCCGCGCGCCAGCCCCACGCATCGCTCACATAGCCGGCGCTCGTGCCCAGCATCGAGCCGATGGACAGTGCCAGCGAGTACACGGACATCGCGAACGCCCGGCGGCGCGGGGGAAAGTAGTCGGACAGGAGCGATACCGACGGCGGCGTGCCACCGGCCTCGCCGATCCCGACGCCGATGCGTGCGGCGAGCATCTGCCCGTAGCTCTGGACCAGGCCGCAGCAGGCCGTGATGACCGACCAGGCGCCGAGCGCCACGGCCACCATGGTGCGGCGGTTGGCCCGATCCGCAAGGTAGGCGAGCGGCAATCCGGCGGTGACGTAGAAACAGGCGAGCGCGGTCCCGGTCAAAAACGCGATGGAGGAATCGCTCAGGCCGAGCGCCGCCTTGATGGGCTCGATCAGCGTGGACATCACGAAGCGGTCGGCGATGTTGAGGGTGTACACCAGCATCAACAGGCCGAGCACATACCAGCGGCGCAGCGCGCCGCTTGCATCGACGCCGACCGCTGAGCCGGCGGCGGCCTGGGCGCTCGGGGCCTGGGCGCTCGGGGCCAAGGGGGCCGGGGCCAGGGAGGTCGGGGACTCGGAGGGCAAGATCGTCAGGTGTGTATCTGTCAATGCCCGGCCCGTCAAGTCAGAATTGCGCCGGGAAAGACCTCCTTGAGCCCGGGCGTCCCGCCCGAACGATGAGAGCGAGCCGATCATGTGCAGAAATATCAGAATCCTGTTCAACTTCGAGCCGCCGGTGACCGATGAGGAGATCCGCGCGGCGTCGCTGCAGTTCGTGCGCAAGATCAGCGGCTTCAACAAGCCGTCGAAAGCCAACGAGGCGGCGTTCACGCGCGCCGTCGATACCATCGAGGCTGTGTCCCGCACGCTCCTTCTATCGCTTCAGACCCATGCGCCGGCGCGCAACCGCGAGGAAGAGGCGGCGCGGGCCAGGGCGCGCGCAGCCGGGCGATTCGGCCGCGCGAGTTGACACTCCTCGGCGCGAGTTAACATTCCTCGGCGCCAGAGCGCCGAAGGGGGACCCAGCGCACGCTGCCATACGACATATCGTGATCATGGTCACTGAGGCACCCGGCATGCCGGTCTAGAGTGGGACCGGGGATTCCATCACGGGATTTGCATGAAATACCTCAGGCGCTGCGTTAGGGTCGAACTGCTGTGTACGTTGAGCTTGCTCGCTGCAGGCTGCGGCAACGGTGGCTACGTGGTGCCCTTCACCATCGTCGGCCACATCACGGGACTGGTGCCGGGGGCGAGCGTCGTTCTCGACAACGGCAACAGCAACCCGCTCACGGTCACGGCGAACGGGGCATTTCTGTTCTCGCCGCCCGTGCCTCCGGGCACCAGCTACGACGTCAGCGTCGCCAAGCAACCCGCCGGCGAGACCTGCGTCATCACCAACGGATCGGGCACCGTGGCGACCGGCCGCTTTCCGAACGTGCAGGTGACCTGCACCCCGGATGAGCACAGCGTCGGCGGCACGGTCGCGGGCCTGCTCAGCGGACGCACGCTGGTCCTGCAGGATGACGGCGGCAACTCCACCCCCGTCTCCGCCAATGGCAGCTTCAAATTCCCGGGCACCGTCACCACGGGGACCAACTACGCGGTGACGGTCTTCACGCAGCCGGCCGGCCAGAATTGCGCCGTGACCGACGGCTCGGGCACGATCAGCGGGGCCGACATCAGCAACGTCCTGGTCACCTGCTCGGACGATACCTTCAACATCAGCGTCACCGTATCGGGCGTCTCCGCCAGCGGACTGACGCTGGTGGACAACGGCACGGGCCCGCTGTCGATCTCATCGAACGGCACGTTCAACTTCAACACGCCGATCGCGAGCGGCTCGCACTACGCCGTGACGGTGGCGAGCGATCCGCTGGGTGAGAGCTGCGCGGTGAGCAACGGCACGGGCACGGTGCTGAGCAGCAACGTCACCAACATCGCGGTCACGTGCGTGCCGAATCTCTATCAGATCAGCGGCACGCTCACGGGGCTGCTGACGGGCCGCAGCATCGTGCTGCAGGACAACGGCGGCAACTCGACCACCGTCTCGGCGAACGGCAGCTTCCTGTTCTCGGCGCCGGTGGCGAGCGGCTCGGGCTATGCGGTGACCATCTTCGCGCAGCCGGCGGGGCAGACCTGCTCGGTGGCGATGGGGAGCGGCACCGTGGCCGGAGCGAACGTGAGCAGCGTCGCCGTCAACTGCGCGGACAACACCTACGACATCGGCGTCACCGTCTCGGGCATCTTGCGAAGCGGCCTCACGCTCCAGGACAACGGCGCCGACAATCTCTCGATCCCGGCAAGCGGCAGCTACAACTTCAACACGCCCGTGGCGAGCGGCTCGATGTATGCCGTGACGATCGCCACCCAGCCGCCGGGCGAGAGCTGCTCGGTGAGCAACGGCTCCGGCACGGTGGACGCCGCGAACGTCACGGGCATCCCCGTGACCTGCACGGCGAATTACTACTCGATCGGCGGATCGGTGGCGGGGCTGCTCACCGGCAACAGCGTCGTGCTCCAGGACAACGCCGGCAACTCGACCACCGTCAGCGCGAACGGCAGCTTCACGTTCTCGACGCAGATCGCGAGCGGCTCGGGCTACGCGGTGACCGTGTCGACGCAGCCGCCGGGCCAGAACTGCTCGGTGACCAACGGCTCGGGCACCGTGGTCGGCGCGAACATCACGAACGTGTCGGTCGCATGCTCCGACAACACCTACAACGTCGCGGCGACGGTCACCGGCCTGAACGCGAGCGGCCTCGTGCTGCAGGACAACGGCGGCGACACCCTCCCGGTCGCCACCGACGGCACCTACAACTTCGCGACCGCGGTGGCGAGCGGCTCGCCCTATGACGTCACGGTCTCGAGTCAGCCCACCGGTGAGAGCTGCGTCGTGACCAACGGCTCGGGCACGATCATGAGCAGCAATGTCACCGCCACCGTCACCTGCACGCCGATCGATTACTCGATCGGCGGATCGGTCTCCGGGCTGCTCACGGGCCGCAGCGTCGTGCTCGAGGACAACGGCACGAACGCGACCACGGTGTCCTCGAACACGACCTTCACCTTCTCGACCAAGATCGCCAGCGGCTCGAGCTACTCGGTCAGCGTGTCGACGCTGCCGGTGGGCCAGAGCTGCACGGTCTCGAGCGGTTCCGGCACGGTCGCCGGCGCCAACGTGAGCAACGTGCTCATCGACTGCTCGGACAACGACTACAACATCGGCGTCACGGTGTCCGGTCTCACGGGCAGCGGTCTGGTGCTTCAGGACAACGGCGGCGATAACCTGCCGGTGGCCTCCAGCGGCACCTACACCTTCGCGACACCGGTCGCGGCGGGCTCGGCCTACGCTGTCACGGTGCTCACCCAGCCCAGCGGGCAGATCTGCACCGTGAGCGGCGGCTCGGGCACCGTCCAGGGCAGCAACGTGAGCGCAACGGTCAGCTGCGTGAACACCTACACCGTCGGCGGTACGCTCTCGGGCCTCGGCTCGGGCTCGCTGGTGCTGCAGGACAATCACGCGAACAACCTCACCCTCATGGCCAACGGCAGCTTCACCTTCACGACGCCGATCGCACAGGGATCGGCCTACGACGTGACCGTGCTCACGCAGCCAAGCGGCCAGGACTGCACCGTGACGGGCGCCTCGGGTACCGTCGGGGCCGGCAACGTCACCACGGTATCGGTGGTGTGCGCCGGTGCGTGGACCTGGATGAGCGGCTCGGATACGCAGGGCGCGGCCGGCGTGTACGGAACGCAGGGCGTGACCTCGGCGGGCAGCGTTCCGGGCGCGCGCTACGCGAGCATCACCTGGACGGACTCCACGGGCACGCTGTGGCTGCTCGGCGGCGCCGGCTACGACACGCACGGCAACAACGTGTACTTCAACGACCTGTGGAAGTACTCGGGCGCCAAGTGGACCTGGGTCAGCGGATCGGATACCACCAATGCGAGCGGCACCTACGGGGCGAGCCCGGGCACCAGCGGCGGCACACCGGGCGCGCGCAGCTCGGGGGTCGCCTGGACCGACTCCAGCGGCAATCTGTGGCTGTTCGGCGGATACGGCTATGACTCGGCCGGCACCATCGGAAATCTCAACGACTTCTGGGAGTTCAGCCGGACCACGAACACCTGGACCTGGATCGGCGGATCGAACACGGCGAATGCTTTCGGTGTGTACGGGCCGCCGGGCAGCGCCTCCAACATACCGGGCGCGCGCAATTCTG
>Ga0335075_10004097_pt1 | contig 22850 bp, 21 predicted proteins | sample Lox_Sample_24_FD_206723 | JGI IMG/M metagenome (GOLD analysis project Ga0335075, IMG submission 206723) | Soil microbial communities from Loxahatchee National Wildlife Refuge, Florida, United States - Lox_Sample_2.4 | ecosystem: Environmental > Terrestrial > Soil > Wetlands | place: USA...
GCACCGACCAGACCGAGTCGACGTCCAGCGTGGGGAACTTCTTCATCAGGTTGAAGGTGAACGCGACGTCGGCGGCGGTCATCGGCGTCCCGTCGTTCCACTTGACGCCGTTACGGATGGTGAACGTAAGCGTCTTGTTGTTGTCACCCCAGGCCCAGCTCGTCGCCAGCCAGGGAGTGGCCTTGCCGCTCTGCAGGGTGTTGACGAAGGCCAACGGCTCGTAGACCTGGCCAAAGGTGATGCCCTGGGCGAGGTTCGACGGGTTGAACGGGTTGAAGCTGCACGTCCAGAGCGTGCCCTGTTCGTTGGAGATCGTCAGCACGCCGCTCGGGCCCGCGCCGGACCCGGAGCTTGAATTCGGGCTGGACGCGCTACAGGCGGCCAGCGTAGCGGCGAGCAGTCCCGCGGCCAGGACTGCTCCGGCTCTGGTCATTCGTCTCATGAGGGCCTGGTCCTTAGTCGGCGTGCGATCGGGTTAGTTAGTGCAGTATCCTAACTATCAGCCCCAGTCACAAGACTTACGGCCAGACTGGTACCGAAATCGAAACGCGGCCGAGGGCGTAACCTGACACCTGGGAGGCGGCCGTGACAGTAGTGCCCGTCGGCGCGTCGACGGCCAGCGGGCTACCGGCAGGCCACGGGGCAATGGCAGCCGGCCCGCTGCCCAACGGTCAGGCGGCGCGCCCGCCGCTGATCAGGGCCTTGAACGAGCAGCTGCTGCTCGAGCACATCCGGTTCTCCGGTCCGTGCTCCCGCGCCGACCTCGCCCGCATCTCCGGCCTGTCCAAGCCGACGGTGTCGCTGGCGCTGGCCAACCTCGAGCGGGCCGCGCTGGTCCGCGAGGCGGGGCAGCGGACGGGGGTGCCCGGCCGTACGGCGCTGCTGTACGAGGTCCGCCCCGACGCGGGTTTCGTGCTCGGCCTCGATATCGGGCACCAGTTCCTGCGCGGCGCGCTCGCCGACCTCTCCGGCGAGATCCTGGTGAGGTCCTCGCGCAAGGCGTCCGCGTCCAGCGTGTCCGGCCGGGTCGCGGAACTCGTCCGGCTCGCCGACGACATCTGCGCGGAGGCCGGCATCCCGCGCGACCGCGTCACCCAGACCGTGATCGGCAGCCCGGGCGTCTACGACCCGCGGCGCGACGCGATGGCGCTGACTGGCGGGATGCCCGGCTGGAACCGGCCCGCGGCGCTCGCCGGGCTGCGCGAGGCGTTCGGACCAGCGCTCGCGGTCGAGAACGACGTGGACGCCGAGGCGCTGGCCGAACGCGCGCACGGGCACGGCCAGGCCGCCGAGAGCTTCGCGTTCGTGCACGTGGGAACGGGCATCGGCATGGGCCTGGTGATCGGCGGCCACCTGCACCGCGGCGCGCACGGAGTGGCTGGCGAGATCGCGTACCTGCCGCTGACCGACGATCACGAGGTCGACCGCGGCGAGGCACGGCGCCGGGGCGTGCTCGAGGCGGTGGCCGCTGCCTCGGCGGTGGTCCGGGAGGCACGCCGGGCCGGCATGCGCGGCCCGGTCTCCGCACGCCGCGTCTTCGAGGCCGCGACGCGCGGCGACGTCCGCGCCTCGGCGGTGGTGGCCGAGGAGGCGCGGCTGGTCGCCGCCGCGATCTGCTGCGTGGTCGCGGTCGCCGACCCGGACCTGATCGTCCTGGGCGGCGGCATCGGCCAGGCGCCCGGCTTCGCCGAGGCCGTCACCGAATCGCTGCGCGCCGTCGCGCCCGTCCTCCCCGAGGTCAAGGTCAGCGCGCTCGGCACCGATGCGGTCGTCGACGGCTGCCTCGCGGAGGGCACCGGCCTGGCCTGGCAGCAGCTCACCAGCACCCTGCTCGGCGGGGCCGCCGGATAGCTGGTTCAAGCCCGCTCAGGCCACTACCGTGAGGTTCATGTTCTTCGAGCCCTCCCCGGCCGGGGACGTGACCGCAACCGGGGGTTTCCGCTTGCCGGACCGGCCGCTGTGGTCAGGTCCCCACCCGCTCGAAACCGGGGCGACACTGGCCGTTGAGCGAACAGTGGCCCGCGGCCCGAACGTGGTGGTGCGGGTGCCGACGATCCGCGCTTTCAGCACCGGTTGCATGCTCGACGTGGAGGTCGTGTCCCGGCAGGGTGAGCTGTCGGAGGACGACTGGTGGGACCTGCACAGCTCCGTGCATCTCCGCTCCCGCGAGTTGCGCGGCGGCGCCCCGCTGCCCCGCAAGCTACTGCGGCTAGGCGTGCGGTATGCCGATGGCCGCAAGGCCACGACCATCGACCAGCGACCGCGCGGGCCACAGGCGCACGATGATCCGCCGGCCGGGCCGCTGCTGTCCTACCGGCCGGGCAACAGCGGCATGCACGGCCGGGACCTGGGCTTCAGCGGGTTCGGGCTGTGGCTGTGGCCGCTGCCTCCGGCTGAGGCCTTCGAGTTCGCGGCGGAATGGCCGTTCGGCGGCATCGAGGAGAGCATCATCGACCTCGACGGCGCGGCCATCGTGGCCGCCGCCAGCCGGTCGGCCCCCTACTGGCCAGACACCGGCCCCGGCGGTCTAGGAGCTGTTTTCGAAGATAGTGGATAGAAATGGCCCCCCTGGGGGCCACAAGTATCCACGCTCTTCACGATCCGGTGCTGAATGGCCCTCGGCAGCGGAATTAGCCACCGGCATCTTGCCCTATGTCGGGGACGGCGGGGCCGCTGTCAGTTCGCCGGCGTTTCGTCGTCTACGGATTTGATGGCTGCCTCCAGAGCCTCGTCGAGGCTGCTGAAGTTGGGGATCACCAGGTCGATGCCGGTGATCGCCAAGATGCGCTGGACCGCGTCGCCGGACACCGCCAGCAGGATCTCACCGCCATCAGCCCGGGCGCGCTTGTGCGCATCCACCAGGACATGAAGTGCGGCGGAATCACAAAACCGGGTCCGGGTCATGTCGACCACCAGCACCGGGGACCCGGCCGCGGCCGCTTCCAGCAGAGCCGCCCGCAGCCCGGCAACGGTGGTGACGTCGACCTCCGCTGGCACCGTCACAACAGGCACACCCCTGACCACGGCAACGGGGAACCTGACCTCAAGCATCGCAGTCACTCACCTCCGGCGCCCGCAGCATCGACCGCACGCGACCGCTGCGAGTGCCCCCTCTTCACTGGCCATGACACGCGGCTCGCCGCGCACTTCCAGGATCGGCATCCGGCCCGTACCAGTCAAGAGATGCCGGAAAAAAATTTCATGTATTCAATCTCGCGATAATAGTCACGCGAGATATATAATCATGAGGGTGAGTGGCTCCGATGAGCGCGAGGGTGCCTGGACACTCCTGACCGGGCACGGGCACGTGCTGGTCGAGATCGCCCGCGACCCCGAAGCCCGGATCCGGGACATCGCCGCGGTCGCCGGACTCACCGAACGCGCCGTGCAGGCCATCGTGGCTGACCTGGAGGCCGCCGGCTATCTCACCCGCACCCGGACCGGGCGGCGCACCGTATACACGGTGGACCGGAACATGCTGTTCCGGCACCCTGCCCAGGAAGGCCACCGGGTCGGCCCGTTCCTCGCCCTGCTCGCCGCGGCCGGCGACGCCGAGAACCCGGCCGAGCCGGACAACGATCACGGCGAGGCAGGCCAGCCAGGCGATTGACAGGCCTGCCCGCCTGATGTCAGCGCCTTGAGCCGTCGCTGTTCGTGGCGGGCACCGTGAGGTCGGCGCGGAGGCCGAAGTGGTCGCTGGCCCAGACGCCGTCCACGGCCTCGTCGAAGACGCGCTCGCAGGAACGCACCGCCAGGGTCGGCCCGCCATGCTGGCCGCAGCGGACCAGCAGGTAGTCGATGCGGCGGAACGGCCAGTCCCAGTCGGCGCCGAGAGGGTTGTCCGGCACGAACGTGTGGCCGGGTTCGCGGGAATGCGCGCTTGCCCAGGCGTCGCGGTAGCAGACGCTGACCCCGCCCAGCGACTGGCGTCCGGTCCAGAACCGGATGCTCGCGGCATCCGGGTCCGCGTCCAGGTCGCCGGCCACGATGACGTGCCGGCGGCGTTCGGTGACCGCCCCCTCCAGCGAGCGGGCCGCCGCGACGGCCTGAAGTTCCCGTTCCCGCTCGAAGTCCGGCTGCCAGCTCGGCAGGTGGTTGGCGAACAGCAGCGGCCCGGCCGGCGGCGGCGCGTCGACCTCGGCGACCAGGGTGGTGGCGGCGAACCCGGCGGTTCTGGGAGTGACCGCCAGGCCGACCTCCCAGCTGCCGGTAACGGGGTAGCGGCTGGCGATCGACACTCCCTGGCCGTCGATCTCCCTGTCCTTCTGGTGGGTGACGTGGTAGCGGTCCCCCAGGATCTCCCTGACCTGATCGACGCCGTTGGTGACGATGGCCTCCTGGAAGGCCAGCAGGTCCGCGTCCAGGCGGGCGAACCCGGCCGCCAGCACCCGGCGCCGGGCGGGCCAGTCGCCCCGCTGCCCCCACAGGTTCAGCGTCGCGACCCGGAGAGTTCGCGTCATGCCACCCGGAAGCGCTCGGCGTCGGCGGCCTTCAGCGCGAGGCCCAGGCCGGGGCGCGCGGGATCGGGGCGCAGCGCGCCGCCGTGCGGGTCTAGGCCGCCGTCGAACAGCATGGATTCGATCCGGACGTGGTCGTGGAAGTATTCGATGTGGCGCAGATTCGGAATCGCCGCGCAGACATGAGCGTGCAGGTTCGGCGCGCAATGGGCGGAGATTTGCAGTCCAGAGGCGGCTGCTACGGCGCTGGCTCTTACAAATTCGGTGATGCCGCCGCACCGGGTCACGTCCGCTTGCAGGCAGTCGACCGCCCGCGCGTCGACCATGCGGGCGAAGTAGGCCAGGTCATAGCCGTACTCGCCGGCGGTGACGTCGGGATCCACCTGGTCGCGCACCTCGCGCAGGCCGTCCAGGTCGTCGGAGGACACCGGCTCCTCGAACCAGGTCACCCCGTGAGGCGCCATCGCGTGCGCCATCCGCACCGCCTGCTTGCGGGTGTAGCCGCCGTTGGCGTCCACGTACAGCTCGGCGTCCGGGCCGATCACCTGCCGGGCGAACGCGATCCTGGCCAGGTCCCTGGCCTCGTCGGCGCCCCAGGACTCGCCGATCTTGATCTTGACGCGGGGAATGCCCCACTCCCCCGTCCACTGCTCGAGCTGGGCGCGCGCTACGGGCGCGTCGTAGGTGGTGAAGCCGCCGCTGCCGTAGATCGGGACCGCGTCCGCGCACTGGCCGAGGAGCCTGCTGACCGGCACGGCGAGCAGGGTCGCCTTCAGGTCCCACAGCGCGGCGTCGACCGCGGAGATTGCGCAGGACGCGACCCCGGGGCGGCCCAGGTTGCGGATCGCGCGGACCATCGCCTGCCAGGCGCCGCCGGTCTCGAACACGTCGTGCCCCGCGATCGCCGCCGCGAGCTTGCCGTCGATCAGCGGTTTGCACGCGGCGTCGGCGTACGTGTAGCCGATCCCGGCCCGGCCGCCGCCGGTGACGTGGACCACGACCAGCGTGGTCGACGACCAGGCCAGCGTGCCGTCGGCTTCCGGCCGTTCCGTGGGCACCTCGTAGGCGGCCGCCGTGACGTCCTCCACGACCGGGAAATCCTGGCCGGTTACCGGGATCGCGATCTGGGCCGTCATGACGCCGTGTGCTGTCCGAAACGGGTCTTAGCGCGCACCGTGGCGGCCGCCTTCGTGACCGCCGCGCCGACCGCCTCCGTCGCGGTCACGGCCTGGTGCGCGGCCCACAGCTGCACGCTGCGCTGATGGGACCGGTCGTCGAAGACGCCGTGCGCGCCGTGGTCCTCCCCCGCGTCCCCGTCTTCCGGGTGCCACAGGTTGCCGTGGCCGTGGAGGGCGCCCAGGTCCCCGGTCTGCTGCGAGCTGTAGCCGGTGCGGGCGAGGTAGCGGTCGAGCAGCGGCGCGGCGAACTTCTGGGCCACGATCGTGCCCACCGTCGACGCGCCCACCCAGTACTCCTTGTGTTCCGGGTGGTCGGCGGCGAACACCACGCCCTCGGCGGCGACCTCCGGCTGGTAGATCGGCGGCACCGGCTGCGGGTGATGGGGCAGCCTCGACCGCACCCAGGAGAACTGCGGCGTGTTGACGGCTGGCATCTGCGCGATCGTGATCCGCACGTTGCTGCCCTCGTGCAGCAACTCGGTTCGCACCGACTCGGTGAACCCGTTGATCGCGTGCTTGGCGCCGCAATACGCCGACTGGAGCGGAATGGCCCGGTACCCGAGCGCCGAACCGACCTGCACGATCGTGCCGCGATCGCGGGGCATCATCAGGTCGAGCGCCACCTTCGTGCCGTACACGAACCCCAGGTACGACACCTCGGTGACGCGCTTGAACTCCTCAGGCATGATCTTCGTGAACGGGGCGAACACCGACGTGAAGGCCACGTTCACCCACACGTCGACCGGGCCGAGCTCGCTTTCCGCCTGCTCTCCGGCCCGCCGCACCGCGTCGAAGTCCGCGACATCCGTGGGTATCGGCAGCGCCTTGCCGCCGGCCTCTTCCACTTCGCGGGCAGCGCCCTCCAGGCCGGCCTCGCCCCGCGCGACCAGCGCCACGTTGGCACCGCGGCGGCCGAAGAGCCGGGCCGTGGCGCGGCCGATGCCCGCGCTTGCTCCGGTGATAACGACTGTCTGGGTCATGCCCGGTCCTACTTCCTGGCATGAGCGGTCCCAAACGAGGAAGCGACAAGAGGCATGAACGATGTCGTTACCCCCCGCGTCCTGCGCGAGTACGCGCTCGTCGCCGACGGCGAGCGCGGCGCCCTCATCGGCCCGGACGGCTCCGTCGCGTGGCTGTGCGTGCCGCGCTGGGACAGCCCGGCCGCGTTCAGCGGGCTGCTCGGCGGTCCCGGCCGGTACACGGTCAGTCCCGCCGACCCGTGGCACGTCTGGGGCGGCTACTACGAGAGCGGCAGCCTGATCTGGCACAGCCGGTGGGTCGGCGCGTCGGCGATCGAGTGCCGGGAGGCGCTGGCCATGCCGGCCGACCCGCACCAGGTCGTGCTGCTGCGCCGGATCGAGGCGGTGGACGGGCCGGCCAAGGTCACGGTGACCCTCGACGTGCGAGGCGGGTACGGGCGCAACCAGGGGGCGGCCGCGGAGCGGCACGGGACCGTGTGGAGCGGGCGCAGCGGCTCGATCCGGTTCCGCTGGTCAGGGGCCGCGAAGGCGCGGCCCGCCGACGGCGGACTACGGATGACGATCGAGCTGGCGGAAGGGGAGAAGCACGATCTCGTTCTGGAAATATCTGATCGTGAATTTCCCGGGCAGCCACCCGACGCCGGCCGAAGCTGGATCGCGACGGAAGAGGCCTGGTCGCGGGTGGTGCCCGACTGCGGCGAGCTGATCGCCGTCGCCGACGCGCGGCACGCGTACGCGGTGCTGCGCGGCCTCACGTCCGCGAGCGGGGCCATGGTGGCGGCCGCCACCACATCGCTGCCCGAGCGGCTGGAAGGCGGGCGGAACTACGACTACCGGTACGCCTGGATCAGGGACCAGTGCTACGCGGGGCTCGCCGTCGCCGCGCACGGCCCGCACCCGCTGCTCGCGGGGGCCGTGCGGTTCGTCACCGAGCGGCTGCTCGCCGACGGGCCCGACCTGATGCCCGGGTACACCGTGAGCGGGCAGCCGATCCCGAACCAGCGGCAGCTCCGGCTGCGCGGCTTCCCCGGCGGGTCCGCGCGGGCCGGGAACTGGGTGCGCGGGCAGTTCCAGCTCGACGCGCTCGGCGAGTCGCTGTCGCTGCTCGCCGCCGCGGCGCGCCACGACATGCTCGGCGAGGACGACTGGCGGGCGGCGTCCGTCGCGGCGGACGCGATCGGGAAACGGTGGACCGAACCGGACGCGGGCATCTGGGAGCTCGACAACCAGCGCTGGGCGCACTCCCGGCTGGCCTGCGTATCCGGGCTGCGCGCCATCGCGGCCGCGGCCGCCGACGGGCCGGCCGGCGGGCACGGGCGCCGGGAGGCGGCGGGGTGGACGGCCCTGGCCGACGCCGTCCAGGCCAGCCTCGGCGACGCGGTGCACTCGTCCGGCCGGTGGCAGCGCGCGCCCGGCGACGAGCGGGTGGACGCCGCCTTGCTGCCGCACATCATCCGCGGCGGACTGCCCCTCGACGATCCCCGGAACGTGGCGACGGTCGAGGCGGTCGGGCAGGAGCTGGCCGCCGACGGGTACGTGTACCGGTTCCGGCACGACGCGCGGCCGCTGGACCAGGCCGAGGGCGCGTTCCTGCTGTGCGGGCTCTGGATGGCGCTGGTCGAGCACGCGCGCGGGCGTCCGGTGGCCGCCGCGCACTGGTTCGAGCGCAACCGGGGCGCCTGCGGGCCTGCCGCGCTGTACACCGAGGAGTTCGACGTACACCAGCGGCAGCTGCGCGGCAACGTGCCGCAGGCGTTCGTGCACGCCGGCGTGCTCGAGTGCGCGGTGACGCTGTCGCGCGACGTCCGCCTCGGCGGCGGCGCGTAGGAGCGCGGCGGCTCGTTGGAGCGGTCATGATCTTGTGTCATTTACGGCGGATATCGCCGCTTATGACACAAGATCATGGAACTCGGGGCGCGGCTTAACCTAAGGCCATGACGCCTCGCAGCCGCTTCGAGGACCTGGTCGACGAGTTCAACGACGTCGAGGGCGTGACGCCACCGCGCGGCGGGAGCGGCTTCGGGCGCGGCGCGCTGTGCTACCGCGGGAAGATCTTCGCGATGTTCGTCCGCGACGCGCTTGTGCTGAAGCTCCCTGAAGCACGGGTGGACGACCTCGTCCAGGCGGGACACGGGGTGCATTTTGACGCCAACAAAGGGACGCCGATGCGGGAGTGGTTCACCGTCGGCCCGGAGTGCCCGCTCCCCTGGCTCGGCCTGGCCAACGAAGCCCTTGCCTTCGCCCGCCAAGCCAGGTAACGGGCCCGCATCACGCCAGACGCCTAGCCTGGCCAGGTTGCGCGAGCTCTTTCTGGAAGCCCTGGCGCCACGACGGGTAGCGCAGCTGCCAGCCGAGTTCCCGCTTGGCCTTGGCGTTGGAGAAGCCGCGCCCCTCGGTCATCATCCTCACCGCGAATTCCCCGGCCAGCAGCCGGGCCAGCCACGCGGGAACCCGCCTCGGCCGCTTCGCCCCCGCGCACGCGGCCAGGTAAGGGAGCCACTCGCTGGCCGGGGCCGGCTCGTCGTCGACGATGTTGAACACGCCCTTCGCGTGCTGCTCCACGGCCAGGACAGTAGCGCTCGCCGCATCGTCGAGGTGCACCCACGAGAAGTACCCGGTGCCGCCCCCGACAAGCGGAAACTGACGCTTGCGCACGAGTTCGACCTGGTCGTCGGTGGCGCCAGGACCGTAGAGCGCGCCGTAGCGCAGGACCGCGCCGCCGGCCGTGAGGACCACGTCCTCGACGTGAAGCACCCCCTCCCCCAGCTTGCGCGCCATGGCCCCCGCCCCCGGGTACAGCGGGTCCTCTTCGGTCAGCACCTGTCCGCCCCTGAAGCTCTGCGCGATGCTCTGCGCGGCGACGTGGGGGACACCGCTCGCCTTGGCCGCGGACAGCAAGTGATCGGTGCCCTCGGTGCGCAGCCGGTTCGTGATGGCCGCGAACCGGTCAAAGTGCCGGAAATCTGGCCGGCCGGCATGGGCCGCGGATAGCGCGGTCATCTCGTGCACGATCGCGTCCGGCCGGGCCGCGGCAACCGCCTCACCGACCGACGCCGCGTCCAGTCCGTCCATCACAACGCCAACCGCGCCCAGCCGCTCCACCAAGCCCAGCTTGGCCGCGCTCGTTGTCGTCGCTGTCACCTGATGGCCACGGGCTACCAGCTGCGGTACCAGCCGCTGCCCGATGGCCCCGCTCCCGCCCGCCACGAACACTCGCATAACGATCACCGCCCTGATCCCAGAATTGGCTCTCGCCCACGGGACACACGACCCCGGCCGTTTGTGACAGGGGGGCGAGGACGGGCAGGAGGGCGGATCCGGCGAAGACGGCGGCCAGCGCGATCCAGCCGGCCTCGCCGAGAGCCAGGACCACACCGGTCATCAGCAGCGGCCCGATGCTCCTGCTGAACGCGCGGCCGAGGCTGAACGCCGCGAGGTACGCGTTGCGGTCGCCCGCCGGGGCGATGGCGAAGGACAGCGTCCAGGCGGCGCCCACCTGGCATAGCTCCCCGAACGTGAGCACGATGACAGCCGCCGTGAACAGCGCGATCGCGGCCCAGGCCGGGCCCGCGGGAGCGGCCGCGAAGCCAAGGCTCGCCGCGGCCAGGCACAGCGCCGCGCAACTGTAGCCGCGCAGTGCCCTCGCGGGGGTGGCGATGAGCAGGCTCGCCGGGTACTGGAACACGATGGCGCACACGCACGCCACCCCGTAGAGCACGCCGACCACGCTCACGGGAACGTGCGTCCTCGTGATCAGCCAGAGCGGGAAGGCGACGTTAAGCATGGGCTGCCACAGGCTCATCACGGCGTCGTAGCCGCCGAGCGCGAGAAGGCGGGGGTCGCGCAGCGCCTTCTTGCGCTCGGCGCGGGGGCGGACGCGCGCGCTGCCCGGGCTGGCGAGGGCACCCACGAGCGCCGCCGCTATCAGGAACGCCGCCGCGTCTGCGATGAGCAGCACCTGGAACGCGTCCTTGAGTCCCGAGCCGAGCAGCACGCCCGCGACCAGGCCTCCGACGGCGAGTCCGATGTTGATCACCGTGCGGTGCACGGCGAGAATCTTCGTCCGCCGCTCCCCCGCCGCCAGTTCCCCGACCAGTGCCTGGATCAGGGGCGGCGCGGCCTGCTGGGTGACGGCGACGAGGAATGTGACCGCGACGAAGCCCCACCAGCTGTGGACCGCGAGGTACCCCGCGGTGGCCGCGCCCGCGGCGACTTCGACGAGGATCAGCATGGTGCGCGGCCCGTACCGGTCCCCGAGCCGCCCGACCGGCACGAGCGCCGGCATCGCGGCGAGCGCCGCGATCGTCAATCCCGCGCCGACCTCTGCCACGGACAGCCCGACGAAGCGAACGAAGAAGACGGTCGACACCGCCAGGAACAGGCCGGTCCCCAGCCAGTCCACGAAAGCGGCCGCGAGCAGCCACGGCAGGAAGCCGCGAACCGCTGACACCCATCGCACTCGCTAAGCACCTTCGCGCGGACTTCATTTGTTGCGCGGATCGTCGGCCGGGTGCACGTATTCGAGGCTGATCGGGCCGATCGCCGTTACCTGCGTCACGTAATCACCGGACTTCGCCCAGTGGAAATGATGGGTGCCGGCGGGCAAGACCACGACCGCGCCCGGCGGGTAGGCCTGGAGCTTGTTTTCGTCGAATTCCTCGCCGAGCCCGATGTAAAAGACACCGGATATGACCGTGTAAACCCGGTCTTCGTGATGAAAGTGCGGCATGAGCTTCTCGCCGGACGGCAGCTTGACCCGGACCACGTACGGGCCGGGCTCGGACGGATGGCCGACGACGACCGCGAGGCGGGCCCGCGGCGGGAACGCCGGGAACGGCTCCCAGTCGACGTCCTCGGACAGGACCGACCTGAACACGGCTTGATCTGGCTGGTGGGCGGTCATCGTCACGGACCCTCCGACTCGGTAAGCGCTCGCCCAGCAGGTCAGCGAGTTCGCGGGCGTTGACCTGGGCGTAGTCGCGGTAGCAGTTATTGAACACCACGTGGGTCTGCGTGGCGTCTTCAGCCAGTCGCTGGACGTTGCCGGACCACTCCGCCATCTCTTTCTCGGTGTAGCGGTAGCCGAACTTCTCCTGGATGCTCTTGCTGTCCCATTTGTCGGAGTGGCCGTGCATGCGCACCACGGCCAGGTCGCTGGTGGCCGCCAGGACCGGCGGGATGGAACTCGGATACCCCTGCGGCTCGTCCACGCACACGTACGGCAGCTGATGGGAGGACAGGAACTCCAGCGTTTCCTTCTGATTATCCGGGGTCATCCAGGTCCGGTTGCGGAACTCTATGCACACCCGCCGCGGCGCGGCGCGCTCCGCGCACGCCACGATGTACTGCTTGTTCGCGCGGGAGATCGGGAACCACGGCGGGAACTGCAGCAGGATCGCGCCCAGCTTGCCCGCCTCCTCCAGCGGCGAGAGCGCGGCGAAGAACCGGTCCCACGCCTGGTCGGCCACCGCCGGGTCCATGTCCTTGAGGTACACCCGGTCCTTGCCTGACTTCCCGGCGGCTTCGCGCAGGTCGGCCGGCATCGCCTTCACCGGCGTCGGGTGCTGGGTGAACAGGCTGAACGCCTTGATGTTGAAGGTGAACCCCGCCGGAGTCCGGTCCTTCCACGCCGTGGCGGTCTGCTCCGCGGGCAGCGCGTAGTACGTCGAGTCGACCTCGACCAGCGGAAACTGGTCCGCGTAGTACCGGAGCCGCTTTTCCGGCGAGTCCACGTCCTGCGGGTACCAGCCGGAGTCGATCAGCGTCTTGTCGGTCCACCCCGCCGTGCCGATCCGGATCTGTCCCATACCGCGAGCCTAATACGACGGCAGCCGGGCGCGGCCGGGAGGCACCGTGAGCTCCCGGAAACTAGAATTCCTCAGCCTGGGGATGTATAAGTTCGTAAATTTCAAGGTACACCTGGGCCGGATACGGGACGTTGTCGATCGCGAGATGCGCGGAATCGAAGATGAGCGTCCCGAACCCGAGGAGCCTTCCCGCGACCGATCGTGTGACCCGGACGTCGTCTACTTGTTTCAGCGGTGAACTCGACGTTATTCCGGCGCCACTGCACCTGAAGACCCGGAACTGGGTGATCACGATGTATTCCGACATCCAGCGCAACACTGCTCGTCCGAGCTGCGCGACCAGCAACGCGGCGAATAGCCAGATGGCGAGTTCGAGCGCCGCGTCATCCCCGGCGACCGGGGTAACCGCGATAGCGGCGAATACCCCGCCGATACCCAAGATCAGCGGAGGAATCAGGACGCTCGGATGCATCCGTACCGTGACGGCCAGCCGTTCTTGGGGCGACAGATACCTGGCGACCGACGCGGGCGGGGAATAGGTGCTCACGACCGTCACCCGCCGCTTCCTGCGGATGCCGGGCCTGACTCCTTAGGCGGTAGGCCCGGCGGGATACGAACGGCGGGAACACCGAAAATCCTGGTGTCTAGCCCGCCGACCGCCGGTACCGGCGCCCCGCCCGGGGGTGGGGGCTGGGGGCAGGCGGGGATCTGCGAGACCGCGGGCACGAGCGGAATGAGCGGTCGTTTCGACTCGGTGGAAGCCGTCTGGCACAGGGTACGCGAGGCGACGTCGCCCGTGTGGTAGTGGACCACGGTCCGGTCTTGGGCGAGAAGGACCTCGAACCAGTCCTGGTCGCTTTCGAGAACATATCCGGTCACGGCCTGATGCGAGGTGAGGGTGATCGTTTCGGCCGGCAGCCAGGGCTGGCTGAGGACGTTCGTATAGAAGCTATTGCTGACAGGAACCGGGTACAGGCGGACTATCAACGGCAAGCTGGCTATGATGCCCACCGTCCCGATTGTTCTGATGACGGTGGCGACCTGGAATCCCGCGATTTCGATCAGCAGAAGCCCGCTGAGAAGGCTCGCGAGAATTATCAGCACCGCTTGCCGTAGGCCGCTTCCACCGGTCATCAGGCCCCAGTCGTGCTTTACGAGAGAAAGCGCGCTGGCACCCGACAGGGTCGCTGGCGAGATCAGCAGGGCGGCCGCGAACGCGAGCAGGGCGGCGGGCACGCGATTGAGGTACAGCAGTGCCAGCCCCACGTACGGCATCAGGATTGGCACGAGCGGGATGACGCTGCCGACGAGCGTATTGATGTATCCGCTCGAGGACAGAATCGCTAGCGCTGTCGTCACGTTGTAGTCCGCCACTATGAGGACTCTGGTGGCGGCGAGCAAAAGCACCCCGACGGGCGACAAGATAAGGGCAAGCGTGGACGATCGCTGGATACGTCGCAGCATGCGGCACGCTCCGTCAGAAGTGCAGATTCGGGCATCTTGCCATGCCCGTTACTTGTGACGGATATGCTTCACGACCCAATCGGGCGAGAGCACGGTAAACACGGCAATCTAGGCCGACCCGTTATCCACGGAGCCAGATGCGGGCTTTTACACGTCCTCTCAGGTACGCCGGCGAGCGAGGGCCAATAGCGCCGCTGCGCCGGCCACGGCGGCTACCCCGGCCGCCGCCCCCGCCAGAGCCATGGAGCGCGCCACCGGTGACGGGGGCGCGGGACGCGAAGCAACGGTACGTTCGGGATAAGAATGGTCGAGAGCCCCCGCGGTGGCGAGCAGTTCCGCGAGGTGCATGGCGTCCCGGCCGCCGCTGTCGAGCTCATGAATCTGGGTGCGGCAGCTGAACCCGTCGGCGAGGACGACCGCGCCCGTGCTCGCCGACCGCAGCTTCGGCAGCAGGGCGCGCTCGGCGATCGCGTGGCTGACCTTGCCGTGGCCCGCCTGGAATCCGAAGTTCCCGGCCAGCCCGCAGCAGCCGGTCTCCAGGTGCTCGGTGTCGGCGCCCGCGGCCGCGAGCAGCTTCTCGTCCGCGTCCCAGCCCATGATCGCGTGCTGGTGGCAGTGCACCTGGGCGAGCACGGGCCGCCGCAGCGACGGCGGCTCCCAGCCCGGGGTGTGCTCGGTGAGCAGTTCCGCCAGGGTGAGCGTGTGGTCACGCAGCCGGAGCACGTCCTGGTCGTCGGGGAACAGCTCCGCGGCGTCGGAGCGGAACACGGCCGTGCAGCTCGGCTCGAGGCCGACCACGTAACCGCCCGCCCGGACGTGCGGGGCCAGCGTCGCGACCGCCCGCTGCAAGATCCGCTTGCCGGTGGCCAGTTGCCCGGTAGAAATCCAGGTCAGCCCGCAGCAGACCGGCTCGGCCGGGATCTCGGCCCGCCAGCCGGCGGACTCGAGCACCTCAACGGCGGCCTGCCCGACGTGCGGGTGGAAGTAGTTCGTGAACGAGTCGGGCCACAGCACCACCGCGCCGCGGTGCCCGTCCCCGCGAGGTCCGCGGCGCGCGTACCACTGCTGCAGCGTCTCGCCGGCGAACAACGGCACCTCGCGGTGCTCGATGCCGCCGATCAGCGTGGCGGCGCGGTGCAGCAGCGGGGTGTGCGTGACCGTGTTCACCACCGGCGCCAGTCGCAGCCGGGATACCGCGCGCGCCGCCAGCGGCAGCCAGCCGAGCGCCCAGTCAGACCTTGGCCGCCGCCACGGGCGGCCCTTCCAGTGGTGGGCGAGGAACTCGGCCTTGTACGTCGCCATATCGACGTTGGCCGGGCAGTCGGTCTTGCAGCCCTTGCAGGCCAGGCACAGGTCGAGCGCGTCGCGCACCGCCTCGCTGCGCCAGCCGTCGTTCACCGGGGAGTCGCCGTGGCCGTCGAGCATCTCGAACAGCAGCCGGGCCCGGCCCCTCGTCGAGTGCTCCTCTTCCATCGTCACCTGGTACGACGGGCACATGACAGTGCCGCCCTGGTTGTCGTGGTGCCGGCACTTGCCCACCCCCACGCACCGGTTGGCGGCCTGAGCGAACGACCCGCCGTCTTCGGGGAAGCGGAAGAACAGGTCTTGCGGGGTGGCTGGCGCCCAGTCGCCGCCCAGCCGCAGGTGCTGGTCCAGCCGGGCCGGGTGGACCACCTTGCCCGGGTTCATCATGTCGCCGGGATCGAAGGTCGCCTTCAGCTCGCCGAACGCCCCGACGAGGTCCGGCCCGAACATTGTCACCAGCAGCTCGCCGCGGGACTGCCCGTCGCCGTGCTCGCCCGACAGCGACCCGCCGTGCGACACGCACAGGCCGGCGGCGCGTTCCATGAACCGGCGGTAGTGCTCGACGCCCGCGGTGCTGTACAGGTCGAACGGGATCCGGGTGTGCACGCAGCCCTGGCCGAAGTGGCCGTAGAGGCTGGGCATCGCCTCGTCGCTGTAGCCGAACTCGTCGTACAGCTCCTTCAGGTCGCGCAGGTAGTCGCCGAGGTGGTCCGGGTGCACGGCGGAGTCTTCCCAGCCCTCGAACGTGTCCCGGTGGTGCGGCACGTGCGCGGTCGCGCCGAGTCCCCCCTCGCGGACGGCCCACAGCTCGTCTTCTTTCGCGGGGTCGTCGTAGAAGGAGACGCTGGGCTCGTGTTCGGTCTCGTGCAGGGCGTCGAGCATGCCCTGCGCCGCCTCGTCGACCTGCTCGCGGCGGTCCCCGCCGAACTGGACCATCAGGAACGCCGTGCCGTCGGGGAGTTCGGCCCGCGCGCCGGGGTTCATCTGCTTGATCGTCTCGTCGTTGACCAGCTTGTGGTCCAGGCCCTCGAGCGCGATCGGCTGGCGCGGCTGCTTGAGGATGCTCGGCACCGCGTCCGCCGCCTTGTCGATGCTGGGGTAGCCGAGGACGACCAGCGACCGCTGTTGTAGCACTTCTACGAGCTTCAGCTTGGCCCGCAGGACCGTGACCAGCGTGGACTCGCTGCCTACCAGCAAGCCGGCCACGTCGAAGCCGTGCTCGGGCAGCAGCGAGTCCAGGTTGTAGCCGGAGACCCGGCGGGGAATGTCGGGGTACTTCGCCCTGATCTGGCCGGCGTAAGTGTCGCGCAGCTGCCGTAGCCGCCGGTAGATCCGCGCCCGCTGGTCGCCGCGGCGCTCGATCGCGGTGAAGTCCTCGTCACTCGTCGGTCCGCACCAGAACCGGGTGCCGTCGTAGAGCAGCACCTCCAGGGCCTCGATGTTGTCGACCACCTTGCCGGTCCGCTGCGCGGTCGCCCCGCACGAGTTGTTGCCGATCATCCCGCCGATTGTGCAGTTCATGTGGGTCGCGGGCTCTGGCCCGAAGCGGAGCCCCGCGGGTTTGAGCTGGTTATTCAGCACATCCAGAACGATCCCTGGCTCCACTACGCACGTCTTGTTGGCTGTGTCGAGGTCGGAGACCCGGTGGCAGTACTTCGACCAGTCGATGACGACCGCGGTGTTCGTGCACTGGCCGGCCAGGCTGGTGCCGCCGCCTCGTGAGAGGAGCGGGACGCCGTGGGAGCGGCACACGTTTACCGCCGCGGCGGCGGCCTCGACCGTGCGGGGCAGCACGACGCCGATCGGGACCTGACGGAAGTTGGAGGCGTCGGTGGAGTAGGTCGCGCGGGTGCCAGCGTCGAACCGCACCTCGCCGTCCACGACGGCGGTCAGGTCTCGTTCAAGCCGCGTGTCCGCGCTCACCGTGTCCGCGCTCACCGTGTGCGTGCTGGCCATGGGCGGGCCTCCCGTTCCGTGCGTGGCGTTCAACCGCCGCTACCCGGGTGGGCCGTGAGCATGCGGCTAGGCCGGCTCGCATCGGGTTATGGGCTGCCTCTGGGTGAATCGGGTGATCGCTCGGGCCTGTCGTCGCCGCTGTCGGCGCTGTCGTCGCCGCGATCGTCGTGGCTGTTGTCGGCGCGGTCGTCGTCGCTGTCGTCGGCGTGGTCGTCGTCGCTGTCGTCGGCGTGGGCGTGGCGATGGTCGAGGGAAGGCAGCATGCCGGAGATCGCGGACCGCATCGCGGTCAGGCCTGACCGCGGCTTCACCTTCAGGGAGGCGTACGCGAGGGCGCCGGTCGGGATGGGCAGCCAGAAGTTGACGAGGCGCCAGCCGATCACCCCGAGGGTGGCCACGCTGCGGGTGACGCCGAAGCCGACGAGCAGCAGCGGGGCGATCGAGTCGACGACCCCGAGACCGCCGGGCGTGATCGGCAGCGCGCCGGCCACGTTGGCGATGCCGTAGGCGGCGAATAGCTCAATCGGATTCACCAGGCTGCCGAACGCGGCCACGAAACACCACAACGAGGCGGCGTCGAGCAGCCAGTTGAGCGAGGCCCACAGCAGCGCCCAGGCGAGCACGCGCTTGTCGCGGGCCATCGTGGCGAACGTGCTGGCCGCCTCCATGATGGCGTGCTCCACGCTCTCACCGCTGACGCCGGGGATCTTGTCGGCGACGACGTGCAGCACACGCGAAGCGACCCCCGCGCCCCTGGTGATGCCGAGCACGACGGCCCCGACAGCGAGCAGGACGATCGTCCCGATGATCGCGACCGTCCCGTAGATGGGCTGAAACCCGGCCAGCGCGATGGAGATGACGAGGGACAGCCACAGCAGCACGTTCAGGACCACGGTGGAGCCAAGGCCCTTGGCCGCCATCATCACCCCGGCGTCATTGCCAGAGATGCCTTCGTCGGTGAACAGCTTGAACCCGAGCGCCGCCGTGCCCAGGGTGCCAGCCGGGATGACGTGCGCGACCGCCGCGGCGGACAGGTCGATCCGGAACAGCACGGACAGGCTCGGCTTAGGGCCCGGCGGGAGCAGCACCTTGGTCAGGATCGCGTAGCAGAACAGCGACAGGCCCTCCAGCGTCAGGCCGGCCACCAGCCAGGCCGCGTTCACCCGGCCGAGCAGGTACAGGTCCTTGCTCGCGCCCACCAGCTCCGGCACGACGAGGTACTCGATGATGAGCAGGAGCACGAAGAAGAGCACCCCGCGCCGCACCGGCTTGGCCAGCACCGGCAGCCATGTCCGCAGCCACGCGCGCAGCCACCACCAGCGGCCCGGCGGGCGCTGGTGGCCCGTATCCGGTTCGTCCGTCAGCTCCGAAGCGCCTCTGCCTGGGTCACCGCCCATGCCTTGTGCCTACCCCAATCCCGGCGACTACCCCAAACTCGGCGGATCCCGGGGCGCGGGACGGATACTGGCTTGCGTACAGCCTGAGCCAGCCTGAGCCACGTAGATTCCTGGAGCGCCTGTTGAGCGAGATCGAACCGGCCCGACCGCCGTCGCCCCCGTACTACGCCGTGATCTTCACCTCCGTGCGCACCGACGGCGATAACGGCTACGAGGAACGCTCTGAGGAGATGTTCCGGCTTGCCGCCAAACAGCCAGGGTTCCTCGGCGTCGACTCGACCCGCGGCGCCGAGGGACTCGGCATCACCGTTTCCTACTGGCGCGACGAGGAATCGATCAAAGCCTGGCGCGATCAGGCCGACCACGCGCGGGCCCGCGCCGACGGCCGCGCGCACTGGTACTCGTCCTACGCGCTGCACGTCGCCCGCGTCGAGCGGTCCTACGGCTTCACGCGCTAGGCCGTGATCACATCCCGCCCGCCGCACGCGTCATGCGTGAGCGATGAGTTCGGGCGGCGGATCGGGTCTGCCCTGACATGACTCAGATCACCGTCAATGAGGTCGCCTTGGGCATCGAGTCGTTCGGTGACGACGACGCGCCGCTCGTCCTGCTCGCGGGCGGGACCACGATGCTCTCCTGGCCCGACGCGCTTTGCGAGCGCCTCGCCGCTGGCGGGCGCCGTGTGGTGCGCTACGACCTGCGCGATAGCGGGGAGTCGACGGCGGGGGATCCGGAGGCGCCCGACTACAGCCTGCGCGACCTCGCCGCCGACGCGGCGGCCCTCGCTGACGCGCTCGGCGGGGGGCCCGCGCACCTCGCGGGGATCGGCGTCGGCGGGATGGTCGCCCAGGTGGCCGTGCTCGACCATCCAGGCGCGTTCTCGGCGCTCACCCTGGCCGGCACCCGCGCGGTTGCCCCTGGCCCGCCCGACGACGACCTCCCCGACCATGACCAGGCGACGATGAGCCGGCTGTTCGCGCGCCCGATGCCCGATTGGGCCGACCGCGAGGCGGTCGCGGAGTGGGCCGCCGCCGCCGCGGAGATCCTCGGCGACGACCCGGTCGCCGCGCGCGCGATCGCCGCGCGCGTCTGGGACCGCACACAAGGCACCGCACCCCCGGTCCAGATGGCCAACCAGATCGGCCTGGTGTTTTCCAGGCTCAACTGCGAACCTCGCTGGCGCGAGCGCCTGCCCGAGATTCAGGTCCCCACGCTCGTCGTCCACGGCCGCCGCAACCGGTTCTTTCCCGTCGGCAATGGCGAGGCGATCGCGCGCGAGATCACCGGGGCACGGCTGCTCGTCCTCGAGGACGCGGCCACTGCGATCCCCGATGCGGCGGTCGGCGAGGTCACCGAGGCGATGCTCACGCTCCGATAGACCGTGTGGTCGAGGTCGTTGTGATAGGCCTGGGCGCCGGCAGCCGGGGCCGGGGAGGTCGCGGCGCGGATCGGGGTGAGCGTGACGTTCAGCTGTCGCAGCAGTGTGGCACTAACGACCCGTGAGCGTTATGGTCACGGAGGCTTGAGGGCTTCCCGCATACCCAGCGGGGGTATCTGGGGCGGTCCAGGCCATCATTGGGTGTCGTTACGGGTGCCATAGCACCAGAAAGGACACCCAATCTTGAAAGTAGGCCGCTGCCGGAGCCACATCTGCGGGAGAAATAGTCATATAAAAGATGAAATATCCGATTTGATACCCCTTGGAGCCCGGAACGCGGTGGGGTGGCTTGGGAGCGGTAGGGATCGACAGCCTGCAAGCGGCGGGGGCGGTGGGGTGCGGGGGCTAGAGGATGCGGATTGCTACCAGGCAGGCGTCGTCGCCGGTGTCGGAGACGGCGCTCGAGAGGATCCGGTCGGCCAGGCTGGCGGCGTCTGGGGCCGCTGGGGCGGCTGCGCTGGCGAGCTCGGCGAGGCCGTCGCCGATCGAGCGGTCGCGGCGCTCGATCAGGCCGTCGGTGAACAGCAGCAGCGTGTCGCCGCCGCGGAGCTGGAGGATCTCCTCGTCGTATTCGGCTTCCGGGTCCAGGCCGAGCAGGACGCCGCCGGGCAGCGGCACCGTCTCGGCCGCGCCGTCGCGCACCAGGATCGGCGGCAAGTGGCCGGCCCGGGCCCAGCGCAGCACGCGGGTGTCCGGGTCGTACTGGCCGCAGACGACGGTTCCCGCGATGCCCTCGGTGAGGTGACACGCCGCGTAGTTGAGGTGCCGCAGCAGCTCGGCCGGGGTCTCCCCCGTCGCTGCCAGCCCGCGCAAGGCGTTGCGCGCGGCGACCATGCCGGTGACCGCGCCGATGCCGTGACCGGTGACGTCGCCCACCACCAGCAGCAGGTCCTTGCCGGGCAGCAGCAGCGTGTCGTACCAGTCCCCGCCGACCAGCCGGCCGGGCTCGGCCGGGCGGTAGCGCACCGCGACGTCCACCCCCGCGGCCGCCGCCGGCGGCACGTCCGGCGGCATGATCGCGTACTGCAGCCGGAGCGCGAGCTGGTGCTCCTCGGCGGCGCGCTGCTCGCTGTCGGCGAGCTGATCGCGGGTCGCGGCAAGCGCGACCTGCGTCTGGTAGTGCGCGGACACGTCCTGGAAGGCGCCGCGCAGCGCCACCACCTCGTCACCCGCGAGGACCGGCTCGGCGAAGACCCGGATCTGGCGGACCGTCGTGTCGCCCGGGCGGACGATGCGGAACACCGCGACGCCTGGTTCCCGGCCCAGCAGCAGCGACTGGCGGAACCGCCGGACGGCGGCGCGGTCCGCCGCGATCACGAAGTTGTGCAGCTCGCCGGCCGAGATCGGCGCCGCCTGTTCCGGGTCGAGGCCGAACAGGCCGAACGCGGAATCGGTCCAGCGGACGGTCCCGGCGGCGAGGTCTTCTTCCCAGCCGCCGATCTGGCTGAGCCGCTGCGCGTGGCCGAGCAGCTCCGCGAGCCGCTCCGGCCCCCCCGACTCGCGCCAGGTGAAGATCACCCCGGCGAAGAACGGCGCCGCGCGCAGGTCCGCGACCTCGACCGCGTCCGTCGCCCCGGTCAGCGGAGCGGTGACGGTCCCGGGGACGTGTTCGGCGCGGCCGGTCGCCAGGACCCGGCTGGCGCGGGCGAACAGGCCCTCGCCGGACGCCGACGCGGGATACGCCTCGAGCAGGGTCAGGCTGCCGAGCTCCGCGCGCGACCGGCCGGCCGGGTCGACGTACCCGGGGCCCTTGTGCGCCATCGCGAAGTCGGTGATCGCGCCCTCGCCATCGCGCAGCGGCCGCAGGATCAGCACGGAGTCGGCGATCTCGTCGATCGTCGTGAACACCGCCGGGGACGGCGCCGCCTCTCCGATCGGGCTGTACGCCATGCGCAGGCCGAGCACTTCCGCGAACCCGGCGAAGACCGCGGTCAGCCGGGCCCGGGCCGAAGCGTCGAGATCCTCCGGCGGCGCCGGCCACCAGACTTCCGCCACGCCGACCCGGGCACCTGACCGGGCGCGCAGCGCCAGCAGCGCCCGGGCCGTGGTGCGGCCCCACGGGGCGATCGCGGGCAGCTGCCACGCCTCCGACGGCGGCCCGGTCAGCCACCACAGGTCGTGGCCCTGGGCGCCGACCCGCTGCTCCGCGCAGTCGAACTGCGGCGGCAGCCGCCGCCACCGGCTCGACTCGGTGCCGCCCAGGCCGGTGGCGCCGAACATCTCCAGGGAACCGTCGGCGTCGAGCAGCCACACCGCGACCGCGGCCACGCCGAACCGCGGGCGCAGGTGCTCGGCGAGCGCACTGACGAGCTCCGCGCCGTCTTTCGCCCGCTCGGCGGCCACGACGGCCGCCGGGTCGTCCGCTGGCGACGGCTCACGGTCGGGCTGGGTCTGCCCCGGCTCCGGCGGTTCCTGCCTGAGCACGGCGGCCGCCATCTCGTGCTCGGGCATGCCGCCGGCGGCGGCCATGTCGGCGAGCTGCCTGGCCGCTTCGGCCACGGACCAGTCGTGCCGTTCGATCAGCACGCCCCTGGCCATCGCCACGACGGCCGCCAGCTCGGCCTCGGCACGGGCCAGCGCGCGCTCGCGCCGCTGGCGCTCGACGACCGCGGCGAGCCGCGCTACGTCGTCCCCGCTACCGGCCAACAGCACCGCCTTCCCGCGACCCGGCGCCGCGAATGCGGAAACCGTACCATCTTAAGAAGAAGTTAAGGTTCAGCGGCTGGACCCGCGACGACAGCCGACTGTCCGTTGGTGGACGGACAGATACGTTCGGAAGATTTAAGATAACCAATGAACGCTGCTGAGAAATGGGCGGCCGGAGTATATCCGCATTTGGCCCACGACGGCATACCTCCCGGCCGCTAT
>Ga0335075_10004098_pt1 | contig 22849 bp, 23 predicted proteins | sample Lox_Sample_24_FD_206723 | JGI IMG/M metagenome (GOLD analysis project Ga0335075, IMG submission 206723) | Soil microbial communities from Loxahatchee National Wildlife Refuge, Florida, United States - Lox_Sample_2.4 | ecosystem: Environmental > Terrestrial > Soil > Wetlands | place: USA...
ATCGCCGCGATGGCCGCGTTCCTGATGGCGCAGCCCGAGCAGCCCGGTGATGCCGACACGACGCTGGCCAAGGTGCTGCTCGCGCCCATACCCGCGCAGGCCGACTACTTCATGCGCCGCTTCGGCGTACTGCTGACCTGCGGACTCGGCCAGACCGAGGCGTCGGCGCCGATCGCTGCGCCCTATGGCTTCACCAGGCCCGGCGCCTGCGGTTGGCCGCGCGAGGACTTCGACGTGCGCCTGGTGGACGCCCACGACGTCGAAGTCGCCCGCGGCGAGGTCGGCGAGATGGTCGTCCGGGCCCACGACCCGTGGGCGGCGATGCTCGAGTACAGCAAGGCGCCCGAGGCCACCGTCCGCAAGTGGCGCAACCTTTGGTTGCATACCGGCGACATGGTCCGCCAGGACGAGACCGGGCAGATATTCTTCGTCGACCGCGACTCCGACGTCATCCGCCGCCGCGGGGAGAACATCTCCTCGGTGGAGGTGGAGGCGGAGGTCCAGAAGCTGCCGTCCGTGCGGCTCGCGGCCGTGGTCGGCGTGGACAGCCCAGACAACGAGCAGGAAGTAAAGGCGTGCGTGGTGCCCGAGCCGGCGGCACGCATCACCGAGGCTGAGTTGCACGCGATCCTCCGCGACCGGTTGCCGTACTTCATGGTCCCCCGCTACATCGAGTACTACCACGAGCTGCCGCAGACGCCCACGCACCGGGTACAGAAGGCCGAGTTGCGCCTCGAAGGGCTTACCGCGCGGTCGTGGGACAGCCGCGAGCATGGCGTCGAGGCCAGGCGTACCGGCCGCTGAGGCGGGAGACGAGCGAGCCGTCAGCGCCCGGCGAAGCGCGCCGGGCGCTTCTGTGCGAACGCCGTAGTGCCCTCGACGAAATCGGCGCTGGCCACGAGCTCCCCCTGGAGCCGGGCCTCGCGCTCTAGCGCCGCCGGCAGGGCACTGAGCACGGTGCCGTTGATCGCCTGCTTCGTCGCCGCGTAGGAGAGCGTCGGGCCCGCCGCCAGCCGCAGTACAAGCTGATCGGCCACCGCCTGCAGCTCCGCGTCCGGGACGAGGCGGTCGGCCATCCCCCAGTCGACCGCCTGCGCCGCGGGCACCCGCTCCGCGAGCATCGCCAGCGCCAACGCTCGCCCAGCCCCGATCCTCGCCGGCAGCGTGACGCTCGCGCCGCCGTCAGGCGTCAGGCCGATGTTGGCAAACGCCAGCAGGAAGATGGCCGACTCGGCGGCGAGCACCAGGTCGGACGCGAGCGCGAGGGAGCAGCCAACGCCTGCGGCCGGTCCGTTGACGGCGGCCACCACTGGCTTGGCCATCCGCCGGATCGCCAGGATCGTCGGCGTGGTGAAGGCGCGCATGTTCTGCTCGATCACCGCGCGGGCGTTGTCGTCGCTGAACTCCGTCGTGATGTCGGCGCCCGCGCTGAAGGCCCGGCCGCGCCCGGTCATCAGGACCGCTCTGACCTCCTCGTCGGCCGCGAGCCGCTCGACCAGCGCAGCAAGATCGCGGCTCATCTCGAGGTCAAGCGCGTTCAGCGCCTCAGGCCTGTTGAACTCGATCCGTACCGCCCCTGCGCACCGGCTCACAACGAGCGAGGGATGACTGGCTAGCTCCGTCCATTCCGTCACAGCGCGACGATATGTCGCAGCCCCGGACGCAGGCCGGGGCCAGGAACGCGCCGCTGGAGGTTGCTCCAAACCGGAGCCGCGCGGCTCCTCGCCGGCGGCACGAGGCGTGCTCTAATCGCGCAGGTGAGCGAACCAGAGCCCGTGCTCGTGACCCTGGACCAGTCTGTCCTGGTCATCACACTGAACCGGCCGGAGGCGCTGAACGCCGTCGACGCCGGGGTGGGCGCCGCAGTCGGCGAGGCGCTGGAGCTGGCCAGGACCGACGAGCGGGTCCGCGTCGTCGTCGTGACCGGCACTGGCCGCGCCTTCTGCGCCGGGATGGACCTCAAGGCGCACGCGCGCGGCGAGGACGTGGCCGCCACGGGCCACCCGGAGTGGGGCTTCGCCGGCCTGACCCAGCACCTCATAGACAAGCCAGTGATCGCCGCAGTCAACGGCCTCGCCCTCGGCGGCGGCTGCGAGATCGTCCTTGCCTGCGACCTGGCCGTGGCGAGCACCGTGGCGAGCTTTGGCCTGCCCGAGGTCAAGCGGGGGCTGCTGGCGGGCGGCGGCGGCATCATCCGGCTGCCACGGCTCCTCCCCCGCCGCGTCGCCACCGAGATGATCCTCACCGGCGAGCCGATATCCGCCGCGGACGCGCTGCGCTATGGCCTGGTCAACCGCGTCGTCCCACCCGGCCAGCTGCTCGCGCAGGCGCTCGAGCTGGCCCGCGTGATCTGCGCCAACGGCCCGCTCGCGATCAGGACCAGCAAGCGCTTGCTGACGGAGAGCTTCCGCTACGGGTCCGACTGGGACGATGAGGTCTGGCACCTGAACGACCAGGTCGTCGCAGAGGTGCTGGCCAGCGACGACGGCCGGGAGGGCGCGCTCGCGTTCGCGCAGAAGCGGCCGCCGGTGTGGACCGGCCGCTGACCGTCCTTGTGCAGTGCTCCAACCCCCGCCCCGCAGCCCGGCCGGCCCGAGCGGGCAAGCCCGGTTACGTTCGGTGCGTGGACATCTTTCTGGACTCCGCGCGTTCCTATCTGGCGACGCCGGCGCTGGCGGCCCGGCTGCAGGTGAGCCTCGGTGAGGCGCTGCCGCTCAGCGCCGCGCGCCATCCCGACAAGCCCTGCTTCGTGCTCGCTGACGGCTCGCAGCTCTCGTTCGCCGAGGTCAACGCACGCGTCAACCGGCTCGCCTCGGCCCTGGCGGCTTACGGGATCGGCAAAGGCGACCGGATCGCGGTGTTCGCCCTGGACTCGCACCGTTACCTGGAGGTAGTGATGGCGGCGCTGAAGCTCGGCGCCGTCTACGTCCCGCTGAACTACCGGCTCACCCGGCCCGAGATCGATGTGCTGGTCGGGCGCGCGGAGCCCGTCGCGCTCTTCCACGACGAGCGCTACCGCGAGCTGCTCGACGGGATCGATGACCAGTTCGCGTCGATCACGCTGCGGGTCGCCTTCGACGGGGACGATGCGGCCTGCTACGAGCGGTTCCTGGCTGCCGGCCACGACAGCGAGCCGCCAGTTGTCAGTGTCGACTCCGACACCATCGGACTGGCCTTCACCTCGGGCACCACGGGCCTGCCCAAGGGCGTGGTGCAGTCCCAGCGGATGATGAAGGCCATCATCACCGGGCAGATCGCCGACTACGACTTCAGGACCGACGACTTCCGGTACGTGGCGGCACCGACGTTTCACATCACCGGTGTCTGCGGGCTGCTTGCCGGGGTCTGGTACGGCTCAACCTCGCTGATCCTGCCGCAGTTCAGCCCCGGCGCCCTGATCCCGGTGCTGCGCCAGGACACGCTGACCGGCATGTTCCTGGTGCCCACCATGATGAGCATGCTGCTGCAGCGCGCCGAGGTGCCGCAGCTGCCCTTTAGCAGGCTGCGGGTCATCTACTACGGCGGGGCGCCCATGTCGCCCGCGCTGCTACGCCGAGCCATGAACGTCTTCGGCTGCGGCTTCATCAACGCGTTCGGTGCAGGCACCGAGGCCGGCCTGCAGGCTGTGCTCACGGTCGCCGACCATCAGCGCGCGCTGGACGGCGAGACCGAGCTGCTCGGCTCGATCGGCAAGCCCGCCCACGGCGTCAGCATGCGCCTGGTCGACGAGGACATGAATGACGTGCCCGCCGGAACGGTCGGCGAGATCGCGACGCGCAGCGACATGCTGATGGACGGCTATCTGGACATGCCCGAGGAGACCGCACGCGCGTTCCGCGACGGCTGGTTCCGCGCCGGTGACCTGGCTCGCCTGGACGCCAACGGCTACCTCTACCTGCACGGCCGCAAGAAGGACATGATCATCCGGGGCGGCGAGAACATCTACCCGGTCGAGATCGAGACCGTCCTGGCCGAGCACCCGGCCGTGCAGCAGGCCGCTGTCATCGGCGTGCCCGACGAGCACTGGGGAGAGATTGTGCGAGCCTTCGTCACGATCCGCGAGCGTAACGATGTCACCGCCGACGAGCTGCGCGCTCACTGCGCGGGCCGGCTGGCGAAGTACAAGGTGCCAGCCGACTTCCGGATCGCCGACTCGCTGCCGACGAACGCCAGCGGCAAGATCCTCAAACGCGAGCTGCGCCAGGCATGACGGCTCCTGCCCGTGCGGCCGAGATCACGGTCCCCGCCGTGCGCGACCTGCTAACCCGCTGCGGCCTGGCCGTACCAGACGCGGTCGTCCAGCTCACTACCGCTACCGGCGGCGCGTCCCGGCACACCATCGTCATCGACGTGGAGTCACCAGGCCTGGCTGCCCAGCGAGTCGTGCTGCGCGCCGGTGCGGACGCGGCCTCTAACACGTACCCGCTCCTAGTCGAGGGACAGCTGCTGCAGGCCGCCCTGGCGGCAGGCGTCCCCGTTCCCCGCCTGCTTGCCGCGGGTGACGACACGGGCGGCCTCGGCATGCCGTTCCTGCTGCTCGAGTACGTCGCCGGCGAGACGCTGCCGAAGCGCCTGCGGACCTGGCCCGAGTTCACGCGGGCGCGGCAGCTGCTGGCGCGGCAGCTCGGCACCGCGCTCGGCCGGCTGCACCTAGTCAGCCTCGAGCTGGTGCCCGCGGAGGTCGCGGCGGTCGGCGACCCGGTGGCGGCCTGCCGCGACGAGCTGGACCTGACCGGCCAGCCGCACCCGGCGTTCGAGATCGGCCTGCGCTGGCTCGAGGCGCACCGGCCGCCGGCCAGGTCCGCCGTGCTCACGCACGGCGATTACCGCCTCGGCAACCTGATCATCGGGCCGGATGGCCTGCGCGCCGTGCTCGACTGGGAGCTATCGGCGGTCGCAGACCCGCGACTGGACCTGGGCTGGCTGTGCAGCCCGAGCTGGCGGTTCGGCGGCCAGGCCCCGGTCGGGGGCATCGGCGAGTACGACGACCTGCTGCAGGCCTACGCAGAAGTCACCGGCGTGGTCGTCACCGTGGCCGAGCTGCGGTGGTTCGAGGTACTGGCGGTCGTGCGCTGGGGCGTGCTCTGCATCCGCCAGACCACGCGGCATCTCACCGGCAGCACCCGGTCGATCGAGCTCGCCGCGCTGGGCCGTCGGGTCTGCGAAATGGAATGGGCCCTGATGGAGATGTTGTCGGGAGCGAGGCAACCGTGACCGGCACAGCGCCTTCTCCCCCGCCGCGGTCGCCAGCGCCGCCGCATGACGTGCCCGCGGCGGCGGACCTGGTCGCGGCGGTCGCGGAATTCCTCGGCGAGCGGGTGCTGCCAGCCGTCGACAGCGAGCTGCGCTACCTCGTGCGGGTGTCGATCAACGGACTCGGTGTCGTCGAGCGGGAGCTCACCGCTGGCGACGGACCGGCCCTCAGGCACGCGGCGCGGTTGCGTGAGCTCGGCTGCGCGAACGACGCCGAGCTCGCGGCCAGGATCCGCGACGGCACCATCGACGCCGCGGATCCCCAGGTGCTAAAGTCCGTGCGCGCTGCGGTGCGCGACAAGCTGGCGATCGCCGACCCCAGGATGCTGCCTGGGCCAGGAGCTGCCGGCCGTATGCCGGACTCCAGCCATGACCGACCAGCCCGGAGCGGGTGAGCGGCCAGCAGGCCGACGCCGAGCGCGGCGCTGCCCGGGCACGTCGCTCATGTCCAGCTCGGCGCCTGCCAGGACGCCTAGTCAGAGGGAAAGCGGCCAATCCGAGAGAGGTCGCTGTGCGCCGGAGACGAACGGCCGCAGCGCGGCCCTCGCCAGCGCCTCGGTCAGTACCTGCCTCGTGGACGCCGGGTCGATGATCTCATCCACGTGCATCGAGCCGGCTGCCCCGTACGGGCTCGGGTCCAGTGCGACGCGCAGCGCCGTGGCCTCGCGCATGCCGGCGCTCGGCTCGGCCCCAGCAGGGGCGAGCACGTTCACTGCGGCGTCCGGGTCCATGAAGCTGATTTCGGCGCCGGGCCAGGCCACAAGCAGGTCCGAGCCGAGGCCGATCCCGCTCATCGCATGGTTGGCCAGCCCGAACGACTTGCGCACGATGACCGACAGGCGCGGCACGCCGGCCATGGCCACCGCCTGCTGGAAAAGCATTGCCCGGTTCAGCAGCCTGTTGTGCTCGACCTGCCGCCCGATCATGAAGCCCGGCGTATCGTGCAGGAACACCAACGGCAAACCGAACGCGTCACACAGGCAGACCAGCCGCGTGGCCTTGTCACACGCCTCGGGCGTCATGATGCCTGCCTGCTGCATGGGCTGGCTGGCGAGCACGCCCACCGGCCAGCCGTCAACTCTTGCCAATGCCGTGATGAGGCTGCGGGCGAAGAGCGGCTTGAGCTCGAGCAGCGAGCCCTCGTCGACGAGGCCGCGCAGCAGCCTGCGCATGTCATAGCCCTGCCGCCGCCCGGCGGGCACGACCGAGTCCACATCGATGGCGGCATCGGGGGGAACGGGCTTGGTCCGGGGCGGCGGCTGCCCGGAATTCGACGGCAAGTACGACAGGAACCGGCGCACCAGCGCCCAGCTCACCGCGTCGTCCTCGGCGACCAGGTCGATCTGGCCGGTCCGGCGCGCGTGAACCTCGACCCCGCCCAGTTCCTCCATGGTGACCTGGTCGCCGGTCGCCACCTCGATCACGCGTGGCGAGCTGACCGCCAGGCAGCTGCCCGCCACCTGGACGACGAGGTCGCTCATTGCAGCCAGGAATGAGGACGCGCCGAACGAGTCGCCCGCGATAACCGTGACCATCGGCATCCGGCGCCGCCGCAGCGCCGGGTACACCAGCGGACCGATGCCGGCGAAGCCCGCCGACCCCATCATGTCGGGAATGCGGGCGCCGCCCGTCTGGCCGAAGAAGACGAACGGCATCCCGTCATCCGTCGCGGACTCGAACAGCCGCTTGAGCTTCCGGCCGCCGATGGCGGACGAGCTCGCGTGCTTGACGGTCACGTCGTCTCCGGCCGCCACCACCGGCCGCCCGTCGATCGTGCCCCAGCCGCCGATCTTGCCATCGCCGGGCGTGACGGGCGCGTCGGCGGCCCGCTCGGAGTGCGTGAACGTGCCGACCTCGCGGAAGCTACCGGGGTCCAGCAGCCCGTCCAGCCGCTCGCGCACGGTGAGCGTGCCGACCGCGTGCAGGGCGTCGATCCGGCCCCGGCCGCCCATCTCGCTGCGAATCGCCTCGGCGCGCTGCCGCATCTCCCGAACCGGGTCAGGCGGGGGCGGGGTGGCGGGTGGAGGTGCGGCCGAGGATGGCGTCGGCGAGGCCTGCCCTTCCGGCTCGGTTGCCATATCGGCCTCAGACGCCACGAAAGACCGCCGGGCGCTTGGCGAGGAAGGCCGCCCTGCCCTCCCTGGAATCCGCAGTCCGGTAGGTACGCAGTGACGAGGCGATCTCGTTCGACGCCATCTGGGCAGCCTGCGGGTAGGCAGCGGCCAGGTTCTGCTTCGTCTCCCGCAGCGCGACGGCTGGCATGGCCGCGAAGCGAATTGCCTCCTGCAGCGCGCGGCCGGGCAACTCGACGGCCGGCACCTGCCAGGTGAGCAGTCCGGCCGCGCGTGCCTCCGCGGACGTCAGCATGTCGCCCGAGAACAGCAGGTACTTGGCGGTGCCGAGGCCGACATGCCGAATCAGCCGGATGGCAGGGCCCTGGAACCCAATGCGCGTCTCGGGGAAGCCGTGGCGCGCGTCGTCAGCGGCGATGCGCAGGTCGCAGGCCAGCGCCAGCTCGGCGCCGTTACCCAGGCACGAGCCCTCGATCACCGCGATCGTGAGGAATGGCAGGCTCTCGAGGGCATCGAACAGCTCGAACTCGGCCTCCACGTAGGCGAGGTAGTCCGCCTCGTCCATGCCAGCCATCATCGTGAGGTCCGCGCCACCGCTGAAGACGCCGTCGGCGCCCTGGACCAGGAGCACCCGCAGGTCAGGTTGCTCGCGGAGCTTCGTCACCTCGGCGAGTAGCTCTCCGACCAGGACCGCCGTCATCACGTTCGCCGGCCTGCCGCTGACGAACCGGAGCAGCCCCACGGCCGGCGCCGGGTAGCTGGTCGTCACGCTGGGCTCAGGCATTGAACACCGATCCCCAGGTTTTCGCCAACTCGTTCTTGGCGATCTTGCCAAGTCCGGTGCGCGGGAAGTCGTCCACGAAGTGAATCTCCTTCGGCGTCTTGAACCCGGCCAGTCGGACGCGGACGAAGTCGCGCAACTCTTGCGGCTCGACCTGCCCGGCGGCGGGCAGCCGCCGGACCAGCGCCACCACCCGCTCCTCGTAGACCGGATCGGGCACGCCGATCACCGCGACCTCGGCGACCGCCGGGTGCTCGCTCAGCAAGTCTTCGATCTCCTTCGGGTAGACGTTCTCCCCGCCGCTGATGATCATCTCCTTGGCGCGGCCGGCCATCCGGAAGTAGCCTTCGGCGTCTCTGCTCATCAGGTCGCCGGTGCGGAGCCAGCCATCGGCCGACAGCACAGAGTCCGTCAGTTCCGGGCGAAGGTAGTACCCGTCCATGACCGAGTCGGAGCGCACCAGTAGCTCCCCCACCTCGTCCGGCCCGAGGTCAGCGCCGTCACTGCCGGCCACGCGCACCTCGGTGCCGGGCACCGGGAGCCCGAGCGTCCCCGGATGCTCGAGGAAATCCCGGCCGCGCAGCGCGATCGTGTGCGGCCCTGACTCAGTCGAGCCGTAGCCCTGCACCATGTCAGCATGCGGGAAGTGCTCGCTGATCTTCCCGAACAGTGCCGTGGTGGCGACGCTGCCGCCGACGTAGCAGCCGCGCAGGGCGCTGGTGTCGACCTTCGCCAGCAGCCCGGACTCGAACATCAGGTTGTAGTGAGCGGGGACGCCGATGATATAGGTGGCGCCCTCGCCGATAGCCTGCGCGACCCGCTCGGGGTCAAACCGGATGATCGTCCCTGTGCCGCCCTGCACCAGCACCTGGTTCGGCACGGACGCGCCACCGATGTGGAACTGCGGCCCGAAGAACACCAGGTTCTCGCTCCTGCGGACCTCGAAGGCCAGCGCCGCGGTCAGCGAGTCGACGATCCGCCCGCGCTGGCTCCGCATGACGCCCTTCGCCGCGCCGGTCGTCCCCGAAGTGAAGATCACCTCATGCAGGGCGAGCTCGTCATTCGGCACACCGGCCAGGCTGCCGGGCACCTGCATGATCTCGTCCCAGGCCCGCCAGCCGGGCCGGGCTCCGTCGACCACGATGCGCAGGCGGACCTGCCCCGTGCCTTCCAGGCCCTCAAGCCGCTCTGCGTACTCGCGCCCGGCGATCAAAGCGCGCGGTTCCAGCAACGCGAGCAGCCCGGCGAGCTCGCCGGACCGCAGCCAGTAGTTCATCGGGCTGAAGACCAGGCCGGCCTTGGCGGTCGCAAAGTACGCAACGAGGTACTCCAGGCAGTTGTCATTCAACCAGACGAGCCGGTCACCTGGCCGCAGCCCACTCCCGAGGAGGCCAGCCGCCAGCGCGTCGGTGCAGCGGTCCAGCTCGTCGTATGTCAGCGTGGTGCCATCGTTCCCGACCAGGGCGGCGCGCGAGCCATAGGCCGAGGCGCCCCGGCGAAGGATGTCCCTGTGCGTCAGCATGGATCCGTGATCATCGTCATGCCAGGTACTCCTCCAGCAGGTCTGAGGGCAGGTCACCGCAGGCTGTCTCCGCCCGCAGCGTGCCCCGGACCAGGACGTACACCCGGTCCGCGATCTGTGCTGCCAGGGCCGAGTTCTGCTCAACCATGACGATAGCCACTCCCGTCGACGCTGCGGCGCGAAGTGCGCCCATCACCCCGCGCACGACGGCCGGGGCCAGGCCCATCGAGGGCTCGTCGATCGCCAGCACGCTCGGGCTCATCATGAGGCCCCGCGCGATCACCAGCATCTGCTGCTCGCCGCCCGACAGCAGACCCGCGCGCCTGTCCTTCAGCCTGGCCAGCGCCGGGAACACCTCGAACAGCTCGGCAATTCGCTTCCTGGCCGCGGCCGATGGCAGCCCGCTGCCGCCGAGGCGCAGGTTCTCGGTCACGGTTAGCGGGGCGATCGTGCCGCGCCCCTCGGGCACGTGCGCGAAGCCGGCCCTGGCGACCTTGTATGGCGGCATGCCGATCAGCTGCCGTCCGCCCAGCTCGGCAGTGCCGCTGCGGACCGGAGCGAGACCAGAGACGGCGCGCAGCAGGGTCGTCTTGCCTGCGCCATTCGGCCCTATAACGCCGACGACCTCGCCCTGGCGCACGTGCAGCGACACGCCGTCCAGCGCGAGCACGTGCCCGTACCAGACAGTCAAATCGTTAACGGCGAACATGGCCGGTGCGCTGGCAACTGGGAGTGCGCCGGTCACTGGGAGACCTCCGGGCTCGGGCTCGGTGCTTCCTCGTCCTCGGCGCCCAGGTAGGCGGCGCGGACCGCCGGGTCGGACCAGACATCCTCCGGCGTGCCGGTCTTGATCAGCTTCCCCCAGTCCAGCACGGCCAGGCGGTCGCACACGGACGTCACGAGCTTCACGTTGTGCTCGATCAGCAGGACGGCGATGCCCTCGCGGCTGGTGCGCTGCAGCATCTCGCCGAGCTCCTGCGCGTCGGCCGCGGTCATCCCGGCGGTGGGCTCGTCCAGCAGCAACACGCTGGGCTCCATGGCGAGAGTCCTGGCGATCTCTACCCGCCGTCGCATGCCGTACGGGAGACTGCTGGCCCGCTCCGCGGCTGCGCCGGCCAGATCCAGACGGGAAAGCAGGTCAAGGGTGACCTCGCGGTTCGAGCGATCCTCGCCGCGCAGCGAGCCGATTCGCCACGGCCGGGCGCGATAGTTCAGGTGGCGGCCCGACAGCACGTTGTCGAAGACCGTCATCTCATCGACCAGGCGCAGGTGCTGGAAGGTGCGGGCCACCCCGTGCCGGGCGATGGTCTCCATGCGCAGCCCGGAGATCCGTTGGTCCCCGACCGACACGGTGCCGGTGTCCGGCTTCAGGTGACCGGTGATGACGTTGACCAGGGTCGTCTTGCCGGCTCCGTTCGGGCCGATCAGCCCGAGCACCTCGCCCGGCCGTACCTCCAGCTCGACCTCGGACAGCGCGACGACGCCCTGGAAGTGCTTGCTCACCTGCTGTATCCGCAGCGACTTCATTGTCGTATCTCCTCGAGCTCGGCGGTGTTGCGCCGGGGTCGCCGCCACCTGACAGCAGCAGTGACGAGGCCGCGCAGCCTCGGGTCACCAAGGCCTTGCGGTGCGCCGAACATGAGGGCGATGAGCACGAACCCGTAGACAGCTGTTTCGATGGTGGTGCCCGACCCGTGCAGGAACTCGTTGAGCAGCCCGAGGCCGATGGCCGCGACGAGCGGCCCGAGCCAGTACGCGACGCCGCCCACGACGGCGTAGGTGAGCGCGATCACCAGCAGCGAGAAGGTGTACTGGTCGGGGCTGATCGCCCCGACCTCGTGCGCGTTGAGCGCTCCGGCCAGGCCGGCCAGCAGGCCGCTGACGGCCAGCGCGGCGAGCTTGTAGCCGCGCACGCGGACTCCGAGGCTGCGGGCGATGACCGGGTCGGCGCGCAGCAGGTGAATTGCCCGGCCATGGTGCGATCGGTGGACGACCTGGAACGCGGCCGCCACCACCATCAGGATCGGTATAACGATCCAGGTCGTCGTGACCGTCGGGATGCCGATGATGCCCTGGTCGGCGCCGGTGAGGCTGATTGTCTCGATCAGCACCAGCACCGCCTGTGCCAGCGCAAGCGTCGCCAGCGCCAGGTAGATGCCCTCGAGGCGCAGCACGATCAGGCCCACGATCAGCCCGGCAAGCGCAGTGCCGACGGCCGCCACGATGATCCCGACGCCCATCGGCAGGCCCTCCTTGGTGGTGAGGATGGCCGTGGTATAGGCGCCAACCGACATGAAACCCACCGAGGCCAGCGAGAAGACGCCGGCCTGGAAGACCGCGAACACGCTCAGCACGAGCAGGCAGTTGATGAGCGTGATGTCGATGAAGAACTGGTTGGTGCTGAACCACTCAAGCACGGGCGACTACCTCCTGCTTGAACAGTCCCGTCGGCCAGATCAGCAGCACTGCGGCCATCAGGACGTAGGCGAAGCCGTTGCTGAAGTTCGACGAGAAGTAGCCCGCCAGCATGACCTGACCGACCCCGATGAGCAGGCCGCCGACCACGGCGCCGGGCACCGAGCCGATCCCGCCGACGACGACCGCTGCGAAGGTCAGCGTCAGCAGCGCGTCCCCGGTGGAGTACGACACCGTGACCGTCTCGGCGGACACGAAGATGCCGGCGAGCGCGGCGAGCGCACCGGAGATCACGAAGGCGGTGATGAACACGCGGCGGGCGTTGATGCCCAGCAGCTGCGCGATCTCGCGCGAGTACGCGACCGCGCGCAGCTCCCGGCCAAGGCTTGTGTACCGGAGCCAGAACCCGAGTGCGACGGTGATGAGGACGGTCGCGGCCAGGACCGTCACCTCGAGCTGGGAGATGCTGACCGACCAGACCGTCCAGCTGCCGGACGGGAACCCCTGCGCCGGGAACTGGTCGATGGCCGAGCCGGATAGCTGCTGTACGAGGGTCTCCAGCATGAGGCCCGCACCGATGGTCGCCACCACGAACGTGAAGTCGTTGGTCTGCGGTCGGCGGACAAGCACCGAGATGATGACGCGCTCCAGGAGGACCGCGAGCGCCGCGCCGGTCGCCATGCCGATGAGTATCGCCAGCGCCACCGAGATGTGGTGCTCCAGCGCCAGGTAAGTGCCGAAGGCGCCCCACGTGATGAACTGAGCGTGGGCGAAGTTGAGGACGTTGAGCACGCCCCAGACCAGAGTCACGCCCAGGGCGAGCAGCGCGTACACACTGCCGAGCGAGACCCCGTTGACCAGCTGCTGGAAGAAGTAGCTCACGCCTGGGCCTCCCCCAACCGCGGCCCGGCCGGGCGCCGGGCCCCGGGGGGGGGGCCGCCCGGGCCCAGGGCATGCGGCCGGCCGGTCAGCTCGGATCGCAGTGATGCGGTCATGGCGTACAGGAGATCCCTGGCTTCCAGAGGACGGCCGTGCCCTTGTCGATCTCGAAGGTGATCGGCGTGATGGTCGGGCTGCGCTGGGAATCGAAACCGTAGACTCCCAGGGCTCCGCTGAAGCCGCCCTTGATGGCCGCCAGCGCCGCCTGTACCTTCGGCCCGTCGACGCTGTTGGCGTCCTTGAAGGCCGTGGCCATCAGGTAGATCGCGTCATACCCCTCGGCCGCGTAGACGTCCGGTGCAGCGCCGTCCTTGGACTTGTAGGCGGCTTGGAACGCCTGGTTCTTGCCCGTGTTGGCGGCGGCATTCCAGATCGTCGAGAAAGTGGCGCAGTTGGCCTCTGGCGTGGTGAAGATGCTCGGCACGTCGAAGCCGATGTCGGCCATGATCGGGATCTTCAGTCCGGCCTGTGCCGCCTGGGCCAGGAACGTCGGGTCCTGCCCGCCATTGAGGTCCTGGATCAGCACGTCCGGGTGCGCGGCCTTGATCTTGGTGAGCTGGGCCTGGAAGGAGATTGCGTCGCTGGTCACCGACTCGTCGGCCACAGTCTTGACTCCGAGCGACTGCGCCAGGTCGCGGCGGAAGGTGCTTTGTGCCACCACGTTCGCGCTGTCGGAGTCGTAAATGTAGGCGGCCGTCTTCGCGCCGAGGGCCTTCAGGATCTGCGGGTCGGTCGCCTTGTAGACGTCGTCCTCGGCGGGCGCCACGCGGAAGATATAGTCGCCGACTTGCGTGATCCCGGTGTCGGACAGGTCCACGGTGATGACCGGGACGTGCGCCTTCTGGGCGTAGGGTCCGGCCGCGAAGAAGGACGCGCTCAGGGTGAACCCGACGATCCCGTCGACCTTGTTGCCGCCCTGCGTCATACCGATCACGCTCTGCACCGCGGTGGTTGTCACCGTCTGAGTGTCGGACGAGTCGAGGTTGATCTTCGACTTGCCGAGAAACCCGCTGGAGTTGATCTGGCTGACTGCGAGCTGCTCGCCCTTCAGCTCGGAGACGCCAACATTGGCCGCCGCCGCGACGCCGGAAAGGTCAAGCGGCGAACCGATGGTAATGGTCGAGGGCAGACCGGACGAGGAACCGCCGCCGCCTGAACTACCGCAGGCGGCCGCGCCCACCGATAGAGCGGCGATCAGGATTACCGCCGCACCCGCTCTTCTCTTACTGGCCATGTCGATCCTTCTCTGTGATCGCTTTCGTAATCCGTTGTGAAGGTGCCGGAATGGTGGCCCAGGCGGCGACCAAAAAGATGCGCCAGGGCGCAATTGCGGGGTTAGCTATCGTCGCTAAACCGGGAACGGATACCTGCCCCTGTCCGGGGTTCACTGCAACATAGGAGCGCCCCCAGACAGCGGCAAGCGGCCGGCCAGAGGCCTTTGTTGGCATCTACATAGGCGCACTCGGCAGCTGCATGGACTGGGTCTGGGCGGTGCCGGACTGCACCTCGCCGGCGTGCTCGCCGAGACGCGGGATGGCGGCGCCCGGCCGGGAGTATCCCAGCGGGTTCGCGGGCGTGTCGATCGTGCCGCCGAAGCCGTCAGGGTTCGTCTCGACGAAGCCGGCCGCGCGCAGGTCCTCGTCGGCGAGCAGGCCCTCCGGGGTCATGACCCGGCCGGACGGCACGTCGGACGCCGACAGCGTTTCGACGACCACCGCGACGGTTCGCTGCCGGGTCCAGCCGGCCACGATCGCGTTGATCTCGCCCGCGGCCTGATCACGCCCCGCGGCATCCGAGTACCGGTGATCCTCGGTTAGGTCCGGCCGACCGATGGCAGCTGCCAGCCGGCCAAAGATCCGGTTGCTGTTCACCCCGATCGTCACGTAGCCGTCGGCAGCGGGGAACACGCCGTACCCGGCCGGACGGTCGCTCGTGCCGGGCCCGGCGTCCTTCAACTGTGCCCGGACGGCGGCCGCGGAGTTCAGCGCCCAGAGCGTCCGCACCATCGAGATGTCCAGGTGCCGTCCGCGTCCGGTCCGTGATCGCTCGATCAGCGCCGTCACGATCGCGGCATAGGCAGCCAGGCCGCGCGATCGTGCCCGGCGCGAAGTTCTCTACTACGATCGACGCGGACTCGATCAGCCGCGACGCGGCCGCCCGCCCCTCAGCGGTCCGCAGGTCCAGCACGACGCTCTGCTTCCCCCGGTTGACCGCGGCGTAGTACGAGCTGACCGTGCCGGCGGGCGTGCGGCGGAGTGCGCCGCGCGCCCGAGAGTGCTCGCCGCCAGGCGGTTCGACCTTGATGACCGTCGCGCCGGCGTCCGCGAGGAACTGGGTGCAGTACGGCCCGGCCAGGATGTGAGTGAAGTCCACGACCCGCAGGCCGGACAGGGGACCCACCTCCATCGCTCAGCCGACCCGGACCGACTGCCCGCCATCGACGGTCAGCAGCACCCCGGTCACGAATTGCGCCTCGTCCGACGCCAGGTACAGGACGGCATGAGCCACATCCCACGCCGTTCCCATCCGGCTGCGGAGCGGCACCTTGGCGTCCCGCCGTCTCGACCACTCCTCGCGGGTCAGCCCGTAAGACTCGGCGAGAACGTCCACGCCCATCGGCGTGTCGATCAGGCCTGGCAGGACGGCGTTGACTCGGATGCCGAACCGCGCGTTGGCGTCGGCCAGCGCGATCGTCGCCTGGTCGACCGCCGCCTTCGACATCTTGTAGGCGAACATCGGCATCGAGACGCGGGTCGCGGCCGAAGAGATGTTGATGATCGAGCCGGCCATCCTGGCGCGCATCCGCGGCAGTACCGCCCGGCAGGTTAGGAAGACGCTGGCGGTGTTGACGTGCATGACGCGCTCCCAGAGCGCCACGTCGACCGATGTTGGCCCGGCATCGCCAGCGTTGACGCCGACGTTGTTCACCAGCACGTCGATCCGGTCGTCCGGCCCGGCTGCGGCCTCCGCCATGCGCTGGCAGTCCGCCTCAACCGTCGCGTCTGCGATGACCACCTCGGCGCGACCGCCGGCCTTGCGCACCAGCTCGGCCGTCTCGGCGACCGAGCCGGGGTCCTTGTCGGCCAGGACCAGGTCGGCGCCCTCGCGGGCGAAGACCAGTGCTATGGCCCGCCCGTTCCCCACCGTAGGCCCTGGGGTCTGACCCGCGCCGACGACCAGCGCGCGCTTGCCCGCCAGCCGGGCGCCTGCCACGCTGTCCGGGACTGGCGAGCTCACCGGGCGACCGGCCAGCCGTGCACGTCGGCCTCGAGCGCGACATCGGATGAGTTCAGGAATCCCGCCAGCATGCGGTAGAACCCGACGAGGAAGAGCAGTTCCATTCGCTGGCCGTCGTCACGGCCTGCCATGACCGCGGCCCAGGTCGCGTCAGAGACCGAGCAGGTGGTGCATAGCTCGTCGGTCAGGGCGATGAGGGCCTGCTCCTCGGCACTCCACCCGGGGCCGGGTCGCTGGCAGCCAGCGCGTCAACGTTGGCCAGGGTGAGCCCGGACTGTGCGCCGATGACGCGGTGCTGGCCGAACTCGTACTCCGAGCCCGACCGCCAGGCCGTGCGGAGGATGACGATCTCCCGCTGGCGCGGCGGTAGTGGGGACTTCCACAGCAGGTAGCCGCCGAGACTGTTGACCTTCCGCATCAGCTTCGGGTTGCGGGCCAGGGTGGTGAAGATGTTGAGCGGTGTGCCGTCGCGCTCCATGCCCACCGTGGCGAGCTCGTAGCCTTCCTCACCGGGCTGCAGCGGGACGATGCGCACGGGCGGAGGCGCTGGGTCAGGCGCGTTCAGGTTCTGCTCCTTCTGCTGTAGGAACGGGGTCGCTCGAGTCACTGGGGCCTGCTTCTGCGGGCCGTTCCAGGCTGCTGAAGATGCCGACGCAGACGGCGAGCACCCGCCGCTCCAGGTCGGCCCTCTCGCATCTGAACTCCGCGGCGAACCTCTCTCCCATGATCATGAAGCCGTAGATGATCGACACGAAGACGGAGTAGAGCGCCGGCACGTCCTCTATCGCCAGGCGCCCTTCGGCGACATCCTGCTCAAGGCGCTCGACCACGCGTCGCCTGAACGGCAGCGTGCGGATCGACGGGTCGTGGTCGAGCACCAACGTGACTGCCAGGCGCGCGGCGTCCTCATACTCGAAGGCCGTGGCGAGCATGCCGGTCATGCGCTCGGCGAACGGCAGCTGGTCCTGGCTGGCCAGCTGGTCGGACCGGCGGTCGATGTGGCGGCGGGCCGCCGCCCGCAGCAGTTCCTCCCGCGAGCCGAAGTAGTGGTACACCAGGCCGCGGGAGGTGTCCGCCCGCTCCGCGATCTCCTGGAGGGTCATGCCGCTCAGCACGCCGCGCTCCTTGAGCAGGGCGAACGCCGCGTCGAGCAGCGCCGCCTCGGTGGCCTCCCTGGTCGGCCGGCCGGCGCTCATTCGGACTCCTGGCGCTCGGCGAACACCGAACCGTAGGTCGCGCGCAGGGCCGGTTTGTCCACCTTGCTCACCCCGTTGCGCGGCAGATCCGCGACGAACTCGACTCGGCGCGGCACCTTGTAGCCGGCCAGTCGGGTCCGGGTGAACTCGCGCAGCTCCTGGGCCGACACGTGCTGCCCGTCGCGGAGCCGAACGACGGCCGTCACGCACTCCTCGTAGACCGGGTCCGGGGTGCCGATGACGGCGACCTCGGACACGGACTCGTGCTGGCTTATAACGTCCTCGACTTCGCGCGAGTAGACGTTCTCGCCGCCGGAGATGATCATGTCCTTCTTCCGGTCAGCGACGTAGAAGTAGCCGTCCGCGTCTCGCCGGACCATGTCCCCGGTGTGGTACCAGCCGTCGGAGTCGATGACCTGCCGGGTCAGCTCGTCGTTGCCGAAGTACCCGTCCATGACGTTGGGCGCGCGCACCAGCAGCTCTCCAACCTCGCCTGGCGCTGCCTCGCCGCCCTGCAGGCTGGCGACCCTTGCCTCCACCCCCGGCGCGGGCAGGCCGATAGTGCCGGGCCGGGAGAGCACGTCGGGCCCCCGCAGGCCGATCGAGTACGGCCCCGACTCAGTCGAGCCGTAGCCATGCGCGATGGTCGCGGCCGGGAACCGCCTGGCAACCTCCTGGTCGAGCGCGTAGGTCACCAGGCTGCCGCCAAGGTAGACGCCCCGGACGCTGCTGACGTCCAGGTGGTTGAGGACGCCGGAGTCAAAGAGCAGATTGAAATGAGCGGGTACGCCCTGCAAGTACGTGACGCCGCCGCGCAATGCCGCCGCCACGGCTTCGGGCTCGAAGCGCCGCAGCACGGTGACGCGGCCGCCTTGCAGCAGGACGGGGCCGGGCACCGCGGCGCCGCCGATGTGGAACTGCGGTCCCATCGACATGAGGTGGTCGTCACGGTGCAGCTGGAACATCGTCGCGCCGATCAGCGAGTCGAAGATGCGCTTGCTCGCCGAGCGCATGACGCCCTTCGGGTGCCCCGTGGTCCCGCTGGTGAAGATAATCTCGTGCACGGCCGAGCTGTCGCTGTCTGGCCACGGGGCCTCGGGGCTGCCCAGCTCGGCGAGCGCCTGCCAGTCCATCGTCGATCCGCTGCTGCGCTCGCTCTTCTCCGGCAACTCGACCAGCCGCCCGGCGAACGATGGCCGCGCCGCAACGGTGAACTTGTCCCGCAAGCCCTCCTCCACGAACGCCAGCCTTGGCTTGACCAGGCCGAGGATCAGGCCGAGCTCGCGCTCGCGCAGCCAGTAGTTCAGCGGGCAGAAGCGCAGGCCGACCAGCGCTGTCGCGTAGTAGGTGATCAGGTACTCACAGCGGTTGTGGGAGTACCAGGTGACGACATCCCCTGGAGCCAGCCCCGCCCTAGTAACCGCGTCGGCGAGGCGGCGCACCTTCGCGGCGAGCTCTCGGTAGGTGATGTCGCCGGCGGCCGCGCTGGTCAGGGCGATGCGATCGCCGTAGGACGCCTCTGCCGCCCGCAGGATGGCCTGATGGCTCAGTACCTGATTCACTACTCGCCTAGTCCCAATCGGTGATGCCGGCCGCCTTCAGCGCCATGCCGCGGGCGGTGTCGATGTCGTAGTGGCTCATCGAGACGATCCGCTGCGCGTACAGGCCGCCGCCCGACTGGACGTTCGTCACCGTGTGCCAGCCGCCGTAGGAATCGGCGGTGAGGTCGCGGATGGCGTGGAACAGGCGCAGCCGGTTCTCGGGCTTTACGCCCTTGCGGCCGGCCATGTACTTCTCGACGAGCTGCGCGGTCGCCGGGTTCTCCAGGTCGCCGATCGTCGGAGCGGTCAGCGTAGCGCCGCCGGCGATGTCGTGCAGGTGACGCACCATGAGGCTGTAGTTGGCCGCGCCGTAGTACTTTGCCGCGTTGGTGTACAGCTCGTTGGGGAACACGAAGCCGTCGGGCGCGGTCTCAGCGTGCGTTAGCGCGGCCTCCAGGCCGGCACGGATCAGCGTCGCGTGGATGACCAGCTCCGAGAGCTTCTCCCGGACGTGACTCACCCGGAGCAGCCCGTTGGCGTCAGCGATCAGGTGCGCGAGGCCGACCAGCAGGTCCGCCTGCTCGGCCATGCCCGCAGTGCCGCTGATGCGCTCCCACAGGCCCAGCGAGTGAGCGAAGACGGCGGCGTAGCGGCCCTCGCCGCTAAGGAACACTCGCTCGGCAGGCACGAACACGTCCTCGAACACGACGAACCCGTCGGGCACGTGGTGCTCACCGGAGACCGGGAAATGACGCAGGTCCGCCGACCGCGGCGCGTAGGAGGAGTTGATGATCTTGACGCCCGGCGAATTGACGGGCACCGCGCACGCGACCGAGTACTCGGCCTCGCCGTCCTTCATCCGCTTGGTCGGCATCACCATCAGGTCATGAGATAGCGATGCACCCGTAATATGCAGCTTGGCACCGCGGATGACGATGCCGTCGGCCGCGCGGTCGACAACGTGCACGTAGGCGTCAGGGTCCGCCTGCTCGCCCGGCGGCAGGCTTCGGTCGCCCTTCGCGTCGGTGATGCACTCGGTGACCCGCACGTCGCTGCCGATCGCGTGGCCCTGGTATTCCAGCAGATGCTCCACGTGGCCGACGCCGGCCGCCGACAGCCGGTCCGCCGCCGTCAGCAGCGCCATGAGGGACCCGAAAGTGGTCCGTGTGACGATGTCACAGCTGCGCAGCAGCGGGATCCGCGCCCGAAGCTCGTCGATCGAGCGGGGCGCGACCATGACCGGACTCGTCGCCCCCTCGGCGGGGTCGTAGAACCTGTCGTAGGTGCTAGCGACATTGCGCGCGGACTGCCCGAGCACCGGGTGCTCCGCGATGTCCTTGACTGCCTCGCCCTCGAAGAACGTCTGGCGGTCGTCGTCGAGCGACTGCAGGTACTGACTGCCGGTGAGCACCCATCCTCCAAATGAGTCGGCTGGCCTGTGCGCGGCTGGCTAGTGGCCGGTGAAGCTGGGGCGGCGGCTTTGCCGGATGGCCTCGGTTCCCTCGCGGTAGTCGTCGGTGTCGAGCGCGTCGAGCGCCCCCGCAAGCTCGGCGGCATGCCGGGACACGCTCCAGGGGTAGTCGGCCTCGATGCTGGCCTTGACGGCCGCGATCGCCAGCGGCGCTGTGGCGGCGGACGCGCGCACCAGCCTGGCGACCCGATCCTCGAACTCCTCGGCACCCGCTACCTCGGTGAGCAGGCCCCACTGCAGTGCCTTCTCCGCGTCCAGTTGCCTGCCCAGCAGGAGCATCTCCTTCGCCCGGCCTATCCCAACGAACCTGGACAGGCGCTGAACGGTCGCGGAGATCCCGACGCGCGTCTCCGGCAGCGCGATCCGCGTGTCGGAGCGGGCGATCCGGAAGTCGCACGCGAGCGCGAGGTGCAGGCCGAAGCCGAAGCACGGTCCCGTCAGCGCCGCCACCGTGGGACAGGGCAGCTGCTCGATCCGACGGAGCAGCTCGTGCTCGCCGGTCAGCATCTGCAGACGTCCCGGCTTGTCTAGCTCGAGCAGCTCCTGGACTTCGGCGCCGCCGCAGAACACGTCATCGCGCCCGCGGAGGACGAGCGTACGCGTACCCGGATACCTGTCGGCGATCCCGGCGACGGCTGCCCCGAGCTCCTCGACCACGCGCGGCGTGACCAGGTTGGCGTGATGACGGGCCACAAATCGGAGGGTCAGCACCCGTGATTGGGAGTCAAAAGTGACCTGGACCGTGTCCGAGGCAACCGGAATGGACATCGGGTGGCCTTTCCTGAAATAGATACGCGCTAAAGACGTGCCCGGCCCAATACCAGCGCCTGGCCGCGAGTCGGAAAATTAGGTGTCCTTACACGCATCAGCAACGTAGATTTCGAGTTGACGAAGTGTCAACGAACGATTCTCGGGCTTTTGGGGAAAACTCCAGACGCCTCCCGCCGCCCTCCGGGCACTGCCCGGTCGCGCGGGCCGTGACATGGCTTTGACTCACTATTGAGGAGAATGAGCCGCCCCGCCTGGCCGCAGCGGCGGGCGACGTCACGTCAGCCGAGGCGACGGCCCGCGTGCCCATACCTGCCATGAGCCAGCCCGCGGCCGATGTCTCCTGGCGGGCGCGGCTGACGGTCAGGTCCGGCGCGAGCCGGAGTTCAACTAAGCCGACCGCCTAACTGACCGTGCGGATCGGCGCGCCGGCCAGGAACGCCGCGATGTCCTCCACCGCCTGGCGGTACATGTTTCTGAGGCCCGGCTCGCTGACGTATCCGAGGTGGGGAAGCAGCACGACGTTGTCCAGGGCAGTCAGCTCATGGCCGACCGGGAGCGGTTCCTGATCGTAGACGTCCAGGCCGGCGCCGGCGATCGTGCGGTTCCGGAGCGCGTCAATGAGCGCGGGCTGGTCAATGATCGGGCCCCGCGAGGTATTGATGACGAAGGCGGTGGACTTCATCAGCGCTAGGTCGGCGGCCTGGAACAGGCCGCGGGTCCGGTCGCTCAGCACCAGGTGGACGGACAGGATGTCGGCATCCGACAGCAGCTCGGCCTTGCTGACCCTGCGCGCGCCGACGGCAGCCGCGCGTTCCTCGGTCAGGTTCTGGCTCCAGGCGGTGACGTCCATGCCGAAGGCGCGAGCAGGCCCGACCATGGCCGCGCCGAGGTTGCCGAGCCCGGCCAGTCCCAGGGTCGCCCCGGCGAGATTGACCGGCAGGCCCAGCTGCCACCGCCCGCTGCGGATGGCCCGGTCTTCGATGGTGACGCGCTTGCAGACGGCCAGGATGAGCGCCCACGCTAGCTCGGCCGTGCTGGGGACGCCTGGTGCGCCTGCGCCCCCGGCTCCGCCCGTGCCGCAGACCGTGACGCCGCGCTGCCGGAGGTAGCCGACGTCGACCGATGCGTTCCGCATCCCGGTGGTGACCAGCAGCCTGAGGTTGGGCAGTGCCTCGAGCACCGACCGCGGGAATGCCGTCCGCTCGCGCATCAGCACCAGCACGTCAAATTCCGCGAGGGTAACGGCGAGGGCGTCCTGGCTGATCGGCTCGCGGAAGAACTCGACCTCCACGCCCGGCTCCAGCGATGCCCAGTCTGCGTACTCACGGGCACGGCCCTGGTAGTCATCGAGCACGGCTACCGTGGTCACGTCCAGCCCGCCTCCTTACTGCTCCGCCGGCTCGAGGCGCTGCGTGGCCCCGGCGTAGGCAGCATCGCGCAGCACGGCGCGGCCCAGGTTAACTAACTGCGGCCGCGGCGCCGAGCATAGGCCTGGCCGCTCTAGCATCACGGCGTGCGCGCTCCGCGCCCGAACTGTGCCTGTGCTAGCCCGAATAACCTCCGCCAGAACCCTGCTTCTGTGCGTCAGCCGCCTCGCGGCAAGCCTGGACGAAACCCAGGACCGCGGGCCTGCGGTCGGTGCGCCGCCAGG
>Ga0335075_10004099_pt1 | contig 22848 bp, 21 predicted proteins | sample Lox_Sample_24_FD_206723 | JGI IMG/M metagenome (GOLD analysis project Ga0335075, IMG submission 206723) | Soil microbial communities from Loxahatchee National Wildlife Refuge, Florida, United States - Lox_Sample_2.4 | ecosystem: Environmental > Terrestrial > Soil > Wetlands | place: USA...
CAGCGTCACCCAGTGGTTGTGCGAGAACAGCAGGACCAGCGGCGGCACCAACTCGCCGAACATGCCCGGGCCATGGGCGATGCGGTAGGTGAGCTTCGACGGGCGCAGATCCTCGGGGAAGTTGGCGTAGTGCATGCGCTTGACCTTCTTGGAGGGAAGCCATGGCACGTTGGAGACCATCGGCCCCAGCACGTTGGGGAAGTGCCGGTTGCACTTCGAGAAGCCCGCGCAGAACCACACCACCACGATCAGCAGCTTCGCGGCCACGATCATGTCGAGGAACGGGAAGAACGCCATGAAGATCAGCGCCGGCAGGTACTGCTCAGAGCGCGCGGCGATGAACAGCACCTTGTCCCGCAGCCCGAGCGTCACGAGCAGGACGATCACCGCGACGATCGCCGCCGGCGCCACGAGGCCGTGGTTCGAGCCCAGCGCCCGATCGATCCCGTGCGTATGAACGCCGGGCAGCACGAGCGAGACGACCAGCGCGGCGAGCAACCCGAGGTACAGCACCACGTCGACCGGGGTGCGCTCATCGCCCCTGGTGAACGGCACCTTGTCAGGCCACGGCGCCAGCCGGATCGTGCCGCGGCGCGCGTAGTAATGCACGCCGCCGCTCATCGGCTTGAAGTGCCCGGCCAGCGGACCCCACGAGCCCGCGAACCCCAGGCACTCGAGCAGCACCGTCCACAACACCGCCTTCTCGTAGAAGACCGGCTGGAAGAACCACGCCGAAGGATGCAGCGGGTTCAGGTGCGAGGTCAACGTCGCCACCAGCACGCCACCAACAACGTAGAACAGGGCGAGCTTGATCAGGTACATCACCATGATCACCTTCGGCGAGCCGAAGCCGTACTCGGCCCAATGCCCGGTGAGCGTCTTGATCCGCTCCCGGTATGGCTTGTCCATGAACGTCGCCGGGTCAACCGGCGGGAAGTTCCCTGTCATAAATCCCATCGCGGAAAGCTCCTCCAGAAAGGGTTGAACTGTGGAGCTCCGTTATCTCAGCCTGCCGGCGGCGCCTCCATGGCGGCCCGCGCCAGTCCCCACCGCGACCGCTGGTCTCTGAGAACAAAGACGTCGCGTGCTTTGGCGCGTGAGTCCGAGCGCGCGAGCAAGCGCGGCTAGCTGCGCGCCCGACGGCGGCCGTCAGCCGCTGCGCGCAGGCCGTCGATCATGTCCGACAGCCGCAACGCCACCTCGAGCTGCAAGCGCCGCTGCTCGATCGCATGTCCGAGCCGCTCCTCAGTCTGTTTGACCCGGTACACGACCGTGTTCTGATGAATCCCGAGACGGCGAGCGGCTCGCGCCGGGCTGAGGTTCTCCTCGAGGTAGACCCGGACCGTCGCCCTCAACCTGCCGGCCGTATCGTTGTCCTCGATTAGCTGCCCCAGCTCGGCCTCGGCGAACCGCACGGCTTCGACTGGGTCGGCCGTCAACACCGCCGTCAGGTCCGCAGTGCGGTAGCCGACGACCGTGCCAGGCCGGATCACGCGTAGCTCGGCGACCCGACGAGCAACCCGTGCCTCATCGTGCGAGTGGGCCATGCCCGCGAGACCCTCCCGGCAGGTTCCGATCGCGGCGCGCACGCCGTCGCCCATCCTGTGCTCGACGGCCGACGGATCGTCGGTGAGATGATCTCCCGACGTCCACGCCCAAACGGCACGCTCTCCGATCGGCACCGTCAGCACCGGCCCGCCACCGAGCGCCGCCGCCAGCGCCGTGGCCTCGCGCTCGAGCGAACCGACTTGCTCCCCGGCGCGGGGCGGATCGCCCCACACGATCAGCGCCACGTGCCCTCGGGTGACGTCGTAGCCCAGCTTCTCGCCGGCCGCTCGAGCGTCGACCGGGTCATGTTCGACTATCGCGCCTACGAGCTCGGCGCGGGCAGCGGCCGCGCCCCGAATCCACTGCGCCCGTTCCTGCTCGTAATCGTCGACCAAGTCGGTGCAGACCGCGTCGATGTATGCGAACAGAAAATGCGAAATCCGCGCGAGTACCCGCCACCGAACCTCCGGCTCGATCTCGAGCCCGACGGCCTCCTCCTCCAAACGACGCTCCGCAAGCCCGTGACCAAGCCGATAAGCCCGCAATAACGCAGGCAACTGAACACCCCGATGCACAAGCTCGTGTGACCAAGCAATCGCCTCCGCGGGCGGCGCGACCGAATCAACCGGCGCCCCAGTGAGCAACTGATTCCAAATCGCAGTCAGATTGCTCTCACAACTGAGCAGCAACCCGGCTCGGAAGTCCTCATCGTCGGCGCGACCCAGCTCCGGGATCGACGCCATTAGCAGGTCGGCCATCTCCTGCGCGAGCGGAGCCGGCCGCAGCGTGTCCAGAACAGCTTCGACCTGCTGTCCGACGACCGCTTCGAGGTCCGGCTGGACCGTCGACATCCCCGAGGAGTCTAACCAGGTGCAGCCTGGACGATCAACGTGAAGACCTCACGAGCCAGTCGCTCGCGATCACGCGAGGCGCTCCGCCGGCCGGTTCGTACTCTTGTCGGCGACCGAGCTATGGCACCACAGCCTCACCGTCTGACAGTCACGCTCCGCGACGGCGCGCGGATAACGCTGCGCCCGCTCGCGGGCAATGACCGGCCGCGGGTTGCCGCCAGCTTCGCCCGGCTGAGCGAGGAGTCGCGCTACCGGAGGTTCTTCACGACCAAGAACGAACTGTCCGAGGCGGATCTCGACCGCCTCCTCGATGTCGACCATCGCGATCACGAAGCCATCGTGGCGATCGATCCCGAGACAGATCAGCTCGTGGGGGTCGCGCGCTACGTGCGCTTGACGGAAGACGGGGAGGTCGCCGAGGTTGCGGTCACCGTCGCCGACGACTGGCAGGGGCGAGGGCTGGGCCGCGCCTTACTGGATCGCTTGACTTACCGGGCGCGGCAGGAGGGAGTTCGCTACTTCAGCGCGCTCGTTCAGAGCGACAACCATGCGTCCCTCGGGCTCGTTGCAGCCTTTGGCAGCACGCGCCCGGTGCCGGACGCCGGGCAGAGCGAGCTCCTAATCGAGCTGCCGCCGAAGCGGGGCATCGGCGTGCGGCTCGCGGACGCGCTGCATGCAGCGGCTGCGGGCGCGCTGGTGCCGGCGCAGACTTTGGTAAACCGGGTTACTCGTGCCGAGGACTCATAAGCAAGTCCGATCCGGCCGGTGAGGAAGCCCGTGGTCGCTTGTGGATCGGGCTCGAGCAGCCTCCTCACGAGGCAGGACCAGGCAAAGTCGGTGGCCCCCATCGATCCCACGGCGTACGGGTCATGCGAGAACGCGGGTCGGCGGCGGGAACCGGCGGCGCAGTAACAGCACTCAGGATCCGTCTCAGACGGTGGCGCTCGTTCAACAGGCGTGCCTGAGGATCGCGTGCTGATCAACCATCCAGCTCCGCCTGCGGTGGCGCAAGGCGAGATCCACTTTCATCATCGCTGGCTGCCCGCGGCTGACCAATGCCCGAATTCCTCGCGTAGAGGGGGTTTGCTGATCTTGCCGGTTGGGGTCTTGGGTAGTTCGGGGCGAATCTCGATTCGTCGGGGCACTTTGAACCCGGCGAGGTGCTGGGCGGCCCAGGCCTTGAGCTGGTCTGGGTCGAGTTGGGTGTCTGGTTTCGGCGCGACGACGGCAAGGACTTCTTCGCCGCGGACCTTGTCGGGGATGCCGATCACGGCGCATTCCAGGACGCCGGCGTGGGTGTAGAGGACTTCCTCGATCTCGCGGGGGTAGATGTTCTCGCCTCCGCGGATGATCATGTCCTTGGCGCGGTCGACGATGAAGAGGTACCCGTCGGGATCGACGTAGCCGACATCGCCTGTGTGCAGCCACCCGTCCCGGATCGTCGCGGCGGTCGCCTCGGGGTTGTGCAGGTAGCCTGCCATCACGTTCGGCCCCTTGACCGCGATCTCGCCCAGCTCGCCGTCCTCGACCGTGCTGCCGTCGGGGGCGATGACCTTCATCTGCTGGCCGCGGACGGGGAGCCCGATCGACCCGGGCTTGCGGACCCCGTAGTACGGGTTCAACGAGGAGACGCAGGTCGACTCGGTCAGGCCGTAGCCCTCGAGTATGCGGATCTCGAACCGTTCCTCGAAGGCTTCGAGCAGCTCCCGCGACAGCGGCGCGGCGCCGCAGATGATGTACCGCAGCGACGTCCGCCTCGCGGGGGCGTTGGCGGTATGAAGCACTGCGGCGAGGATCGTGGGGACTGCTGAGAGCGCGACCGGCTCAAACTCGGTGACCGTCTGCCAGAACGTCGAGGCCGAGAATCGCTCCCACATCGCCACCTCGCACCCGACCATCATCGGGACCACACACGTCACGATCTGGGCGTTGACGTGAAACAGCGGGAGCATCATCCCGACCCGCTCGCCCGCCACCAGCGGCAGCAGCTCTGCGGCCATCCCCGCATTCGCCAGCACGTTCTGGTGGGTCAGCATCGCCCCTTTCGGCTTGCCGGTCGTCCCGGAGGTGTACATCAGCGTGGCCAGATCATCGCCCCCGCGCATGCCCGCCGGGACCCGACTCCCGCGAGCCGCCAGCGATTCCAGCGAAACATCGCCGCCTCCATGCACACCGATCACATGACGCAGACCCTCAAGCTCGGGCGTCCCGCGTACCGCGGCGAGCGTCCCTGCCCCATTCCCGTCGGTCACGACCGCGACCGCTTGCGAATGGCCGATCACATACCCGGCCTCCGGCGCCGTGAACGCCGGATTGATCGGACCGAACACCGCCCCCGCCTTAAGGATCGCCCACCATGCCTCCAAAAACTCCAGGCAATTAGGCAGCATGACCGACACGACATCCCCGGGCCGCACCCCCAAATCCGCCAAACCCGTTGCCAATGCGTCGGTCCGCGCGTCGAACTCCCCATAGCTCACCGAGCGCCCCCGCCAACAGACAAACGGCTGCTCAGGGATACGGGAGGCCTGTGCCCGCAGCAAATCCGGCACGGTGTTCATGATGTTCATCGAAACGCTCTCCTGATAGGTGCCTGAGTTAGGAACCCATTGATAGGAGAGGATGGCTCAGATATCGATGTCGTCGGACCACAAAGCGGTCGCCGACGCATGTATCGAGCGCTTATAGCCGTAGCGGTTCACCGGGGTTAGCTTGCCGCCATGGTCAGCCCAAAAGTCATAGAGATCCAGCGCCTCTCGGCGCATCGGCGCGACGTTCCGATCGTCCGGCCGCCAACGCCGACCTCAGACGGCCGCTGATCCAGTGCCGTCGATTGCCGATTTTGTCACCGGGTAGTGCTCGGCTCACCGCAGTTGTGTGGAGCCGCCGGCCCTCTCGATCAGACTGAGATGCTCGACGTCGCCCGCCGGCTGTCGAGTGCGGCCACAACCGCCGGAGCTAGCCCCGCGCCGATGACCGCTCCGGCAATTGCGTCGCTCAGGTAATGAACGCCGGTGTGGACCCGAGAGTAGGCGACGAGCGCTGCGGTGGCGGTGGCCGGAATCCCCGCGGGCGGTAGCGCGATCCCGACGGCGGTGGCAAAGGCGAATGCCGAGGCTGCGTGGCCGGACGGGAAGGACGTGGAGTGGGGCATCGCCACGCGGCGAGCGCTCGTGATCCGGTGGGCGGGGCGGTCGGGGCGTCGGCGCCCGGACAGTGGCTTGAGCACCAGGTTGACCATCGCCGAGGCCGCGGCAATAGACGCGAGGCCGTTGACTGCCGCGCGCTGTTGTGCCCGGCCACCGGTAGCTGCGAGTACACCAGCGGCGACGATCCACAGTTTCGAGTGATCGGCTGCCCGCGAGAGTCCCCGGAAGTAGTGATCCAACGCAGGAGTCGGGGTCGTCGCGATCGCCGAGTAGATGGCCGCATCGAGCTTGCCAATTTCGTCTTGCCAACCCGCACGGGTCGAGTCGGCGTGCGCGGCGGTCAGCGACGTCATTGGTCGGCGATGCTACCCGGGCTCGCTACTAGGGCCGAGCGAGGCCAACCCCGAACCTCTGCTGCTTGCCGATCATGTGCGGGTCGCTGTGCCCTGGCCCGGATTGGTAATCGTTCTGATCAGCATTGCCGACGACGTGCATGACAAGCTCGAGGCGCGCGACAGGTGTGGCGAGCGCCGTCGCCGGTCGACGCGTTGGCCCCGGCCCAAGAGCAGCCCGCGCCTCCACGCAACGATTGGCGTGCACCGCCAGTTATCCCCCGGTCGCTTGGTGCGAGCGTCCATGGTTGCTCGGCGGTCACCCGCGTACGTTGCCGTATGCGCGATCCGGCGACTGAACGATCGGTCCGTCGGCATCGCGAAACCACGACCCGAGGTCAACTCAGGAGGACGCGATGCAGCCCGATCGCCTTACCGGATATTCGATCGCCACCCTCGCGATCGCCACCCTCGTCATCTGGACGGTCGCCGCCGGGATCGGCGCGCTGAGCGCCACGCTCGGCGCGCCGCTGGGAGCGATCATGCTCGGAGAAGTGAGCGGGTTCGCCTGTCTAGTCGCGTTCACCCTGCTGATCTGTGGCGCAATCCAGGACGGCAAGCAGCCCGACCGGGAAACGATCCCATCACTCACGTCCGGTTGACTAAGATTGCACCCCGGCACGGCCTCACGCCCTTCGCCGGCACCCATATGCCGAGCGAAAACTCCCCTCCGCGACCCTCGCGCTGGTTCGGAGTCGGAACAGCCGACGTCTCCAGCGTAGATGCGGGCGGCAGCGCGGCGGACCAGGCGCTCCTCCACGACGACCCGAAGCTGGTGGTCGTGTTCAGCTCGGAGTCGATCGACCTCGAGCGAGCGCTGCGCGCGATCCGCACTCGCACCGAGGCACCGCTGATCGGATGCACGACCGCCGGAGAGATCTCCACAACCGGCCCGCGCGACGCGAGCATCGTCGTGAGCGTCTTCGGTGGTGATGGCTTCGCGGTCGAGACGTCCGTCGCCGAGGGTGCCTCGCGCGATCTCCGAGCCGCCGGAGCGACGGCGGCGCGCTGTGTTCCACGCAGCGATGGTCACCCCTACCGAGTCCTCTTACTGCTGACCGACGGGCTGGCCGGCGACCAGCAGGAGATCCTCCGCGGGGCCTACCGAGTGCTCGGCGCCGGGGTGCCGCTGGTGGGCGGCTGCGCCGGCGATGGCCTGCGGATGGACAAAACGCTCCAGCTGTACGACGATCAGATTCTCAGCGACTCTGTCGTGGCCGCCGGGATCGCCTCGAGCGCGCCGCTAGGAATCGGCGTTCGGCACGGCTGGCGGCGGGTCGGCGAGCCGATGCTGGTGACCGGGAGCTTCGGTAATCGCGTCTACACGCTCGATGACCGCCCGGCGCTGGACGTCTATATCGAGCGTTTAGGCGCGTCCGATGCTCCGGAGGCAGACGACGAGGGGCTCGCGCGCCTGGCGCTCACCCACCCGCTTGGATTGAGCCGGCCAAACGGGGAGGAGCATGTGCGACTCATCGGCGGCGCCGACCTCGCCGACCGGTCGCTTTCGTGCATCGCCGAGGTGCCACAAGGCGCGCTCGTCTGGTTGATGACCGGCGACGCCGAGTCGGTGCTGTCGGCAGCTGACGCGGCATGCGGTGACTCCCTCGCCGCCCTCGGCGATCGGCCGCCCGTCGGAATCCTCGCGTTCGACTGCATCGCCCGGCGCGGAGTGCTCGGAGCCGGTGGCATCCGGACCGAGATCGACCGCCTTGCCGCGAGCGCGGCCGGAGCCCCTGTGGCCGGGTTCTACACCTACGGGGAGATCGCCCGCACGAAGGGCATCAGCGGCTTCCACAATCAAACGCTGGTGGTTCTCGCGGTTGCCTGAGATGCAGTGGTCGACGCAACAGCTCGGAGAATTTCTCGCCGCGGTGTCGTCCAAGGAAACGGAGGCATCGGCTGCGCTGGCGGCAGTGGAGGGGGCGGCGGAAGCGCTCGACGCCGAGGTCGCGGCGATCGTCTGCGACGGTGCGCTCGTGGCCGCAGTCGGCTATCCCGAGGAAGCCACGCCGGTCGCGGAGCTCGAGTCCGTGTGCGCTGGAGGTTCCCAGTTGGAGGTACCCGGCGTCGGCGCGTGCCCGGCCGTCACCGTCGCACTCGAGCACCCGCCGGGGGCAGTCCTGATCGTGGCTCGATCGAGTCCCGGTCGCCTCGATCGAGCCGAAGAGGCCATGTTGCGCGGCATGGCCCGCGCGACCTCGATGACGTTGCGGATCCTGCGCTTGCTCGAGGTCGAGCGCGCGGGGCGCGAGCGGCTCGAGCGCCTCGCGCGTGAACAAGATGCCCTGCGCCGGATCGCCACGCTCGTGGCGGAGGAAGCACCAGCGGATGACGTCTTCGCCGCGGTGGCCGAACAGGCCGCCCGACTGCTGGGTGCCACCTCCGGCAACGTCTCCAAGTTCATACGTGACGATCGACCGGCCCGTCATGCCGTGGTTGCGGGATGGAGCCTCGGCGGCACCCACATTCCCGTCGGAAGCGAGCTCGAGCTGGCCGGAAACAGTCTCGCGGGACTCGTCCTCAGCTCGGGGAGAGCCGCCCGCTTTGATGGCATCGCGGGCTATGCCGGTCCGGCGATCGAGATCGCCCGGAGGCTGGGGATCGAGTCGGCGGTGGCTGTTCCGATCGTGGTGGAGCGCGGGATGTGGGGCGTCCTGGCCGTCTCCTCGAACCAGGCCAGTCCGCTGCCCTCCGAGACCGAGCAGCGATTGAGCCGCTTCGGCGAGCTGATCGCAACGGCCATCTCCAACACCGAGGCCCGGACAGAGCTGCGCCGGATGGCCGAGCAGCAGGCGGCGTTACGGCGGGTGGCGACCCTCGTGGCGCGCGGAGCCTCACCGCCAGAGACGTTCGCCGCCGTTGCCGAAGAGGTGGCTCAGCTGCTCGGGTCCGATGTGGTGTCGATCAGGCGGTTCGAACCCGACGCGACAGCGACGCTCATCGCCGGCGTGGGCGAGCACAGCCCGCTGGGAAGCAGTATTGCCATCGAGCCGCCACTTGCAATCGAGCACGTCTTCCGCTCCGGGTGTTCGGCGCGGGTCGACCATTACGACGAGATCTCCAGACACGAGATCGGGATCCTTCGCCGCGAAGGGATCCGCTCGTCGGTGGCCAGCCCGATCGTCGTAGGCGGACGTCTCTGGGGCACCGTCGTAACTTCCTCGCGGGGCGGGGCGCTTCCGGAGGATGCCGAGCAGCGGCTCGTTGACTTCACTGAACTCGTCGCGACAGCCATCGCCAACGCACAGAACCGCGCCGAGCTGACCGCCTCCCGTGCGCGGATTGTGGCCGCCGGGGACGATGCCCGACGGCGCATAGAGCGCGATCTGCACGACGGAATCCAGCAAGGCCTGGTCAACCTGATGCTCGAGACGCGCAGCGCGCTCGAACTCCTCCCCGACGGATCTTCTGAGATCGCCGGCAAGCTCTCCGGTGCCGTCGATGGGCTCAGGGACCTCCTCGACCAACTCCGCGAGCTATCGCGCGGAATTCACCCAGCGATTCTGACGCAGGGTGGGCTGCATCCCGCGCTGGCGTCGCTGGTGCGTCGCTCCCCACTCCGGGTGGAGCTTCACGTCCCCCCTCTCGACCGGCTCCCCGAACCGGTCGAGCGGGCTGCGTACTACGCGGTGTCTGAAGCGCTCACGAACGCAGCCAAGCACTCGGGTGCGTCGGTCGTGCATGTGGACATCGACTTAGACGACGCAGCCGTGCGCCTCTCCGTCCGGGACGACGGGATCGGCGGAGCTGATCCCGCGCGCGGCTCAGGTCTGGTCGGCCTCGTCGACCGTGTCGAAGCCCTGGGAGGGACGATCGACCTGAGCAGCCCGCCCAGACGCGGAACGACGATCGTGCTCGAGCTTCCGGTCGATCCGTCGGCCCCCTCGCGCGGTCATGATGCCGCCCCGGTGGGGGCGTAGCATCCTCGCGCGTTCCTCCCAACCGCCAATCGTGCCGTATCACGACGACGATGACAATCCGGGTATCTGGGCTCTTGACGACGCCCGCGCTTGAGCCAGCTGCTCGTGCCACCGGGCCAGCTGAGCTCGCTGGCAGCTGCCGCAGGTGCCGACGTGCCGCTCGTGACCACACGGCTTAACCTGGACGGCTCGGCGTGCGCTACGGCCGATCGCCGACATCGAGCCCGCTCCTGGGTGGGTGATAGGGATTCATGACGAGGTAATGCTCCCGCGGTGCGCCCGGTTTGTCGTCGGCCGCGCAGCTGATTTCTGAACTGCGGCTGTGGGTTTACCGGCTAGCCCTACTATGTAGCTCGGTGGAGAGAGAGCACCGGGCGCCGGGCGCGAGCGAGACCGAGTCGGCAAAACCCCTCAGAGTCCTTCTGGCCGAGGATGACGTGTTGCTTCGCGAAGGCCTCGCCAGCCTGCTGTCACGGAAGGGCTTCGATGTCGTCGGTCAAGCCGGCGATGGCGCCGCATTGGTCGAGCTCGCCCGCGAGCATCATCCCGATCTGCTGGTGGTCGACATCCGCATGCCACCCAGCTACTCGACCGAAGGGCTCGACGCTGCCCGCGTCATCCGAGCTGAGTCCCCGGGCACCGGCATCGTGGTGCTCTCCGCATACGTCGAGGTCGAGCATGCAATTGAGCTTCTGGCGGGAGGGGAGCGCACCGGTTACCTCCTCAAGAGCCGGGTGACCGCCGTCGAGGAGTTCATCGAGAACCTCATCCGGGTCGCGAGGGGTGGCTCGGTCGTGGATCCAGCGCTCGTGCATGAACTGGTGGAAGCGCGACGCAGAGACGATCCTCTCGGCGAGCTGAGCGAGCGCGAACGCGAAGTCCTCGCGCTGATGGCCGAGGGCCGATCGAACACCGGCATCGCTCATCGCCTGTGGGTGACCGAGGGGACTGTGGAGAAGCACATTCGCAGCATCCTCGCCAAGCTCCCGATCCACGCCACTGGCGATGACCACCGCCGAGTGCTCGCAGTGATCACCTTCCTGGAAGCCCGCTAGCCCCGTCCAAAAGCCGCTCAATTGCCGCAACGGACAGATCGGACTTGGCGATGAATCCCACGGCGGGACTCTGGGCCACCAGCTCGGCGAAGTCGTCCTCCGGATGCGTGGAGATCAGGATGACTTTGGCGGCGGCACCGTGCGCATCGGCCAACTGGCGCGCGACCGTAAAGCCACTCTCTTGCCCGAGGTCGATGTCCAGGAGGATCAGATCGGGCATGAGCTCGCCGGCGCGCTCGAGGCTCTCGGCTCCACTCGACGCGACCCCCACCACCGTAAGGCCCTGCCGCTCGAGCAGTGAGCGCGACGCGCGCAGGAATGAAGCATTGTCATCGACGATCAGGCAGCGCAAACTACAAAGAGGATCCCAGGCGGACACAGCTCACGCATTGCAGCTAGCTGCAATTCGAAGGTAGGCCTGAGGTGACCCGGCAAGTTCCGCTAGCCACGATGACAAGCCGCGCTCGGACCGGCAAGCTGCATGGGCAAGCAGGTAGTCATCGAGCCAGAAGGACAGGACAGTGCAGGCGATCGCCCCCATCGCCCGACCGGCCAGAAGCTCACAACGATTGGTGTTGGTGGCCGGACAGGGTCCGCACGACTCGGACACCAAGCCGCCCGCTCCGAGCATCCGGGTCCTACTCGCCCACTCGGAGACGTTGATCCGCGCCGGCCTGCGCGCGCTCCTGGAGCAGCAAGCTGACATCCGCGTGACCGGCGAGGCCGCGAACGGGCAGCAGGCGGTCGATCTGTCCGGCCGAGGGCGCCCCGACGTCGTCCTGATGGATATCCGTCTTCCCAACCTCGATCCGCTCGAGGTGACCCGTCAGATACTCGCTCAGTCCCCGGTTGGAACCACGCGGGTGCTGATGATCGGCCCGTCGAACTGCGAGGAGCAGTTGTTCGGTGCGCTTCGGGCCGGAGTCAGCGGGCTCTTGGTTGGCGACATCGAGCCATCCGAGCTGGTGCGAGGGGTCCGCGTGCTGGCGCGGGGGGACGCCGTTGTATCGCCTGGAGCGACCCGCCGGCTGATCGAAGAGTTGGCTGCCCGTCCGAATCCACCACACCGAACTCCGGCTGAGCTCGCCGAGCTGACCGCTCGGGAGCGGGAGGTCATGATGCTGGTGGCGCTAGGCCTCAGCAACGGCGAGATCGCCGACCGCCTCGTGGTCACCCATGCCACCGTGAGGACCCACATCACCCGCACGATGTGCAAGCTGCGCACCCACGACCGGGCCACGCTGGTCGCGATTGCGTACCAGAGTGGGCTGGTTGAGCCGCGCCGCGCGTGCATCGACGCGGCCTCGACGATCCGAATGGCCGCCGCCCCTCCGGCGGCGGCGTAGAAGGCGGACGAGCCGTGCTCGATCGCCATCACGAGAAGGCAGCGCTTGATGGCCTGCTGCGCACCGTGCGCGCGGGCTTGAGCGGCGCGCTGGTGCTTCGGGGGGAGCTGGGGATCGGTAAGACCGCTCTCCTGGACTACGCCGTCGCATCGGCGCCGGACATGCAGCTTGCCCGGGTGGTCGGCGTCGAGTCGGAGATGGAGCTCGGTTTTGCCGCCCTGCATCAACTGGTCCTGCCGTTTGTCCCTGCGCTCGATCGACTGCCGACCCCCCAGCGCGACGCGCTGGCGTGCGCGTTTGGCTTGGTGTCCGGGAACGCGCCAGACGGGTTCTTGGTCGGCCTGGCGACATTGACTCTGCTCGCCAACGCAGCGTCCGAGCGACCGGTGCTGTGCGTGATCGACGACGCGCAATGGCTCGATCAAGCCTCCGCGGCCGTGCTGGCCTTCGTCGCGCGCCGGCTGTTCGCCGACCGGATCGGCATGCTCTTCGCGGTGCGCGAACCGGTGGAGAGCCAGGTGCCCCTGGACGGCCTCTCGGAACTGACACTCGGAGGGCTTCCGGACCGGGAAGCCCGAGAGCTGCTGTCCTGCGCTTCGGGCGTACCGGTGGATGCGCGGGTCGCCGAACAGATCGTGTCGCAGACAGGCGGAAATCCCCTGGCGCTCCTAGAGCTGGGTGGAGAACTGACGGCGGAGGAGCTCTCGGGCGCGTCACCGCTGCCTGAACCCCTACCCGCCGGCCGCCGGCTCGAGGAGTTGGTCCAGCGCCGGGTCAGAACGCTCCCAACCGACCTCCAGACGCTTTTGTTGCTTGCCGCCGCCGAACCGTCCGGAGAGCCGCCACTACTCTGGCGAGCCTGCCATCTGCTCGGGCTCGGGCCCGAAGCGGGGGATCTCCCCGGAGCCGACCGGCTGCTCACGCTAACCCCGCGGATCGCGTTTCGGCATCCGTTGATTCGCTCGGCCGTGTACCACGGCGCGACCGCGCTATCCCGGCAACGGGCCCACCGGGCGCTGGCGACCGCGAGCGACCCAGAGTGCGACGCCGATCGTCGGGCCTGGCACCTGGCCGCCGCGGCAGTCGGTCCCGACGAGGATGTGGCGGCCGAGCTCGAGCGCTCAGCCGACCGCGCACGTGATCGCGGCGGGTGGTCGGCGGCAGCCGCCTCGCTTCGCCGCGCGGCCGTCCTCACACCCGACCAGGGGCGTCGCGCGGTCCGCTGCCTCAACGCCGCGCACGCCGAGCTGGTCGCCGGCGCCCCGGCCGTCGCGGGCCAATTACTCGAACAGGCCGCGCCACTGCTGAGCGATCCTCGCCAGCGTGCCGAGGCTGTTCGGTTGCAGGCGTGGGTGCGCTTTCAGCTCGGCGAGAGCGCCACCATCCCGGCACTGCTGCTGGAGGCCGCGCAGGCAATCGAGCCATTTGACCTGGGGCGCGCCCGGCAGATCCTGCTCGAGGCGTGGGACGCGGCACTCTGTGCTGGTGGGGCCGCAATGCGGGAGGTCGCGCGTGTCGCGCGTGAGACGCCGCGGCCGGCGCACGCGCCTGAGTCTCCCGGAGACCTGCTCCTTGATGGCTTTGCCATGCTCGACGCCGACTACCCGGCCGGTATGGATCTGCTGCGCCGGGCGATCACCTTGCTCGAGGAGGATGACACCGCCGACGACGAGGACCTCCGCTGGATGAGTCTCGCGTGCCTCGCGGCGTATGCACTCTGGGACGAGGAGGCGATGCAGATGCTCTGCGCTCGCGCCGTGGGAAGCGCCCGCGCCCGCGGAGCGCTGTCGGCGCTCCTAACGCGGTTGAGCTACCAGGCGCTCTCACAACAGCTGTGCGGCCAGTTGACGGCATCCGAAGCGACCCTGAGCGAGGGGCGAGCGATCTCGGCGGCGACCGGCAATGTCGGCGGGTTTGGCTGCGCCGCCTTCCTCGAAGTGGCCAGCCTGGCCCGTCGGGGCCGTGCCGGGCAAGCTCGGGATGTGGGCGCCGCCACCATGCAGCAGGCGCAGGAGCGAGGCCAGGCCGGCGCGGTGACGTTCGTCCGGAACGCACTGGCGGTGCTCGAGCTCGGTCTCGGCGACCCCGCCGCCGCGCTGGATCACGCGCAGCCCGTCTTCGCGGAGGATCTATTCCTCCACGGCACTCTGATCCTGCCCGAGCTGATCGAGGCGGCCGCGCAAAGCGGCAACCGGTCGATCGCGATGGCAGCGCTCACGCCGCTCTCCGCACGCGCGACGGCGAGCGGCACCGAACTGGCTCTCGGGCTGCTTGCCCGCTCGCGCGCGCTGCTGGCACCGGACGGCAACGCCGAGCGCTTTTACGCCGCGGCCATCGAGCACCTGGAACATTGCCGAGCGGCCGGCGAACTGGCCCGGGCGCATCTGCTCTATGGCGAATGGCTGCGCGCGCACCGGCGCCGGCGCGATGCTCGTGAGCAGCTTCGCAGTGCGCACGAGATGTTCGGGGCGATAGGCGCCGACGCGTTCGCCGAGCGCGCGCGTGTGGGCCTGCTGGCCAGCGGCGAGCAGACGCGGGCCCAGGCAGTCAACAGGCGTGAAGCCCTCACCGCTCAGGAGAGCAAGATCGCGCTGTTGGCTAGCCAGGGCGCCTCGAACTCGGAGATCGCCGCAGAGTTGTTCATCAGCTCGAGCACTGTCGCGTACCACCTACGCAAGGTGTTTGTCAAGCTCAACCTCACGACCCGAGCGCAACTGGCTCGCGCGCTCTCCGATCAAACGCTGCCGCCGGTCGCGCTCCCCCAAGCGGCCTGACCGACACGGCCGCCGTCACCCGGGCGCCACCGCGGTGCCCGGCCGGGGGTACAGGTGATCGTAGACGGTCCGCTCGACATGTTCGATCGCACGCGCGCGCACGCCAGCTCGATCGGACGGATCGCGCGCTTGCGCGGTGAGGCTGGGATTCAGGGTCGCCTCGGCGGTCCGTCCGATTTCGACGGCCAGACGATCAACGCGAGCCTGGAGCCGTTCGATCCACAGGGGTGAGCCGATGTCCCACAGGCGCAGCTCGACGCGGATCCGTGCCGCCTCGGTGGTGAACGCACGCACACGCTGTTCGATCTGGTCAGGAGCGGACCCGTGCTGAGCAGCCCGAACCCTCGCGGCCATGCGTTCGATCTCTCGGCTGCAGTCGCGTAGGCGGCACAGCGCCGTGCGAGCGGCGAGCTCCCTGGCGGACAGCGTGGCTGTGGTCATGCTCTTGACGTTCATGGTTTTGGTTCCTTGATTGGCGCTTCAGTCACGCGCGCGAGGACGTCTCCACCTCGTGCTCAAGCGTTTCCGAGGTGGACCCCGACTGGTCCGCCTCGCCGATCGCTAGCAGGTCGTCGATCAGCGCGAGCACCGCCGCATGCGACTCGGCGGTGTGCTTTCGAATGACCCGAGCGGCACGCGGCCCCATCGGCTCCATGGCCGGTGTAAGTCCAACGTCAATGGAGCGAAATAAGCGGGGAAGCAATCGCTCCCTCCAGCCGGGAGAGCGCATCTCCCGCGCCCACTCGCCCAATCTTGCGACTCGAGCGTTCTCGGTGCGGGCCGGAGCGCGACTGCCCACGATCCGGGCGGCGTACGCATACAGGTCCTGACGCCGGTCGTCGTCGAGCCGGTCGTTGTACTCCCGCAGGAACCCGCCAATCACCGGGCAGACGCAATCCGGGTGATCGCTGAAGCGCTCGCCCGCAAGCATGGACGCAAGTTCCATGACGCACGCGCCGTGTTCAGGTGATGTGTGCTTACCCCTCGCTAACCTCACCGTCTGATGCGTTGCTTGCGACATTGCGCCTCCTACGTTTCACTGCGATATTGGGAGTTACTGAGGTCACCCCCAGGCTATGCGCGTATGCCGCCGAGGCTAATACATTGAGCGATTTCCGGCATACGACTGTCGTCTGCCGGTCGGCGCCGAATGGTGGCCGAGTTCCGGTGATCATCGCGTGGTATGGACCCGATTGGCAGCCGCGACGGGGAAGAGCGCGGGGCGCTTACGCTCTCCCTGGTGAGTCCGTTCGGAGACCCAGACTCGTGGAGCCGAACCGGTCCTATCGTCACGGTCTGCGTTCTCACCCGGTCGCGCGGTGCAGCAGGGGTTCCTCGCCGGCGCGGACTCGGCGTGCTGCCAAATCCACAGCGAAACCGCCTACGCGCCAAGCTCGAAGACGCCCCCTCGGCGCGACACGCGCTCCGTGCCTTGGCGCGGGACGCTGGGAACCCGGCGGCGATCTCGGCTGAGCTCTTTCGCGACGGATGGGCCCAAGCGCTGGTGGCGCGCGCTCCCTCAGGCCGTGACGACCCTGATCTCGTTGGTGATCCCGCCGACGCCCTGCAGCCGGCGCATATCCTCAAAGGCGGCGTCGCTTTGAAACTGGTGAGCAACCTCACCCTTCAGGGTGACCCAGCCGTTTGCGACCTTGACATTGACAGCCTCATCCGGGACGTCCACGTCCCGGATCAGCGCCTGGAGCGCCGCCCCTCGCAGCGCGTCATCCGACCTGACGTCTCCCAGCCACCTGACCGTCAGCTCGTCCTCCACGTGCCTTACACCTCTGACCCGTTTGGCAAGGTCGACGGCGAGGCGCCGTTGCTTGAAGCTCGGAACCGTGCCGCGCAGCGTCACCGTGTGATCCGCAGCATATATCGCAACGTCCACTGGGTTGGAGATCCGTGGCTCATGCTCCAGGGCCGACCGTACACGTTCCTCGAGTTGCGTGTCCATCATCGCTCCTTAGCGGGTTATGTCGGAAACGTACGCCGCGGCGATCATCGCTTGACAACTCCGGCAGCGGGACTCCATACGCACGAGTTATCCGCTCAGGCGGACGCAAGTGTTTCCGGTCAATCGGCTAGCCGCACCATTCGGCTTTCTCGCGGTCGTGCGCAAATCGTGGGGCGATCGGGATGACGGCGGCGTGGTGATTTTGCTCCGGCGGGGAGTCTCATCGCCGGACGCTCCGCCCCGCAGCGTTCTTACTCCCTAGGTCCGACTGAAGTCGCGCACCCTCAGTAGGCTCAGCGATCGGTCGGCTGGGCGACGTCCGACCACGCCCTCGTCGCTGTCGGATTGGGCGCGATCCTTCCCCGAGCCGACGAGCGACTAATAGACTGGCTTCCGCCGGTCGGTGCCACCGGTCGCTCCTCCGCGGATAGCGTCCCTTGTTCGCTGAGCGGCTCTTCGCAGCTCGGGCACCGCTCATGGCGTTGGCGGTAGGACAGCGGCACATAGTTAGCGAGGCGGCAGTTGGGGCAGGTGACGTACGGCATGCCTCCAAGTGTTGCCGACGGCGCTGACCGGCCAATGTCAACTTTGCCCTGTGCGATACCGGTGGGTGATGGCTTACCTCTCGAGCGAGAGGAGCGTCCCGAAGCATGGTCGTAGTCAGACCGCGTCGCGGTATCCGGGGGTGTAGAGCTGGCCCTCAACAAAGGCGCGCACGTCACCGGGGCCCTCCACGCCGGCGAGGCCACGATCGAAGATGACCTCGCACACCTGGACCGCCGTGTTGACCTCGACCTGGACTATGTTGGCCTGGGGCGGGTACAGCAGCCCCGAGACAAGCTCGGCCCGGGTCACCTGATCGGCGACCGCTTTCGCGGCCGTGATGAACAGCTCGTCGGGGACCCGGGTGGCCCGGGTGGCGAAGATGGCCAGGCCGATCGCCGGGAACACGTAAAGGTTGTTGGCCTGCCCGGTCACGAACGTTCGGTCCCCCACGCGGGCTGGGGGGAACTGCACCCCCGCTGCGTACAGCGCCCGACCGTCTGACCACGCGAGGGCCTGCTCGGCGGTGCACTCGGCATGGTCTGTGGGGTTCGAGAGGGCGAAGATCACCGGACGCTCGTTGAGTTCGGCCATCGTCTGGACGACGTCGCGGGTGAACGTCCCACCCTTGGTGCTCACCCCGATGATGGCGGTCGGCCGCAGCGACTTGACGACCTCCACGAAGTCGGTCGACGGTGCGTGCGGGTGGGCGTATGGCCGCTGGAAGTCGAAGAGGTCGCGTCGGCTCGGCTCCAGCAGTCCATTGATGTCGAACAGGGAGATTCGCGCTCGAGCGCCGTCTCCGCTCAGTCCTTCATGGGCCATCGCTGAGACGATCAGGTCGGCGATCCCGATCCCGGCCGACCCGGCGCCGAGGAACAGGATGCGCTGGTCGCTCAGTTTGCCGCCGGTGATCCGCAGCGCGCTGAACAGCCCGGCCAAAGCCACTCCCGCGGTGCCCTGGATGTCGTCGTTGTAGCAGCTCACCTGGTCCCGGTAGCGGGCCAGCAGCCGCATCGCGTCGGTGCCCTTCCAGTCCTCGAAGTGGATGCAGCAGCCGGGGAACACCTCCTGGACGGCAGCGACGAATTCCTCCACCGCCTCGTCCACCTCGGCGTCGCTGACTCGCGGCTGACGAAGTCCCAGATACAGGGGATCGTTCAGCAACGCCTGGTTGGTCGTGCCGATGTCAAAGTGGATCGGCAGCAGCGCCCCTGGGGGCACCGCGGCACAGGCCGTGTAGAGCTGGAGCTTGCCGATCGGGATGCCCATGCCGTTGGCGCCCAGGTCCCCTAGGCCCAGGATTCGCCCGCCGGAGGAAACACAGATCACCCGCACGTCGCGGACCGGCCAGTTGCGCAGCAGCTCGGCCATCCGGCCCTTGTGCTTGACCGACAAATACATGCCACGCGGGCGCCGATAGAGGTGGCCGAACTTCAGGCACGCGTCGCCTACCGTCGGGTCATACACGATCGGCAGAAACCGGGCCGGGTCGGACATCACAAGCTTGTAGAACAACGCCTCGTTGGTGTCCAACAGCCCGATCAGGTAGATGTAGCGCTCCAGGTCGGTCGGCTTGTCACCAAGCTGCTGCAACGCTCGCCGGACCTGGGTCTCCTCGTTCTCCACCCCGGAGGGCAGCAGGCCGGTCAGGCCAAGCGCATCGCGCTCAGCCTCCGTAAACGCCGTGGACTTATTGCGCTGCGGGTCGCGCAGCAGGTCGATCCCACGCTCCACGCTGGACGCACGCTCGGTCGCGCTCATTAGGTTGCTCCATACGACTTCGGGATGGCTCGACGTTCACCGCTGTCGGGTTCTGGTCACCACGGCGTTGGCTTCTCTGATGGCTCTGCCTTCATCATCATGCTCGGCGAGTTGCTGGTCGGCTACGTGAATCCATATCCGCTTCTCATTCGGGTTGACGTACGGATTCTGGAGTCGCGGTCATCGAGGCTGATATCGGTTCGGCCCCGGGCCTAAACGTCGCGCTTATCGTCGCCCACCCCGTCGAGCATCGCGGTACGGCCTCGTGATGCCGGCAGGGTGGCGGCCGCGACACGGCGAGCTCGACGTGCGCCACTAGCGCGTCGCGGACGAACACGCCCAACCCGATCCGAACTAAGGTCAGCGGCGCGTTAATCACCTGGCCCCGCCCGCCGGGTTCTCCGAGCCGCGGCATCGGGCGACGCCGATCGAGCTCATCGCGCCGGCACAAGCAGCCAGGCTGCGGACGTTATGGTGACGAGTGAGGGCGGACCATATGCGACCTTGCAGCCGCGGTCATAGGCGTCACTTATGAGAGCGCACGCCGGCGGCCACGCGTCTGAGCAGCCCGCGACCGCGGCAGGGATAACCCCCCTGTATCGCGGTGGACCGCGTGCCGTCTTGTCGTTTGGTCGTTCCGCTCACACATTGCTCGGAGATTGCGTCCTGCGGCCGTGTCGTCATCCGATCGATCGCCGTGCAATCGGCCATCAAGTACACGAGCTGAAGGGATTGCGATGCGCACGACGATGATCATCCCTAAGGGCGCGACCGCGGACGCTTCGATGGTCATGCCTCACTCCGACAACGATGAGCCTGCGGATCAGCCCGACAACGATGAGCCTGCGGATCAGCGGTTGATTCGGATGCCGGCTGCGGACCCGCCGGCGGCGAGCCGCCGGCCGGTGTTGGCCGAAAGCTACCGAACGGCCCAGTGACCTATGCCATGAAGGGTTGAGGCGTGAACTCACAGGCACTGATCCTTCGACCGACCTGGCTCGGCTGGGCCGTCTATGTCACCGACGGGCGACGACTCGCCCTCTTCCATGGGCCGGGCGCCCACGCCCGCGCGCTGCGCTACGTCACGTGGCTCGCCAAGGCCGGGCGGCCATAGGCGTCTCGTACCTCGGTGAGACGTTCTGAGTTGCGTTTCTCCGCGCGCCCGTCGTAGGCTTTGGCCCGCGCGGACCTCAAGCTGCCTCGGACATCAAGGGGTCGAGCTCGCGATTTGTCCACAGCACGCGCTTGAGTTGATGCAGGGACGCGGCGTAGGCTCGGGCGGAGCACTCCTCTTGGTCGAGCGCAGCGTTATAGATCGCGAACGCCGTCACGCGCTCGGCCGGCGAAGCGCTTGACCAGGATTCGTACGCGGCCCTCACCGCCGTGCAGCCTTCGCGCCAGTCGACATAGCGTTCGATCATCTCATCGATGAGGCACGTCGTGGTCAAGGCATCGGCCAGGGGCTGCTGGTGGTGGCGGGTCACAGGCTGCAGGTTCGCTCCGATTGCTGGTATGCCAAGTCATTCGAACACTCACCGGTAGACGCCGCAGCTATGTCGCGACCGACCCGGCGTGCTCGATAGGAGTCAGCACGGCGCGGTTACGGCCTCGACGCGTCAGTCACTGGGCGTGCCTGCCGCTCGTCTTGGGAAAGACGCTGCAGGTCAATCCGGTCGTGACGATTGTTTCCGTGGTCGCGGGTGCGTCGCTGCTCGTGGTTCTCGGCACTGTTTGCGATCCGCAGCGCCGCGACGATTCAGGTCGTCCCCCGCGACTGGTGGACCATCCGGCCCGCGAAGCAACCCGCCTCACCGGTCGCATAACCGCACCGTCTAGTCCACGTCGAGCTGGTTATTGCCTCTGACGAGGGGGACCCTAGGCTCGCTCCGTCAACGAATTCGACGAAAGGATGCTCCATGGCTGATGACAAGAGTCGCAACGGGGCCCCTGAGGGCGGCGACAACGTGATTGCGGTGAGCTTTGTAGACGACAGCAATGCGTACCAGGCGCTCACGCTTCTCAAGGAGCTCGATTCACAGCATCAGGTCGACATCACGGGCGCCGCCGTGGTCGCTCGCGGCGAGGACGGCCAGATCGAGCTAAAGGACCAAATCGCCGATAGAGGTCTCGACGCGACGTTCGGCGGAGGACTGACTGGTCTGGTGATCGGGATCCTCGGCGGCCCATTTGGCGTGCTTATCGGCGGCGCGACCGGCGTCCTGATCGGATCGCTCTTCGACATCCACGACGCGGACAAGACCGAATCGGTTCTCGCCGACATCTCCACGACGGTCAAGGACGGACACACGTCTCTGCTGGTCGACGTCTCCGAGCAGAGCCCCGAGGTGATCGACAACGCAATGAGTCGGCTCGGCGGAACCGTCGTTCGGCGATCGGTCGACGACGTCGAAGCCGAAATCGCGGCGTCCGAGAAGGCCCAGCGCGAAGCCAAGAGGACGGCCCGCAAGGAACTGCTCGAGGCGCGCCACGAGAAGCACAAGGACGAGATTCACGCGAAGATCGAGGAACTGAAGGCGAAGCTCCACCGGCACAAGCACGCTGAGGCGACGACGGCGTAGCGGAAGGAGATGTGAGTCGTGTCATTAGCAGCCTCCCAAGATGCCGGGGTCGGAGACGTGGGGGCTTTCAGCCAGGTCATGGGCATCGTGGCCGCGACCCTTGGCTTCCTGACTCTCGGTGCCTACCTAGGTCGTCACGTCGGCGGCGGCACGTCGATCGCCTGCTTCATCGTCGGCTTTCTGTGCATCTTCGGACTGAGCTTCGTGCGTGACTCAGGCGGCCCGGCGATCGTTCTGTTGTTCGCGGCGGGCCTGTTCCTCGGTCTCGGCCTCGGCGGGGTCTTGGACGCGTACGCGTACGCCGACCCGGGTGTCGTCTGGCAAGCCGCGGCGGCCACGGCTCTCTTCGTGGCCGGGCTCGGGAGCGTCGGGTACGCAATCCGCTCAGACCTCTCCGCCGGATACCGGGTGCTGTTCGTGATGCTCTTGGCACTGATCGTGTACGGCTTCGTCAGCCTGTTCGTCACGATGCCGGGTGGCAACGTGATCTATGCGTTGTTGGGCCTCGGCATCTTCGGGGGCTACGTCGTGCTCGACTTCAACCGCCTGCGCGGCGCGGGCACAGATGACGCCGTTTCGATCGCCTCCGGCATCTTCCTCGACGTCCTCAACGTCTTCACGTTTTTCCTTCAGTTGTTCGGGCGCGGGCGGGACTAGTGGTGAACCCAATCGGACCCGAGCACGCAGGACCGGGTATGCCAGAGACCCGGCGGAGCCACGAGAACGAGCGCCCACTGAGGCGACGCCCGGGTCGAGGATATGACCGTGATCGCAGCCGGCACGAATCGGCGTCTCGTCCCGACCGTGTTGCTGGCGTATCAAGTCCCCTGCTGGGAGCATCATGACACTAGGAATCAGTTTGCTTACGATCGCAGTCGGCGCGATTCTCAACTTCGCGGTTACGGCGAATGTCGCTGGAATCAACATCGGAACGGTCGGCGTCATCCTGATGGTCGTCGGTAGCGTG
>Ga0335075_10004100_pt1 | contig 22847 bp, 21 predicted proteins | sample Lox_Sample_24_FD_206723 | JGI IMG/M metagenome (GOLD analysis project Ga0335075, IMG submission 206723) | Soil microbial communities from Loxahatchee National Wildlife Refuge, Florida, United States - Lox_Sample_2.4 | ecosystem: Environmental > Terrestrial > Soil > Wetlands | place: USA...
GTACCGGTGCTGGAAGAGCTCGAGCAGCTCGCGAGCAGCAGCGCCGCCGCCACGCTCAGGCAGACAGACCACGTGACGCGCTTGCGCTTCATCAGCCCCATGAGGCCTCCTTGCCCGCATTCTGTTGAGCAGAGCGTAATTCTGCTAAACAGCGAAGTCAAGAAGTTCTGGCCACCCCCGGGCCTGGGGCACGACCTTGAGCGTCAGCCCCAGACTTCGCGGGCGGTCTCTGCTATCAGCCGGAGCTTGGCGATCTCGTCATCGAGCGTGAGGAGGTTGCCCTGCACGTTCGAGGCGAAGCCGCACTGCGGCGACAGGCACAGCTGGTCGAGCGGGATGTACCTGCTGGCCGCCTCGATCCGCCTCTTGAGATCGTCTTTCGACTCCAGCGCCGGCCGCTTGGTCGTGACCAGCCCGAGAACGACCGCCTTGCCCTTGGGGACGAACCGGAGCGGCTCGAAGCCGCCGGAGCGCGCGTCGTCGAACTCCAGGAAGAAGCCGTCCACCCGGAGCTCATTGAAGAGCGCCTCGGCAAGGAAGTCATAGCCGCCCTCCGCCACCCACGAGGACCGGAAGTTGCCGCGGCAGGTGTGGATGGTCACGGCCATCGTCTCGGGCTTGCCGGCCAGGGCGGCATTGACCTGCTCGATGTACACCAGGTGCTGCCGCTGCGGATCCCCTCCGTGGCTGGCGATCCACTGCCGCTGCCGGGGATCGGCCAGGAACGCGAGGCTGGTGTCATCGATCTGCAGGTAGCCGCAGCCGGCCTCGCTGAGCGCGGTCACCTCCGCCGAGTACGCTGCGGCGAGGTCGCTCCAGAACTCGGTGAGGTCGGGGTACACACGGGAATCGATGGCCGCGGCGCCGCCGAAGTAATGGACCATGCTGGGCGACGGAATCGTGATCTTGGGCGTCGCCGTGGTGACGGTCCGGCGCAGGAAGCCGAAATCGTCAATGAAGATCGGTTCGTTGAGCCGCACCTTGCCGCCGACGCGCAGCGCCCTCGGCGTCGCAGCGCTCGTCCCGTGCTCGTTGCGGAACTCGACCTCGATGGTGTCCTCGGATGGGCCGATTCCGCCGAGCGCGCAGATGAAGTCCATCTGCCACGAGGCCCGGCGGAAGTCGCCATCGGTGGCAACCTGCAGCCCCAGATCCTCCTGCATGCGGACCACGTCCTCGATGGCCCGGTCCTCGACCTCCCGGAGCGTCCCGGCTTCTACGGCACCTCTGGCGAACGCGTCCCTGGCCGCCAGCAGCTCCGGCGGCCGCAGCAGGCTCCCCACGTGGTCGGCGCGAAAAGGCGGTACGCCCCGCATGGCAGTGCTCCAATCAGGCTTGCTGGTGGGATACGGCGAACTCGCCCGGCGCCGGGCCGGCCACGGACCGGCGGGCGGCGATACGCGGCCCGGCCCCCCGCACCGTGTCGATGATTCTGAGCGACTCCGCCGCGCCCGGGCACACGTCACCGCGCCATGCCACGTGACCGTCCGGCCTGACCAGGACAAGACGCCGTTCGTACAGGCTCGCCGCGGTCTCGCTCGCGACTCGGCACACCCGGAGTGGCACCCCCCGGCGGCTGGCGGCCCCGGCGAAGCGCTCCGCGCCCTGGCCGCCGAAGTCGAGCAGGGCGAACCCGGGGCCGAAAAGGTCGAGCGTCGAGCGCCCGGCTCCCAGCCAGGCGTGCGGCGCGCGGGCGCCCGGACGCGCGCTGGGAACGTAGTGGTACGTGTCGTCCTCGGCCACCGCCGACCCGTCGTCGACGACGACGGGTGAAGGGAAGGTGAGGTACCCGAGGTGGACGCCGACCGGATGCCAGGAACGCTCGTTCTCCGCCACCAGGCGGCGGCCCACCCGCTCCCTGGCCTTCGCGCCTTCCGGAGTGTCCTCGAGCAGGTGCGGGTCGCCACTGTCATCGAGCAGCCGCCGGTAGTCGCGGAGCGACTCCTGAGCGGCGCGGTGGCAAACCGGGCGCCGCTCGATGTCATAGCTGTCCAGCAGGGTCTGGCCGGCCCAGCCCTGCAGCACCGCGGCCAGCTTCCAGCCAAGGTCCCAGGCGTCGGGGATGCCGGTGTTCATCCCGAGGCCACCGTTCGGGGGGTGGGCGTGCGCCGCGTCGCCCGCGAGGAAGACGCGCCCGTCAGAGAACCGGTCGGCAACGGTCATCTTCCGCTCCCAGGCGGAGACACCCTCGATGGTGCACGGCACCTCGGCACCCGCGCAGCGGTGCAGCACCTGGATGATCTCGTCCTCGCGCCCGGACAGGTCGACGCCGATCAGCTGCAGCCGGTAGAGATCCCGGCCGTCGATGGTGGTCAGCACCGCCCATGTCCCGGCCGGGCCCACCATCACGTAGCGGTAGGCCGAGCCCTTGTCATGGAGCCCGTCGAGGCCGGGAATGGTGACGTAGACGCTCATCGAGCGGTCGAGGTGCCGTTCACCGCGCACTTCGATGCCTAGCAGTGACCGCACGGTGCTGCCGGCGCCATCGCACCCGACCAGATAGTCAGCCCGCAGCGTCTGCTGGCCGCCCGGGCCCTCGACGGTCGCCGTGACGCCGTCGGTGTCCTGGGCGAACGAGACCAGCCTGGTCTGATACCTGAACGCGACGTTCCCGGTATGCCTGGCGAACCGGCGCAAGATTGGGTCGAACCAGGTTTGCGGGCAGGGCCGGTCCCGCTCCGGACTGGCCGGGGAGCCCGGCATCTCGGCCAGGGTGGGCGTGCGGACACGGCCCAGTTCGTAGCCGGTCAGCGTGGTGACGAAGACGCTGTCGAGGCCGTGGTCGGGCGGGAAGCCCCAGTCGCGCACCTGGCTGCCGACGCCCAGTTGACGGCAGAACTCCATCGTCCGCACGCTGACCTGGATCATCTTGGCGTCGCCAGGCTGCCGGTCGCCCAGCGGCTCGGGACCGGCGTCGATCAGCAGCGTGCGGACGCCGCGGCGCCCCAGTTCGGCGGCGAGGGCCAGCCCGATGGGGCCGCCGCCGGCGACGAGCACCGCCGAATCCGGCGGCTTCGACGACCTCATCAGCCCACCTGCGCCAGCTCTCGCGGCGTTCCGACCAGGCACTCGGCCTCGCCCGGGCGGACCACCATGAAGTCGGACAGCATGCAGCCGACGTCCGGCTTCCACGCGGAATCATGCAGGTCGATGTTGTTCCCGAAGGTCATGCCCTCCTCCAGGACCAGGTCGCCGATGCCGTGCCCGTTGAGCCGGTTGCTCCCGTACCCCTCCTCGTAGATCACGGTCGGGAACTCGGGCGAGGCGGTGCCCATCGCGTGGAAGCCGAGCTCCACCCAGTCGAGCCCGGCGTCCCTCGCGGGACGGCGGATCATCTCCCACGCCTCGCGCAGCGTCCGCCCCGCCACCAGCGCCTGCCGGCTCGCGTCGAGGCATTCCCAGGCCACATCCCACAGCCGCAGCAGTTCCCTGGGCGCGCTCCTGCCGACGTAGACCGTGTACTCGGTGTGGCAGCGGTAACCGCCGTACTTCGTGTGCCACTCGGTGACGATCAGATCGCCGTCCCGCAGCGGCCGCAGGCTCGGCGAAAGCGGCTGGTCGCATCCGTGCAGTAGGTGCCAGAGCTCGTCGCGCGGATGCTCGAGGGGACCGGCGGAGAAGAGGTTGAAGATGTTGGGGTCCGCGCCGTTGGCTATCTGGGTGCGGATCATCTCCGCGTAGACCGCGGCATCGGTGACGCCGGGCCGGGCGGTCTGCACGAGCGCGTCGAGCGTAAGGCGCGCTATGCGGCCGGCGCGGCGGAGCATCCCGATCTCCTCGTCGCTCTTCACCATGCGCATCTCCTGTAGCAGCGCGCTGGCGTCGACCCACTCCACGGCCGGCAGCAGCCGCTCCAGCTCCTGAACGTCTTCGTGCAGGAAGGTCGGCGTGGTCTGGATCGTCGACGAGTAGGCGACCATCCCGATCCGGGCACTGTCGAGCGCTCTCGCGCGGATCTCACTAGTGATAGCACGCATGCCGCCGCGGTCGCGGATGTCGGAAACCCATTCCTGCAGCGAGTGATAGTGGCTCGCCGGGCGGTTCATATGCGGCGGGGCGTTCCACACCACGGGCGGGCCGTCCAGGCAGAACAGGCCGTCGGCACCGACCTGGGAGTCCACGTGAAGGGCATAGCGCAGGTTGGCCATGCCCATGCCCCAGAAGATGTCGTTCCCGAGGAACACCAGCGCGTCGAGCCCGGCCATGATCATCTTCTTCCGCAGCCGGTCCCACCTGTGATCCCGTTCCGCCAGGGAGAGCTGCGGCACGTACGGGAGCAGCTCACGAGTGGGCTTTGCGCCCGCCGGGAGGGGCACGGCCGTCGGCGGGAATGGCCCATTGAGCGCGGGCCCGGGCGCGGCGGGCATCAGCGGTTCTCCCGCGCTCGCCGGCGCTCATACCAGCTGCGGGCGGCGGGGTGGAGCTCAACGCCGGGCACCAGGTCCGGCTCAATGGCCGTGTAGGAGGCGCCATAAGCGTTGTCGAGGAATTCCGGGCGCTCCAGGGCCGCGAGAATGGCATGGACGAGCCGGGGATCGGTGTCCTCCCGGCCGTAAATGTACTGGTGGCGCCAGCCGATCGTCAGCAGGTCCCGGTCGACCCCGGGGAAGATCCGTTCCGGCAGGGTGAGGATCTCGGTGCCGAACTCGCCGACCACGGTGCGCAGCGCCCGTTCTTCCAACTCGAGGAACTGCAGCTCGCGCAGGACCGACAGGCCGGTTGCCCACGGCGAATTCAGGTTCACCATCACGAACAGCCCGTTGGCCATGCCGTTCTCGGATAGCTGCCTGGTGTACGTGACGAGCGGTACCGGCGGCCGGTCGGCGATCCAGCTTCCGGGCAGGCCGTCGGCCCGTTCCTCGTGCCGCAGGTCCCGTGGCGTGTAGACAGGATCGTCGCCGCCCCAGCTCTTGATGGCCGCGGTGGAGAACCCGTGCAGCTCGAGCACCCGTTCCCCGTACCCGCGCAGCAGCTGATCGGCTGGCGGCATGATCGGCTTCCACGGGAACCGTGCATCGGCGATGTCGCGCAGCTTCGTAAAGCTGGTGTCGGCATCGACGGCCGACACCAGCCACATCGACAGGTTCACCGCCGCGATGACGTAGAGCGCCGGGAACGCGGTGTCCGCCAGAATTCCGAAGCGCCGGTTCGCCCAGTCCACAAACGGCGGCATGGTCACGCCGATGTCGCACTTCCCGGTGCCGACGGCCCTGACGTTCAAGTGATCGAAGGTGGTCCAGTCGATGTCCAGGCTGAACTCGTCGTCACCCAGGACGTCCCTCAGGGTCGCCGCTACTTCCCACCACAGCGAGCCCTGCCGGCTCGCCGCCATCCGCACAGGCTTGGCCATGCCGGCCCCTTCTCGTGGTCTGACTCGACGTGGCCGGCTCTAGCGCGGACCTACCTCGTACTTCTCGTACACCTCGCTGATGACCAGCGGCTTATGCGTGTCGATGTTGAGGCCGTATACGTCGATCCGCTCAGGGCGGTCCGTCTGAGCGAACGGGTTGGCCTCGGGCCCGTGGTGGGCGCCCTGGGGGTTGAAGTACATCATCCCGGCGTGCCGGCGCGGGTTCGGGCCCTCGCTGCCCAGGACGAAGAGGACCTCGTCGTAGTCGACGTTCCGGTGGAACGGCGGCATGAACGCGGAATCCGGGTCGCTCTGCATGGGACGGGGCGTGAACGTGCACATCCAGCACCCTGGGGCGGTGAACGTGGCGAGGCCGCTCGGCGGGATGTCCAGGCGCTCCGCCGAGATCGAGCGGATGTCATAGATGCTGAGCTTGAACGGCGCGATCTCGCCCTGCCAGCCGACGACGTCCATGGGATCGAACGGGTAGAAGATCGAGCTCAACCGCTCCGCGCGCTTTACCAGCACCTCCCACTCACCGGGCTCCTCGTTGACCTCGGCGCGCGGCTCCGGTGTCTCCAGCATGGCGAAGTCAAACGGGACGAACTTGCCGAGCACTCCGCGCTCGGGAAAGCCGATAGCGCCCGCCGTCTGCGTGATGTAGAACATGTTGTCGCGGGTGACCGGGGCCAGGCGGTAGGTGATGCCCCTCGGGATGACGACGTAGTCGCCTTCTTTGAAGCTGAGCGGGCCGAAGTCGGTGTCGATCGTCCCGCTGCCCCGCTCGACGCAGATGAGCTCGTCGCCGTCGGCGTTGCGGAAGTAATACGGCATCGGCTCGGACCGGCGGGACACGTAGATCGACACGTCTTCGTTGTGCATCAGCTTGGTCGGCAGCGCCCGCGGGTCGGTGGAGTCGGGGACATCCATCTGATTGGTGTCAGCGGCACGGTTCTTCAGGTCGCCTTCGACGCGCGTCCAGGCCATCGGCGAGTGCTTGCGGTACAGCATGGCCTGGTCGCCGGCGAATCCGTTCCGGCTGTACTGGTCCTCGCAGGTGCCTTCAGGAATCTTAGCCTGGCCCTGGCGTGAGGCCACGCCCTTTACTTGCCGGAATACGCCCATCGTGCGTTCCCCGCCTCCGTTGGATATTGGCCTGGCCGGCGAACGACGCCGATCGGCCGCCTGCATTAGCATATACTCTATCTTACAGAATACGATTCTGTGTAGCAAGATATACCCGCCCTGCGCGGGCCTCGTGGGCAGCATCCGGACAGCAGGGAGACACCGCGGTGAGTACTGGACAGCAGATCAGTTTCGGGATCATCCATGGCTTTCACGGCTTCGATCCGGCCGGCCTGGTAAAGGAGGCGCGCCACGCCGAGTCCCTCGGCTATGAGTTGTTCAGCATGCCCGATCACCTGCACACCGATCAGCCGACCGCCGAGCCATGGACGGGCCTGACCTGGGTGGCTGCGGCGACACAGCGCCTCCGCGTGCTTCCGAACGTCCTCGGTCTGCCGTACCGGGCACCGGCCGTGACCGCGAAAATGGCGGAGACGCTCGACCGGCTCTCCGGGGGCCGGCTGGTCCTCGGCCTGGGGCTCGGCGGCTACGACGCCGAGTTCTCGGCGTTCGGGCTGGCTGAGCGGACGCCCGGACAGAAGCTTGGCGCACTGCGTGAAGCTCTGACGGTCATCCGCGGGGTGTGGTCCGAGCAGAGCTTCTCGTTCGAGGGAGAGCACTTCGCGGTGCGCGAGGCACGGATCGAGCCCAAGCCAGCGAACCGGATACCCATCTGGCTGGGTGCGTACGGGCCGCGTGCGCTGCGCCTCACCGGCGCGCTCGCCGACGGGTGGATACCCTCCCTCGGCCGTCTCGGGCTTGACCAGGCACTTGTCATGCGTCAGGCCGTGCTCGACAGCGCGAAGGAAGCCGGGCGTGATCCAGCCGAGCTGACCTGCGCCACCAACCTCGTCGTCGCGTTCGGCGGCGACCGGGCCGGGACTCCCCGGGCTGGATGGCAGCAGGTGTCTGGCGGCAGCCGGGCGGTCGCCGAGCGGCTGACCGAGATCGGCAGAGCCGGCTTCACCGTTATCAATGTCGCGCTGCAGGATGCCGAGGCGCGGGAGCGGTTCGCCGCCGAGGTGGTACCGCTCGTCCGCCGCGACCTTGCGTAGCCCGGGCCGCTCAGCCAATGAAGTCATCCCACGCGTACAGGTCGTACGGAATATGGAACGAGTTGGCCAGCTTGCCGTCGACCACCTCGAAGATCACGACCTGGCCGATGTCAAGCCTCACTCCGTCCCGCTCAGCGGTCAGACGGGTCAGCGCCACGGCGTGCCGGTCCGTGCCGAGATAGTCGATCGCGGCAGCACGGTACGTGCCGTTCGTGCGTTCCATGATCGCAGCGGCATTCGCCAGGACGTTCCCGATTCCCTGTTCCGTCCCCGATACCGAGCTCCGGCCCGGGATCACCGAAACTATGTCCGGAGCGAACAGCTGCTTGATGGCCTCGGTGTCGCCACTCGCGAATGCCGCATGGGCGCGCCGCAGCAACAGGGCGTTGGGGTGCTCGGCGGACGAACTCTGTCCAGTCACGGGTCTCCTTAGGTTGCGTCACTGTGTGGTGCCGAGCTTCGGGTGGTCTCGGCGAGGAAGGCCGCTGCCTCGCGCCACGCCTGCCGGGCGGCATCGGAGCGGTACAGGGCGGGCCGGGCGTCGCAGTGGAAGGCGTGCCCGGCGCCGGGGAAAATACGTATGCGAAGGTCGGTTCCGGCCTGCGCGCAGGCCTCCTGGATGGCGGCGATGTGCTCCGCCGGGATCGTCGGATCCTGATCACCGACGATCATCAGCACTGGGCCGGTGATGCTGGCGACGAAGTCAAGTACGGCGTGCGGGCCAGCCGCGACCCCCGGTCCGTAGAACGCGACCGTGCTAGCCAGCCCAGGGGACCGCGTAGCGGCGGTGAAGGCAGCACGGCCGCCGAAGCAGAAGCCGATGACGCTGGTCCGCCCGGCGGGCACGTTCTCGACTACGGCGAGATGGGCGAGGACCGCCGCCACATCCGCGCCGATCTCGTCGTGTCCGAGTTCCGCTATTCGTTGCATCGCCGTGGCCTGATCGGCGTAGTCCACTGTCGCGGCGCCCCGGTGGAAGAGGTCCGGAGCCAGAGCCAGGTACCCTTCGGCGGCCGCCCGCCGGGTGACGTCCTGAATGTGCTCGTTGACGCCGAAGGCTTCCTGCAGCACGATGAGCGCGACCGGGGGCTCGGCGCCCAAACGCGGCGCCACCCGGTAGACGCGCATCGGCCCGGCCGGGGTGCTCAGCTCAAGCCAGCTGGCGTTGGCGGGCGGGCGCGCCCCATCCGCACGCTCATCCCCGGGCACTGACGACCTCGGTCCGGTACAGTTCTGCCGCCGCTATCAGCGGCGTGTCGGAAAGCATGAAGAGGTCGGCCTGCTCGGTGGCCTCGTGATCGACGGGAACCCAGGACGGCGTGACGAACATGTCTCCCGGGCCCCACTCGAAACGCTGGTCGCCCACGACGGTCTGGCCGCTTCCCCGATAGACGACCCAGATGGCGCTGCCCACGGTCCTGACTGTGGAGGTGCGGCAGCGGGCTCGCAGCCGGTGCATCTCCGCGCGGAGCGTGGGCATGATGTCGCGTCCCGACCCAGGGTCGACATACCGCACTATCGCGCTTTCCCGCCCCGACACCTCCAGGATCGCCGCGAGCCTGGCATCGGTCTCCGCCCAGCGGTATGCCAGCAGCGGAGAGTGCGCGCCGGAGCCAGGCGGCCCGGTCGGGGGCGGCACGGCGCCGACCGGCGCCAGGCCTGCGCTCCCGTAGTGCTGCTCCGAATGCGAGCCGCTCACCTGCACATAAGCCGGGGGGACGTCCGGGCCCGGCTCGAAGAAGACGGCGTCCAGGTTGCGCACCAGCGGCAGGTCGAGGCCGTCGAACCAGATCATCGGCTCGTCCCCGGGATTGTGGTGCTCGTGCCAGCTGTAGCTCGGCGTGAGCACCAGGTCGCCCGGGCCCATGCGCACCGGGTCCCCGTTGACCAGGGTCCATACCCCGGAGCCCTCGAGCACGAAGCGGAGCGCCGCCGGGCTGTGCCGGTGGGCGGGCGCGCGCTCACGCGCGCCGAGAAACTGGACCGCTCCCCACAGCGTGTGCGTGGCGAAGGGCAGGCCGCCGAGGCCGGGGTGGGCGAGGGAAAGCACCCGCCGGTCCCCGCCGCGCTCGATGGTGACCAGGTCGCCTGCGCGGGCCGCCAGCTCGCGTAGTTCCTTCCACCGCCACAGGTGCGGCGACAGGCCGTCGGGCACCGCAGGCAGCAGGCCCTGGAGCAGCCAGAGCGGCTGGAGATCGGCCGTGGCCAGGTCGGCATACAGGTCGTTGAGTTTCTGGTCGTCCGCCGCGAAGCGCCTAGTGGCCATCGTCGGACTCTCCTCCCGATCGTGCCGGGCCAGCCGGGACGGCCGGCCCGGGGGCGGCCTCGTGCTGCACCGCAGCCAGCAGGCTGCGGGTGTATTCGTGAGCCGGGCACGTGAACAGGTCGTCTGCCGGGGCGTGCTCGACCGCCTCGCCGCTGCGCAGCACCAGGACGTCGTCGGCGAGCACCCGGACGACTCCGAGGTCGTGGGTGACCAGCACGCAGGCGAACCGTTCTTCGTCCTGAAGGCGCAGGAGGAGGTTGAGGACTTGAGCCTGGACCGAGACGTCCAGCGAGGAGGTCGGCTCGTCGCAGACCAGCACGCGCGGCCTCGCGGCCAGCGCCCTGGCCAGTGCGACGCGCTGGAGCTGGCCGCCGCTGAACGCCGCCGGCCGCACGGCCGCACGGTCGGCGGCGATCCCGACCAGCGTGAGCAGGCGGACCACCTCGGCGCGGCGCTGCCCCCGGGACATGCCGGTCATCGGCTCCGCGATGCTCCAGCCGACGCTGTGCAGCGGGTTCAGTGCCGAGAACGGGTCCTGGAACACCATCTGCAGCCGGGACACCCGGCCTGGCCGCACTGTGACGGGCTGGCCGTCTAGCAGAATGTGGCCGGTGTCCGGGGCCTCGAGGCCCACGAGCATCCGGCATAGTGTGGACTTGCCGGCGCCACTTTCTCCCACGATTGCCAGCGTGGTCCCCTCGTCCACGGTGAAGCTAACCGAGTGGACAGCCGGACGCGGGGAGCGCGGGTAACGGCGGCTGACACCCTGCACGCTAAGCATCCGGCATGCCCTCCCGCCCCGCGGGGCCCGCTGTCACGTCTGGGGCGCCGCTGCGGCACGGCAGCCGGGCAAGGTGACACGCGGCATCGCGGGCACCCGGCGCAACCGGCGCGGGCCTGCGGGCGACACAGTCGTCCCAGGCGTGCGGGCAGCGCGGGGCGTAGACGCACCCTGCGGGCCAGTCCAGCGGCGCCGGTGGCGCGCCGGGAATCACCGGCACGCTCGCTCTGCTGCGGGCCTGGATGGATACCTCGCAGTTCAGCAGCGCCCGCGTGTACGGATGACGGGCCGTGGCCCGCAGGTCGGACGCGGCCGCCTGCTCGACGATGCGGCCCGCGTACATGATGGCCACTCGCTGGCAGAACCTGCTCACGAGCGCGAGATCGTGGCTGACCAGTATCACCCCGCTGCCCGCCTCCCGACCCAGCTCGCTGATCAGGCGCAGGACCTCGATCCGCACGTTGGCGTCGAGCGCGGTCGTCGGCTCGTCGACGACGACCAGCCTGGGTCCCGGCATCAGCGCCGAGGCGATGGCAACCCGCTGCGCCATGCCACCGCTGAGCTGGTGCGGGTACAACCGCAGGATCCGGGCGGAGTCGGCAAGGCCGAGGCGCTCGAGCAGTTCGGTTGCCCGCCGCGCCGCGGCTGCCTGGCTCATCAGGCGCAGGTGCACCACGCCCTCGGTGAGCTGGCGGCCCACCCGGTCCAGCGGGCTGAGCCCGGTCAGCGGGTTCTGCAGGACCACCGAAGCGGTCCGCCCGAGTTCCTGGCGCGGGATGGCGCGCGCGTCGAAGGTGCGCCCGGCCAGCGTCACCTCGCCGGCGGCGCGCGTGCCCCTCGGCAGCAGCCCTACCAGCGCCCGCGTCGTCAGCGTCTTGCCCGCCCCGGACTCCCCCACGATGCCGAGCACCTCGCCCGCATGCACGTCAAGGTCGACGGGATCGACCAGGCGCATCCAGGTCCGTCCCCTCGCGGCATCCACCGAGAGGTTCCTGGCCGACGCGACGACGCTCATCCCCCGAGGATCTCCACGTCCTGCTGCACCAGATCGCGCAGCCCGTCCCCGATGAGGTGCGCGGCCAGGACCAGCAGGGCCAGCGCGGCCCCCGGGAACACCACCACCCACCAGGCCGTGGACAAGGTCTCGCGCCCCTCGGCGATCAGGTAACCGAGGCTGTGCTGCGGTGGCCTGATACCGAGGCCAAGGAAGCTCAGGCCTGCTTCCCAGAGCAGCACGTAACCCGCCTGCAGGCTGCTGAGCACGAGGACAGGGGTGGAGACCGCGGGCAGCAGGTGGCCGGCGAGCACCCGCCGCCGGGTGGCGCCGGACAGGCGCGCCGCGAGCAGGTAGCCGCGCTCGCGTTCCACCAGGACAACGCTGCGCACCAGCCGCGCATACGGCAGCCATGCCACCACGCTGATCAGCAGGATCAGCGTGAGCATCGATGGTCGCAGCAGCGCCGCCGCCGCCACGAACACCAGCAGCGGGGGAATGGACAGGCAGACGTCGACCAGCCGCATGACGAGCGCGTCGACGACGCCGCCGAAGTAGCCGGCGCACAGTCCCACCGAGATCCCGGTCACAGCGGAGATCGACACCACCGCGAGGGACACCTCGAGGCCCACCCAGATACCGGCGCTCGTCCAGGCCAGCACGTCCTGGCCGAGCTGGTCGGTGCCGAGCAGGTGGCCGGGGCTGAGCGGGGGCAGGAAGCTCTGCGCGAGGTCCTGCTGGCCCGCTCCGGGCAGCGCGACCGTCCCCCAGGCGGCGACGCCGAGCGTGCCAAGCAGGATGAGCAGCCCGAGCCGCAGCGTGGGGTGCGCGTTCAGCGGTAGCCGGGCCCAGGGGCGCAAGGCGTGCGGCCGCGGCACGGGTGGCGCGGTCATGGCCGGATTCCCGACCTGACGCGCGGGTCGATAAGTGTGACGGCAACGTCGGCGGCCAGGTTCAGCAGCACGTAGCCGCACGCGACCACCACTACGGCAGCCTGGATGACCGCCACGTCGCGGGCCTGCACGGCGTTGTTGATGACGGAGCCGATGCCGGGCCACGCGAAAATTACCTCAACGATGATCGTGCCGCCGAGCAGCCAGCCAATCTGCATCGCCAGCAGCGTGACGAACGGCACCAGGGCGTTCCGCAGCGCGTGGTGCGCGACGATGAAGCGGTCACGGAAGCCCTTGGAGCGAAGCACGGTCACGAACTCCTGGCCCACGACGTCGAGCAGGGCGCCGCGCAGCAGCCGCACGAACGCTGGGATCAGCGGCAGCGCCAGCGCCACGGTCGGCAGGATCAGGGACTGCGGCGACGTGAAGCCGATGGCGGGCAGCCAGGGCAGGTTGACCGACAGCAGCCGCACCAGGACGATCGCGATCCAGAAGTCGGGCAGTGCGCCGGCCAGCATCATCACGACGCGGGACGCACGGTCACCGGCCGATCCCCGGTGGAGCACGCTGAGCACGGCGACGGGAACGGCCGCGACCACGGCCAGCGTAATCGCGCACGCGATGAGCAGCGCGGTGTTCGGAAACGCGGTCAGCACGACGCGCAACGCCGGCTCGCCGGTCTGGTAGGAGGTCCCGAAGTCGCCGTGCGCGGCGCCAGCGAGGTAGGAAGCCAGCCGCTGCAGCACCGGCCTGTTGTAGCCAAGCTGGTCGATGATCTGCTGCCGCTGCTGCGGGGAAAGGAACGAGCCGCCAATGACCTGCCCCGGGTTGCCGCTCAGGTTGGTGATCAGGAAGCTCAGCACGACGGCACCGAAGACGACCACCACTCCCTGGGCCAGCCGCCAGCCGACGTAGCGCGCGTACCCGGCCCCGGCCCGGTGCTGGCCGGTCTCGAGACGGTCGACGTCAGCCGAGGTAGACATCGTCAAAGCGGGGACCGAAGTTACGCTTGTCTGGCACGTAGCCCTGGACGTCCTTACCCAGGCCGTCGATCTGGGGCATGTTGAGGAGCGGCAGCGAGAGACACAGGCTCGCTTCCAGGTCCTGGAGCTTGCCGATGACGGCGTCGCGGGCCGGACCGTCCGGGGTCTGGTTCATCTGCGCGCTCAGTGCCGAGTAGCGCGCCCACGACGCGGGGTCGGCCTGCTGGAGGTCGAACACCGGCACGGTGACCCCGTACAGCACCGGGCCGCCGGTGAACCAGGGCTGGTCGACCAGCCACAGCGCATCAACGGCCGGGTTCGGGCTGAGCTGGTTGGCGTTGAAGGTCGCGTCCTGGAGTGCGTCTACCGCCGCGGCGATGCCGACGTCGCCGAGCATGCCGGCGATGGCCTGCGCGGCGCTCTCGCCGGCCAGGAATCCGGCGTTCGCGTCCCCGGCCACGATCGCGATCCGCAGCGAGACTTTCTTGCCGACCTCCTTGACCAGCGCCTTCGCCTTGACCGGGTCGTAACCGTAGCTTGGGTCGACGGGCTGGTAGCCGATGATGCCCGGCACCTCGAAGGAGTCGACCAGCGTGCCGTAGCCGAAGCCGAGCGCCTTCAGCAGCGCCTTCCGGTCGATCGCGTAGGCGACCGCCTGCCGGACCCTGATATCGCTGACCGACGGGACGACGAGCTTGAAGTTGAGGTACGTCACCAGCCATGACGGCGCAGCGGTGATCTTGGTGCGGGCACCGTTGGCCAGAGCCGACGCCTGTGACGGGTCGACCTTCGGCACGACGTTGATCTCGCCCGCCTGGAGGGCCGAGATCCGGGCGCCTGGGTCCTCGATGATCTGGTAGTTGAGCCTGGCCAGGTGGGGCTTGCCCTTGTTCCAGTACCGGGGAAACGCCTTGAACTCGATGACCGACTGGGTTTGCGAGACGAACTCGAACGGCCCCGAGCCGACGGGGTGCTGGTCGATGGCACTGGGCCCGGCCGCGATGGCCTTCGGGCTCTGCATGCCCAGGAGGGTCAGATTGCGGGTGAAGTCGACGTATGGCGCCTCGAAGACGAACCGGATGACATCAGGCTGGGAGTCGTCGATCGTTTTGACCGGCAGCGGCACGAACAGGAAGTCGGAGTTGGCGAGGAAGTACTCGAAGTTCGCGCGGATGGCCGCGGAGTCGAGCGGCGTCCCGTCGTGGAACTCAACCCCGGGCCGGATCTGACCGGTCCATTCAGTGAGACCCGGCGAAACCGTCCACCCGGTCAGCAGCTGGGGCACCACTCGGGTGTAGCCGGGCGACCAGGCCGTCAGGGTGTCGTAGAGGTTGATGGTCGCCCAGAACGCGCCGACGCCGGCGCGGCGGGCGGCGTCGAGTGAGTTGGGCGCTCCCGGGAGCGCGACGATGCCGGTCCCGGTTGGCGTCCGCGGGGGCTTCCCCGCCGACGTGGTGCTCATCGACGCGTCGCTGCCGCACGCACTCAGCAGGCTGCCGAGCGAGCCCGCGGCCAGCAGGCCGCCAGCCGCCCGCCAGACGAACTCACGCCGCGTTGCACCGCCGCGCAGCTCGGCCACCGCGGTGGGGTTCTGGACATTTGCTGGACGGTCAGCTCGCTCGAGCACTGTCGCTCCCTTCGCTAGCGTTCTGCAAGTCAGAACACCATGTTCTGAAGAGAGGTTAGATCCAGGTTACAGTGCTGTCAAGGTGGTGTTTCGGCACTCGGTCGGCGGCTCAGACAGCGCCTTCCGCATCAGTGAGAACCCGGCTCAGCTCGCCGCTGCCGTGCCGCGAGGTGCCGGAGCGGCGCCGCCCAGCTGCCTGGTTAGCGGTCAATCCCCTCGCCGAGGCCAGCCAGCGCAGCGCTCGGCCGGCGCCTAGCGTCGTACCACTCACGCGAGGCACGATGCAGCTCCACGCCGGAGACGAGCTCCGGTTCGACCGCCGTGTACGAGACGCCGATGGCGTTCTCCAGCAGTTGCGGCCGTTCCAGTGCACTGAGTATCGCCCTGACCAGGTCGGGGTCGGTGTCGTGCCGCCCGTAGATGTACTGATGCCGCCAGCCGATCGTCAGCAGATCCCGGTTCACGCCGGGGAAGATCCGATCGGGAAGCACCAAGAGCTCGGCACCGAGTTCCCGCTGCACCGTCCGCAGCGCCTGGTAGTCGATCTCCAGGAAGCACAGGTCAGGGAGCAGCGAGAGGCTGGCCGCCCATGGCGATACGAGGTTCACCACGAAAAAGACGCCGTTGGCCAGCTCGTTCCTGACCAGGTACTGGGTGCAGCCGGCCAGCGGATCGGGTATCCGGCCCGGTTCCCATGCCGCCGACAGTCCGGTATCGACCACGTCGTGCCTGAGCTGACCTGCGAAGCGGAGGGGGTCGTCACCTCCCCAGCTTTTGAGGTCCGCCGTCGAGAACCCATGGAGCTGCAGGATGCGTTCTTGCCAGGCTCTGAGCAGCTGGCCGGCCGGAGGCATGATCGGCTTCCACGGGAACCTGGCGTCGACCAGCTCCCGCAGCGTGCGGAAGCCGGACTTGCGCTCGACGGCTGCGACCAGCCAGGCCGGCAGGTTGACCGCGGCGATGACCCGCAGTTCGGCGGCGACGATATCCGACAGCGGGCCGCTCCGGCGCATGGCCCAGTCCACGAACGGCGGCATCGTCACGCCGATGTCGCACTCTCCGGCGGCCACTGCCCGCACGTTCATATGGTCGTGGCGCGTCCAGTCGATCTCGAGATGATAATCGCTGCCACCCATCACCCTCCTGAGGCTCGTGGCGACCTCATACCAGGGTGATCCGACCAGGCTCGCGGCCACAGTGACGGCCTTCGGCATCTTTGCCGTCCTTTCCCCGGTCCGGGCGCCCGGGTATCCGTGGAAGCTCCCGCTGCGCCGGATCAGGTGGCGTTATACTGCTCAGCAGAACACGCTATTCCGTTATACAGACCATCGTCAATGTGTGCGCTCACGTCGGCCCGGATCTCAGCCACGCATCGCAGCGCGGAGATCGTGACGGCCGACGGTGGCCGGGAAGCCGATTCTGCTCAGGGCGCGATGGACAACGAGATCCGCCGCGCGTACTCCTTTGCCTCGGAAATGATCTCTTCCACGCGCTCGTCGCTGAATCGGGACGTCGGCACGGCGATGGCGAGCGCCAGCCGCGTCCTGGCCATGGGATCCGGAACCGCCACCCCGACGCCGCTTACCTCGGCGACGAAGCCCCCGTGTGAGATGCCGTAGCCGCGGACGCGGACGCCCTGGAGCTCGCGAAGCAGCACGGCCCGGTCGGTGACCGTGCTGTCGGTGAACCGCTCCAGCTCCTGGCCGGGGAAGAGCTGCTCGATGGTCGCGTCCGGCAGGGTCGCGAGCAGCGCGTGGCCGCCAGCGGTGGCGTGGGATGGAAGTACCTGGCCGGTTCTCGAGCCAACCCGCAACGGCTGCGGGCTCTCGACCGAATCGAGGCAGATCACGAGACCGTCGCGGCGCAGCGATTGCAGGTGCACGGTCTCCCGCACCCGGTCGACCAGCGCCTCGATGTGCGGCCGCGCCGCCTCGCGCAGGTCCACGTCGCCGACCAGTCGCATGCCCGCATTGGTCAGCACCGGCCCGGGGACGTACGCCCGGGTCTCCGGGTTCTGCGCGGCGAAGCCGTAAAACTCCAGCATCTGCATCAGCCGGTGCGCGGTCGAGCGCCCGACGCCCAGTTCCCTGCTGGCATCTGCGACCCGGATTTCCGAGCGGCTGCTGATCAGCAGCAACAGCCGCAGGGCACTGTCCACCGAGCCGATCGGATACCTGGGCCTGTCTTCATGGGCGGGCCCAGCAACGTCAAAGGTATTCTGCATAGTGGAACAACTCTACCTTGACCTGCTCCGCGACGCGGAATAGTCTCCGGGAATGGCCGGGAGCCCGGTCGGCGGCGACATCATCGGAGCGCCATGCGCCTGTTCGTGTTCAACGACTACCGGCTCGGCGTGCTCACCGCCAGCGACCGCCTTGCCGACATCACCGAGCTCGCCGGAACCGGGGTGCCCGCCCGCGACCGCATGACTGGGCTGATTGCGAACTGGCCAGGGATCCGGGACCGGGTGGCTGCCGCGGCCGCGGCGGACACCGCGGGTGTCCCGGTGGCCAGGGCCGTGATCCGGGCGCCGCAGCCGCGGCCACCTAAGATCGTGGCCGCGCCGGTGAACTATCGCCTGCACCAGCAGGAGATGGGCGGGGCTGGCGGCGTCTACTCGGGCGCCGCCATCAAGACGATCGAGACCTATGCCGGCTTCATCAAGGCATCAAGCTCGGTCGCCGGACCCGACTGTCACATCGAGCTGCCATTCCCGGACCGCCGGGTCGATCACGAGGCGGAGCTTGGCGTGGTCGTCGGGCGGCCTGCGGCGCGCGTCGGCCGGGATGCGGCACTGGGCCACGTGTTCGGATACGTCCCGTTGCTCGATATCACCATGCGCGGCGAGGAGGACCGCTCCTACCGGAAAAGCTTCGACACCTTCACGCCGATCGGCCCGGCAATCGTCACAGCGGACGAGGTTCCCGATCCTGGCCGCCTGGACATCGAGCTGACCGTCAACGGCGAGCCACGGCAGAAGGCGAATACCCGGGAGCTTATCTATGACGTCCCCCGGCTGATCGAGTTCTACTCTGCCGCGATGACGCTCGAGCCCGGCGACCTCATCGCGACGGGCACACCAGCAGGCGTCGGTCCGCTGCATCCCGGCGACCAGATCATCCTCGAAATCGAGCAGGTCGGGCGCCTGTCAATGCGGGTGTCCAGCCGATGACGGTGTGCGGCGTTTTCGACGACCGCGGGCCAGTCGGTTCCGGAGATCACCTGGGCAGGTCAGCCGGATTGGCGGCACAGGAAGGCGTACCCGGCGCTGATCTGCGATTCGGACCACACCTGCGCCTTCTTCAGCGCGATCTCGGCCGAATCGGACCACAGCCGGATCTCACCTGCCGCCATCGCCTGCAGCTGGACCTGGCACGCGCGCGCGAGCAGCACTGCGCGCATCACCGCCGTGGCTGGATCGGGCCCGACGGTAACGAGCCCATGCCGGGGGATCAGGCAGCCGACCCCGTCACCGATCGTCTTGGCCAGTTCCCGGCCCAGCTCGGCCGAGCTGATCAGGCTGCCAGTCAGACTGAACCGCGCGATCTGCGGCTCGGCGAACTCAACCCCGTCGTGCGAGATCGCCAGCAGCGGCCTATCCAGCACGGCGAACGCGACCGCGGGCGGGGCGTGGGTGTGCACCACGCTGTCGACGTCAGGCCTGGCGTTCATCACCTCGGTGTGGATCGGGTACTCGATATGCCGCGGCCCATCGCCGACGAGCACCTCGCCTCCGGGGCTGACCAGCGTGACCCTGTCGGAGGTCACCTCCTCGAACGACCATCCCGAGGCCTTCATCCACACCCCGCGGCCCTCGGGATCGCGGACCGACGCGTGACCCCACACCATGTCCGACTGGCCGCTGGCGCCAAGAGCCCGGTTCGCCTGGACGGCTTCCGCGATCACCTGTTCCTCAGTGTCCATCGTTCTCCGTTCGTCGCGGGCTGGGCGGTGTCCCGCCTACAGCCACCGTGGCAGATCCGGGAGCGCGCCGGTTGCAACGAGGCCGGCGGGACCGACCCGGCCGGTCAGCCAGCCTGCCATCGTCTGAACACTCCCGGAGATGATGCCCTCGACCGGGGCTTCGGGGCCGAGGCGGACCGTGCCGTAACCGTCCACGTGCAGATCCAGCGTGACCGTCGTCCGTGACGTCATCCACGCGGCCACGTCTTTGGCCAGCGTCCACGCGATGGCATCCGGCACAGCGCCGATGTCGTGCCCCGCGTCGAGGTCGACTAGATGCAGCCAGACCTCCCGGACCCGTAGCCAGGGCACCTCGTGAGCCGGAATCTGGCGTCCCTGCCCGCTCACTACGAACAACGAGCGGCGCGCCTCGGGAACGGCCTCGGCTTCGCGCAGGAAGCGGGAGCCGGACGCGGTCAGGTCGGCCAGCTGCTCGGGCAGGGGACGGTTCGCCCCGGCGGCTACGCCCTCCTCGCGCTCAGCCGGGGAGGCGTACATCCGCGACTCGACACCCGTGCGCGCCCAGGTGAGCAGGTTGGTCAGCGCGTCGGCGTTGCGGGCCAGATGCGAAAGCACGTGCCCGCGCGACCAGCCGGGCAGCCGCGATGGCTCGCGCAGCCACGCATCATCGAGGCCTGCGGTCGCGTCCTCGACGCGCTGCTGGCCCTCTGCCACCCAGCTGAGCAGCGTGCTCCACGGCGGCAGGTCGCTCAACGAGGCTCCGCCGGTTCTGCGACGCAGGTGTTGCGGAGCTGACCGAGCCCCTCGATGGCAGTGGTCAGCGTCTGGCCGTCCTGCAGGAAGACCTTTGGCTCGCGGCCGGCACCGACGCCTCCCGGCGTGCCGGTGGCTATAAGGTCGCCGGGTTCCAGGGTGGTGAACTGGCTGGTGTAGGCGGCGATCTTGGCCGGGGAGAACAGCAAATCCGACGTGTTCGCGTGCTGGCGATTGTCGCCATCGACGTCGCAGCAAAGGTCCAGCTGGCCGACATCGATCTCATCGGAGGTCACCAGCCACGGGCCCACCGGAGTGCTTGCCTCGAACGTCTTGCCCTGCAGCCATTCGCTGGTACGCCACTGCCAGTCCCGCATGCTGACGTCATTGACGATCGTGTAGCCGGCGATCGCGGCGGCGGCCTGGCCGGCGGACGCCCGGCGCAGCGCCGCCCCGATCACCACGCCAAGCTCGGCTTCCCAGTCGACCTGATCGCTGACGCTTGGCAGCATGATGTCGTCGTTCGCGCCCAGCAGCGCATTGGCGAACTTCGCGAACAGTGTCGGGTACGAAGGCAGCTCGCGTCCCATCTCCAGGATGTGCGACCGGTAGTTGAGGCCCACGCAGATGATCTTGCGAGGGCTCGGGACCAGTGGCGCATAGGTGAGGCCGGCGAGCTGGTGCCGGAGGCCCGCCGCGGCAGCCGCCTGTTCCCGCCAGCCGTCTCGCCGCAGCAGCTCGCTGACGTCTGCGGCTCCCACCTCTACGGCCTGCTCGGCCTCGATGCGGACTGCTGCGGTACCGGCTGCGGTCCTGATCGTCGCCAGCTTCACGAGCGCGCCGCCTCGGCGGTTTCCTGGCGGCCCAGATTGAGTGCCTCGAGGATGCGGTGGTCGTTGAAGGTGAACAGGTCAAGCCGGGTTTGGGCCTGGAAGCGCAGCGGCGCCCAGGAGGGGACCGTAATCAGGTCGCCCGCGGCGAGCGGGAAGCTGCGCCCGGCGAGGTGCGCCGTCCCGGTGCCGCGGAACACCTGCCACACCGCCGAGCCGGCCATACGCCGTGTGCTGGTGCTGGCGCCAGCGCGCAGCCGGTGCATCTCGGTGCGGATGGTCGGCAGCGCGTCCTTGCCGGTGGTGGGGTTGGTGAAGCGGATCGCCGCGTGGCCTGGCTCGCAGACCCCGGGCTCGCCCTCGTCCTCCAGCTCGAGCTGCGCGGCCAGCGAGGCGTCGGTCTCGGCCCACCGGTAAGCCAGCAGGGGCGAGTTCGGCGAGTCTTGCAGCGCGGAGAGCGGGCGGCGCCCGGCGTGCGCCCACAGCCGCTCCGAGCGGGACCGCTCGGGCGTGGACTTGTCCTCGATGCCGTCGTCGCCGTACTGGAAGAACCCGGCGTCGAGCCGCTGTACCAGCGGGATGTCCAGCCCGTCGAGCCAGGCCATGGCCTGGCTCCCGGCGTGGTGGTGGCCGTGCCAGTACATCGACGGCGTCAGCAGCAGGTCGCCCGTGCGCATCGGCACCGGGTCGCCGTTGACCACGGTCCACACGCCCTCACCCTGGACCACGAACCGGAACGCGCCCTGGGAGTGCCGGTGCGCCGGGGCGACCTCGCTGGCGCCGAGGTACTGGATCGCGGCCCACAACGTGGGCGTCGCGAAGGGCCGCCCGCCCAGTCCCGGGTTGGCCAGCGCGATCGCCCGGCGCTCACCGCCCCGGCCGACGGGCACAAGGTCCCCTGCCCGTTCGGCCAGCGGGAGCAGGTCCTCCCAGGCCCAGTGCCAGGGCTGTGCCTGGGGCTGGGGGAACTCCGGCATCAGGTTGCCAATCTCGGTCCACAGCGGTTTCAGGCTGGCGGCAGCGAAGTCGTCGTACAGCCGCCGCAGGGCGGCATCGTCTATCACGTTGGTCACGGCGCGCTCTCCTTCTCTGGTTCCCGCTGGCCGTCGGCTCGGTCCTGGCCTTGCGCCGCGGGCTCAGCAGTTCCTGCCCAGCCGAGGTCCGGCGGCGTGACGTTCTCCCGGTAGAGCCAGGTCACGTGCTTCTGGTCGGCCACGTTCCGGTCGAGCAGCAGTTCGTCCCGGAGCAGCTTGGCCACGCCGTCCACGTGCCAGATCTCGCCCCAGGCCCTGGCGGCGCGCTGCACCCGCATCGCATGCGGCGCGCGGATCGCCGCGTAGCTGGCCAGCCCTTCGCTGAACGGCCGGCCGGTGCGGCCCGCCGTGGCCAGCTCGGCCGCCAGCGTGGCAGCGTCCTCGATGGCCTGACACGCACCCTGCGCCAGGTACTGCAGCATGGGATGAGCGGCGTCGCCGAGCAGGGCCATGCGCCCGCGCGCCCAGTCCGGCATGGGCAGCCGGTCCAGCATGGGCCAGCGGTTGACGATGCTGAGCGTCTTCAGCGACTCCCGCACATGCTCGCTGCAGCCGGCGAACGCCACCGCCAGCTCCGCCGGATTGCCCCAGTCCACCTCACCGCGCAGGTACGCCCGGCTCCGGAACACGGCCACCTGGTTGTACATCCGGCCCGAGCGCAGCGGGTACTGCACCAGGTGCAGACCAGGCCCGATCCAGGCCACCACGTCGCGCAGATCAGCGTGCCGCTGCACCTGATACATCGGGACCGCGCCCCGGTAAGCCACAAACCCGGAGTTGACCGGCTCATCGTCGCTGAAGCACCGGCGGATCCGCGAGTGCAGCCCGTCCGCGCCGATCGCGATCTCGGCCCGGAACTCCCGGCCGTCGGCACAAACCGCGACCACGCCCGCCCCGGTATCGGTGAGCCCGGTCACGTTGGCGTCGGTATGCAGCCCTACCCCGCTCTGCACGCACCGCTGCAGCAACGCCGTGAGCAGGTCGTTGCGGTGCAGCACCAAGTAGGGCGCGCCGTACCTAGCCGGGAAGTCGGTCAGGTCCAGCGAGGTGAGCTCCCGCCCGTTGGTGGCGTCGGCCAGCACCAGCCGCCGAGGCAGCACCGCCAGCGGCAGGATTTTCTCTAGCACCCCGAGCCGCTCGAGAATACGGGTCGCGTTCGGCGCAAGCTGGATGCCTGCCCCCACCTCAGCGAAGCTCTTCGAGCGCTTGAGCACGGTGACAGCACCGCCTCG
>Ga0335075_10004101_pt1 | contig 22844 bp, 13 predicted proteins | sample Lox_Sample_24_FD_206723 | JGI IMG/M metagenome (GOLD analysis project Ga0335075, IMG submission 206723) | Soil microbial communities from Loxahatchee National Wildlife Refuge, Florida, United States - Lox_Sample_2.4 | ecosystem: Environmental > Terrestrial > Soil > Wetlands | place: USA...
CTGTCCCGCACAACGTATCTGGACGCCGTGGCAGCTGCGATGTTCGCCGGCCGCCTGGCCAGCCCGGGCGGCAGCATTGCAGAGGTAGCTCGCGCGGCGGGGGGAGCGCCCCCGCCGCGGCATAGTCCGCGCCCGCCCGATCTCCTTCTTGACGGCCTGGCCGTGTACTACACCCAGGGATACGCGGCGGCCCTGCCGCTGCTGCGGCAGGCGCTGGCCGCCGCCGGCACGGGCACGTCTGCGGACGAGGAGCCGCACTGGTTGTGGCTGGCCTGCGTCGCGGCCTACCACGTGTGGGACGACGAGCGCTGGGAGCTGCTCTCCCGGCGTTATATCAGGCAGGTCCGGCAGATCGGCGCGCTGGCTGAGCTTCCGCTCGCGCTCGACAGGCGAGCACGCCCGTTGCTATTCGCTGGTGAGCTGACCGCGGCGGCAGCGTTGCTCGACGAGACCCGGACGGTCGAAAATGCCATCGGCAGCACCCCATGGCCTTACGGAGCGCTGAGCCTGGCCGCGTTCCGCGGTCAGGAGGCCAGCGCGGCGGCGCTGATCGAAACCATCATGCGGGACGTGACCCGCCGCGGCGAAGGACTCGGGATAACGGCCGCCGAGTGGGCGAACGCGGTGCTCAGTAACGGCCTCGGCCGATACGAGGCAGCACTGGCCGCTGGGCAGCGGGCCACCGCGTATCACGGGGATCTGGGCTTCTCGAACTGGGCCCTAGTGGAACTGGTCGAGGCGGCCGCGCGCAGTGGGATGACCGAAGCCGCAGCCGACGCCTATCATCGGCTCACGGCGATGACCAGCCCCGCAGGCACCGACTGGGCGCTGGGACTTGCAGCCAGGTCCCGCGCGCTGCTGACCGAAGACGATGAGGCCGATACCTGCCACCGGGAGGCGATCACCCGGCTGGGCCGGACCCGGCTCCGCGTCGACCTGGCCCGTGCTCACCTGCTCTACGGCGAATGGCTGCGCCGCCAGAACCGCCGGGCTGACGCCCGTGAGCAGCTCCGGACGGCTTATCAGATGCTGACCGCGATGGGCGTCGGGGGCTTCGCTGAGCGTGCGCGGCGGGAGCTGACCGCCACCGGCGAGACGGTGCGCACGCGCAGCGTCGAGACCGTCACCACGCTGACCGCGCAGGAGGCCCTCATCGCCAGGCTGGCCCGCGACGGCCGCACCAACCCGGAGATCGGCGCCCAGCTGTTCCTGTCCGCCCGCACGGTCCAGTACCACCTGCGCAAGGTTTTCACCAAGCTCGGCATCGGCTCCCGCAGGGAACTGTACAAAGCGCTGGCGCAGCTGGGACAGGACGGCCAATCGGCCTAGCCGAGGTCAGCTCTGGGCCAGCTCGGACCCGGACCCGGCCAGCGCACGGGCGAGCTCGCTGCCCGAGCGGATCCCAGCTTTCCGAAGACCCGGCCCAGGTGGTAGTGGACCGTACGCCGGGACAGGAACGCCGGGCGCCGATCTCCGGATTACTCAACCCATCGCGAGCCAGCCCGGCGACCTGCCGCCTCGGACAGCAGGCTCAGCACACCCAGGCCGACGAGGAAATGATCAGGCGGCGACCCGGCTCGGCGCTTATGCCCGGGCCGCCCGGAGCGGCGCCGTCCCCAGTCGGGACGGCGCCGCCGCCGGTCAGCTCAGGAGGCGGTCCCGAAGTGGGCGCCCCATAGCTGGTTGGCGGGTACGCTGCCCGGGTTGCCGGTCAGGTGCTGCATGATGATCGGCGTGAACAGCTGGTGAGCCGGGTTCCCCAGGATGGTCATCGCGAACGGGTGCACGAAATCGGTGTCCGACCCGTTGACGATCGGGAAGTAGGTCGGCGCGGTCGCGGGCGAATCGGCGAAGTCCAAGATCCACACCGTCGTGCCCGGGGCGCTGCACGGTTGCAGGCTCAGGCCTTCGTCCTGGTAGGCGGTGGTGGCCACGGCGGTGCACAGGCCGGTGGGATTGCCGTAGGGCGCGTACTCGATCTGCACCGCGCGGTCGCTGCCGTAGTGCTCGTTCACCGCGGCCGACACCATCCCTTGGGCGTACAACTCGGACACGGTGCCGGCCAGCGGGATGATCAGGTCCTCGGCCGGGTCCGAGCTGCTGGCCTGGTGCACAATCGTCGGCACGCCGCGCACCGGAATCCCGAGGAACACGGTCTCCACAAACCCGAGGCTCGTCGACGTGGCGTACTTCATGCTGTACACCTCCACGCAGGTCGTGTTGACCGCGCTGCACTGCGGGGTGGCCGCGCTCGCCGCCACCGTCCCCACTCCGCTCAGCCCGCCGGCCAGGGTCAGTACCCCCGCCGCGGCGAGCACCTTGCTCTTGATGGACATGACGTGGTTCCTTTCGCGAATACGGTCGTGCCTTGCGCACGGCGCTGTCGTGCTGGCGTTGGCAGCAGCGTGTCGCTCCGGCTGAGCTTTCGAGCCGGTGGAATCCCTGGTCGGTTTGTTGGCCAGTGCCCTGGCAGGCGTCGCTGGGTCATCTCCCGCCGGGGCGGGTTGACCAGCCTCACGAAGTCCACGATCACGACGCGGAACCAGGGTTGGCTGGTCTTTGCGGGCGCGTTAGGTTTGACGTGATCTGGACCTCAGGAGGCCGTGTGAGCGCCCACCCCCAGCTAGGCGGCCGGGATACGGCAGAGGCCGGGCCGATGACCCCGGATCCTGGGCGGCGGGCCCGCGCGATTCGCTTGACGGACCGGCTCGGCGAACGCGACCTGCTCGACCGCCTGATCGACGCCGTCCGGGCCAGTCAGAGCCGGGCCCTGGTGCTGCGAGGCGACCCAGGTGTGGGCAAGACCGTGCTGCTGGAGTACCTGGCTGGGCGGGCGACGGATACGGGATGCCAGCTGGCGCACGCGACGGGCGTGCAGGCGGAGATGGAATTGGCGTTCGCGGGGCTGTATCAGCTGTGCGGGCCGCTACTGTCCCGCGCGGAGCGGCTGCCGGTGCCGCAACGAGACGCGCTGCGGATCGCGTTCGGCCTGGTCGAGGGGCCGCCGCCGGCTCGGTTCTTCGTAGGGCTGGCGGTGCTCAGCCTGCTGTCGGAGGCAGGGCGGGAACGCCCGCTGATATGCCTGGTCGACGACCAGCAGTGGCTCGACCGGGCCTCGGCACAGGCGCTGGGGTTTGCCGCGCGGCGGCTGGCGGCCGATCCGGTGGGGCTGGTGTTCGCGGCCCGTCAGCCTGGCGGGGACCTGGCGGGGCTGCCGGAACTGGAAGTCGGGGGTCTGGGGGAGCAAGACGCACAGGCGCTGCTGGATTCGGCGCTGACTGGGCCGCTGGACGCGCGGGTACGCGACCTGATTGTGGCGGAGACCCGCGGTAATCCGCTGGCTCTGCTTGAGCTGCCGCGGGGGCTGAGCCCGGCGGAGCTGGCCGGCGGGTTCGGGCTGCCCGGCGCAGCGCTGCTGCCCGGCCGGATCGAGGACAGCTACCGCCGCCAGCTGGACGCCTTGCCGGACCAGACCCGGCGGCTGGTGCAGCTGGCGGCGGCCGATCCATCCGGTGACCGGTCGCTGGTGTGGCGGGCGGCCGGACGTCTGGGTATCTCGGTCCGCGCGGGGGAACCGGCGGAAGAGGCGGGGCTGGTGGAGTTCGGCGGCCAGGTCCGGTTCCGGCATCCGCTGGCGCGCTCGGCGGCCTACCGCTTGGCGGCGTTGCCGGACCGACGGCAGTTGCACGCGGTGCTGGCCGAGGTGACCGACCCGATTACGGATCCGGACCGGCGGGCCTGGCACCTGGCTCAGGCCGCGGCCGGCCCGGATGAGGAGGTCGCGGCGGAGCTGGAGCGTTCGGCCGGGCGAGCCCAAGCCCGCGGCGGGCTCGCGGCCGCGGCGGCGTTCCTCGAGCGATCAGTGCTGCTGACCGTGGACCCAGCGCGGCGCGCCGAGCGTGCGCTGGCCGCTGCGCAGGCCAGCTTCCAGGCCGGCGCGTGGGACGCGGCGGTCGGGCTGGCGGCCGCAGCGGAGGATGGGCCGCTGGATGAGTTCGCCCGCGCCCGGGTCGGCCTGCTGCGGGCTCACATCGCCTTCGCCTCGGGTCTGGGCGGTGATGCCGCTGCGCTGCTGCTGAAAGCCGCCAGCCGGCTCGAGCCGTTCGACCTGGACCTGGCGCGTGAGACTTACCTGGCCGCGTGGGGGGCGGCCGGGATGGCGGAGCGTGCCGCCGGAGGGCCCGTTCTAGCGGAGATCTGCCGGGCCGTCCAGGCCCTGCCGCCGCCGGTTGTTCCGAGTCCACTGGACCTGCTGCTCGATGGCCTCGCTCGGCTGGTCATCGACGGGCACGCTGCTGCGGCCCCGGTGATGGAACGCGCAGCGGAGGAGCTTACCCGAATGCCGGTCGAGGACGTCCTGCGGTGGGGCTGGATGGCCGTGGGCGCGGCTGCGATGTTGTGGGACCTCGAGGGCTTGCAGGCGATCTCTGCGAGGCAGGTCCAGTTGGTCCGTGACGCCGGCGCGCTCGCGCAATTGCCGCTCTACCTCGCCCAGCTGGGCATAGCACTCCCCTGGACGGGCGACCTCACGGGTACCGCCGCGGTCATCGCGGAGACCGAAAGCGTGGCGGCGGCGACCGGGAGCCCCATCGCGCCTTACACCTTGCTGAGACTCCGGGCCCTTCAAGGCAGGGAAACAGAGGCCACCGCACTGATCGCGACCGCGATGGAGCTCGCCGCCGGAGGGCAAGGTATCGCGGCAGTCTGGGCCCACTGGGCGGCCGCGGTCCTGTACAACGGCCTCACCCGCTACGACGAGGCGGCATCGGCGGCCCGGCAGGCCACCTCGGCGTGCCTTGTCCCGTGGACGACTATGTGGATACTGCCTGAGCTGGTCGAGGCGGCCGCGCGGGCAGGAGATGCCGAGCTCGCCCGCGATGCGCTCGGGCGGCTGGCGACCTCGACCCAGCCCGCAGGTAACAATGTCGCGCTGGGCATCGAGGCCCGCTGCCGGGCGCTACTGGTTGATGGGTCGGCCGCCGACGAGCTGTACCGTGAGGCGATCGACCGGCTGGGCCGCACCCGCCTAGGGCCGGAGCTGGCCCGCGCGCAGCTGCTGTACGGGGAGTGGCTGCGCCGGGAAAATCGCCGGGCCGAGGCGCGCGATCAGCTCCGCGCCGCTCACCGCCAGTTCATCTCGATCGGGATGGAGGCGTTCGCCGACCGCGCACGCAGGGAGCTGCTGGCGACGGGCGAGGCGGTGCGTAAGCACCGCGTCGAGACGCGCGAGCAGCTCACGCCGCAGGAGGAGCAGATCGCCCGGCTGGCCCGCGACGGCCTGTCGAACCCGGAGATCGGCGCGCAGTTGTTCCTGTCCGCGCGCACCGTCCAGTACCACCTGCGCAAGGTCTTCACCAAGCTCGGGATCAGTTCCCGTCGCCAACTGCCGGCCGCGCTAGCACAGCGTGGGCAGGAGGGTCAGTCGGCCTGACGCTGGCCCGGGTCGCAGCCGCGAACCAGGGCATGGCCAGGGTATGCGCCCAGGGTTGTACGCCTAGGGAAGTCACCGGCGCGACGTGCCCGCGCCCGGCGCAACCCTGAGGGGACAACACCCAGCGTCCGGCCCACCGCCGGATTCCGAGGGAGGCACGGCATGACATCCACCGGAAGCGACGACCCCGCTCGCAAACTCGCCGACTACTACCCCGCCTGGCTGGACAACCTGGCCGACGACGTCACCCTGGAAGGCTCGATGATGGACGGCTTCGTGCAGGGTCCCGAGGCGGTGCGGACCGTCCTGGTGCACATCCGATCGCTTTATGACTACCAGGAGTTCCACTCCGTCGGCCCCTTCGGCGACAACGGCTGGTTCGAGGACTACACCGCCGGGGTCCGCGGTGAGCCGATCAAGAACATCACCGTGGTGACCCGCAACGCCGCCGGGCAGACACGCCGCGTCGTGGGCAACTACCGGCCGCGGAGCACCCTGCTGCTCTTGTCCCGGCTGATCGGCGAGAAGTTCGCCGGCACCTCGATTGGCGAGCACTTTCTCGCCAGTGAACCGCGAGAGGGATCCTCATGAACTCACCGTCTACCCCCGAAGGTCCCGGCTCGGTCTCCGGGGCGCCGCACCTCCCAGAGGGGTTCACCGGCACGTTCACCAGCCGGTACATCGATACCGGCGACCTGCGCCAGCACGTGGTCACCGGCGGCGACGGCCCGCCGCTGCTGCTGGTGCACGGCTGGCCCCAGACCTGGTACGCCTGGCGCCTGATGATGCCGGCGCTAGCGCGGGACTTCCGGGTCATCGCCCCCGACCAGCGCGGCACCGGGCTGTCAGGCAAACCCGAGGACGGGTATGACACCGGCACCCTGGCCGGGGACCTGGCCGCGCTGATGGACGCGCTGGGCCACGAGCGGTTCGCCGTGGCCGGCCACGACACCGGGATGTGGATCGGCTACGCCCTGGCCGCCGACCACCCGGACCGGGTCGCCCGGCTGGCCGTCGCCGAGACCCCCCTGCCGGGCGTGTCACCGTCCCCGCCCCTGTTCGCCAACGCGCACCTTAACAACGCGCTGTGGCACTTCGCGTTCAACCGGCTCGCCGCGGTGAACGACCAGCTCGTCAGTGGCCGTGAAGACGTCTATTTCGGCTGGCAGTTCGCTACCAAGGCCGCCCGGCCACTGCCCGATTACGCCGTCCGCCACTACGTCGACACCCTCGCCGCCGGCCCCGGCGCGCTGCACGCGAGCTTCGCGATCTACCGCGCGCTGGATGCCACCGTCGCGCAGAACCAGCGGCGCAAGGCCCAGCGGCTGAAGATGCCCGTGCTGGGGATCGGTGGCGCAAAGAGCCTGGGGGAGCAGGTCGCGGACACGATGAGGCTCGCCGCCGACGACGTGCAGACCGTGGTCATCCCCGGCTGCGGTCACCATCCTCCCGAGGAGGCTCCCGAGGAGACGCTGACCGCGCTGACCGCGTTCCTGGCCACGAGCAGGACGAGTGACTGAGCCTGCGACCGTAAAACCATCATTCCATCCAGATCGAACTGAGGAGATCAGCATGTCTGCCACGATCGAAAACCCGGTGGACGCGGCCGCGATCCGGCCGTTCACTATCCCCAGGGTCCCCGACGCGGAACTGGAGGCGCTGCGTGCGCGCATCGCCGCCACCCGCTGGCCCGACCAGGAGACCGTCACCGATGAGTCGCAAGGCGTCCCGCTGGCGATGATCCAGGGACTCGCCCGCTACTGGGCCACGGATTACGACTGGCGCCGGTGCGAGGCCGCGCTGACCGCCCTGCCGCACTTCATCACCGAGATCGACGGGCTGGACATCCATTTCATCCACGTCCGCTCCCAGCACGAAGATGCGCTGCCGCTCATCGTCACGCACGGATGGCCCGGCTCGATCCTCGAGCAGCTCAAGATCATCGACCCGCTCACCAACCCCACCGCCCACGGCGCGGCGGCCTCGGACGCGTTCCACCTGGTGATCCCGTCGCTGCCGGGCTACGGGTACTCCGGCAAACCGACCGCCACCGGCTGGGATGTCCCTCGCATCGCACGCGCCTGGGCGGTGCTGATGGAGCGCCTCGGCTACACCCAGTACGCGGCGCAAGGCGGCGACTGGGGCGGGGCCGTCTCGAATGTGATGGCGCAACAGGCGCCCCCGGGGCTACTCGGCATTCACGTCAACTTCCCCGGCACCGTGCCGGCCGACGTGGCCAAGGCGCTCCAGGCCGGCGGCCCGCCGCCCGCGGGCCTGTCCGCCGACGAACGACGCGCCTACGACCAGCTGAACACCCTCTTTACCAAACGGCGCGCCTACTCGAGCCTGATGGGGACACGCCCCCAGACGCTGACCGGGATAGCGGATTCACCCGTCGGTCTGGCCGCCTGGCTTCTCGACCACGGTGACAGTTACGGCCAGCCCGCCGCGCCCGTCACCTCGGCCGTGCTCGGCCACACCGCCAACGGGCATCCCGCAGGCGCCCTGACCCGGGACGATGTCCTGGACAACATCAGCCTGTACTGGCTAACCAACACGGCGATCTCCGCAGCCCGCCTGTACTGGGAAAACAAGATCAGCCTCTACAACGCCGCCGACGTCTCCCTCCCGGCCGCCGTGAGCGCCTTTCCCGGCGAGGGCTACCAGGCCCCCCAGAGCTGGACCGAACAGGCCTATCACGACCTCATCTACTACCACCAGCCCGACCAAGGCGGCCACTTCGCGGCCTGGGAACAGCCGCAAATCTTCTCCGAAGAGGTCCGCGCGGGTCTGCGGCCGCTGCGCAAATAAAAGCCCTGGCCGGCCAGTCCAGGGAAAGGGAGAGTTATGTCCGGCGAAACTGAAATCCGTCCGTTCCGGGTCGACATACCCGACGAAGCGGTCGCCGATCTCCGGCGGCGCATCGCCGCGGTGCGCTGGCCCGGCCAAGAGCTCGTCGCCGACCGGTCGCAGGGCGTGCAGCTGGCGACCACCCGGGAGCTCGCCCGATACTGGGCCGCCGAGTACGACTGGCGCCGGTGCGAGGCGAAACTGAACGCGCTGCCGCAGTTCACGACCCAGATCGACGGGGTAGACATCCACTTCATCCAGGTGAAGTCCCCGCACGAGAACGCCATGCCGCTGATCATCACGCACGGCTGGCCCGGCTCGGTGATTGAGCTGCTCGAGGTCGTCGGCCCGCTCACCGATCCGACCGCACACGGCGGACGCGCCGAGGACGCGTTCGACCTGGTGCTGCCGTCCCTGCCCGGCTACGGCTTCTCCGGCGAGCCGGCCGAGGTCGGCTGGGACCCCGGCCGCATCGGGCGCGCCTGGGCGGTGCTGATGGACCGCCTCGGCTACACCCGCTACGTCGCCCAGGGCGGCGACCAGGGGGCCGGCGTCACCGACGCGATGGGCCGCGAGGCGCCCGAGGGGCTGGCCGGCATCCACCTGAACTTCCTCAGGGACGCGGTGGCCGGTGCCCACCCGCCGGCGGAGACCGCTGCGGAGGAACGCGCGGCCGACGCGATCGCCACCTTCAGGACCGGCGGCTTCGGCTACTTCCTGGAGCAGGCCACGCGGCCCCAGACGATCGGCTACGCCCTGCTGGATTCACCCGTCGCCCTGGCGGCCTGGATGCTCGACCACGACACCGACAGCTACTACAAGATCTCCCGCGCCTTCGTCGACGGGCAGCCAGCCGGGGGGCTCACCCGGGACCACATCCTTGACAACATCACGGTGTACTGGCTGACCGGCACCGGAGCCTCGGCGGCCCGGTCGTATTGGGAGGGCGGACGGGCCCAGGTAATCGCGGCGGGGCAGGGCCGCCCGGAGGTCAAGCTCCCGGTCGGCTTCACCACGTTCCCCGACGAGATCTTCCGGGCCCCGCGCAGCTGGGTCGAGCAGGCCTACCCCAACCTCACCTACTTCCACGAGGCCGATCGGGGCGGCCACTTCGCCGCCTGGGAGGAGCCCGGGCTGTTCGCGACCGAGATGCGGGCCGCGTTTACGTCGCTGCGCTAACGCCAGCGCACGGCCGAGCTCGAGGCGCGAGCGGATCCCCAGCTTTCCGAAGACCTTGGCCAAGTGGTACTGGACGGTGCGGCGGGACAGGAACGGCCGGGCGCCGATCTCCGGATTACTCAACCCGTCGCGAGCCAGCTCGGCGATCTGCCGCTCCTGCGCGGTCAGGACGTCGTGCGTCTCCACCGTCCGCTTGCGCACTTTCTCGCCGGTCGCCGCCAGCTCGCCGCGGGCCCGCTCGGCGAACCCCTCCATCCCGATCGAGGAGAACTCGTCGTAGGCCGCGCGGAGCTGAGCACGCGCGTCGGCACGCCGGCCCGCACGGCGCAGCCACTCGCCGTAGAGCAGCTGCGCGCGGGCGAGTTCGGTACGGAAGCGGGTGCGCCTGAGACGCTCGATCGCCTGGCGGTGGAGTTCGTCCGCGTCGGCGGGGCCCGCCATGAGCGCGCGAGCGCGTGTCTCGACGCCGAGGACCCAGTCGGTGCTGGCCAGCTCTGGCACCGCCGCCCGGCCGAATCCCGCGAGCTCTGTGTCGCTCAGGCTGCGGGGAGCTCCAGCAACGCCAGCGGGCTACCCCGCGTCTCTGCCACGATGCCGTCACGCACTTGCTCGTCCAACCTGAAGCGCACGGCCGAGCTCAGCAGCGCACGCGCGTCGCCGTCGTGCAAACCGCTGACTTCGAGATCGGGCAGGTGCCGGAGCTGATCGCCGGGCTCTCGGGCCGCGAACATCAGCCCCACGGGCTCAGCCAGCAGCCGACGCGCGACGAACCCGAGAGCCAGCGCCGAGGTCTGGTCCAGCCACTGCACGTCGTCGGCGACGTGGAACCGGTCCGGGACGCCGCCGGCGCTCAGGCCGAACACGATCTCCAGCGCCTGGCGCTGCGGGCCCGGCCGGGATTCAAGCCGGTACAGCAGCGGCCCGCACAGCTGATGCAAGCCGGCGTACGCCAGCTCCATCTCCGGCTCCACCCCCGCCGCCCGCACGACCATCATCTGACGCCGCTGCGAGCAGGTATTCAAGCAGCGCCGTCTTCCCCGATCCCGGCCTCACCCCGCAGCACCAGGGAACGACTCTCGCCCCGGCGGATACCCCGGATCAGGCCCGTCAAGCAGCGCGCGCTCGCGAGCCCGCGCAAGCAGGTCCATCCGCCGCCCCCGGTCCACGCCAAGCACTCTCGATCGGCAGCCCTCATCGTAAAGACGGCTCGCCAGAGCGGACAAGAGACGGGCCGTCACCCGCACCGACCTCAACTAGGTGAAGTAACGGCCGCGACCACCAGCTAGCCAGGGCCTTCATGGCCGGCGATCTGACCGCCGTCGACATGCACGATCTCACCGGTGATGTAGGACGATGCCTCCAGGAACAGGACGGCGTCAACCACGTCACTGACCTGGCCGGCGCGTCCGAGCGGGGGCAGCCATGCACCGAGGCCGTCGTGGCTTCCGGCTGGGCGCAGTGGGGTCTCGATGACGCCCGCGGCCACGGCGTTGACCCGGATGCCGCGGGAGGCGTACTCGAGGGCCAATGACCGGGTCGCGGCCGCCTGGCCGCCCCTGGTCAGCGCGGTCAGCACCGCGGGCGCACCCGGGTCCGCGAGGCCGTCCAGGACGCTGACCACATGGCCGCCGTACCGGGTGGCCATCTCGGCGATGGCCCCCTGGGTCAGCCAGAAGAACCCGGCCAGGTTGACCCCGGCGATGGCGGCGTAGTCGGCCGCGGTGTAATCCGTGCAGGGCTTGGACAGGTGGATGCTAGCGTTGTTGACCAGGGTGTCGATGCGGCCGAACCGTTCCAGCGCTGCGCCGGTGATCCGGGCGGCCGTCGCTGGGTCAGCGAGGTCTCCGGTCACGGTCAGCAGGTCCGGGTCCTGCGACGGCCTGGTCGTGCGGGCGGCGGCCACCACCGCCCAGCCCTGCCTCCGGTACCCGGCTACCAGTCCGGCCCCGATGCCCCGGGCGCCTCCGGTGATAATGGCGACCTTGCCGGTCATGCCGCGGCCGGCCCGGGTTCGTTCGGGTGCGGATGAGCATGCCTGGTCATCGGAGCCCTCCGTGCTCGGCCGGAAGATTGCCTTCCGCCACGGTTGCGCCTCGCGCGGCCGGTCGCGCCTGTGGATCCCCTGGCCGACAACCCTGGTCGGCCCTTCCAGACACCGCGAGCCCGGACGACCAGGGAGTAGCGCTAGGGCATCTACCGGCGCTTTGCCCCGATGAGGCCCATCAGGCTGGTGGCGTAACCAAGCACGCGCCCGCTAGGGCCGATGAAGGGAATCGCCATGACCGCGGCGCCTTCCGACCGCCCGCCCCGGCTGATGCCTGGTGACCGGCGAGGCTGGCGCGTCGTCCCGGCCCTCGACGGCAGGGGTACGCCGGAAGAGCGCAAGCCGCGCCCGCCGCACCGGCTGCCTATCTTCTGGATCATCCTCGTCCTGCTCTTCGCCATCAACTTCTCCACGGAGGTGCCCTCGTTCTGGAACGATGCCGCGCTCACGGCACTGCTGCAGTCCAAGGGCGTCCAGGTCAACGCGCAGGCGCAGGCGACGGGCAGCTCGCTGGCGGGCGAACTGCTCCTCGGTTTCGGGCCCACGCTCTTGCTGGTCGCGGCGTTCCTGTGGCTGGCCCGGCGGCCGGCGCCGGCGGGGCCGCGGGCGGGCTTGGCAGTTTCGGCCGATCCCGGGCCCGCCGGGTGGCCCCGGACAGCATCAGGGTCACGTTCGCAGACGTCGCCGGGATCGATGATGCCAAGGCCGAGCTGACCGAGATTGTCGATTTCTTGAAATCACCCGATCGTTACCTGGGTCTGGGGGCGCGGATACCCCACGGTGAACGCGAGCAGACCCTCGATCAGATCCTGACCGAGATGGACGGCTTCGATTCCGACGCCGCCGTCATCGTGCTAGCGGCGACCAATCGGCCGGAGATCCTCGACCCGGCCTTGCTCCGGCCCGGCCGTTTCGACCGCCGGGTTACGGTCCAGCCTCCGGACCGGACCGGGCGGCTGAGGATCCTCCAGGTCCACACCCGGTCGATCCCGCTGGCCGGTGACGTTGATCTCGGCGGCATAGCCGCGGCGACGCCCGGCATGGTCGGGGCCGATCTGGCCAGCCTGGCGAACGAGGAGGCCCTGCGGGCGGCACGGAACGGGCACGACCGGGTGCACCTGGCCGACTTCACCGAATCACTGGAAAGGGTCATCCTCGGCGCGCCCCGGAGCATCACCTTGAGCCCGGCCGACCGGGGAGCGGACCGCCTGCCACGAATCCGGCCATGCGCTCGTCGGGATGCTCACGCCCGACGCCGATCCCGTCCGGGAAGTCTCGATCATCCCCCGCGGCGCGACCCTCGGGGTCACCCTGTCGGCCCCGGACGCCGACCGGGTCTCCTACACCGTCGGCGACCTTGAGGTGCAGATTAAAGTCGCGCCGGGCGGTCGCGTAGCCGAGGAACTCGCCTACGGCGCAGTGTCCACCGGGGCCGAGTCCGACATCGCGTACTTGACCCAGATCGCCCGGCAGATGGTGGGCCGGTGGGGTATGAGCGACAAGCTCGGTCCCGTCGCCGTTCTGGCTAGCGACGGCGATGGCCCGGTGCTGCCCGGCACGAGCCAGACCTCCCCGAAACCCGGTGGATCGTTGACCAGGAGGTCCAACGTCTCGTTGGTTCGGCGCATGCTCAGGTCACCCAGCTGCTCTCGGATCGGCGGCGCGAGCTCGAACGCCTGACTCAGGCACTGCTCAAGTCCGAGACACTCACCGCCGCGGACGCCTACACCGCTGCTGGCATTTCAATGCCAATCGCAGGAACACAGGCTGCGTGAGTGATTCACCCCTGGTGAGCAACAGCGGATCAAGATTACTGGCAGCACTCAGGCAGGACTTCACAAACAGAGCTGACCGGCCCAAATGCCCGCTGAGCTGGACTTTCATTGAGCGCGCCCGGCAGGATTCGAACCCGCGACCCGCTGCTTAGAAGGTACCGTCGGAAGGTGGGGGGACGTCGCCTGTAGTCGTTCTACGAGCCATCTACCAGCAGCTTGCTGTAGTGGGTTATCGGAGGACGTCGCGCGGAGTCTGACTCCGTTGGCTCACCTGAATTTAGTTTCCTTCGCTAATGTTCGACTAGGCGAAAACAATGTCGAGACCGAGTCGCTTGGCCTGTTCCACCCACGGGCTAGACATTCAGATTGTAACGCTGTGTCATCGACAGCCTGAAGCGGGCGCGCGAATACCCGCCGTTATCTCAAGCCCATTTTTGGGTGTCTTCGCCGTAACCGCCGAGAGGTTTTTGCTGCGGCGATGACACGTTATCTGCAGCGGTGTGCCCGCTGCAGCCGCTGTAACCGCCTCAGGTCTCTCCTGGTCCGCTCCGGCTTACTGGAGGAGTTCCGCGGCGCGCGGCCCGAGCTCGCCGGCTCTCCCGTCGACGCCTGGTGCTGACGGGGCAGAGGACGGCTCCGGGCGAGCGGGCCGGCCGAGCGTCCTGGATGACTGTCGTCGCTGCTATCGTCCGGATCCACGACGGACACGAGCTTTGCGCTGGCCGAGGGCACTGCGGCGCGGGCGGCCGCGTCCGAAGGCGCCGGGCAGGCACCGAAGCTCGTGGCCAGTAGCTCGGTACCGTCCGGGCCGGATCGTCCGTCTGGGGCCCGGTCCCGCTCCGTCGCGGCCAGTCCGCCCGCCGGCCCAGCCTTCAGGGGGCGTACCACGTGAATACGCGCCAGCCGGGCCGCGATCACCCGATCACCACCCCTGCCACGGCTGCGGCGAAGACATGTCTACGCCGCAGAAATACCCGTCTACCAGGAATTATCTAACAACGACTTCAGATAACCGCCGTTATGGTCGCCTTCGAGCATGGGGCGTCTGGCCGGCGGCGGCGAGCATAACTGGGAGCTCTGCGTCAGGCCGGTCACGAGCCGGCCCGGCGGGCGCAGGCCAGTGTGCTGTGCTGACAGTGCCTCCTATGGTGGTAGCTGACGCAGTGACGAGAAGCTGGCGTAGCTCCTACGCGGCCTGCGCCAGCGCGGCGTGCAGTTCGCGGCGGGAGCTGATGCCGAGTTTGGCGAAGATCTTGCGCAGGTGCCATTCGACCGTGCGGCCGGACAGGAACAGCTGGGTGCCGATTTCCGGGTTGGTGCGGCCGTCTCGGGCCAGCCGGGCGATGAGGGCCTCCTGCGCGGTCAGCGTGGTGAGGGTCTCGACGCTGCGCTTGCGTACCGTCTCGCCGGTGGCGATCAGCTCCCGGCGCGCGCGCTCGGCGAACGCCGCCATGCCGAGCGCGGTGAGCATGTCGCGAGCCGTGCGCAGCGGCTCGCGCGCCTGGATGCGCCGGCCCTCGCGGCGCAGCCACTCCCCATAGAGCAGATGCGCTCGGGCCAGCTCCGGACGGAGCCCGGTACGGCCCAGCCGGTCGATCGCCTCACGGTACTTCTCATCGGCCTCGGCGTCATGGCTGAGCAGCGCTCGGCAGCGCGCCTCGATGCCGAGCGCCGAATCGTGGCCGCACGGCTGCGTAATCTCGGCCAGCTGCTTGAGCGCATCGCGGGCCAGCCCGGCCTGTCCTGCGCGCGCGGCGGCCTCAACCAGCTCCGGCAGCGCCCACATTGAGATAGGCAGTGCGGTGATGTCCTCGCTGGCCAGCTGGGCTGCCGTCAGCGCGTCGGCGTAGCAGCCGAGGCCGTTGTGCAGGATCGCCGCCGCCCAGTGGCCGTAGGTCACTGCGATTCCCTGTCCGCCAGCCTGGGCCTCCGTGATAGTGGCCTCGATCAACTCGGCGGCCTCGGCGAGGCGGCCGCGCAGGGCCGCGACCAGCATCGCCGTGAGCAGAGCGGCGCGCATCCCGGTTGCCTCGCGGATCGTCTCGGCCTCGGCGATCAGGGCCGAGGCGGCCGCGAGGTCGCCGCTGGCCGCGACGGCCGTGCCCAGGGCATCCAGCGTGACGGGCAGCTGGCCGAGCGCACCACCCTCACGAGCGAGCCGGACCTGGCGGGCGAGCAGCGCGCGCCAGTTGTCGTTGTCCCACAGCGCACTGGCAGCCGCCTGGGCCAGCCAGCCCCAGCGGAAGGCTTCCGCCGCGGTGATGTGCGCGTCGGCGAAGGCGCTCACGGCTTGCCGCAAGACGGGCGCTGCAGCGGCCGGCCCGTCGGTCACGATCAGCGCCAGGCCGTCTAGCACCAGGTCGACGGTCCCCGGCTCGGCGGACGGCGGAAGGGCCCGGGCAGCTCGGCAGACCTCGAATAGATCGCCGTCTGCCGCCAGGCGCCCGGCGGACAGCGCCGCCATCCACGCGCTCAGGTAGGCCTCGCGAGCCTGGCCGACATCGAGCGATTCGAGCCGCTTGGCCGCTTGGAGCAGCAGCGCAGGAGCCTCGCTGCCCACGCCCGAGGCAAAGGTGATCTCGCCGCGAAGCAGCGCTACCCGGGCGCTGGCCAGTTCATCCAACTGTCCGGAACCCTCTGCCTCCGCCTCTGCCAGCAGCTCGCGGGCCTTGCCGAAGGCGCCGGCCTGCATATTCACCTGCGCGGCGGTCAGCACGCGCTCGGCGTGCCGCGCTGGATCGGCGGTCAGCAGCACAGACCGCTCGCCGAACGCCGCGGCCGCGGCCAGCCCGCCGCGCGCCTGCGCCCGCCCGGCCGACTGCTCAAGCTCCGTCGCGACCTCCTCGTCCGGCCCGGATACCGCCTGGGCCCGGTGCCAGGCTCTTCGGTCCGGCTCCGCCTCCGGGTCGGTCACCTCGGCCAGCGCAGCGTGTACCGCTCGCCTTTCGGCGTGCGACGCCGACCAGTAGGCCGCCGAGCGGGCCATTACATGCCGGAACCGGACCCGGGTGCCGAACTCCACCAGCCCCGCCTCCACCGCGGGCACCGCAGCCTCGGCCGGGATACCCAGCCGCCCGGCCGCCCGCCACAGCCGCTGCCGGTCACCGCATGGATCGGCCGCGGCCAACTGCATCAGCCGCCTGGTCTGGCCCGGCAGGGCGACCAGCTGCTCGGAGAAGCTATCCTGCATCCGGTCGGCCAGCGGCGCGGCGCCGGGCAGGCCGAACCCGCCTGCCAGCTCGGCCGGACTCAGCGCGCGCGGCACTTCCAGCAGCGCCTGCGGATTACCACGGGTCTCGGCCACGATCAGGTCGCGCACCCGGGCGTCCAGCGGCCCGGCCAGTACCGCGGCCAGCAGCGCCCGGGCATCGTCGTCCCGGAGACCTCCGACATGCAGCTCTGGCAGCCCGGTGAGGGCTGCGCCCGGCTCCCGGGCCGCGAACACCAGCCCCACCGGGTCCGCCGGCAGGCGGCGCGCGGCAAACCCCAGCGCCTGCACCGAGGGCCGGTCCAGCCACTGCTCATCGTCGATCAAGCAGATCAGCGGGCGTTTCCCGGCCGCCCCAGCCAGCAGGTTGAGCACGGCCAGCCCGACACCGAACCCGTCGGGCGACGGCCCCGCGGCAAGGCCCGCCGCGTATCGCAGCGCATCGCGCTGCGATTCCGGCAGCCGCTCGAGGAAGCTCAGCATCGGCGCACACAGCTGATGCAGCCCGGCGAACGCCAGCCCCGTCTCCGACGCCACACCCGTTACGCGCGCGACCCGGCATTCCGAACCTGACGAGCGCTCGGCCAGGAAATCCAGGAGCGCGGTTTTGCCGGCCCCCGCCTCGCCGCGGATGATCAACGCCCGGCTCTGGCCGGTCCGCACGTCCGCCAGCAGCCGGTCCAGTGCGTGGCACTCGGCGCGTCGGCCGTACAGTCTGTTCTCACGCACCGGGTTTGCCGGCGGCGGGGCGGTGGTCTGTGGCGGGTTCAGGTCAGCGCCGGGGCGGGTGCGGTACATGGCTGCCTACTCCTGAGGAACTTATGCTTGGGCATCGCATCCCTGTCATAATGTCGGCTCTCCGGCCGCGATCGAGTCCGCCAGGTGCACAGTCGGACTGGCTGGTGGTGGCCAGGGTCAGGCGCTAGCCGGCTGGCCAGGCCGGTCCGGCCGGGCCGCCGGCTGGGCAGGGTTCCACATCGTCAGGCTTGTTCGGTGTCTCCCCGGGCGGGATGATACGAGCGAGTTACCGCGGCCTGGCTGGTGACCCGGCCGGACGAGCGGAGGAGGCCGGGTGGTGCAGACATGAGTCCGGACGGCCGCGCGATCAAGCTGATGGACCGGCGTGCCGAGCAGGCGCAGCTCCTGCGGCTGATCGGCGCGGTGCGCAGTAGTGCTGGCCAGGCCCTGGTCGTCCGCGGTGACCCGGGTGTGGGCAAGACCGCGTTGCTGGACTTCCTGGCCGATGAGGCCACCGGGTGTCTGGTCCTGCGGGTGACGGGCATGCAGTCTGAGATGGAGCTCGCCTTCGCCGGGCTGCACCAGCTGTGCGCGCCGATAATGGACCGTACCGGGCTCCTGCCTGCACCGCAGCACCAAGCGCTGCGGGTGGCGTTCGGGCTGAGCGAAGGGCCGGTCCCGGACCGGTTCCTGGTAGGACTGGCTGTGCTCGGCCTGCTGTCAGAGGTCGCCGAGGAGCAGCCGGTGCTGTGCCTGGTGGACGACCAGCAGTGGCTGGACCAGGCCTCCGCGCACACGCTCGGCTTCACGGCCCGGCGTCTGGCGGCCGACCCGATCGGGCTGGTGTTCAGCACCCGGACGCCAAAGCAAGAGCTGGCGGCAGTACCGGAGTTGATCCTGGACGGGCTGCCGGCGGCGGACGCCAGGGTCTTGCTGGAGTCGGCGCTGGCCGGGCCGCTCGATGCACGAGTACGGGATCAGATCGTGCGGGAAACCGGCGGTAATCCGCTGGCGCTGCTCGAACTGCTGCGCGGGCTGACGCGGACGCAGCTGGCCGGCGGGTTCGGCCTGCCCGGCGCGGTGTCGGTATCGTCCAGGATCGAGGAGAGCTTCGCCCGGCAGCTGGCGGAGCTGCCGGAGCAGACTCAGCGGCTGCTGCAGCTCGCCGCGGCCGATCCGTCGGGTGACGCGGACCTGGTGTGGCGGGCGGCCAGCCAGCTGGAGATTCCGCGGGCGGCGGCGCCGCCGGCGGCCGATGCCGGGCTGGCGGAGATCGGCACCTTGGTGCGGTTCCGGCATCCGCTGCTGCGGTTGGCCGCCTACCGCTCGGCGTCGCTGCCGGAGCGACAGGCGGTGCACCTGGCACTGGTGGCGGCAACCGATCCGGTCGCCGACCCCGACCGGCGGGCCTGGCACCGGGCCCAGGCCGCCGACGGCCCGGACGAGGAGGTCGCCGCGGACCTGGAGCGGTCGGCCGGCCGGGCCAAGGCGCGCGGCGGGCCGGCCGCCGCCGCGGCGTTTCTGGAGAAGGCGGTACTGCTCACCGCCGACCCGATACGGCGCGGCGACAGGCTCCTGGCGGCGGCCCAGACCAATCTGCAGGCCGGGGCCTACGACCAGGCCCTGCAGCTGGTGATGACCGCTGAGTCCGGTCCGCTGGAGGAGATGCAGAGCGCCCGGGCCGATCTGCTCCGCGGGCATATCGCCTTCGCCTCGGGGCTCGGCAGCGACGCGCCACCGCTGCTGCTCAAGGCGGCTCGGCGGTGGCAGCCGCTTGACCTTGACCTCACCCGCCAGACCTATCTGGCGGCGTGGCTCGCCGCGGTGTTCGCCGGGCGCCTGGCCGCTGCGGGGAACCTGATTGAGGTCTGCCGCGCCGCGCGGGAGCTGCCGCGGTCGGAGCGGCCGGGTCAGGCCGAGCTGGTCCTGGGCGCCGTTACCCTGCTGGTCACCGAGGGGCCGGTCGCCGCCGCGGCCGGGCTGCGCGAGGCGGTGGCGGCCTTTTCTGCCATCGACGTGGCGCCGGAGGACCACATGCAGCTGGGCATTTGCGTCCAGGGCGCCGCGATCGCCCTGTGGGACCTGGACGCCTGGCGCACGCTGGTCGAACGACACGCCGCGGTCGTCCGCGCCGCAGGGGTGCTCGACCAGCTGCCGGTCGTGCTGGTCGGACTCGGCGCCACCACCACGTGGGCCGGGGATTTCGCCGCTTCCGCCGCACTGATCGCCGAGTCCGACGCGGTCAGTGAGGCCACCGGCACCCGCGCCCCGCCGTTCGCCGCGCTGATGCTGCCCGCCCTGCGCGGCGACGAGGCGGCGGCCATGCCCCTGATCGAGGCCACGATCACCGCAGCCACCGCCGGCGGGCAGGGCCTCACCGTGGGCTACGCCAACTGGGTCACCGCGATCCTCTACAACAGCCTGGGCCGTTACTCCGAAGCCCTGACCGCGGCCACTCGCGCCAGCCAAGACGTCCTCGGGGCGCTGTTCGTCTCGCTGTGGGCGCTCCCCGAGCTCATCGAGGCGGCGGTCCGCAGCGGGCACGCCGACGTGGCGGTCGGCCCGATGGCGAACCTGGCGGAGTCCACGCGGGCGGGCGGCACCGAGTTCGGCCTCGGGATCGAGGCTCGCTCACGCGCGCTGCTTAGTCAGGGCGAAACCGCCGACCGGCTCTACCGCGAGGCCATAGAGCGGCTCTCCCGGACCCGGTACCGGCCCGATCTGGGCCGCGCCCACCTGCTGTACGGCGAGTGGCTGCGCCGGGAAGACCGCCGGACGCAGGCTCGCATCCAGCTCCGGGCCGCTCACGACCTGCTGTCCGCGATCGGCGCGGAGGCCTTCGCCGAGCGTGCCCGCCGCGAACTGCAGGCCACCGGCCAAAACGTCTCCAAGCGCAACCGCGAAACGGTGACCACGTTGACCGCGCAGGAGGCCCTCATCGCCCGGCTGGCCCGCGACGGCCGCACCAACCCCGAGATCGGCGCCCAGCTGTTCCTCTCTGCCCGGACGGTCCAGTACCACCTGCGCAAGGTCTTCACCAAGCTCGGGATCACCTCGCGCGGCCAGCTCCGCCAGGTCCTGCCCGGCAACTAGCTGGCAGCTGCTGATCGCCAGGGTAATTGACCAGGGCACTCCCTGGTGCGGCGCCGGCGCACCCGGCACAGGCTCGAAATCAAACGCCGAGCAGGGATAGGTGGTCAGCCATGGCTGAGGGATATTCGGAGCTTGCTAACACCCGCATCAGCGCCGCGAACGGCATCGACTACGCGTACCGCGACACCGGTGGCGGCGGCGCGGGCGCGGTGCCGCTGATCCTGCTCCAGCACTTCCGCGGAAACCTCGACAACTGGGATCCGGCCCTGATCGACGTGCTTGCCGCTGCCCGGCGGGTCATCACATTCGACAACGTCGGGGTCGGCGGCTCCACTGGCACCACCCCGGACACCATCGAGCAGATGGTCCACGACGCCATCGCGTTCCTCGCCGCCTTGCAACTCGGCCCGGTGGACCTGCTGGGCTTCTCCATCGGCAGCTTCGTGGCGCAGCGGATCGCGCTGCGGAGGCCGGCCATCGTCCGCAGGCTGGTGCTGGCCTCCGCCGCGCCGCAGGGCGCGGTCGGCATGCACGGCTGGGCGCCTGAGGTCATCGGCGCGATCGGCACGCCGCACACCAGCCCGGAGGCCTATCTCGGCGTCTTCTTCACCAGCTCGGAATCCAGCCGGTCCGCGGGCACCGGAGCGCTAAAGCGCATGTACGCCAGGACGCAGGACCGGGACTCGGCGACGACCTGGGCGACCCGCGAGGCCCAGTACGAGGCGGTCTGCACCTGGGGGATCCCCGATTACGCGCGGCTGCAGCAGCTCAGCTGTCTGCAGATGCCGGTGTTCGTGGCCAACGGCGACAGCGACCCGATGATCCTGCCGCACTACTCTTACCTGCTGGCCGGCCTGATCCCGCAGGCCCGGGTGAAGATCTACCCCGACGCGGCGCACGGGTTCCTGTTCCAGCACCACGCCGAGTTCGCCGCCGACGTCGAGGCCTTCCTGGACGGTGCCAGCTAAGCGTGCGCTCTGCCCGCGGGACCGCTGGCCATATCCCGGCCGCGGTCCCGCGGGCCGTTCGGCAGAAAGAATTCAATAATTCCGAACGGGCAGGGCCTCACGGTCCGGATAAGCCCGCTCGCAGTCCGGCCGAACTGCAAGCCGCACTGGAGCTGGCCGCTTAGGAGTCACGCTAGCTAGCCCGATGGATCGCCTTGGTGCGAGCCCGGGGAGGCGTTGACGATGTCGCGGCAGATCTGGACAACCCGGTGGGCCGGGCTGTCCAGATCTATTTGGACTGGTTACGATCTGCCGTAATCGGGCTGGTGATCTGGAGCCGGGAGGCCGTGTGAGCGTCCGTCCCCAGCTGACCGACCGGCACGGCGAACGTGACGCGCTGGACCGGCTCGCCGAAGCGGTCCGGGCCGGTGAGAGCCAGGCCCTGGTGATACGCGGGGACCCGGGCGTGGGTAAGACCGTGCTGCTGGACTACCTAGCCGGGCAGGCGGCAGAGTTCCGGGTGACGCGCGCGGCCGGCGTTCAGTCGGAGATGGAGCTGCCGTTCGCCGGGCTGCATCAGCTATGCGGGTCGATGCTGGGCAGCGCGGAGCGGCTGCCGGCCCCGCAGCGGGACGCGCTGCGGATCGCGTTCGGCGTCGCCGCGGGCCCGCCGCCGAACCGGTTCCTGGTGGGCCTGGCCGTGCTGAGCCTGCTGTCGGAGGTGGCCGAGGAGCAGCCGCTGATCTGCGTGATCGACGACGCGCAGTGGCTGGACCTCGCCTCCGCGCAGGCCCTGGGGTTCACGGCACGCCGGCTGGCCGCCGAATCAGTCGGCCTGGTGTTCGCGGCCCGCGAATCGGGCGCAGCGCTCGCCGGGCTGCCCGAACTCGCCATCGAAGGGCTGCAGGACGGCGATGCCCGGACGCTGCTGGATTCGGCACTGACCGGGCCGCTGGACCCGCGGGTCCGCGACCTGATTATCGCCGAGACCCGGGGGAACCCGCTGGCGCTGCTGGAGCTGCCGCGCGGGCTGACCCCAGCCGAGCTGGCGGGCGGGTTCGGGCTGCCCGCCGTGCCGCCGCTGACCAGCCGGATCGAGGACAGCTTCCTGCGTCAGCTCATGGCCCTGCCCGACCAGACCCGGCGGCTGCTGCAGCTTGCGGCGGCCGATCCGTCAGGCCACCCGCCACTGATCTGGCAGGCGGCCGGGCGGCTAGGCATCCCGCCCGGAGCCGCCGAGCCGGCCGCCGAGGCAGGCCTGGCGGAGTTCGCCGCCCAGGTACGGTTCCGCCATCCGCTGGCCCGCTCGGCGGCCTACCGGTCGGCATCGGCCCAGGAGAGAAGGGATGTCCACCAAGCGCTGGCCGAGGCGAGCAACCCGCGGCTTGATCCAGACCGGCGGGCCTGGCACATGGCGCAGGCCGTGTCCGGTCCCGATGAGGACGTTGCCGCCGAGCTCGAACGGTCGGCGGGCCGGGCGCAGGCGCGCGGCGGCCTGGCTGCGGCAGCCGCCTTCCTGGAGCGCGCGGTGGCGCTGACGCTGGACCCGGCGCGACGGTCGGGGCGGGCGCTGGCCGCC
>Ga0335075_10004102_pt1 | contig 22841 bp, 21 predicted proteins | sample Lox_Sample_24_FD_206723 | JGI IMG/M metagenome (GOLD analysis project Ga0335075, IMG submission 206723) | Soil microbial communities from Loxahatchee National Wildlife Refuge, Florida, United States - Lox_Sample_2.4 | ecosystem: Environmental > Terrestrial > Soil > Wetlands | place: USA...
CTGACCACGCCGGGATCCGACGGTCGGGCTCCGGCGACCGGAGCCAGGAACACTGCCGCGCCAATCGTCACCGCCGCTGCGGTGATCCGCCTAGCTCGAGCCATGGCTCCTGATCATGCCATTGAGCCAACCGGACCAGGGCCGGAGTTGCTGGCCGGAACAGTGACAGCTCAGCTCAGCGATCGCGTCTGCCGTCGAATGCTGATGCGCCGCAGATACTTTGGCTGGCGCTACGGCGTCGGCGGACCGGGCGGGGGACCGCCGTGACCACCGCCATGGCCGCCGGGACCACCGGGCCCGCCGGGCCCCATGCCCGGGCCGAAGGGCCCCGGCATCGGCATCATCGGCATACCGCCGGGGCCCATCATGCCTGGGCCCATGCCGGGTCCTGGGAAGACGACCATCCCGTCGGGACCTTCCGGACCGCCGGGACCGAACATGCCGTGGTGATGACGGAAGGGGTGGTCATACCCGCCGACGGCGGCGCCGGTGAAGAAGATAACCGAAACGATGAAGACGATGCCGGCGACGATCACCACCCAGGCCGCAGCCTGGTAGAGCCGGGAAGGCTTCGCCACATAAGGCGGCGGAGGCGGGCCAGGTGGTGGCGGCTGGATCTGGGGCTCGGGTGCTTGGGTCATCCTTCGATAATGCCGACCTGTGCGCCGACCAGCAAACACCGCGCTGGGGGCGTCGCGTCGGGCAAAGTCTCCGCCGGGTCAGATCCGGCGGGCTTCCTACCGTCCTAGTAGCACAAGAAGAGCGTGAAACGCAGAAGAACTACCGCAATGAGCACGACCCCCGCAACAATCGCCACCCAGGCCGCTGCCTGGTAAAGCCGCTCAGAGTGTTCCTGCGATGGCGCGACGAGTGGCGGCGGGGCAGGAGACGGCGGAATCGACGGGTGAGGTGTCTCGCTCATGCTTCGCATAATGCCTCAGGTCAGCAGTGGCCGCGAGCGGACAGCGGCCTGGACGGAGCAGCGAGCCCCGCCGGCGCATAACAAGTGGCCGACCGGTTAACTGTCGACCAACTATCGGCGTCGTGGGCCAAAACTCGGAGCCCGGCGCCCCATCGCAGGGGACGCCGGGCTGAGGGCAATTTCGGGTTACGGGTGCGTCGGAGCCAGTGACGGAGCGACGGACTGCGGCGGCTGTGAAGGTCCCAGGCTGGCAGAACCCCCCGGGCCGCCGGGCCCGCTGTGGAAGCCGGCCCTCGGGTGGTGGCCGTGGTGCATGCCCGCTGGGCCCATGGCGTGGTGTTGCCCCCAGTGGTGGCAGCCGTGGTGACCATGATGGCCTGCGATCTTGAAGCCGGCGAAGAAGACGGTCGTGACGATGAACAGGATCCCGGCGACGATCACAACCCACGCCGCGAACCTGTAGAGCCAGTAGGGTTTAGCGGGCTCAGTCGTTGGTGTGGTGGCGACCGTGGTCGGTCTGGTTGGGATTTCAGGTGTTTCACTCATGCTGAAATGATGCGTGGGCAACGGCTAGGACGCGCTAGGTACAACCTATGAAAAACGTATGAGTGGCGCCGTAATTCAATCCAGTGGTGTCCGCTGAGCCTGAATGACGCCGTCAATTGTCGTCTGACCAGGGTTTGAACGGGTTGACCGCGAATTGGATCACCCGATAGGGCGAGCGCGCCCGGGGGTCGGTGTTATGCCACTGGCTGACGAAAACCCGCAACTCGTCCAGCGTGGACCCTGGCGAGATGTACCCGCCGTACGGTTGGGCCAGTCGGTTGTCTTCCGGCGGCGGCAGGCTTTCCGCGGGATCGGGCCAGTCGTCGTGCTGTACCACGGTGGTCACCGGCGCGGTGCCCAGTGAGGTCGGGTCCTCGGCCACCCGGACTTCCATGTTTCCGGTGCTGGCGTTGAAATACGACAGCACCGCTTTGCCGTCGACCTGCTTGAAGCTCATCTCACCGATCAAGTCGCCCCACAACGGAGTTGGCGGCTTGTTCCAGCCGCCGTCGGGACCAGCCGCCCAGCCCTGCCACCGGGACCGGTCGCCGAAGTTTTCCGGCGCGGCCCGATACAGCACCGCCGGTTGGCTGCGGTCGAAGTTGTCGGCGACGATGTACACCCACCCAGTCGGCGACGTGGGTGTCGGTATCGGGTCGTAATAACCGCTGATCTGCGACTGCTCGCCGCCCATGTATGCCGCGTCTCGCAACGAACCCGGCAGCGTCTGCCAAAGCCCCTGTATCGGTTCGGCTTTCACCAGGCGTGAGTTTTGCGGTACCAGTTCTTTGGTGGTGGTGACCAGCAGGTAGTTCTGCCGGTTGATCTGCACGACACCCGCCGGCAATTGCGAAGCGCCCGCCGGGGTCGGGTCGGCCAGCAGCGGCTCCGTTATGCCGGTGACCCCCGTGTAACGGACACCGGCTGCGTCGTCGACCGATGACGTGTCAACCCGCAAGGCGATCGGTGAGTAATAGCCGCCGAAGCCAACCCCCTGGCCGGCGAAGCTGTCGCCGCAGACCTGCACGACGTCGGTGGGGAACTCCATGAACGCGCACAAGTCGGTTGCACCGACGCCGTAGTCGCGTGTGGGCGTGCCGGTCCCGGCGGTCGGACCGATCCGCATCACCTGTCCCGGTGCCAGCGGCTGCAGGACCGGTTCTGGCATCGGGGCCGGCGGATCGGCATGTGCCGACGAAAAGCCTTGGTGGGCAAGCAGATACGCGGCGGATGCGACCATAAGTGAGCGGCGGGTGATCCGGCGGGAGTCGGCAGGGCTCACCCGCGGATCACAACTCTGAGGCCAGCAGCTCGGCGATCTGAATAGTGTTCAATGCCGCGCCCTTGCGCAGATTGTCCCCTGAGACGAACAACGCCAGGCCACGTCCGTCCGGCACACCGGGGTCGTGACGGATCCGTCCGACCAGTGATTCGTCGACGCCGGCGGCAGCCAGCGGCGTCGGCACGTCAACCACCTTCACACCCGGGGCACGCGAGAGGATCTCACGGGCGCGCTCAGGTGAAAGTGGTTGGGCGAACTCGGCATTGATCGACAGCGAGTGGCCGGTGAATACCGGAACTCGTACACACGTTCCGCTCACCAGCAACTCCGGGATGCCCAGGATTTTCCGGCTTTCGTGGCGCAGCTTCTGGTCCTCGTCGGTTTCGCCGGAGCCGTCGTCGACCAGCTTTCCGGCCAGCGGCACAACGTTGAATGCGATCGGCGCGACGTAAGACTTCGGCTCGGGAAACGCCAGCGCGCCGCCGTCGTGCACCAGCTGCTCGGCATCGTCGATGACCGCACGGGTCTGCATAGCGAGTTCCGCCACGCCGGCCAGTCCGGTCCCGGATACCGCTTGATAGCTCGAAACCACCAACCGCACCAATTGGGCCTCGTCGTGCAGCACCTTCAGCACCGGCATCGCGGCCATCGTGGTGCAGTTCGGGTTGGCGATGATGCCTTTGGGCCGGGTACGCGCGTCAGCGAAATTAACCTCGGAGACCACCAGCGGCACGTCGTCGTCTTTACGCCACGCGGATGAGTTGTCGATCACCGTGACCCCGGCGGCCGCGAACCGCGGCGCGTGCACCCGCGACATCGTCGCTCCCGCAGAGAACAACGCGATGTGCAGACCGGTGGGGTCGGCGGTTGCGGCGTCCTCGACTTCGATCTCCTGGCCCCGAAACGGCAACTTGCGGCCCTGCGAGCGGGCCGAGGCGAAAAACCGGACGCTGGTCGCCGGGAAGTCGCGCTCGTCGAGCAGCGTGCGCATCACCTGGCCCACCTGGCCGGTGGCGCCGACAACCCCGATCGATAAACCGCTCATCAGCGGCCCGTCCCGGCATACACCGTCGCGTGCTCCTCGCCACCGAGACCGAACGCCTCGTGAAGAGCGACAACAGCCTTGTCCAGCTCGGTGTCGCGGCATAGCACCGAGATCCGGATCTCCGACGTGGAGATCAGGTCGATGTTGACCCCGACGCCGGCCAGCGCCTCGCAGAACGTGGCGGTGACCCCGGGATGGCTGCGCATGCCGGCACCGATCAGCGACACCTTGCCGATGTGGTCGTCGTAAAGCACTTGGCTAAAGCCGATTTCGTCTTTGATCGAGTCCAGCTTCTCCACCGCGACCCGGCCGCTGTCACGCGGGCAGGTGAAGGTGATGTCGGTCTTGCCATTCTCGATCTTGGAGATGTTCTGCAGCACCATATCGATGTTGACGTCGGCGTCGGCGACGGCGCGAAACACCTTGGCGGCGTAGCCCGGGTAGTCAGGTATGCCGACAATCGTCACCTTTGCCTCGCTGCGGTCGTGTGCGACGCCGGTCAGAATGGGGTCTTCCATCGGTCTGTCCTCTATCGATCCGGTGACGACGGTGCCTGGCTTGTCCGAGTACGACGACCGGACGTGCACCGGAATGTTGTAGCGGCGTGCGTATTCCACGCAGCGCAGCATCAATACCTTGGCGCCGCAGGCGGCCATCTCGAGCATCTCCTCGAACGTGACCGTGGCCAGATGGCGGGCGTTGGGGACGATCCGCGGGTCCGCGCTGAAGATGCCGTCCACATCGGTGTAGATCTCGCAGACGTCAGCGCCCAGGGCTGCTGCCAGCGCGACGGCGGTGGTGTCCGACCCGCCACGGCCCAGCGTGGTGACGTCCCTGGTGTCCTGGCTGACGCCCTGAAATCCCGCGACCAGGACGATCAGCCCCTCGTTGAGCGCGGACTGCAGCCGGGCCGGGGTGACGTCGATGATCTTGGCCTTGCCGTGGGCGCCGGTGGTGATGACACCGGCCTGCGAACCGGTGAACGAGCGGGCTTGAGCGCCCAGCGATTCGACGGCCATCGCCACCAGCGCGTTGGAGATGCGCTCGCCGGCGGTCAGCAGCATGTCCAGCTCGCGGGCCGGCGGCGCCGGGCATACCTGCTGGGCCAACTCCAGCAGACCGTCGGTGGTGTCGCCCATCGCCGAGACCACCACGACGACGTCATTGCCTTGCTTTTTGGCCTCGACGATGCGTTCGGCGACACGGCGGATCCGTTCGGCGTCGGCCACCGAAGATCCGCCGTACTTTTGCACGACGAGCGCCACGTCGATCCTTTCCGGGCTTTTCAGGTTTTTTGCGGCCCCAAGAGAGTTCCCTCAGCGTCGCGCGGCTCAGGTCGAGAACAGAATACGTGTATTGACTGGGCGACCATGCCCGCGGGCCAGTCAGCGGATCCGTCAGAACGAACGATGCTTCGCCGGGATCTGATATCCAGTAGTGGCTGGTAAACGGCTGAGAAAGGGGTCGAAGCGGTGGCCACAGAGGTACCAGTGTTATGGGGTACTGAACCGGACGAGCACGACTACCCGGCTGCGGCGGACTATCTGGCGCTGCTCGCCAAGCCCGGTCAGGTCAACGAGATCGTGGCGGCGCTCAAGAAGGCCCCGATCGTGTACAAGAAGGCCAAGGATCTGCTGCGCGCATCGCGGCTGGCGCTGCTGCCACCGGACAACCCGCATGTGAGCGCCGATCTCGCCAAGATCAAGAAAGGCAAGCAGCTGTCACCGATTCTGGTTGTCCGCGGAGACCTGGCCACTGATGTGGCGTTGCAGATTGCCGACGGCTACCACCGGGTCTGCGCGAGTTATCACACCAACGAAAACACCGACATCCCGGTCAAGATCGTCCCGGCTGGGGACTGACCTCCTGGGTTTTGGACACCCGTGCCCGAGCGGTAAAGTACGGGACGTGCAGCGGGTGCTCCTTCTCGGACGCCGCGGCGGGGCCTGATCGAGACCGGCCTCCCGTCGCGGGTGTTCGCGATGTCGCCGGTCGCCGCCAGCTATGGCGCCCCTTCCCATTCCCCGGAGCAATCACCGTGACTGAGACTTCCAAGTTCAGCTCTCCCCATCTGGGCGACTCCCCCGATGTATTCACATCCGCTCGAACCATCACCCAACCCGCCGGTCAACCCGACGCGGGCCAAGCGGCCTGGAACACCCAGCGCGGGTCGTCGATGCCGATCGGCCGGTACCGGCCCTTCGCCGAGGAAGTCCAGCCCGTTCGGCTGGCCGACCGTACCTGGCCGGACCGGGTGCTTACGCGCGCCCCGCTGTGGTGTGCGGTAGACCTGCGCGACGGCAACCAGGCGCTGATCGACCCGATGAGCCCGGCCCGCAAGCGCCGGATGTTCGACCTGCTGGTCCGGATGGGCTACAAGGAGATCGAGGTCGGGTTCCCGTCGGCCAGCCAGACCGACTTCGACTTCGTCCGCGAGATCATCACCGAGGACGCCGTCCCCGCCGACGTCACCATCCAGGTGCTGACCCAGTGCCGTCCGGAGCTGATCGAACGCACTTTCCTCGCGTGTGAGGGAGCGCACCGCGCGATCGTGCACTTCTACAACTCGACCTCTATCCTGCAGCGCCGCGTCGTGTTCCGGGCCGACCGGGCCGCAGTGCAGGCCATCGCGACCGAGGGCGCGCGCAAGTGCGTCGAGGAGGCCGCCAAATACCCGGGCACCCAGTGGCGGTTCGAGTACTCGCCCGAGTCCTACACCGGGACCGAACTGGAATACGCCAAGCAGGTCTGCGACGCCGTCGGCGACATCATCAAGCCGACACCGGAGAACCCGATCATCTTCAACCTGCCCGCCACCGTGGAAATGGCAACCCCGAACGTCTACGCCGACTCGATCGAGTGGATGAGCCGCAACCTGACCAATCGGGAGTCCGTCATCCTTTCTCTGCACCCGCACAATGACCGCGGAACAGCCGTTGCCGCAGCCGAATTGGGATATCAGGCCGGTGCCGATCGAATCGAGGGCTGCCTGTTTGGTAACGGCGAGCGCACCGGGAATGTCTGTCTGGTGACGCTGGGCCTCAACCTGTTCTCCCGCGGTGTCGACCCGCAGATCGACTTCTCCAACATCGACGAGATCCGCCGCACGGTGGAGTACTGCAATCAGCTGCCGGTCCACGAACGCCACCCCTACGGCGGAGACCTGGTCTACACCGCGTTTTCCGGCAGCCACCAGGACGCCATCAACAAGGGCCTGGACCAGATGAAAGTCGATGCGGATGCCGCCGATTCCGATGTTGACGACATGCTGTGGCAGGTGCCGTATTTGCCGATCGATCCGCGCGACGTCGGGCGCACCTATGAGGCGGTGATCCGGGTCAATTCGCAGTCCGGCAAGGGCGGCGTGGCCTACATCATGAAGGCCGACCACGGCCTGGCGTTGCCGCGACGGCTGCAGATCGAGTTCTCCCAGGTCGTTCAGAAGATCAGCGAAGGAGAAGGCGGCGAGGTCAGCCCGAAGGCGATGTGGGACGCGTTCTCCGAGGAGTATCTGGCACCGATCCGGCCGCTGGAGCGGATTAAGCAGCGGGTCGAGGCGTCCGAGGAGGACGGCGGCGCGACCACAGTCGCCGCGACCGTCAAGATCGACGGGGTCGAGACCGAGATCGACGGTTCCGGCAACGGCCCGCTCGCCGCTTTCGTCGACGCGCTGGGCACCGTCGGGTTCGACGTGGCCGTGCTGGATTACTCAGAGCACGCGATGAGCGCCGGCGAGGAGGCCCAGGCGGCGGCGTACGTCGAGGCTTCGATCGGCGGTCGCACGGTATGGGGTGTAGGGATCGCGCCGTCGATCACCACCGCGTCGCTGCGCGCCGTCGTATCGGCGGTGAACCGGGCCGCACCGAGGTGATCGGCGATCAGAACAGCGCGAACTGCTCGCTCGCGCGCGCGGTGTCGATGAAGTCCTCGACGCCGGTGCCGGTGACGACGGCCCCGACGCAATCCATGAACTTCGCGTCGGAAACGACCGGCACACCCAACTCGCGAGCCAGATAGCCCTTACCGTGCGCCGGACGGGATTGGTTGCAGATCACCAGCGAGGTTTCCCGGTCAACGGCATCGGCATAGGCCAAACCGGCGTGCAGGATCCGCTCGACCAGCTCGTCGTGAGTTCGTTCGACCTCAGCCGCTAACGCGACCCGCATGCCCTGCACCAGCGGCCTGCCGCGGACGTACGGGCCCGGGTTGAGGTACAGGCACGGCATCCGGGAGGCCAGCATCTTCAATGGTCGCAGTTCGTCGTGGGTGACCCTGCCGCTTGGCCACCGGCGGCGGGTGACCGGCCGCACGGGTAACCAGACGTCGCGTTCACGGGCCCGATCCAGCGCGGCCGCCAGCACGTTGGTCAGCACAACGGCGTCATCGAACGCATCGTGCGGTCGCCGCTGAGTCACCCCCCAATGCGCGGCCAGTGTCTCCAAGCGCAGGTTGTCGATGCCCAGTTCCAGCCGCCGCGCCAGTTCAACCGTGCACATGACGGTGTCGACCGGCAGCTCGACCTGAGCCAACTCGGCCTCCGCGGTGAGGAAGGCGTAGTCGAACGCGACATTGTGCGCCACCAGTGTGCGGCCGCGTAGCAGCTCGACCACATCGCCCGCGATGTCGGCGAACTGCGGCTGATCCTCGAGCATCGCCGCGGTCAAGCCGTGCACGTGGGTTGGCCCGGGATCCACCCCCGGATTGAGCAGGCTGACCACGGACTGCTCGACTTGCCCGTCGCCGTCAAGGGCCAACACCGCGAGGCTGATGACCCGGGCGCTGCCCGGTCTGAAGCCGGAGGTTTCGACGTCGATGACGGCCCATCCCGCGCCGGGCTCGGCGACCGGACGGCCCCAGATCGTCCTCGCCGGGCTCGCCACCGGAATGTCGGACATAACTGGAGGATGGCATGTCGAACCGACATCGCCGGGTCGCTGTGAGTCGTGTCGTGAATCTTCGATAAGGCCGACCCGCTGCGCTCGGAAAAGCGCCGAGCTTGCGATCGCCCTTAACCCCCTGCGGCCGACCCGCTGCGCTCGGAAAAGCGCCGAGCTTGCGATCGCCCTTAACCCCCTGCGGCCGACCCGCTGCGCTCGGAAAAGCGCCGAGCTTGCGATCGCCCTTAAACTGCCCGGGTGATTACCGCCCGAGGCCGCCTGGCCCTCGCCGCCGGAGCCGGCGCGCGATGGGCCTCACGGGTGACCGGTCGGGGGGCGGGCGCGATGATCGGCGGCTTGGTGGCCATGACGCTGGACCGTTCGATCCTGCGTCAGCTCGGCACCGGGCGGCGCTCTGTCATCGTCACCGGGACCAACGGCAAGTCCACGACGACCCGGATGACCGCAGCCGCGCTGCGCACCCTGGCCGCGGGCAGCGCGGTGGCCAGCAACGCCGAGGGCGCCAACATGGATGCCGGGCTGGTAGCCGCACTCGCCGCTGACCGAGACGCCGCGCTGGCAGTCCTCGAGGTCGACGAAATGCACGTGCCGCATGTGGCGGATGCCATCGAGCCCGCCGTGATCGTCTTGCTCAACCTGTCCCGCGACCAACTGGACCGGGTCGGCGAGATCAACGTGATCGAGCGCAGACTGCGCGCCGGACTGGCCAGCCACCCGCAGGCGGTTGTCGTCGCCAACTGCGATGACGTCCTGATGACCTCAGCCGCCTATGACAGCCCCGACGTGGTGTGGGTGGCCGCTGGTGGCGGCTGGGCGGCCGACTCGGTTAGCTGTCCGCGCAGCGGCGAGGTGATCGTTCGCGATCAGGGCCACTGGTATTCCACCGGAGCTGACTTCAAACGGCCCAGCCCGCACTGGTGGTTCGACGACAACACGCTCTACGGGCCCGACGGGCTGGCACTGCCGATGCGGCTCGCGCTGCCGGGTTCGGTGAATCGGGGCAACGCCGCCCAGGCGGTGGCGGCCGCCGTCGCGCTGGGCGCCGATCCGGCGGCCGCGGTGGCCGCGGTGGCCGGGGTCGACGAGGTGGCCGGGCGCTACCGGACCATTCGTGTCGGCGCACACACCGTGCGGATGCTGCTGGCCAAGAACCCCGCCGGCTGGCAGGAAGCTCTGTCGATGGTGGATAAGGACGCCGCCGGGGTGGTGATCTCCGTCAACGGGCAGGTGCCCGACGGCGAAGATCTGTCCTGGCTATGGGATGTGCGCTTCGAGCATTTCGAGAACACCACCGTAGTGGCGGCCGGCGAACGCGGGACCGATCTCGCCGTGCGGTTGGGGTATGCCGGTGTGGAGCACAGCCTGGTGCACGACACGCTCGCGGCCATCGCGTCGTGTCCGCCCGGACCCGTCGATGTCGTCGCCAACTACACCGCGTTCCTGCAATTGCAACGCAGATTGGCTCGCCATGGCTGACTCGACGGTGCGGATCGGCTTGGTGCTGCCCGACGTGATGGGCACCTACGGCGACGGCGGGAACGCTGCGGTGCTGCGGCAACGGCTGCGCCTGCGGGGCATCGCCGCGGAGATCGTCGAGATCACGCTGGCCGACCCGGTGCCCGACAGCCTTGACCTGTACACGTTGGGCGGGGCCGAGGACTACGCCCAGCGCCTGGCGACCAAGCACCTGGTCTCGCACCCCGGCTTGCAGCGTGCGGCGGGCCGCGGCGCGCCGGTATTGGCGATTTGCGCGGCCATCCAGGTGCTCGGCCATTGGTATGAGACGTCGTCAGGCGAACGCGTCGATGGCGTGGGTCTGCTCGACGTCACGACCTCGCCGCAGACCGCTCGCACCATCGGGGAGGTGGTCAGCACGCCGCTGCTTCCCGGGTTAACGCAGCCGTTGACCGGTTTCGAGAACCACCGCGGCGGTACGGTGCTCGGCGATGCCGCGGCGCCGCTGGGCGCTGTGCAGAAGGGCGCAGGCAACCGCGCCGGCGACGGCTTCGACGGCGCGGTGCAGGGCAGCGTGATCGCCACCTACATGCACGGCCCCTGCTTGGCCCGCAATCCGGAATTGGCCGACTTGCTGTTGAGCAAGGTGGTGGGTGAACTGGCACCGCTGGAGTTGCCCGAGGTGGAATTGCTGCGCCGCGAACGGCTGCGGGCCTAGCGCTTCGTCTCGCCGAGATCGACACCAGCGCGGAAAAGATCGAGTAGCCGTCACGCTAACGTCGATCTCGGGCAGCGCAACCGCCAGTCAGGCCATCGCGCGACGGCCGGTCAGGGCGCGGCCCAGGGTCAGCTCGTCGGCGAATTCCAGGTCGCCGCCCATCGGCAGCCCGGAAGCGATCCGCGTGACGGCCAGGCCGGGAATGTCGCGCAGCATCCTTACTAGATAGGTCGCGGTCGCCTCGCCCTCGGTGTTGGGGTCGGTGGCGATGATGACCTCGGTGATGTCGACGCCGTCGACCTGCTGGCCGATCCGGTTCAGCAGCTCGCGGATCCGTAGTTGCTCGGGACCGACTCCGGACAGTGGATCCAGTGCCCCGCCGAGAACGTGGTAACGGCCGCGGAATTCGCGGGTGCGTTCGACGGCCTGGACGTCCTTGGGCTCCTCGACGACACAAACCTGGGAGCCGTCCCGGCGCGGGTCGGCGCAGATGCGGCAACGCTCGTCATCGGAGACGTTGCCGCAGACGGCACAGAACCGCACGCCGTCGCGGACCTTGGCCAGCACCGCGGTGAGCCGGTCGATGTCAGGCGGTTCGACGGACAACAGATGAAAGGCGATGCGCTGCGCGCTCTTCGGCCCGATACCCGGCAGCTTGCCGAGCTCGTCGATCAGATCCTGCACCGGCCCTTCGAACAAATCAGCTCTCCGGGATACCCAACGCGCCGCCCATCCCACCGGCCAGCGGACCCAGCTGCTCCTGCGCCATCGTGGTGACCTGCTGGGAGGCGTCGGCGAGCGCGCCGACGATCAGGTCCTGCAGCGTCTCGATGTCGTCCGGGTCGACGACTTTGGGATCGATCTTCACCGCCACGACCTCGCCGCTGCCCTTGACGGTGACCTCCACCAGGCCGCCGCCGGCTTTTCCGTGCACGTCGGTGTCGGCGAGTCGCTGCTGGGCAGCCATCAGTTGCTGCTGCATCTGCTGCGCCTGGGCAAGCAAGGCCGACATGTCGGGCGGGCCTCCGGGTTGCATGACGGTCCCCTTGCATCTCGGTCTCGACTTGGTTTCGCCCAAGGTTTATGGGCGGTTCGAAGCCTCAAGCCTAGACGGCGCTAGGCTAACGTGGCGCACGTGCGCGTCCTACATTGCTTGCGTTGTCTGCGTGTCGGGGCCCGTGCGGCGTTAGCGGCCATCGGCATCCTCACTGTCGTCACCGCCGTACCGATGGCAACTTCGCCAGTGGCCCCGAAAGCCGCCGCTGCCCCGGGCAACATCGCCGGGATGATCGTGTTCCTCGACCCCGGTCATAACGGCGCCAACGACGCGTCGATCAGCCGTCAGGTGCCCACCGGCCGTGGCGGCACCAAGGACTGCCAGGCCAGCGGGACCTCGACCAACGACGGCTATCCGGAGCACACCTTCACCTGGGACACCACGTTGCGCATCCGCGCAGAACTCAACGCGCTGGGCGCACGGACGGCGATGTCACGCGGCAACGACGATTCGCTGGGCCCGTGCGTCGACCAGCGCGCTGCGATGGCCAATGCCTTACACCCGAACGCGGTCGTGAGCATCCACGCCGACGGGGGCCCGCCCAATGGGCGGGGATTCCACGTCAACTACTCGGCGCCGCCGCTCAACCAGGTGCAGGCGGGCCCGTCGGTGCAGTTCGCCCGGATCATGCGCGACCAGATGCAGGCTTCGGGTATTCCGCCGGCCAACTACATCGGCCAGGACGGTCTGTACGGGCGCTCGGATCTGGCCGGGCTGAACCTGGCGCAGTATCCGTCGGTCCTGGTCGAGTGCGGCAACATGAAAAACCCGGTCGACTCAGCCCTGATGGAATCCCCGGAGGGTCGGCAAAAGTATGCCGACGCCGTGGTCAAAGGTATCGCCGGCTATTTGGGCAGCCAGAGCCAGGCCCGCTAGCGGGAGTGCCGCGTTAGCTCTCAAGTTCTTTCTTCAGGTTAGCCAGCACCTCACCTTGGATCCTCTTCAGCCCCAACGGCGCGAACGTCTTCTCGAAGAACCCCTTCACGCCACCGGCTCCTGCCCACGTGGTGGTGACGGTGACGCTTGACCCCGGTCCCGCGGGAGCCACTGTCCAGTTGGTGATCATCGACGAGTTGGCGTCCTTCTCGATGACCGCGTGGCCGGCGACGTCGACGTTGGCCCGAACATCTCGAACCCGGGATTTAGTGGCCTGCAGCTTCCAGCTGGCGACAGTTCCCTGCCCCTGACCACCTTCCAGCACCTGGTAGTCGCGATAGTGCGAAGACAGGATTTTGGGGCGGACTGCTCTGTAGTCACTAACGGCGGCCAGCACAGTCGTGGGCTCAGCATTGATCAAGATGGTGCTGGCTGCACTGACGTGTCCCATCAGGCGAAACTCCTCCGCGCAGGTGTTGTGCCGGCGCCACGCCTGGGTGTGGTGTCCCTGCGCGGGCTGCTGTCGGGGACTAGCGTATATCTGGTGGGAATCCCTGCATTTGCACCGGAGGCTCATGCGGCGGGCGTCGAGCGGTTGTCGGCGAGTTATCGTTCGATTCCCGCGACGGCGGCCGTCCGACTCGCCAAGCCCACCTCCAATTTGTTTCGCGCCCGCACGAAGCGCGATGCACCGGGGCTTGACGCATCGGGGCTGACCGACGTCATATCCGTCGACCCTGACGCGCACACAGCCGATGTGGCCGGCATGTGCACATACGAGGATCTGGTGGCGGCGACCCTGCCCTATGGTCTTTCGCCTTTGGTTGTCCCGCAGCTGAAGACCATCACGCTGGGCGGGGCGGTCACCGGGTTGGGCATCGAGTCAGCCTCGTTTCGCAACGGCCTGCCACACGAATCGGTGTTGGAGATGGATATCCTCACCGGCGCAGGCGAATTGCTCACCGTCTCGCCCCAGCAACACCCCGACCTCTACCGCGCTTTCCCGAATTCTTATGGAACCTTGGGCTATTCGACCAGGATTCGCATCGAACTGGAGCCAGTCAAGCCGTTCGTAGCGCTGCGGCACGTGCGGTTCGACTCGCTGACCGAATTGGTGACAGCGATGGACCGCATCATCGAGACCGGTGGTTTTGACGGTGTGCCGGTCGACTATCTCGACGGGGTCGTATTCGGCGCCGAGGAGAGCTACCTGTGCGTCGGTGTGCGTACCACTACCCCCGGCCCGGTCAGCGACTACACCGGACAAGACATCTACTACCGGTCCATCCAGCACAATGGGGGAATCAAAGAAGACCGGTTGACGATGCACGACTATTTCTGGCGATGGGACACCGATTGGTTCTGGTGCTCTCGCTCTTTCGGTGCGCAGAACCCCCGGGTGCGGCGTTGGTGGCCCCGACGCTATCGGCGCAGCGACATGTACTGGAAGTTGGTGACCCTTGACCAGCGATTTAGTATCGCCGACCGGATCGAGAAGCGCAACGGCCGTCCGCCGCGGGAACGGGTGGTCCAGGACGTCGAAGTGCCGATCGAGCGCACCACTGAATTCCTGAAGTGGTTCCTCCACAACGTGCCGATTTCGCCGGTCTGGTTGTGCCCCTTGCGGCTACGCGACCAGGGCGGCTGGCCGCTGTATCCGATCCGACCCGGATCGACATATGTCAATGTTGGGTTCTGGTCGTCGGTTCCGGTCGGCGCGACCGAAGGCGCGACGAATCGACTGATCGAAGCGAAGGTCGGTTCGCTTGACGGTCACAAGTCGCTGTATTCCGATTCTTACTACAGCCGTGAGGAATTCGACGCGGTCTACGGTGGCGAAAGCTACAAAACTGTGAAGAAAATCTACGACCCGGATTCGCGTCTCCTCGATCTCTACGCAAAGGCGGTGCAACGACGATGACCACCATCAAGGAATCCGCTGCCAAAACAGGCAGGTTGAGCCTTGCCGAGGTCTTGGCGATCGTTACTGGCGGCGCCAGACGTTCGCTGCGGTTCACGGCGTACGACGGCAGCTGTGCCGGGCCGGAGAACGCCGTGCTCGGACTGGATTTGCTGACGCCCCGCGGCACCACTTACCTGGCCACCGCCCCTGGTGAACTCGGGCTGGCCCGTGCCTACGTGTCCGGAGACATCGAGGCGCGCGGGGTACCTCCGGGCGATCCGTACGAGCTGCTCAAATTGCTGGTCGACAAGGTCGAGTTCAGTAGGCCTTCGGCCCGCCTGCTGGCCAGCATCATCCGCTCGGTGGGCGTCGAACACCTGGTACCCGCACCGCCACCGCCGCAGGAGGCGCTGCCGCGCTGGCGGCGGATTGCCGAAGGCATGCGGCACAGCAAGACTCGTGACGCCGAGGCCATTCACCACCACTACGATGTCTCCAACGCCTTTTACGGGTGGGTGCTGGGTCCGTCGATGACGTACACCTGCGCGGTCTACCCGTATCCCGAAGCGACGCTGGAAGAGGCGCAGGACAACAAGTACCGGCTGATCTTCGAGAAGATGCGCCTAAAGCCCGGGGATCGGCTGCTCGACGTCGGCTGCGGTTGGGGCGGGATGGTCCGCTATGCCGCCCGCCGCGGTGTGCGGGCGATCGGTGCGACTCTGTCAGCCGAACAAGCCGCCTGGGCGCAAAACGCGATCGAAGCCGATGGGCTGACCAACTTGGCCGAGGTGCGCCACTCCGACTACCGCGACGTCCGTGAGACCGGGTTCGACGCAGTCTCATCAATCGGATTGACCGAGCACATCGGCGTCAAGAACTATCCGTCCTACTTCACGTTCCTCCGGTCCAGGTTGCGCACCGGGGGCCTGTTGCTCAACCACTGCATTACCCGCAACAACAACAACGCGGACTTCCGCGCCAGTAGTTTCACCGATCGTTACGTCTTTCCGGACGGCGAACTGACCGGCTCGGGACGAATCACATCAGAGATTCAAAATGCCGGATTCGAGGTTCTTCATGCGGAGAACTTCCGGACGCACTACGCGATGACGCTACGCGACTGGTGCCGCAACCTGGTCGCACATTGGGACGAGGCGGTCGACGAGGTCGGCCTGGCCACGGCGAAGATCTGGGGCCTCTACATGGCTGCATCTCGAGTGGCCTTCGAGCACAACAACCTTCAGCTACACCACGTGTTGGCGGCCAAGCTCGACGCACGCGGCACTGACGGTCTGCCACTGCGTCCGTGGTGGCAGCCCTAAGACATGGTCGGTGCCGGCCGGCTGGTTAGCAGGGCTAGGGTCGTGGACTCTCAACGGTGGGTGCCGCACGCCAGTAACTGGGCGGAGAGAATGTGCGGTTGTCGCGGGGATGTCAGCCGTTGTCGATGCGGCGCGCGCCTAGCTCGTTCTGCAGCAGCTCTAGTGCGACCTCTTCGGGGTCGCGGCGCGGTGCCGACGGATCGTCCTGGCTCGCCTCGGCCAGCATGCTTTCTTCTTCGGCCCGCTGAGTGGGATCCTCGTCGGCGGCTGCTTCCGGCGACGCGGTTGGGCGGGTACTCGCGCGGGTCGGCGAACTCCCGCCACGTTCGGGGCGGCGCGTCGGCGCGGGCGGTTCTTCGGTCGCAGTCAGTGTGGGCGTGCCGGCTTCACATCGCACCTGCCAGTCGACACCCAGCGCATCTTTGAGGGCCTCGGCGATGACGTCGGCGTTGCGTTGTTCGGACAGCCGCTTGGCCAGCGGCGCCGATTCATGAGTCAACACCAAGGTGTCGCCCTCCACGGCGCGCACTGTGGCGCCGGCCAGCATCACCTCGGTGGTCCGGCTGCGTTGACGGACCTTGTCACGCACTGTGGGCCACAAGGTGCGGACCGCGGCCGCGCCCGGTTCACCCGGGCCCGCAGCAGGCGGACTCGGCTGGGGCGCGGGCTGGCTTTGCTCCGACGCGGGCCGCTTCGGGGGCTCCGGCTCGGCTGCGGCAGTAGGTGGCGTAGACGGCGTTGAGACGGCAGACGGTTCGGGAGCCACCGGCTGCGGCCGCTGATCACCGAGCGGGATGGACATATCCAGCCGGGTCTCGATCCGCTCGACTCGTTGCAGCAGGGCCGATTCGGTATCGCTGGCCGACGGCAACAACAGCCGTGCGCAAATCACTTCGAGGAGCAACCGGGGCGCCGTCGCGCCACGCATCTCAGTCAGGCCGGCGTGCACGACTTCGGCGTAGCGGGTGAGCGTCGCCGCGCCGATCCGGGCCGCTTGATCGCGCATCCGGTCCAGCACATCTTCCGGCGCGTCGACCACGCCACGAGCGGCGGCATCGGGAACAGCTTGCAGCACAAGCAAATCGCGGAACCGCTCCAGCAGGTCGGTGGCGAATCGCCGAGGGTCGTGACCGGCGTCGATCACCGATTCAACCGCCCCGAACAGCGCCGCCGCATCGGCGGCGACGAGCGCGTCGACGGCCTCATCGATCAGCGCGACATCCGTGGCACCCAGCAGTCCCAGCGCCCGCTGGTAGCGGATCCGGTTGCCGTCCGGTCCGGCTTCCGAACCGGCCAGCAACTGATCGAGAACCGAAAGAGTATCGCGAGGAGAACCGCCACCGGCCCGGATCACCAGCGGGTAGACGGCTTCATCAGCGACGACACCCTCCTGCGCACAGATCCGTTCGATCAGGGCCCGCATCGTGCGTGGCGGCAGCAGCCGAAACGGATAGTGGTGGGTGCGCGAGCGGATCGTCGGCAACACTTTCTCCGGCTCGGTGGTGGCGAACACGAAGATCAGATGTTCGGGCGGTTCCTCGACGATTTTGAGCAGCGCGTTGAACCCCGCCGTGGTGACCATGTGCGCTTCGTCGATGATGAAGACCCGGTAGCGCGACTGGGCAGGCGCATAGAATGCGCGGTCGCGCAGCTCACGGGTGTCATCCACGCCGCCGTGGCTGGCCGCGTCGAGTTCGACGACGTCGATGCTGCCCGGTCCGTTGGGTGCTAACGCAACGCAGGACGCGCAGACACCGCATGGCGTGGCCGTCGGTCCCTGCGCACAGTTCAACGACCGGGCCAGGATGCGGGCCGACGAAGTCTTGCCGCAGCCGCGCGGGCCGGAGAACAAGTAGGCGTGGTTGATTCGGCCCGCCGTCAATGCGGTGCACAGCGGCTCGGTGACGTGTTCCTGGCCTACTACCTCCGCGAAGGTCGCCGGTCGGTACTTGCGGTAGAGGGCCACGGTCAGCAAGGCTACCCAGGCCCGCCGACGATGCGAACCCGGAAGGGTTCGTTGAGGAGACGGGCGGGCAATCGGGGCGCGTTGGCGTCGGCTCGACTGAACATCGAGTGTGCGCGGACGGCGTCGAGCGTGAACGTAGGGCGGGATTTCCGGCGATTCTCCGCCCTCAGCGCACGCTCGCCCAACCGACGATGCGACCTACGTCTGGCTCACCAACGACTCAGTGGCAGCCAGCAAGGCACAGGTGGCCAGGCCGTCGATCGCATGACGCAGGTCGGACACCGGCGGAAATGTCGGCGCGATCCGGATGTTCTTGTCGTCCGGGTCTTTCCGGTAAGGGAATGACGCGCCCGCCTCGGTGACGGCGATACCGGCCTGTTTGGCCAGGGAGACGGTGCGCCGCGCGGTGCCGGGCAACACGTCGAGGCTGATGAAGTAGCCGCCCTGCGGTTCGTTCCAGGTGGCGATCTTGGACTCACCGAGGCGCTTGTCCAGAATCTCCAGCGCCGTCGCGAATTTGGGCGCCAACAGCTGCTGGTGCCGCAGCATCTGCAGCCGCACGCCGTCGGTGTCGCCGAAGAAGCGGAGGTGGCGGAGCTGATTGACCTTGTCCGGCCCGATCGACTTCTTGCCGGCGTACTGCAAATACCAGGCGATATTGCCCAGTGATCCACCGAAGAAGCTGACGCCGGCCCCGGCGAAGGTGATTTTGGACGTCGACGCGAAAACGTAGGGCCGGTTGGGGTTGCCCGCGGCGGCGGCCATACCCAGCACGTCCACCTGCCGGGGGAAGTCCAGCGTCAAGGTGTGCACCGCGTAGGCGTTGTCCCAGAACAGCCGGAAATCCTCCGCCGCGGTGCGCATCTGGACCAGCCGCCGCACCGTCTCCCACGAGTAGGTGATGCCGGTGGGGTTGGCGAACACCGGAACCGCCCACATGCCCTTGATCGCCGGGTCGACGGCGACCAGTTCTTCGATCAGGTCGACGTCCGGGCCGTCCTCGCGCATCGGGATCGGAATCATCTCCACGCCCATGGTTTCGGTGATCGCGAAATGCCGGTCGTAGCCGGGAACCGGGCACAAGAACTTGACCAGCGGCTCGTCCTTCCAGGGCCGTGGGGAGTCCACGCCGCCGTGCAACATCGAGAAGACGACGACGTCGTGCATCAGCTCCAGGCTGGCGTTGTTGCCCGCGATCAGGTTGGGCACCGCGATGCCGAGCAGCTCGCCGAAGATGCCCCGCAGCTCAGGCAGGCCGTGCTGCCCGCCGTAGTTGCGGGTGTCGGTGCCCTCGCCGTCGCGGTAGTCGTCTCCGGGCAGGCTCAATAGGGCATTGGACAGGTCGAGTTGCTCGCTGCATGGTTTGCCGCGGGTGAGGTCCAGCGCCAGCTTCATCGACTGCAGTTCGGCGTAGTCCTGCTGGTGGCGGGCATGCAATGCCTCGAGGTCGGTACGGCCTAGGGAGCTGAACGAGCCGTACGACACCATCCGCCTTTCACCGTGCACATCGTGGGTCGCCACCAGATCGAACGTAGGGGACCCCGCGCACCCGCCAGAGCCCATTGACCCTTGCTGCCTTCCGGCCCTGGGGGAGTTCACAGGATAGACGCCGCGCGGGGTCCACAGAGAGTCTAATACCCGGCCTGGAATCAATCGGCGACAGCCAGAGGACGCCCAGCTCGGCTCGGCTACCATGGCCGACGGAGGATTCGCCTAGTGGCCTATGGCGCTCGCCTGGAACGCGGGTTGGGTTAACAGCCCTCGCGGGTTCAAATCCCGCATCCTCCGCGCTCAATCCGGGTGCGACCAGGCCTTACTGGCAGTCACCCGGGTTATCAGCTCAAGGAGGAGTATGGGACGCAGGGCTGCCGTCTGCTGGCACGCGACGTTTTCGATTGTCGCCGGCGTCCTCTATTTCTTCTTCGTGCTGCCGCGCACGCCCGAGCTGATGGGCGACACCACGCACACCCTCGGCACGGTGGTGCGGATCATTGCCGGCGTGATGATCGCCCTGGCCGCATTGCCGGTGGTGTTCACCCTGATGCGGGCTCGCAAGCCGGAATACGGCACGCCGCAGCTCGCACTGACCCTGCAAACCTCCTCGGTCGTGGCCCATGTGCTGGCAGGCGTGCTGATCGTGGGCACGGCGATCAGCGAGATCTGGCTGAACCTCGACAACGTGGGTCAGTGGCTGTTCGGCGTATACGGCGCAGCGGCCGCGATCGCGGTGCTCGGCATTTTCGGGTTCTACCTGTCGTTTGTCGCCGAGCTTCCGCCGCCACCGCCGAAACCGCTGAAGCCCAAGAAAGAGAAGCAGAGGCGTCGCGACCGCAAGAAGGACGGCGAACCCGAAGAAACCGACGAAGCCGAGGACGAGGACGAAGAGGCCGCCGAGGGCGACCCCGAAGTCGCCGACGACGAGACGACCGACGCGCCCGAGCACACCGAGGAACCCGCCGAGGTCACCGCGGAAACCGGAGTCGATTCGACCGCCTCAGAAAGCCACGAACCCGAGTCGACGGCTCAAGAGGCGCCCGCATTGGAAGACACGCCTTCGGGTGGGCTGCGCAACCGGCGCCCGACCGGCAAATCCTCAGGGACGCATCGGCGTCGGCGCACGCGCCGCGGTGTCGCCGTCGAAGACTGAGTCGTCCGTCGGCGGTTGCACCGCGGTCAAGTCCAGCCACGCGTTCATAAGGCGGGCTGCCGCGCCGATATTGCCGAGCTGACAATGGTTGCTGGCCTGGTCAGCAGCGGTGAAGACCCGAGTTGTCACCGATCGGGCGTTCGGCAGGTTGGCGGCCTGGCGCCCCAACTGCTTCAACGGCACGTAGTGGTCGTCCGCACCCGCGAGCAACAGCACGTCGGCGCGAATCAGCCGAGAGATTTTGCGGGTGGTCATCACGGTGGCCGAACGCAGAAAGTCGTAGGGCGTGGCGGTGCCGGTGATGTGCATACCCTGCTGCAGTCCCCATTGCGATACCGGCCTGCGGCTCACAGCCCGGTCGGCGATGGCGTTGACGGTCCCGCGGGCATGCGCGGTCAGCAACGCGCGCAGCGGAATCCGGACGCCGCGGCCGATTTGGCGTGCGATCGTTTCGAAGAAGTCGTCGAGGATGTCGAAAGCCACCGCATAGCTGATCCGCGGCTCGAACGCGGCCGCGCGGATCACCAAGCCGCCGCCCAGTGAGATACCAACGGCGGCAACGTCATCGAGGTGGTAGTGGTCGAGCACGGCGCCCACCGGCTGCTCCCACTCGGGGATCAGCGTCAGGCCGAAGTCCTCGAGGGCGCTGCCCTGGCCCGGTCCCTCGAATACGACGACGCGGCGACCGGTGTCGACCATGCTGGCGATCATCGGCAGAAACTCCTCGATGTAGCTGTCGAATCCGCCAAACATGACGATCGTGGTTCCGGTTTGGCGTTCTGGCCGCAGGTCGTAGGCGGGCATCGAGCCGGACCGGAACGGGACCAACTCGGGCGCGACATCGTAGATGGTTCGCATCGTGTCTAGGAACCTGGCGCGCGCGGGCGGGCGGCGCGGATCGCTCGCTGCCATGAAGAACTCGGCCGCCCGGTCGTAGTACGCGCCGGCGAGCGTGCGATCGCCCGCACGGGCTTGCTCGGACAAGACGAGGAATCCCTCGATCAACTCCGGGTAGGTGTGCGCGCGTGCCGCCAGGTCGGTCACCTCGCCGATCGCAGACGGGCCGATCCACTGCACCCAGCGGTTGCACTGGAAGTTGATGCTGACGTCGGGGTGGAATCGGTGGTAGCCGATCGGCGGGGTGGCACCGGTGCAGTCGATCCGAGGTGCTGACGTGTCCATTACGGCCTCCTATTGCAAGTTACCTTGCAATATCATGCGCCGCGGCAACGCACTAATGCAAGTAAAGTTGCGATATAGTTCGGGTCATGCGTTCAGGCGTATCGCATCGCCGCGGCGAGCATGTCCGCCAGACCGTGCTGGCCGCGGCGTTCGACGAGCTGGCCGCCTATGGGTTCGACGGCGCCACCGTCGCCGGGGTCGCAAAGCGCTCGGGAGTACACGAGACCACGGTGTACCGACGATGGGTAACCCGGGAGAACCTGTTCGTGGCCGCCTTACTCGAGCGCAGCGCCGACGCCATCCCCGCGCCCGACACGGGGTCAACCCGTCGCGATCTGCTGGCGATCGTCCGCGAAGTGATCGCCTACGTGTGCTCGCCCGCCGGCAGAGCGGTGCTGCGCGCAGCGACGCTGCCGGTCGACGACGCCTACGCCGATGCGCGCGAAGCGTTCTGGGCACGGCGCCTGGACGTGTTGTCTCCGGTCGTGCAGCGCGGGATCGAGCGTGGCGATCTGCGCGCCGACTGTGACGCCCGGCTGCTGCTGGAGATGCTGGTCGCGCCAATCCACGGCCGGTTGCTGCTCACCGGTGAACCGGTCGACGACAACCTGGCCGCGCAGCTGGTCGACGTGGTGCTCAACGGTGCCGCCGCTGCTTGTGTCGAACTTTGAAGGGGTTCCCTATGCTGAGCGAGTGCCAAACACTTATCGAGTAGTTCAGTGGAACACCGGAAATGTCGGCAAGAGCTCCCTCAAATCGATCACCGCCAACCCGCTGTTGGAACTGGTGGGGTGCTACGCCTGGTCACCGGAGAAAGTAGGCCGTGACGTCGGCGAGCTGGTCGGCATCGCACCGCTCGGGGTGGCCGCCACCAACGACGTCGACGCGCTGCTCGCGTGCAAGCCGGATTGCGTGGTCTACAACCCGATGTGGATCGACGTCGACGAGCTGGTCCGCATCCTGTCAGCGGGCGTCAACGTGGTGACCACTGCCTCCTTCATCACCGGGCACAACCTCGGCGG
>Ga0335075_10004103_pt1 | contig 22836 bp, 29 predicted proteins | sample Lox_Sample_24_FD_206723 | JGI IMG/M metagenome (GOLD analysis project Ga0335075, IMG submission 206723) | Soil microbial communities from Loxahatchee National Wildlife Refuge, Florida, United States - Lox_Sample_2.4 | ecosystem: Environmental > Terrestrial > Soil > Wetlands | place: USA...
CTATAAACCGGCTGCTACAGCCGGCGAACAGGAGGGAACTATGGGCGGGATGATCAGCGTCGATACGTTCGCGCCGGTTGCATTTACAGCGGCCGGCGAAACATGGGCGGTTGCGCCCGATATCTTTGTCACGACTCAAGGTGCCAGCGCATTCAGGTCCAACGTGAGCGGCTCGGTACTGATCAACCATGGTTTCATCTTCACCAGTCACGCGGGCGCGTTTGCATATGGTGTAGACTTCGGCGGCACAAACGGTGTGGTGACCAATACGGCTGATGCGGTGATCAAAGGCAGTCTCGCCGGCGTGCACTTTGGCAATGGCGGCGGCTTCCTCACCAACATGGGGCGGATCATCGGCGGGCGTGATGGCGGGGTCTTCCTGGACGTAGCTGCCACAATCAACAACAGTGGAACCATATCCGGAGTCGTTGGGATCAAAAATCAGACGCCTGTGCAAGCAACGAAGATCACAAATTCGGGCACCATCAAAGGCACCGAGGATGGCCTCCTTCTCACGCCCGCAGCAAACCTGACCGTGACGATAGACAATCAGGCTGGTGGAATAATCAGCGCTCCGTCGGCGATCGACTCCAACAGCGGCCGGGTTTCGCTGACAAACAAGGGACTGATAAGCGGCAGCATTTTCTTTGACGCGACAGTCGGTAACGTCAACGACTCAATCATCAACAGCGGCAGGATCACCGGCGTGGTCCTCCTTGGAGCGGGCTCTGACGTTTTTCATGGGGCGGCCGGCTCGACTACGGTCTCAGTCGGCGGTGGCGCCGGTAATGACTCGTTGATCGGAAGTAAAGTTGGCGATGTGCTCGACGGAGGCGAAGGAGAAGATACGCTGCGGGGTGGGCTAGGCACCGACACGATGTTTGGTGGTCCGAACAAGGATGTCTTCGCGTTCGCCTCCATCGCCGAGAGCGTTCCCGGCGCCAAGCGAGACTTTATCGCCGACTTCCAGCGCAGTTTCGATGACATCGATCTATCGGGAATCGATGCGCGCACCAACCTCGCCGGCAACCAGGCATTCACCTGGCGGGGCTCTTTGGTGTTCACGAAGGTAGCTGGTCAGCTCCGCTTCATCGACCAGGGTCTCAATTGTCTTGTCCAGGCCGACGTGAATGGCGACGGCAAGTCTGACTTTGAGATAACGGTCAAGACATCCACGTTCGGAATTGGTGACTTCATTCTCTGACCAGAACTGCGCGCCTCTATCCCCGCAAAGCCGCACAGAGGTCGAGTTGGTCTTCACCGGGTCTTCGCTGCACGCGCCTGTCAGCAAAAGGGTTACGACTGCCGTCACGGTCAAAAATTCTCGCATGATTGGTTCTCCTGCCTGGAGGCACCGCCCACGTCCTTCATGGTTCCCGCATCAATCGGTTGGCCGCGGCTCGCCGTCTTCGCGATGCTCGAAGCAGAACCACACCGTCTCGCGCCCGCGCGGGAAGCCCCAGCCGCCCCATTTCGTGCAACCGGAATGCTCGCACCAGTGTTCGTAGATGCCGGTCGGCGCCAGACGTGGCGAAATAACCTCGTCTGACGGTCGGCGCTGTTCGTCGCTCATCACCACGACCTCTTGGGTCGTTTTCGTGGCTTTCCTTTCGGGCATCGCCTTGACGTCGTCAAGGTTTTTGTTCCTATTCCGTTCTCATGGCAATCGAGACGTTGGGCGACGCCTTCCAGGCCGGCTGGAGCATCAGGGCGCGCTGCGCCTGGGGCAGGCGTGAGGGGCTGAAAAGCATCCGCGAATGCGTTAACGGCAGCGGCAACGAAATGACCTCGTGCGAGGCCGAAACTCGCTTGCCGCGATAGCGCCTTACGGATCGAGTGCATCGCGAGCCGTTTTTTCGCGGTGTCAATTGGCCAATCTTGAAGGAGCAGGTTTCCGGCGTCAGCCATGAACTTTATCGATCGTTCCTGGCCCCGCACCTTCACCGTTACCGCCCTCTGAAACGCTATGCGACCTTCAGTCATCCCATGCTCCCCAGCGAACCTTGGCACGCCGAGCGAGGGCCAGCAATTAACAAAAGCAATGTGACGTGTAATTTGCGGATGAGGCTGTGAAGCAATTTCCCGTCTATCAAAGACGCACCGCGTCCTGAGTGCCCACTCTGCCGATCAAATTCCGCACGTTCGAGACTTGCCACTGCCCGCCGCGCGCTGTCCTGACTCCGCGGTTGTTCAGGGCGAGAGCAATGCCGCGAAGGCTGTTGATGCCGATTGAGCGGATCGCATCGATCGTCGGCATGACAGAGGCGGCAAACGCATTTGCTCCGAGAATTGACACCTCTCGGCCGGCCGCCGCCGCCACCGCCGCGTTCGTCGGATTGCCGAGCTTCGTGCCGCGTTCCTTGCGAGCGGCGAGGGCGGCTTTTGTTCTCTCCGATATCTGCCGGCGCTCCTTTTCAGCCAGAGCGGCGTAAAGATGAAGCATGAAAGGATCTGCGTCCGCACCGAGTTCGGCAACGATGAAGGGAACGCGCTGCGCCATCAATCCGGCAATAAAGGCCACGTCGCGCGACAGTCGATCGAGCTTGGCAACCAGGACCGGACACCGCTCCTTGCGCGCCACGGCCAAAGCCGAGGCCAACTGTGGGCGTCTGTCGAGCGCATCAGCACCTTTGCCGGTCTCGACCTCGGCGAATTCGCCGACGATCTGAATGTTCTCAGCTTCAGCAAACCGAGCGACGGCCGATCGTTGCGCTTCAAGGCCAAGCCCTGAACGCCCCTGGCGCTGCGTTGAGACGCGGTAGTAGGCAACAGCGCGCTGCATGACCGAACTCTCCGAGGTGTTCAAACTGCAAACCACCGTTTGCTGTTTGCTCGTTTGGCCAGATCAAGCAACGAAAGAACGCGAAGTGCCGCGTACTTTCGACGTTGCACTGCGACATGGCTGGCTACCGGGAACTCGAACCCGGTATTTTCGAGGGATTATTTTCTAACCAATGAGCGCCGCCCTCAGTGCGGAAATGTCATCCAGAATATGATCGACGAAGGCAGCAACGCGCGGCGTCCTTCGCATATCCGGATGTGAGAGCAGATACCAGCTGCGAGTTAACTCCTCGACAGGTGCGATGACCTGCACCAAAGTCTCTTCTGCGTCACCCAACGTTGTCGGCAGAGGTGCTATGCCTATGCCTGCTTTAACAGCGGATAATGTTCCCAGCATGCTGTTATTGCGATTCACGATCCGTGCGTTTGGCACCGCGACCGGAAGCCATTTGGCAACTCGATGGTTCTGCATGATCCCATCGAAGCCGATTATTGCATGGTGTGACAGGTCGGCAATGCGGCCCGGCCGGCCGTGATGCTGAAGATAGCTTTTGCTAGCGTAGATCGCCCACACAGAGTCACAAATCTTGCGGCCAACCAGACTTTCATCCGAGGGGTCGCCAGATCGAAAGGCGACGTCAGCCTCACCCTTGGCAATGTCGAGATAGCGGTCGCTGGTCACGAATTCGACCTTTAGCTTTGGATAGCGCTCATGGAACCTGTCCAACAGACCGGTGGCGACAATTCGTGACACGGTGGGTTCTGGGCAGGTTAGCCTGATCACACCCTCAAGGTCGTCCTTCAATGACCGTATGTGGCGCTCTAGTTTGTCGATCGAGGTTTCGACGGCGAGAATGTCATCAAGGAGCGTTTGACCGATCTCTGAAAGCCGATAACCGCTCGGATGGCGTGTCACCAGCGCCAGGCCAATGCGGTTTTCAAGCTCCGCCAGCCGCCGATGAACAGTCGATTGATTGACGCCGAGAGCTTTTGCCGCGGCAAGCGTGCTTCCGTGCCGCGACACTGCAATTAGATGGCGGAGGTCGCTCCAGTCGAACATCCGAGGGTTATGCACTTTTGCGCTTGGGTTTTGCAAACTCGCTGCTGCCGCCGCCAAAGTCTAGGTTGTAGGGCTTCAATCACTGGATGGAGGAAACAAATGCACGAGAATACCAGCGTCGAGACCATGATTGCGGGCCTGGCGGTTGGCCAGACCCGTAGCGCGCAGGACAGCGGAATGGCGAAGCTGACTCCGCTGCATCGAGAGCTTGTGCAAGGGATGCCCATGCTTCCCGACCAGGAAGTTCGCGTTCTGTTGGCGACATTACTTCCCGGCGACGTCACACCACGCCATTCGCATCGCTTCCCGGTGACTGTTTATGTGATTGACGGCACCTTCACGCTTGCTCTTGAGGACAGGGAACCCGTTGCGATAGGTCCTGGGGAGGTATTCGTTGAGCCCGCCCACGTGACAATGACCGGCCACAACTACGGCGACGTCCCCACGAGAACCGCACTTTTTTACGTTTGCGAGCCTGATGCTCCATTCGCGGACGCGGTGCGCTAGTCCTAAGAAAGCGGTTCCGAATAAGCCGGCGCGACCCGCCATTCCCTCGCGCCGGCCCAGTCCGCCGCACCGACAGGGAGCTTATGGGCTCACGCTTCGTTGGGGAGTCTCGGAAGCCGATAAAGACCTGGTGTGTTGTATAAGCAACGGCTCATGCGCCTGCTCAGGCAAGGGCAGCACTCGGCTTGAATCTAGTTGCTGCGCGGCTTGCCCAATACCAACTCGACTCCGACCTGCTGATGGCGCTGTGCCATCTGCTCGATCTTTTCGGTGAACTGTTCCGCTTCGTATATCGTCTTGAACGTTATGGCGCCGCCGTCAGCACCGCCGTGTTCGTGGACTGAGGTTTCCTTCCACCGCGCGCGGGTCTTCAGCCAGAAGATTGCTGCCGTGACAGCTTCGCGGCCGTCGCCAGTGGCTTTCCGGTAGAGGTTCTCGGCAACGCGGGCATTGGCCTTGATATGGCCGCCGGCCAGTTCCTTCTCGTAGCTCGCCTTCAGCTCGTCGGCATCGACATCGACGACACGCGCAATCTCGGCTGCGGACAGACCGTAGCCAGCCATCGCTTCGACCTTTGATGCCAGCGGGCGATAACCGGGATCGTCTTGATCGTCGGCCATCACAGGTTCCTGTCGTCGGCATTGAGCAGGAGCTGCACGCTTGTGTGTTCCTGGACAACGGTCTCTTTCCACCGCGCCCGCGACTTCAACCAAAAGATGGCCGCGGCGACAGCCTCGCGGCTATCACTGGTCGCTTTGCGATAGAGGTTCTCGGCAACGCGGGCGTTCGCCTTCAGATGGCCCGTCTCGATCTCATAGCCGCATGTCGCCTCGAGAGTGCCGACGTCGATCCTGAGGATCTTCGCGACCTGCTCCGGCGACAGACCGTAGCCTGTCATTGCTTCGACCTTGGCCGGATCGGGCATGAAGGACGCGATCTCTGGATCTCCACTCATTGAAGCAACTCACCGTTCGACGATGCGAGTTTTGGCAGGTCGTGGATGCGGCGGCCGTTCTCCGCAATACGCTGGAGGAGAGCTGCGACCGGGTCGGCGACATCGTGGCGGACTTCCGTGACGTTGGTCTCTTTCCAATGGGCCCGGCTCTTCAGCCAGAAGATTGCCGCGGTGACCGATTCCTTGCCGCCTTCGCTCACCGCCTTCCGATAGAGGCTTTCGGCAACGCGAGCGTTGGCCTTGACGCGACCCGATCGTAGTTCGCGGTCGAAGGTGGTTGCCAGGACGTCTGCATCGGTGTTCAGCACAAGGGCGATCTCGGCGGCTGTCAGGCCGTAGCCTGCGAGGGCCTCCACCTTGACGGCATCCGGTGATGAGACGGCCTGCGCGTCACTCATCGGGCGGCCATTTGTCGTACTGGTTGATGGCCAGGCCCGGCATCTTGGCCAGTTCCTCGCGGCTTGGTGAAGTCAGGATGATGCGATTGATCCGGGTGACCGGCTGGTGCCCGGTGTGCTCGTTGACCATCGTCTCTTTCCAGGCGGCGCGCGTTTTCAGCCAGAAGATCGCCGCCGTCACGGACTCTCGGCCGTCTCCGGTCGCCTTTCGATAGAGGTTCTCGGCGACCTTGGCGTTTGCTTTGGCGTGTCCATGATCGAGTTCAAACCGATAGTGCTTTCGAAGCGTCTTCGGATCGATGCCGATCATGGCAGCAAGCGACGGTTCTGGCACGCCATAGCCGGCAAGCGCCTCGACCTGGCGCCGGCTGACCTCGTCGGGGAGGTGGGAAGGACGAGCCATCAGTGCTCGCCGCCTTCGCGCTCTCCAAAACCCTCCGTGTACACAGGCGATTTTGCAAAGCCACGGCCTGGGCTGGGGTTAGGGTCCGTCCCGAGGCGGAAGGTCCACAAACCGCATGTGTGGACGGGGCATTCCCGCACTTCGACGGGCTGATAGCAGGAGCAGTCGAGACATTTCTGGCGGATGGCCTGCAGGACGGCGGCTTTCGTGGTCATGCCGGCACCACCATGCGCTCAGCGGCAACCTCGGCGAACGTGCGACCGTCCCCGTCGAGTGTTGCCTGTTTGCCAGTGAACGCCTGCCATCGCTTCACCGAGACGTCGACGTAGGCAGGATTGAGTTCGATGGCGTGGCAGGCACGTCCCGTAATCTCCGCCGCGATGATCGTCGTGCCGGAGCCGGAGAAGGGTTCGTAGACGGCCTGGCCGGGCGAGGAGTTGTTCTCGATCGGCCGCTTCATGCACTCGACGGGCTTTTGCGTGCCGTGACCGCTTTCGGACTTGCGGTGTGGAATGGCCCAGACCGTCGTCTGCTTCCGATCGCCGGCCCAATGGCCGGTCTTGCCTTTCCGGACCGCGTACCAGCAGGGCTCATGTTGCCAGTGGTAGTCGCCGCGGCCGATGACCAGGCGCGTTTTGTCCCAGATTACCTGCGAGCGAATGGCGAAACCGGAAGCGTCGAGGCTAGCTGCAACAGTCGAGGCATGAAGTGCGCCGTGCCAGATGTACGCAACATCACCGGGGAACAATGCCCATGCTTCGCGCCAATCCGCCCTATCATCGTTCAGGACGGTACCGACCGCGAGTTCCGAGTCGTGCAACTTTTCGCGCCAACTTGGATCATACTCGACACCGTAGGGCGGGTCCGTCACCATCAGATGAGGGCGGATACCGCCAAAAACACGATCAACCTCAGCCGCGTTGGTGCTGTCGCCGCAGAGGAGCCGATGCCTGCCGAGCAGCCAGACATCACCGGGGCAACTGACTGCCCGCTCGGGAGCCGTCGGAACCTCGTCGGGATCGGTGAGGCCGGCATTGCCGAGAGAGGTGAGGGAGAGAATTTCGAGATCAGTGAATCCTGTCAACGACAGGTCGAAGCCAGCGGGAGGCCTGTGAAGCCTATATCGCCAGCCAAAAGTCCGAAGGCTGGGTGCTCGTATCGGATCGCTACGACGACGGCGGCATGTCGGGTGGAACGCTGGAGCGGCCGGCCTTGCAGCGGCTGATGAGGGACGTGGAGACAGGACTGATCGATGTAGTGGCCGTCTACAAGATCGACCGGCTGTCGCGATCGCTGTCCGACTTCTCGAAGCTGGTCGATGTGTTCGAGGCGAAAGACGTCACCTTCGTATCGGTGACGCAGTCATTCAATACGACCAGTTCCATGGGCAGGCTGACGCTCAACATTCTGCTGTCCTTTGCCCAGTTCGAGCGGGAACTGATCGGCGAGCGCATCCGCGACAAGTTCGCAGCCTCCCGCCGCAAAGGCATGTGGATGGGCGGCAATGTTCCCTTCGGCTATCGCGTCGCAAACAGGAAGCTGATCATCGAGGAAACCGAAGCTGCGACCATCAGATCGATCTTCCAGCAGTTTATCACCGTCGGCTCGGCAACCGTACTTGCGCAGCAACTCACCGCCGAAGGACTGACCCGACGTGACGGCAAACCGTTCGACAAGGGATGGCTCTACAAGCTGCTCAACAACCGTGTTTATGTTGGAGAAGCGGTTCATAAAGGTCAGAACTACCCCGGCGAACACCAGGCAATCGTCAGCCGCGAGACGTGGGACAAGGTTCATTCGATCCTGAAGGAGAGCCCGAGGAAGAGGGCAGGGCAGAGCCGGCGGCAAACACCAGCAGTGCTGAAGGGTCTGATCTTCGCGCCAAACGGACTTGCCATGACGCCGACCCACACACGACGGCGCGGCAAGCTCTATCGCTACTATGTGACGACCAGCGTGTTGAAGCTGTCGCCCGAGACCTGTCCTATTCGACGCGTACCTGCGGCGGAAATCGAAGCCGCTGTCATCGACCAGCTTCGGATCATCCTCCGCTCCCCGGAAATGATCGTGAAGACATGGGCTGCGGCAAAGGCGGCCGAGCCTGTCGCCACCGAAGCACAAGTGCGTGAGGCGCTGATTCAGTTCGACGCACTCTGGGATGAACTCTTTCCCGCCGAGCAAGCGCGCATTGTTCAGCTGCTCGTCGACCGCGTCGACGTCGACATCGGCGGTATCGAAATCAAGTTGCGGGCCGAGGGGATTGGGATGGCCACAGCAGAATTGAAACAGTCGTGTAATCTGGCGAGGGCTGCTTGAGCGACGATGCAACCGTCATTGTTCGGGTCCCGATGTCGCTTAAGAAGCGGGGAGGGCGGAAGGTGATCGTTCCGCCGCCAGGCGCCGAGACATGGGCTCCCGCGCAGAGAGTGGATGGCACCCTAATCCGAGCACTCGTCCGAGGCTTCGACTGGCGCAAGCAGATCGACATTGGCGTCTATCAATCAGTCCGCGAGCTCGCCGCCGCCGAAAATATACGGCCAAGCTACGTCGGGCGAATAATGAACCTGACGATGCTCGCACCGGCAATTGTGGAACGCATCCTCGACGGCAATCAGCCCAGAACGCTCTACGCGGAGCTTATCTCGCGAGGCATCCCTGATGACTGGCGAGATCAGTGGCGGCTCATTAACGAGTGAGAGCGTCGTTCGAGTGTATTAGTGCCGCGACAGTCGTGCTCCCTCTCAAATGTGCCTTCCAACCAGCCGGTTCAACGCAGCCAGCCCAAGCACCGGTCCTGGCACCAACGCCAGGAAAACATATTGCGGTCCTGCGGCTTCGATCAGTCGCGCGAGCAGAGCTATCGAAACAATTGTGATCGAAAAGCCGATACAATTGGCGATGGTTAGCGCGGAGCCGACGAGTTTCGACGGGGCGAAACGAGCATTGAGCGTTGAAAATTGCGGCGAGTCGCCGGCAACGACCACGCCCCAGAACAGGACAAAGGCAAGAAAAATCGGCAAGGGCGCCACGAAGGCCAATGGCGAAACGAGACAGCAAAGGCCGGACGCCGACAGCTGCGCAAAGGCGACGCGCGCACTACCGGTGGTGCGCGAGAGATAACCGCCGGCTATGCAGCCAAGAAAGCCTGAGGCGATGGCAGCAAAACTCCACACCGAAACTGCGGCGTCGCCGGTTCCCAAGCGCGCCGCCAGAAGCACAGGGAGAAAGGCATAAAACGCGTAGAGTTCCCACATATGGCCGAAATAGCCGAAGGCCGACGCCCTAAAATCGGCCGAGCGGAAGATCGCCGCGAATGCGGTGGGGTCGAACTTGGCGCCCGTTTTGAGATAAGGTCCATCCGGCACGAGAACGAGCATCGCCAGACCTCCGGCGACCGATATCGCCGAGACGGACAGGATCACGCCCTGCCACGGCAGATCGCCTCCCAAGCCCCTGATGAGATGCGGAAGCGCAGTTCCGAGCACCAACGCTCCGACCAGCCAGCCGAGCGCTAGCCCCAGGTCACGGTCGTACCAGCCCGAAGCAATCTTCATGCCCACGGGATACATTCCGGCGAGAAAGAAGCCCGTGGCAAAACGCGCCACGAGCAACGGCAGGAGTTCGCCGCCGCTGGCGAGCGTCGTGGCATTGGCGGTCGCACCGGCGAGCGCCGATAGGAAGAAGATAATACGTGGCGAATAGCGATCGGAGACCGCCAGCCAAGCGAAGACCAGCGTACCCGCGATGAAGCCGAACTGCACGGCAATCGTAATGTTGCCGACGGCAGAGGAGGGGAGCCCGGCGGTGCGTTGCAGATCGGGCAGCACTGCATTGCCGGCGAACCATAGCGACGTCGCGGCGAACTGCGAGATTACGATGGTGGGCAGGATGCGAACAGGAACAGCAGCCAAGGCGGAATTCTCGTTGCGACGTCCTTGTTCCAAGCTCCTGTCACATTCGGTCGTAGTCGTCCAATGGCATACCGACAACTCAGACCAACACCGGAGTATCGAATGTCTCAGGCGGCGAAAACGGTCTGTCGGCTTTCGGCGAGGATTGGCAGTAGGCTGCATAGGGCTGCCGGATTGGTCAAGTTATCTCGTTTGTTCCCGACCTATTGTTGCCGCTCGAATTTCATGACGCGGATACTGCCGATGGGCATGATTCGTCGGTCAACTCGCCATGGCAAAGCCTTCGTGTGCAATGACGCTAAGCGCAAAGAACCGCGAAAATGCGCGAGACATGCCCCGGACGCGCGAAATGAGCTGATTTTCTCCAGCGGCCAGCAACTTTAGTAGCGAGAGCCATTTTCATTGCCCCAGGTACACAGAGAAACATCGCGGCAGATCAGGGCTGCCCCTCACTTCCAATAGGTAAACAGGTTTGGTATCGACCGCCTGGGTGAGAGGTTGGCGAATGGTCACAATTAATGAATCCGGCAAGTACACGCTTTTCAGTTCACTGACCGGCAGGCCGGAAATAGATTCGCTCACGCGCGGGGTTAAATGGGGCGGCGCCGTTGGAACGGGCGCCACGGTCACTTACAGCTTTCCGGGCACCGGCGGATCGGAATCATACTGGTCGTCGTCCTATCCGCCGGCGCCCCTCGCTCACATCACTTACATGTCTGCGGACGAGCGCGCCGCCATTCGCGACGTGCTCTCCATTTTCAGCATGTATGCCAACATCAAATTCGTCGAAGTGACCGACGGCCGCTCGGTCGGCCAGATGCGTTTCGCAAAATCTAATATCGATGGATTCGGAGGCAAGCTCGCGGTTGCCTATCCCATCGCCAACAACCCTCAAGCCGGGGACGTCTGGTTCGACAGGTCGGATCCATTGAGTGGCCTCACCGGTACGGTTGGGGCGGCAAGATATGTGGCTCTTCATGAGATCGGGCATGCGCTCGGATTGAAGCACCCGAACGAGGGCGCTATCCAGTCGAGCCTCAACATGGACCCTGCGAATTCCGTCATGGGGCCGGTCATTCCGACCATCGGTGGCATGTACGGCAGTTGGGCATCCCCTATGCTCAACGATGTGTTGGCGCTCCAGCGCCTTTACGGAAAGAACATTCACTTCAATACCGACAATACGCTCTACAACGCGAACAAGCTTTGGCAGACGTTCGGCGGAAGTGGGACCCATAGCGCTCTGTGGGACGCCGGAGGCATCGACACTCTCGTGATCAATGTCGTCGAGTTCTCTCTCGACCCGCTGCATCCGAAGGACCAGGGTCTGCGAATTGTGCCGGGCGCGGTCATCGAGAATCTGACAACCCGCTACGGGTACGGAACGATCCTGGGTAATTCCGCCAATAACGTGATCAAGCTGAACGGCGATATGATGCCGCCGAATTATTCCGGCCAATGGAGTTCACGGCCCGGCGCGGATATCCGAACAGGTCTTGGAAACGATACGGTTTATCTCCCCGGCCGCTATTACGACATTTTCGGACCGATCACGATCGACCAAAATCCGCTGTTTTCGCCCAACCTGGTCTATGCCGGGAGCGGCAACGACACGCTCTACGGCAGCCCTGAAATCGATAACCTCTATGGGGAAAGCGGCAACGACTATTTCCGGCCGGGCTTGTCGATCGACCTGGTCAATGGCGGCAGCGGTTCCGACACGGTCGACTATTCGACCAGTTCGGTTTTTCTCGAAATCTCCCTGAGCGCGGCCGGTAACGCCACCGTGTCGCTGGGAGGCACTCCTTTCGACACGCTGCTTTCAATCGAGAATCTCACCGGCGGTTCAGGCAACGACGTGCTGTTTGGGAATGACGGCAGCGCCGTGGCGAACTTCCTGCGTGGCGGCAAGGGCTCCGACAGCCTTAACGGCCAGCAGGGAAATGACACGCTCCAGGGTGGCCTGGGCTACGATTATCTTACCGGCGGGACGGGTTCCGATTTCGCTGACTATTCGGACCGGTCGCTCGCGGTATCTGTAACGCTGATCGCCGGCGCAACCGTCCAAGCACGCGTCAACGGGATCGTCGAAGACGATTTGATCAGCATCGAGAACCTTCGCGGCGGTGGAGGCCGGGACAGGTTCATCGGCAGCACGGGCGCCAATATTTTGGATGGAGGGGCTGGCGACGACCAGCTGGCCGGCGGTATCGGGAGTGATACGCTGTATGGTGGAGCCGGAAATGACCGCCTTAGAGGCGACGCCGGCACAGACAAACTCAACGGCGGCTTAGGCAAGGACATGCTCACCGGCGGCGCCGATGCCGATCTCTTCATCTTCTCGGCCAAGACTCATTCGGTTGTGGGGATTAACGCCGACCGCATTCTTGATTTTGATGACGGCAACACCGGCGACCGGATCGATATCTCGGCGCTGTTCGGTCCAGCGATGACCTATCGCCACAATCTCGTCTTCACCGGTGCCGGTCAGGTCCGCATCAACGACATTGCCGGCGCGGACGTAATCGTGGAGGTCAATACCGGCGGGACGCTCGCGGCGGATTTCTCGATCCGGCTCGTCAACACGACATTGAGCAGCATGAATGCCGGCGACTTTGTGTTGTAGTGCTGAAAGCGGCGGCAGGGGCATGACCCCTCGGGCCAAGAAGGCGCCAAGCGGACCGGCTACTTTGAGGCCGACAGCCGTCATTCCGCTAATTGGATTGGATGGCGAAAAGCGGCCGTTCGACTCCCAACCCAGAATGGGTCACTCTGGCTGCGGAGCGCGCGAAAGCGGCCGGCGTTCACATGAGTTGCCTCTCGCGGGGTGGACGCAGGCGTCAGACAGTGGCTGCCACGAATTGCTCGATTTTTTGGGCGACCCAGTCTGGTCTTGTAATTGTGGGAACGTGTCCGGCGCCTTCAGCAATCGCCAGTGTCGCGCACGGCATTAACGAAACCAGCCTTTGCGACGAAGCGAGCGGTGCGATCGCATCACGGCTACCGTGGATGGCGAGGGTTGGAATAGTCAGAGCCGGCAGGCGCGAGGCAATGTCGATTCCGTCCAGGCACTCCATGAGCTCGACGGCGGCTTTTCCGTTGGATCGCTTGACGATCAATCTGCCCCACGCACGCTCGGCCTCGCATTCGTCTTCGGGGACGCAGGCGTTGACGAATGCATCCATCGTGGCGTGGAAGTCGCTTCGGCAACCCTGGAGCATCTTGTCCAATTGTGTAGACCGCTCGCCCACGTAGCGACCATCGATTATCACCAGACCATCGAACCGTGAGGGTTGCCTGAGCGCGGCTTCCAAAACGATCGCCGCGCCTGCCGATTCACCCGCCAGCACGCACGTTTCGATTTCGAGCGAATCCAATACTCTGAAGAGATCGTCGACCAACAGTTCGAATGTGATCCGCGGCGCCGTGCTTATCGTCGCGCCGGTGCCGCGATGGTCGTAGGTCACAGTTCGCCAGTGGCGACTGAGATGCTCGAATACTGGAAGCCATAACTCACCGCTTCCGACCCATCCGCCATGCGCCACGATGGTCCGTGGCCCGTCACCGAACGCGGTCATCATGATGCTGGCGTTGTCTGACTTTAAGAACATTGCTGCCTCGCGACGCTAGAGAATGGCCGATTGGCTGCAGTTCGTCGAGATTGGAGCCGCGGAACAATGTCCTGAACGAGGCCATGACCTGCCCTGTCCGGTACTGTCCGCGGGTGACGCGCGGCCCAAACTCCGGCGAGTATCACCTAGTTGCTGTTAGTACGGGCTGTTGTCGAATTCTGCATGAGCACCCACTTCTCAACAGCCGAGATGAAGCGGTTTAGACAGCTTCAGGGCCGGTCGCGAACTGTCTTATCTAAATCATCGCTGGCTGATGGCTGCCAACCGGATTGCGAGCCGATGTCCGAAATTGACAACTTCATATCGACTTGCAGTTTACATCGACGTTCTCCACCGCATGCAATCCGGATCGCGACATCGATGCGATTTACTCTGCCATCGGCTGGTGGTGGCCGAAATCGACACTCGCGATCCCTCCACCCACTTCTTCTGACTACCCGCGCAAAAGCATCTGTGTCCATGGCTCCCACAACCTCGTCATTCAAGGGTAACAAGTTCGGCTCTAGGCGCACAGCGCCGCTTGCACGATGGCGGCGTGCGGTGCACCTTCACTCAGGCTGCGCTGACGGAGAGAACTATGCGGGCAATCTTCGGTTTACTACTCATCGTCCTTGCCGGGGTCGCGATAATAATGCTTAGACCGGGAGTGGCGGGGAACAAGATTTTCGAGGGCCGCCTTGGCTTTGCGATGGTTCCACCACTCGTGCTCGCGGCTTTCGCAATGGGCGTGGCGCTCGTAATCACCAGTTAATAAGCATTGCTGCTGCAATCGCGTGCAACCACCGTTGTTGGCATCAACGTTGATACGGCAACGTGCAGCCCTTCAGAGGCCGCGTGCCGCAATGGAAACAACAGATCCCAGCCTGAAAACCGATGCGATGATGAGAAAAGCGATCACACCACAGGTCCACACTTTCATCGCGCGGTTTGCTGTCTGGTCTGTTATTCAACATGCGCGACGCTCGTTTAGTCGCGCTGAATGCCAGACAGGCCGCATGACTTACGCCTGCAATCGCACCGGCAAAGCGGAGAGCGCGCGAATGCCGAGCCTCTTGTGCCAACGCAATTTACCGGCGGGGACGGCTAGGTGCATGTCGGGGAAGCACGCGATTAAGCGCTCTATCGCGACAGCAGCCTCCAACCGTGCAAGTTGAAAGCCGAGGCAGAAATGTACGCCTGTCCCGAATGACAGGTGTGGGTTGGGGAGACGTGTAATGTCGAACCGGTGCGCGTCCTCAAATTTCGCGGGATCGAAATTCGCGGCCGCGAGAAAACCTGCAAGCATGTCGCCTTTTCGCAAACGAAAACCTTGCCAGAAGAGGTCGCGCCTCGCGAAGCGCGGTTTTGTCATTTGGACGGGCGAAACCCAGCGTAGGCATTCTTCGACGCAAAGGCTGGTTAGATTGGGATCATCCTGCAAAAGTTCACGCTGACGGGGGTATGATAACAAGGCAGCGATCCCTCCAGCCAAAAGGTGCGTTGTTGTTTCCTGCCCAGCCCCGAACAGCAAAAAAATCATCGAGACTAGTTCATCGTCGCTAAGTGCTTCACCATCGGAGATCGAGTCTCCCAACGCGACAATCAAGCCACCAGGAAGCGCGCCGCCTCCCGGACGTGACACTCGCCGCAGGTATCGTACGACGCGGATCACGCCAGGTATGGCCCGGATCACCGCTCCGACGTTTGCCGTATCTTTGAGGCCGCCCAGCCAGTTCTTGAACTTGTCATGGTCCGCTCGTGGTAGGCCGAGAAGCTCGCAAATGACCGAGAGCGGGAGGTCGCGGCAGAATTCGGCCAAAAGGTCGACTTCTCTTTTGCTCTTAAGCCGGTCTAACAGTCGATCGGCGACATGCTCAATCATAGGACGGCTCGCCTGGACGGCCTGCCTTTGAAATGCCTGATCAACAAGGCCCCGCAGCCGGCGGTGCTCGGGATCGTCATGACCCAGCATGTTCGATGCGAGTAGCCCAATTGTCCTTGGAAGAATTTTCAAGATGCGTTGCTGCGTCTTAATGCCGGCATTCAAGGGATCTCGCGCAAAGCTCTCATGATCCTTGAGCAACTCCGAGCAAGCATCGTGGGAGACCGCGAGAAGAGTACGTCCGAAGATCGGTAGCTTCATCGGAACAAGTGGACCCTCCGCCCGCATGGCATCTAATGTTGGTACGGGGTTTGCATGAAACTCGGCTGAGACGATATTGAAGTCAGCCGTCGCGAATCTTGCGCGCTTTTGCAGAGCGGATGTCATGCCGGTGTGCTCCGGCGCAGGACGAGAACGCCTGCCAACGCAGAAATGAGTGAGCCCAACAAGATTCCGATCTTCGCCTGATCCTGCATCAGCACGGAGTCCGGATATGCCAAAAGTCCGACAAAAAGGCTCATGGTGAAGCCGATGCCGCACAGCAGAGAAACGCCAACGATATGCCGCCACGTTGCATATTGCGGCATGTCGACTAGGCCCGACTTGATCGCTATTGCGGAAGTTCCAAGAACTCCGATCAATTTCCCAGCAAACAGGCCGAGCGCAATGCCGAAAGTGACCGGAGTCGAAAGCGCGACAAGGCTCATGCCTGCGAATGATACACCGGCATTCGCAAAGCCGAAGATCGGTACGACGATAAATGGCACGACGATGTGAAGATGGTGTTCAAGGCGGTGAAGGGGCGATACCTCGATATCGTTTCCAATACCGGGTGAGGACCGCACGGGAATTGTCATCGCGAGCATGACACCGGCGAGTGTGGCGTGGATGCCGGACTGAAGCACAAAATACCAAAGCGCAACGCCGAGAAGCGAATAGGGCCATAGCGTCAGGACGCCCATGCGATTGAAGATGGTAAGGTTGGCTAAGACCGCGAGCGCGGCTAGGACATACCAGAGTTGCAGATCGCCTGTGTAGAACACCGCGATGATCAGAACTGCGCCAAGGTCGTCGATTATGGCAAGTGCAGCGAGGAAGACTTTCATCGACGCGGGCACGCGGCGTCCCAGCAAAGACAAAACTCCCAGCGCGAATGCGATATCAGTTGCCGTTGGAATTGCCCAACCCCGCAATGCTGATGTCTCGTTTGCATTGATCGCAACGAAGATCACCGCGGGCACAAGCATCCCGCCGGCCGCTGCGGCCCCAGGAAGGATTCGGCGTGGCCAGGTGGCGAGTTCGCCGTCCACAACTTCGCGTTTGATCTCGGCTCCAACCAGCAAAAAAAACAGCGCCATCAGCGCATCGTTTATCCAATGCAACGTGCTCAACGGTCCGATGTACGCATGGAGGGCGCTAAAGTAGACTTCGGCTAGCGATGAGTTGGCGGTAATAAGCGCCGCAGCTGCGGCGACCATCAGCAACATTCCGCCAGCCGACTCGCTTTCAAGAAATTCCCGAAAGACCGAGCGCGGTTTTTTCGTAGGGGGCATCTGTAAGTTATCCATGGACGCTCAGGCTTTCCGCTCCGTCTCTGTGGGGCCAGCCTGGTCGGGGCCGGCGAAGTTGTCCGGCGCGTCGCGCACCATATCGTAGCTGTGATCGATAAACCGTTCACCGCCTCCTCCAGCATCTGCTGATAGAGTCGGTTCGCCGACCAGCGTCAAACCAGCCATGAATAGAGAGAACAGAGTGGCCTTGCGAGCGATCGCGCGGGTTGGTGCCATGCGGCGCCTCGGACAGAGTTGTCACCACTGGCGGCCCGACCAGTGATACAACCTGTCCGCGCCTCGCGGCGATGACACCCAGATACCTTCTGCACGATAAATTCTTCGGTCGCAACCCGATCCAGCGGGCGGACTCTTCCGTCGTTTATCGCCTAAGATGGCGCACTGCTGTAGTTCGGTTTCGGTCAGAGTTCCGAGTAGAGTTGCGCGATCGCATCCCAACCGTAACGATTGCCCGAACGCGTTTCAATGAACGCACCCTTCTCACGCCTTGTCGGTGCGATTTCCATTGCAGCTCGAATAGCATCCTCGAGCCGCGAAAACGTTTGCAGCTCACCATCGCCATTTACGTGAAAATCAGCGGGCTCCATCAGGTCGAGAGTGCTCATGCCGGCCCCCAATGATGCACACACCTAGCCGGCTTGCTCGTTCGCATCGCCGACCGTGCGTGCCAGAAAACTTGGAGGCGAGTTTTGCAGGCCTTTGATACAGTTGTCCATGAAGCGCTCGAAATCCGCTGAAAGGCGCGCGATCAGTTGCTCCTCTGGAGAGCCCTTGCCCCTCTCGTCGGCGATGATCTTGGCTGCCTGCCAAGCCGCATCTGCCCACATCTGAAATTCATCCGTCAGCTCGATCGCGCTCGCGGCGTTCGCCAGCGAAACGCGCAATCGAGCAAGCGCGGCATCTGGTCTTGCTTCCGGCTGAGACAGGAAGGAGGTCTTCGCTATCGTGAGGTGTTTAAGAGCGGCGCCTTTCAGCATCGTTCCGGCATAAACTGACTTCTCACATCGGGACGGCTGAGCCACCAGATCAGGGCACCGGCCACTGCCAGTCCGATAAGCCCGGCATAGGTTGGCGTTCCTGCAAGGTTTACCGCGGCGCTGATGGCGTTGATCGCGATGAAACCAATAGCCAGTCGATAGGCCCACGGCTTTCGCAGAGACAAACCTATAGCGCAGAACGCAAACGCCACGGCCAAAATCGAAAAGCCAACGATCATTACGTGCGGGTATTGCGACAGAAATGCAAAGGCAGCTGGCTTGAGCACCCAGATAGCCGATGCGCCGGCGCCGATCTCTGTAAACGACAAGGCGACCACACCACACAGCAGGGCACTTAAGGAAAAGAAGATGGTGATAAGGGCAGGCGTGACCGACGCCCCTTGCTCTCTCGCGCTCACAGTCACCGCCAATACACTGTTGCGGTAGCGTAAACGAGCATCAACAAACACCCCTCGGAATGATTGCGACTGCTAGGGTTCCGATCTTTCCGGGAGACCGTATTCAATTTCGCTTCTCTGCTTTTCATGTCGGATCGCTCCGCTTTTCGGATGATGCCAAGCCGACGCGGATCGGCGGTTCCAACCCCCGAACCACGCCGACATGGCCCCAACGAATCGGTGCAGGGAAATGGAGAGCTGCACCGATCTGAGCGCTGACCGGAGATCCAGCGCGCTGAAAAAGGTAACACGCTGAGATGTGACGTCTACCCCAAAAATTACAAATTGTTTCAGAGCGTGATCGGTCGGCCCGCCAGCCTCGCCCCCATCGCACGAGGGCTTTGGCTCGCGCCTGATCAGCATGGGCATCTCTGGAGCTGGCAACGCGGACCTTAGCTATGCCACCGGGGGTTTCAAAGCGGCGTTTTCGTGCCGAGCCGATCAAGTTGTCATCTGAAAAAAGAAAATCGAAGCCCACTTTTCGGCAGGCTTCGATCATCCGCAATCGTGCTCTCGGCGAGAGCCACAGATAACGGTCGCCTTCGGCAAATGGTTCCTGAGTTAGCGCACCAACAGCACGAGCATCAGAATGATGATCGCGATCGCCGATGAAAAGAGCGCTATCCGGCGCATGGCGAAGCCTCGTGCATAGGTGGAGGAGGCGAATGTTCGCCTCCTCCAAAGTTTCAAGCGTGGTCAGGCTTTCAGGAATGGCTTGGCCGCAGCCAAGACCTCTTCCTTGGTCTTCGGCTCGTCGAAGGCGCCATCCCAGCCCTTCTTGCCGCCGATGCGACGGACCTCAGCCGCATGCCGTGCTTCCACCGAGTGGATTTGAAGGGCAGCGGTGAGGATGTCGTCGCTCTCGATCAGGGTGCCTGCCTGGCCTTTGTAGGCTGCGACGCCGAGGTCTTCGAACGTTTGCGACAAGGTCAGGAACGTGTCGAAGTTCGAAAACACGTCGGCATACTTACCGCCGGCGGTGAAGTCGGCTTCCGGCCGCTTCACCGCCGCCGAGCCAAGCGCGCCAGACAGGAACGCGACGTGGGCGGCTTCATGCGCTCCGATCTGGTTGAACACGGCCTTGTGTTCGTCCGGATAAATGCCGGCGTCGTAACCCGAGCGGTAGAACGCGTCTTCGATGTGCTCGAGCGTCAGCGCGAAGTTGAGCGTGTCCACGATCTGCTGCGGAATGCCTTGCGCGAAGACTTCGCGCGACGCTGCAGCCAGCACCAGCGGTGCCGACGCCATTGCGCCGAGACCAAACGCTGCCTTGGTGAAGAGGCCGCGCCGGTTGGTGACGAGACGGTCGACAAGATCGGGATCGAGGCCGCCAAGGATGGTCGTATTGGGTTGAATGGTCATGTCGAAATCTCCTTAGAGGCTGTTCGCGGTGACTTCGGTCTTGATGAACGGCTTGGCTGCCTTGAGCACATGGCCCGGCTCCATCACCACATCGAGACCGGTCTTGTCGTCGACGATGTCCGAACCGGCGAACGATGGGCCACCCGGCTGCAGAAGGTCGCGAATGACAGCGGCGTGACGCGCCTCGACCGAAACGATACGGCCGGCGGCGGTGAGATAATCCGGATTCTGGATCAGCTTGCCGGCGCCGTTGTAGGCGGAGACACCAAGGTCCTCGAATGTCTTGGCGGTGCCGAGCACCGAGGCGCGGTCGCCGAAATTGACTGCCGAGAAATCGACTTCCAGATCGGGGATCGCCTTGTCGGCGAGCGCACCTTTCAGGAAATCGACATGCGCTTTCTCGTGATCGCGGATGTCGGTGAGGATCGACTTCTCATCGTCGGTGATACCGCTGTAAGCGCTCTCGACGACCCTGGTGTAGAAGGCAGCTTCGAGTTGCTCCAGCGCATAGGCGTAGTTGAGAATGCCAATGTCGCCTTCGCCGAGGTCGGCGGCCAGGGCTGATGAGATCCCGAAGTTCGGAAGTCGGCCACCGAACGCAGCAAGTGCAATCGCGGTGCCTCCCGTCCATTTCAAAACAGTTCTGCGTGAGTGTGTGACGGACCCGCCGCCGCTTTTTTCTTTGAGCATATTGCTCTCCATTCTTGGCTTGCGGAGGAGTCCGCACTCAAAGCCACGAGACGGTGAGCAAATAGTTTTCTAACTATATGAATTTATTTATGAAATTGTGAGTGGATGGAACATGCTAAAGCCGGCCTTCAGTCGGCCTTCTCTCTCTCTCTAAACATTCAGGCGGCAGAAATGTTCCCTACAAGCATTGCTGACAATGCTGCGTCGGCCCAGGTCGGAAATACTCCGCCGAGCCGTTGCAGGGCGTTTGGGAACAGAATGTGCTTCCAGATGTTTCGATCGCAGCGTGTGGGAAGCTTTGTAAAAGCGCTTCAGCGACTGGAGAACTGTCATGCCACGTGGCGATAAGTCCAGGTACACCGACAAACAGGAACGCAAAGCCGACCACATTGCAGAAGGCTACGAAAAGCGTGGGGTTTCTGAGAAAGAGGCTGAGCGTCGCGCGTGGGCAACGGTCAACAAAGATGACGGCGGCGGTAAGAAAGCCGGAGGGTCGGGCCGCGGTAAGAAGACTGGAAGTCCAGCTGCGCATAAAGGTGGCCGAAAAGGAGGAGCGGCGAGCGCTTCACGATCCGCCGCCGCGCGTTCGGCCAGTGCGAAGAAGGCAGCCGCTACCCGCAACTCCAAGTGACGAGCGAACTGATGGGCAAGAACGACCTGAAGGCATTCGCGCTTAACTGCTCGCTGAAGACATCGCAAGCCGCCGAAGTCAGCTCCACCGATAAGATGATTGCGGATCTGTTTGAGCTTCTCGAAAAGCATGGCGTTGTTTGTGACTCCGCCCGCGCGGCGGATTTCGAGATCAAGCCGGGCGTCCTGTCGGACGAGGGCGATGGCGATCAATGGCCTCAGCTCCGTAAGCGAATACTCGCGGCAGACATCTTCGTTCTGGGCACGCCGATCTGGCTCGGGCAGCCGTCAAGCATTGCCAAGCGGGTCGTCGAGCGCATGGATGCGTTTCTGGAGGAAACCGATCAGTCGAAACGGATGCCACCATCGGGCAAGGTCGCCATTGTCGCTGTCGTTGGAAATGAGGACGGCGCCCATCATTGTCATGCAGCAATGTTCCAGGCGCTGAACGACGTGGGATTCACGATACCCGCAAACGCTGGGGCGTATTGGGTCGGTGAGGCGATGGGTGATGTGAATTACGTCGACCTTAAAAGAGTACCGGAGAAGGTGAGCGAGACGCTGACGATGCTGGCGTCAAACACGGTTCACATTGCGAGTGTGCTTAAGAAGCAGACCTACCCAGGCGTTGAATGAACTACATCAGTGGGTGATCGGCCCGCGCGAGCACGTTACCGCTTCACTCGACTTTGCCCCTCTTGTAGGCGTGCCCATGCGTCAGCCCGCTCTAGCCAGCCTTCAAAAATGAGCTGCTTACCGGTCCCGGCGACTGCGGCTTCGAAAAATTCTTCGATCTCGCCACGGAGCCGCTTGCAAACGTTTGTTTCCGTCGGCGCATCCGCTGGGTGAGGCCATAGGATGAACCGGTCGTTGCGCAGGATCATTCCATCGGAATTCTGCTGGCGAACCGCCAAGCACCCAAGCAAGTCGCACTTGATCACAACGCCCGGCGCAGTCGTAGCTCCGTGAATGACGAGCCCGTCTAGCGGGTCGCCATCTTCGCCGAGTGTGGATGGAATAAATCCCCAGTCATAAGGATAGGATAGGCCAAGGGGCAGCGCCCGCGAGTACTCGAACACACCAGAAGCCGGATCGTAAGCGATCTTGGCGGTGGAGCCGCGCGGGGTCTCCACCACTAAGCGCACGAGATCGCCATTCACGGTATCAAGCTGATCGTAACGCATCAGGTCTACCGCCGACTCAATCGGGAGCGTCGGGCGCTCCATTCACCGTGCCGTCCGGATTGTTGGCTTGGCTGTCGCCACCCGTTCCAGTATCCGGCGTCGGATCAGTATCTACGGTTGGCGCAGTGTCGATGGCCGTAGGTTGTCTGCCGGAAGAGTTCGTTGTGGTGGGATCTTCACTGCAACCAGCAGCGAGAAATGCAAAGCTTACCGCAATCAACATTTTAAACGACGTCACCATAAGCGCATCCTCTTTGGTATGAGTAGCGCCCAATGTCTCACATCGGGCGGCTTTAGATGTCAGTCATGGTGCTCAGGCATCTTCTTGAGCCCGTCTTTGGTCCAAGAAGTGACCGCGTGAACTTCGCCATCCTCGTCGCGCATGAAATCGAGCTGGCGTGCAGGCACAGCAACTGGTTTCGCGCCGATGCCGAGAAAGCCACCAACATCGACGAC
>Ga0335075_10004104_pt1 | contig 22834 bp, 21 predicted proteins | sample Lox_Sample_24_FD_206723 | JGI IMG/M metagenome (GOLD analysis project Ga0335075, IMG submission 206723) | Soil microbial communities from Loxahatchee National Wildlife Refuge, Florida, United States - Lox_Sample_2.4 | ecosystem: Environmental > Terrestrial > Soil > Wetlands | place: USA...
CGTATCGGCCGGAAAACGTCTCCACCCCTGCGTGTGTGGCCCCGGGGCGCCGGTTCGGTGTGGGGCGTTTACGGCGGAGGGTCGGGTACTGGGTCGCTTCGCTCCGCGCTTCGCTCCGCGCTTCGCTCCGCGCTTCGCTCCGCGCTTCGCGCGTTCTACACTGTGCCTGCAGGTATCGAAATGGAGTTCTGACAGGGAGATCTATCTTGGCTTTTGCGGGGAATCGTTTTCGTGGGCTGCTGGCTGGCCTTTTCGTGTTGACCATCGGCTGTCTCACCGGCAGTTCGGCCTGGGCGCTCAGCCCTCCTCCTCCGCCGGAGAAGGCGCAGATCTTCTACTCCAACGGTGGACGCATCCTTTCGATGAACGCCGACGGGACCAACCGGCGGTTCGTGACCGGCGCGGGCAACCTGAACCGGCATGAGTACGGTGACGAACTCGGTGACACCCAGCCCCAGGTTTCCCCCGACGGAAAACGGCTCCTGTTCACCCGGGTCGTTCAGACCCGCAAGCGCGGACAGGTCGGCCGCTACATGGTCGCCTCACTCGACGGCGGTGGAGCCAAGCCCGTGCGCGGGGCTTTCGGCTGGAAGATCCGGTACCGCGACCCGAGCTGGTCCCCCGACGGCGAAGAACTCATCTTCGCCCGATCCGAGATGGTGGGCCGCTACGACAAATCATCGATCGTCGCGGTCCGTCCCGAAGGCGGCGAACGCACCATCGCGAAACTGAAACCGACCAGGCGTGGTGAGAACAACGTTCCCAGGATCTTCCTGAACCCCAAGATCTCCCCCGACGGCGACTCGCTGCTGGTCGAGATCTCGGATGTGCTCAGCGAAATCCGGCCACGGCTCGAGGTGATCGACCTGGCTACGGGCAAGCGCCGCGTGCTTGCCCGCAAAGCGTCCGAAGGTGCCTGGTCGCCCGACGGCCGTCGTGTCGTCATGGCGGTCGACGATGGCGGCAAGCGTCCGAAGTTCTGTCTATTCGGATGTTTCGACCGGCCGAGCGACATCGCGATCATCAACGCCGACGGCACCGACCGCCGCATCCTGTTCGGCTCCATCGGGAAAGAGGGCGGCCCGACCTGGTCCGCCGACGGAAGCCGGATCGCCTTCCACAGCAACCGCAACTTCCCGGCCGGCGAGTTCTCACAGGAGATCTACACGATCACTCCCGAGGGGGCCTGTCTCACCTGGCTGACCAACGGCACGCCGGAGAGCCGGAACCCGGCCTGGTCTCCGAGTCCGACCGGTTCGACCGATCCGGGGGAGTGCGGTGACGGCGGACGTGCGGTCACCGCCGAGCTGTCGCCGGTACGGCGTGGGAAGCGGCCCCGCGGAACCCAGGTCTGGGTCGGTCCTCGCATGGGATCGATGCTCTACTCGTTCGGGGACAGCTACGGGGTCGCGGCCGATCTCGAGTATGGCGACTGCGCCCTCTACGACAGCCGCAAATGCGGGAAAGAGTTCACGGTGAGCTCGGTGACCAAATGCCTGTTCGATGTCGATGCGCTTGATTTCTTCAGCTGGCGTGGAAAGTACGCCCCCCGCTCGTGGAACGGCAATCCCTACTGGCGCTACAGGTTCGGTGGAAGGTTCCAGGTCGATATCTCGATGGCCGGAGGATCGGTGATCTACGTCCGGACGAGCGATCCGGCAACCACCTCCGCGGGACGGCGTCTGCTCTCGAACCTGAAGTTCATCGGAACCGATCGCCCCGTCCGTCTGAGCAAGCGCGTCTCGCTTCCGGCCGTGGCGATCAAGCGGCTTCGGAAGGTCACCCGCTCGTTCGAGCGGACCGGCTCTGTCCGGGCCACCGCCGCGGAACTCGATCTCAGCCGCACCGCGGTGCGTGACACGCTGCGCGCCGATCGCAGGCTGGAGCGGTTCGGATCCCCGAAGACGATGCGATGCCCGGCAGGTCGAGGACCCATCGTCATGAGCGGGACCGACAGTGGATCCGGCACCGACTCGCCGAGGACACTCGGTCCGGTGGGGCCGCTCGGGTGAAACGTTCGGCCCCGCTGATCGGGGCGTTCGTCGCCACGATCGCGCTCGCGGTGTTCGCGGCGCCTGCGGCGCCCGCGGCCGGGCTCGATCCCGCTCCCGCGGAGAAGGCCCAGCTGATCTACACCAACGGGGGCCGGCTCGTCCAGATAGATGCCGACGGTTCGGACCGGAAGGTTCTGACATACGACGGATACATGATCCCCGGGGGCTACGGCGGTGGGTTGGGGGATCATCGGGCAGAGGTCTCACCCGACGGATCCAAGCTGCTGTTCACCCGGTACCTCGATGACAGCGGCGACCGGCCCGAGCCTTTCTTCATGGTGTCGGGCCGCGACGGATCCGATCCCCGTCGCATCCTGCGGAACCGGGATGACGTGACCTATCGCAATCCGGCCTGGATGCCCGATGGCTCGATCGTCGCGACCCGGCAGGTGACCGGGAAGCGCCGGGTGGAACGGTCGGTGGTGCTGGCCGACGGTACCGGCGCGAACGTGAAGACCCTGCTGAATCTCAAGCCGCACCTGACCGGATCCCGGAAGCGCGACCGGTCCGCCGACATCAGGCCGGTCGGCCTCTCGCCCTCGCCCGACGGCGGCAGGATCATGATCTCGATGTTCGAAGGGGACCGCAAGAACCGCCGCTGGCTGGAGATGGCCGACCTCGCCAGTGGCAGGCGGTGGACCGTCTCGCGGCAGGGCCACTCCGGCGATTGGTCGCCGGACGGGTCGAAGATCGTGGTCTCGGCCGGCCGGCCGAGCGACCTCTATGTCGCCGATGCCACCGGCGAGGATCCGGTCAGGATCACCCATCTCCCTGGATCCGAGGAATCGCCGGCCTGGTCGCCGGACGGCAGCCGCATCGCCTTCAGCTCGAACCGGAACGTTCCCGGGCTCGCGGCCGCGGCCGAGATCTACTCGGCAAGGCCCGATGGCCGCTGCCTCACCTGGCTCACCAACGGCTCGCCGGCCAGCGTCGAACCGAGCTGGGACGTGACGCGCGGCGATACGGATCCGGGCGGATGCGGCCCGACCCCGAGGGGAGCGCTGGCCGAGGTGGAGCCCCTTCCGAGGACTTGGCTTCCGATGAAGCCGAGGCTCTGGGCAGGATCGAACTCCGGCGGACGGCTCCTGACCGGCGATTTCGAGTTCCTGGGAATCGAATTCTTCGAGTACGAGGACTGCGCCTTCTACTCCGGAGCCGATTGCGCGCCCCCGGCGGCGATCTTCTCCTTGTCCAGCTGTCTCGCCGCCGGCTCGATCGCTTCCACCTTCGGAGACCTGCGAGGTACCGAGGTGCGCGTCAGGCGCGGTGCGCTCACGCTGATGGAGGGACCCCGCAGCCCGATGATGCTCGTGTTCGCGGGCGGCGCGATCAGCTATGCCATGGCCGGTTCCGGCAAGAAGGGTCCCGAAGCCATCCGCAGGGCCCGCAGAGAAACCCTGCGGCTCTTTTCCAGACTGCGCCCGGTGGGCTCGGAAAAGCTGCCCCGGCACCTTCCCGCGTTTCGGGTTCCCACGCGTGACCTGCGCCGAATGAAGATGGTGAGTTCGTCCTTCCGGCGGACCGGATCGCTGCTCAAGACCGCCAAGCGCCTTGACCTCCGGCGATCGGTCGTGCGCGACAACCTCTTCATGGCGAAGACGCTCGGCGGGAAGGTGCGGGTCAAGCAGGTCAGGTGCCCGAACCTCACCAAGCTTCTCGGCTTCTCCGGGGAGAACTCGACGGAGCCACCGGCGGAGATCTCGGAGAAGGCCGACGAGCTGGGGATTCGCATTCCGCGCTGGTCGCCGAGATAGCTCTGAGACATAAGTGTCTCATTTGGTACAGTTATGTATCGAATGGACACCGATCGTGAAAAACTCTTCCAGGATGTCGCCAACGCGCTGACCGCCAACCACGGCGCCTCCACCGGGGAGATCGCCGCTGCCTCCAACGTGAGCAGGGCGACACTCCACCGCGTGTTCGGCGGCCGGGACACCCTGGTCGAGTCCGTGTATCGCTGGCTGCTCCATCGCAGCGACGTGGTCTTCGACGCGGCCGGAATCGACGAGGGTCCGGTCCTGCCCGCATTCGAGCGGGTGGTCGAGGATTCCTACCCGCTGGCGCAGTCCTACTGGCTGCTGGTCGCGACCCCCCACCTGGAGAAGGTGCCGGACCTGAGGGACGCGATCGAGGCCCAGGACCTCCGGCTCGAACGGTTCTTCGCCCGGGGCCAGGCCGACGGTGACTTCCGTCCCGACCTGCCCGCACGCTGGCTGGCCTACTCTCTGGGCTCGCAGGTGATGTCCGCCTGGTACCTCGTCGACGAAGGCTTCGCCGGCGCCCGTGACGTGCCGCGCCTGGTCCGGATCGCCATCCTCGAAGGCGTCCTCGCCAGGCCCAGGGAGTAGCCGTGCCCGAGACCACGGCTTCACATCCCAACCGCTGGCCGATCCTCGCGGTCCTCTGTCTGTCCCTGCTGGTCGTCGTGGTCGACGTCACGGTTCTGCACGTCGCCGCGCCCGCGATCTCAAACGATCTCGATCCGACCGCGCTGCAGCTGCTCTGGATCATCGACGTCTACCCGCTGGTCGCGGCGCCGCTGCTGCTCGCCTCGGGGGTCGCCGGAGACCGGCTCGGCCGCAAGTCGCTGCTGCTCGCCGGTTTCGCCGTGTTCGGGGTGGCCTCGCTGGCCGCGGCCTTCGCGCCGACCGCCGAGGCGCTGATCGCCGCCCGGGCGATGCTCGGGGTCGGTGGCGCGATGATCATGCCGCCGACCATGGCGATCATTCGCGACGTCTTCCGTGACCGCGAGGAGCGGATCCGCGCGGTCGGCATCTGGAGCGCCACGAGTGCCGGCGGCGCCGCGCTCGGCCCGCTGGTCGGCGGGTTCCTGGTCGAGCACTGGTGGTGGGGATCGGTCTTCCTGATCAACCTGCCGATCCTTTTCCTGGTGACGCCGTTCGCGATCCGGCTGCTGCCCCAGAGCCGGGCCGAGTCGCCGCCGCCGTGGGACACGACGGCCGTAGTCCTGGCGGCGGCCGGCATCCTCGGGCTCGCCTTCGGCTTCAAGGAGGGCGCCCGCTACGGGTTCGACGATCCGAAGGGCCTGATCCCGATCCTGCTCGGTGTGCTCGCGCTGTACCTGTTCACCCGCGGTCAGCTGCGGCGCGAGCAGCCCCTGCTCAACGTGCGGCTGTTCGGCGGCCGCGAGTTCGCGGTCTCGGTCGGCTGTGTCTTCCTGGCCATGTTCGGCCTGGTCGGGATCGAGTTCTTCGGTGCCCAGTACCTGCAGCTCGTGCTCGGTCTGGAGCCGCTCGCGGCCGCGGTCCGGCTGCTGCCGCTGATGGCGTCGACCCTGATCGGCGGGCTGCTGGCCGCGAGGGTCCTCGCGAAGCTCGGCACCAGGCGCACGATCGCCTGGGGCCTCGGCGCCACGGCGCTCGGCCTGCTCCCGATGCTGGCGCTCGGGGTCGAGGACCAGTACTGGCTGCTCTGGCCGCCGTTCCTGCTGATCGGGTTCGCGCTCGAGGTCGCCCTGGTCGCGGCCAACGACGTGATCATCTCCTCGGTGCCGGCCGACGAGGCCGGCGGCGCCTCGGCGATCGAGGAGACCGCCTACGAGCTGGGCAGCGGCTTCGGTGTGGCGATCCTCGGGTCCGTTCTCGCGGTCGCCTACAGCTCGCACATCGGGCCGATCGAAGGGGTCAGTTCGGTCGGGATCGATACGGCGCGGGAGTCGCTGAGCCGCGCGATCGACATCGCCCAGACCATGCCGACGACGATGGCCGAGCCACTCATCGAGGGCGCCCGCCTGGCCTTCATGAACGGCTACCACACGATGATCCTGGTGAGCATCGGAATCATCGGCATCAGCGCTCTCGTGTCGGGTTTCACCCTGCGCAAGCGGGACTGACCACCGACCAGCCAACCCAAGCCCCGCCGGCAACGATTTCTAGTGATAGTGACTAGAAATCGTTGCCAGAGGACTGGTGTGGCCGGGGCCTGCCGCGTGATCCATACCGCTAGGCTAGGAATAGAGAACCAGTCCATAACCAAGGAGTGCCACATGGCTTACGCAGTACCTGATCTTCCCTACGCTTACGACGCCCTCGAGCCGCACATCGATGAGGCCACCATGCGCGTTCATCACGACAAGCATCACCAGGCCTACGTGGACAAGGCGAACGCCGCCCTCGAAGGCACCGAGTGGGCCGACAAGAGCGTCGAAGAGGTCGTCTCCAACCTCTCCTCACTGCCCGCCGACAAGCAGGGCCCGGTCCGCAACAACGCCGGTGGTCACTACAACCACTCGCTCTTCTGGGAGATGCTCAGCCCGAACGGCGGCGGCGCCCCGACCGGCGATCTCGCGGCTGCGATCGATGCCGCCTTCGGCTCGTTCGACGAGTTCAAGGAGAAGTTCAAGGCCGGCGGCATCGGCCAGTTCGGCTCCGGCTGGGTCTGGCTGGTCAAGGACGGCGACGGCGTCGCGATCGTCTCGACCCCGAACCAGGACTCGCCGCTCACCGACGGCAAGACCCCGCTGCTGGGCGCCGACGTCTGGGAGCACGCCTACTACCTGAAGTACCAGAACAAGCGCCCGGACTACCTGGACGCGTTCTGGAACGTCGTCAACTGGGACTACGTCGCGGAGCGTTTCGCGGCCTAGCGCCGGTGTGACGAGCGGCCCCTCGGGGACCGCTCAACGGTTTGACCGAAGGGTGGCGCCGGTTCTCCGGCGCCACCCTTTTAGGTTTCGCGAATGCCGCTCCGGTAGCCTCACGGTCCGATGAAAGACTCCTCGCGAAAATTTCCCCTGCTCGTAATTGCCGTCGCCGGCCTGATGGCTTTCGGCCTGGTCGCCTGTGGAGGAGGCTCCGACGGTGACGAGACCGCCCGTCCCGCACCCTCCGCCGCCGACTTCCCGTCGGCCGAAGGCAAGACGATCGAAGAGGTGTACAACGCCGAGGATCCGTCGGACCTGGTCATCGCGCCCGCCTCGCTCGTCTTCGACATCGGCAAGAACCGCTACCCCTTCGGAGTCTTCGAGGTCGATCAGACCCAGGTTGATGACGCCGAGGTCGCGCTCTATTTCGCGAAGAGTCCGCAGTCCCCGGTCGAAGGACCGCTGCCGGCCCGGGTCGATTCGCTCGAGACCAAGCCCGCATACCGCTCTGCCGGAGTCGAAGGTCCGGGCGAAGCGTCCACCGTCTACGTGGTGGATGACGTGAACTTCAACCGCAAGGGCCCCTGGCTCGGCGTCGCCGTGATCGACGGCGAGAACGGGATGGAGGCGGCCCGCCTCGCGCCCAGCCCGGTGGTCGGCCAGTACCCGAACGTGGTCACGGTCGGCGACAAGGCGCCCAAGGTCAGCACCCCGACGGCCGACAGCGTCGGCGGCGATCTCTCCAAGATCGATACCCGCCAGCCGCCTTCGAGCATGCACAACGCCGACCTGAAGGACGTGCTCGGCAAGAAGCCCGTCGTGCTCATCTTCGCGACCCCGGCGCTCTGTCAGTCGCGGGTCTGCGGCCCGGTGGTAGACGTGACCGAGCAGGTCAAGGACGAGGTCGGAGACGGCGTCGAGTTCATCCACATGGAGGTCTACGAGAACAACACCCCGCCGAAGCTGCGGCCCCAGCTGGGTGCGTTCGGACTCCAGTCGGAGCCGATGACCTACCTGATCGGCAAGGACGGCATCGTCAAGGAACGGATCGAGGGCGCCTTCGGCGTCGAGGAACTGAAGGCCGCGGTCGAGCGGCTGAAGAAGGAATCCGCCTAGGCGGGTTCGATCTGGGTCCAGGTATCGGCGGTCTCCGAGACGCCGGGAGCCTCGACTCCGTCCGCGTCGCCCGCGATACGGGCCGCGCGGGCCTCGACCGGCAGGTCGAGCGGCTCCGCCCCCTCGGCCAGTGGGATCTTGCTGAGTGCCCGTTCGGTCATCGCGGTGATCGTGAGGCTGGGGTTCACCCCGGGATTGGCCGGGACGGCCGAGCCGTCGCAGACCAGCAGGTTCTCGTAGCCGAAGACATGGTTGTCGGAGTCGATCACACCGCTCTCCGGCCCGGAACCGACCACGGCGCCGCCCAGGATGTGGGCGGTGGTCGGGATGTTCAGGGTCGATTCGGCGATCGAGCTCTGCGGTGTGCCGCCGGTGCGCTCGGCGAACCACTTGGTCACGTCCTCGGCGGCCTGGATGAAGGTCGGGTTGGGCCGTTCGGGATCCTGCTCGGTCTGGAGGCGGACCCCCTTGCCGAACTTCTTCGGGATCGGCTTCAGGCGCATCGCCGAGTCGAGCGACTGCATCACCAGCAGGATCACCGTGCGCTGTGACCAGAACCGGGGGCTGAAGACCAGCCGCGCGGTCTTGCCGGGGTTCTTCAGCATCGCCCCGACCCACTTGACCGGCCGGGTGAGTTTCGTGCCGTTGGGGGTCAGGATCGTGAACATGCGGCTCATGATGTCCCCGGCCTTGCCGTAGGTGACGACCTCGATGTGGGTGTCCGGGTCCGGGTAGATACTTGAGGTGATCGCGACCGAGTCGCTGAAGTCGCGGCTGTCGTCCGGCGCGGTGACCGCCTGGATCGACTCGGAGTTGGTCCGGACCACGTGCCCGACCCGGTCGGACAGCCGGGGCAGGGAACCGGAGTGCTTGCAGTTGGCGAGCAGGTTGTTGGTTCCGAGGGCCCCGGCGGAGACGATCACGCCGCGGGCGGTCAGTTCGGCGGGGCGCCTGCGCAGGATCGAGCCGGAGCGTTCGGTCTGGAGCCGGTAGCCGTCGCTGCCGTCTTCGGCGCCGATCGGCCGGATCTCGGTGACCTGGCGGCCGGGTTTGACTTCGGCCCCGAGCTTCTCGGCGAAGTAGAGATAGTTCTTGACCAGGGTGTTCTTGGCGCCGTAGCGGCAGCCGACCATGCAGGAGCCGCACTTGATGCAGCCGGTGCGATCGGGTCCCTCGCCGCTGAAGTAGGGGTCCGGCACGGTTTCCCCCGGACTGCCGAAGTGGACCCCGACCTGGGTGTTGGCGTACGTGTTGTCGGCGCCGGTCTGCTCGGCGTACTCGCGCAGCAGGGCGTCGGCGGGGCCGGTGTCGCGGTAGAGGGTGACGCCGAGGATGCGTTCGGCGGTGACGTAGTGCGGGCCGAGCTCGACCTCCCAGTCGGCCAGGTCGTTCCATTGGGCGTCGGTGTAGAAGGAGGGACGGGGCCGGTAAAGCGTGTTTGCATAGCCGAGGCTGCCACCGCCGACTCCGGCGCCGGAAACGACGAATACATCCTTGAACGGAGTCATCCTCATGATGCCGCGCAGGCCGATCTTCGGCATCCAGAAGTAGCGCCGCAGGTTCCACGCGGTCTTGGCGAAATCCTGGTCCCGGAAGCGCCGTCCGGTTTCGATGACCGCGACCTTGTAGCCCTTCTCGGCCAGTCGCAGTGCCGAAACGCTGCCACCGAATCCGGATCCGACGATGATCCAGTCGTAGTCGAACTCTCCCTCGCGGGCGCTGTGTTCGTCTTGCATTCTTCGGAGTTTAGCCTTTCCCATACGTTTGACTGGTTTCCGCGAACAGCACCATCGCGATACTCGAAAAACGCGGGAGGCCATGAACCGCAACCTTTGTCGACGGATTGGTTTAGGGTTGTTAAGGATTTCTGGCGGTATGGCCCGCGTCCGGGCAGTTTCGAAATAACTCAAGGAGAGAAATGAAGCAACGGTTGGGAGTAGTACTCGGCATGGTCGCCGCCGTTTTGGCGGTGACTCTTGGACTCGCAGGGCCGGCCTCGGCTGCCTCTGACGCGACCATCAGCGCGACCGCGCTGGAGAAGAGCGTCAAGAAGGCTCAGAAGAAGGCGAAGGCCACCTGCAAGAAGGCCAAGAAGGTGAGCAAGTCCAAGAGCGCGAGCAAGAAGGCCAAGAAGAAGGCGAAGAAGAACTGCGCCAAGGCCAAGAAGAACTCAAAGCGCCTGACCAACAAGCTGAAGACTTTCAACGCTCAGTTCTTCGACGTGTGTAAGCACGGCTGCAAGTACAAGACGATTCAGGCGGGCGCCAACGCCGCCGGCGTCTGGCAGAAGAAGAACCCGAAGCGTGACGCGACCGTCCGCGTTCAGCCCGGCACTTATGTCGAAGGCGTTCTCCTCCGTGGCAAGCTCGAAGGCCGCGACTACAACAACCTGACCATCATGGGCGTCAAGAAGGACAAGACCTCGAACCCGAACGCCGAAGCGGTGATCCTCGAGGGTAAGAACGCCCAGACGATCTACAAGGGCAACTCGCCGACCTGGACTCCTCAGGATCCGACGACCAAGCCCGCCAACAACGCGATCGACGCCGAAGACATCGATGGCCTGGTCCTGAAGAACATGTGGGGCCGCAACTACCTCAACAACACCTTCTTCATCTGGGCCTCCAACGTCGAAGCCGACAACTCACATTGTTCGGACTTCGTCATGGACAACCTGATTTCGTCCGACACCCGTTCATACGGACTCTTCTCCCGGAACTGCTTCGGCGGAAAGTTCCTGAACTCGTCCGGCTGGAATCACGGCGACTCGGCTCTCTACATCGGTGAGACTCCCTGTGACGACCCGAACTGGAACAACCGCGGCGACGGAACCATTCCCTGCCAGAAGAATCCGGACTGGACCATCGTCGACAACTTCACCAGCCACCAGAACGTCCTCGGATACTCGGGAACGAACTCGAAGTACGTGAAGATCCAGAACTCGACGTTCTACAACAACGGCGCCGGAATCGTGCCGAACTCGCTGGACACCGAGAAGTTCGGTCCCAGCGGTTGGATGATCCTCGAGAACAACGACATCTTCTGGAACAACTACAACTACTACCAGGGCCTGGCCAACGGTTCGGAGTTCGAGACCGTCTCCAACGGCCTCGGTGAGATCATTCCGGGTGTCCAGGTGAACTACCCGACCGGTATCGGAATCGTGCTCTACGGATCCGACGGAATCATTTCGAGGAACAACAACATCTTCGGACATGAGAAGTGGGGCGCGATGGCGTTCTCCGGTCCTCTCGGCGCCAACAAGTACGACGACGCCAAGAACCTGAACAACCAGTTCATCGACAACAAGCTCGGCCGTGACGGTCTCGACCCGAACGCCGTCGACTTCCTCGATGACGCCACCGGTGGCGGCAACTGCTACCAGAACAACGGTCCGAACCCGACCTACGTTCTCGGTAACGGCAGCGTCCCGGCGGACACCATCTACCCGAAGAGCTGCCCGCAGCCGGTCAAGCTGAACAAGGACACGTCCAGCCTGAACCTGGTGGCCGGAATCCAGGCCGACGCGGAGCTCGAGGGCGACGATCCGAACACTGTGCTCGGATACGCCGCGGCGACCCCGCCGGCTTCGATGGAGTGCTCGTGGACCAAGACCACGCATCCTCCGTTCACCGACGCCGACGGTGTCACGTACATCGAGAAGCGCGCCAACCCGTACACCAACTGCCCCTGAGCAGCGAGAGAAAGAAAAGGAACTAAATGAAGTCACTGCTAGGAAAGCGGTTGCCGGGGATCCTGGCGGTAGGACTGGTGGCACTGGCCGTGGGGGCGGCCAGTGCTCCCGCCTCCGCCGCTGATGCGCATGTGAGCGGTCTGACCGCGGCGCAGAAGAAGGCCAAGGCCAGAGAGATCAAGAAGTGCAAGCGGATCAAGAGCGCCAGCAAGAGAAAGGCGTGCATCAAGAAGGTCAACAGGAAGTACAACAGGCTGGCCAACCAGCCGAAGGGCGAGAAGAAGATCGTCAACCTGGGCGACAACTTCTACAGCCCGGATGCCGTTGACCTCAAGGTGAACGACTCGATCGAGTGGCGCTGGGCCAACATCGGCGGTTTCGAGCCGCACGACGTCACCCTGACGACCGGTCCCACCGGAGTCGACCGGATGAAGTTCAAGTCCGAGACGACGGCCGATCCCGGTGCGACGTTCACGCGTCAGTTCACCACGAGCGGCAAGTACAACTTCGTGTGCTCGCTGCATTTCGCGATGACCATGACGGTTCAGGTTTCGAGGTAGGGAACCTGTGCCCGCGTGCGTGATTTCCGTCTGACATTGGCGGTAGCGGCGGCGGTGGCGATTCTTTCGTCCACCGTCGCCGGTGCCACCGCCGGACCCATCGAGGCCGGCGGCGCGTCCGCGCATGCCTCCGCTGCCCTTTCGGGCAAGCAGAAGCAGGCCAAGCGGAAGGCGCTGAGGCGCTGTGGGAAGAAGTCTTCCCAGCAGCGGCGTCAGGCCTGCCGCAAGAAGGTCCGGAAGCGCTTCGAGCAGAAGCCGCTTCCGCCGAAGCCGGTCGAACCGACCGAGCCCACGGATCCCGCCGCCAGGATCGATGTCGGCGACGACTATTTCGCGCCGAACCTGGTCAGCATCGAGAGCGGCGACACCGTTCTGTGGATCTGGAACGACAAGAACCACGATCCGCACAACGTGACCATGACCAGCGGCCCGGCCGGGGTGGACCGGAAGAAGTTCGAGACCTCGGGTTCCCCGGCGGTCGAGTACTCGTTCTGGCGCACCTTCACGGTGCCGGGCACCTATGAGTTCGCCTGCTCGCTCCACACCGACATGAAGCTCACGGTGGTGGTTTCATGAACCGAATTTCGAATCACATCCCGGAAGGAAAATATGGACTTTGACCCGATGGACCGGCGAGGTTTTCTGGGCGTGGCCGGTGGCGCGCTCGTCTGCACCATCGCTGGTCAGAAATACAAGCTGGAGACCGACAAGGACATCCGCCGCGCGAGCGCCGCGATTCCGGTGCCACCCAAGGTCGCGGCCGCCAAGAACAACCCGACCGTCAGCAAGGCGGGGATCGTCGGAAACCGCAAGGAGTACTGGATCGCGGCGGAGCCTGTTCGGTGGAACTACATCCCGAGGAAGCGCGACGAGATGATGAACACCAAGCTCAAGGATGTGGGGCGGTCGACAGCTTCATCCTTCGCTTACCGTCAGTACACCGCAGACTTTGCACAGCCGATGGGTCCGGCGTCGATTCCCGGTCCACTGATCGATGCGACCGTGGGAGACACCGTAGTGGTTCACTTCCGCAACGCCTGTCCGGGTCCGGTGACGATGCATCCTCACGGCATCTTCTACTCGGCCGAGATGGATGGTGCCTACAAGGGCTACTACACGGATCCGGGCGGTTTCGTCCAGAAGGGCCGCACCTTCACCTACATCTGGGAGTGTCCCGAAGGCACCCAGGGAACCTGGCTTTATCACGACCATGGACCACTTGACCCGATGCCGCTCTACCGCGGACTTTACGGTCCGATGGTCATCCGTGATCCCGATGAGCCTCTGCCTGATCGCGAGTATTTCCTCGGATTCGCCACGGCTTCGACGACGTACATGCGCGAGCTAGGAAAGACATCCTTTCTGATCAACGGTCGCGCGTACACGGGCAACACCCCGATCCTCTCCGCCAACGTCGGCGATGACGTCGCGATGCACGTTTACGGAATCGACAATGATTTCCACACCTTCCACGTGCACGGGCATCGCTGGGAGGAGAACGGCGTGATCATCGACAACAAGACCTTTGGGCCCGGCGACTCCTTCCGGGTGAGGTTCATCGAGGACAACCCGGGGCGCTGGCTGTATCACTGCCACGTCTTCTCCCACCTCCATCAGGGAATGAGCGGATGGTACAACGTAACTTGAGAACCGCGGCCGCTTTTCTGACCGCTCTCGCGGCGGGCCTGCTGATGGTGGCGGCCTTGGCCGCGCCATCCGGAGCGAAGAGCACCAGGGTCTCGATCACCGATTTCCAGTGGTCGAACCCGAGCCCGCAGATCGACCTCAACGAATCGGTGACCTGGGACTGGATCGGTCCGGACACGCAGCATTCCGTTTCCGGCCAGGAGCCCAACGCGACTCAGTGGGATTCGGATCCGGGCAGTGTTCAGGGCCATGCCCTCGGCGACACCTTCACGGTGAAGTTCGACCAGCCGGGTATCTACCTCTTCCTCTGCAAGCTTCACAGTTCGGTGCGCGGCAATGTGAACGTCAGCAACGTGCCCGGCGATCCCAACTCGGATCCCGGTCCGCAGGCGCCGCTCAACTTCGATCTCGAGTCACCGTACGTGGACGATGTCAGGTTCGAGACGGGACCCTACGTGGGGCCCAAGGGGAAGGGCACCAACCTGGTCCTCTCGACCAATGAGCGCGGCCGGGCTGAAGCCGACTACTACCAGCTGGTGAAGCGGGGCAAGCGGACGGTCAAGAAGTTCAGGGGATACTCGACGTGGGAAGACCTCTTCATCGGCACGAACACGATCAAGTTCGCGGGCCGTTCCGCCACCTTCAAGGCCAAGCCCGGAAAGTATGAAGCCGAGTTCCGAGTCTCCGACCAGCGCTTCAACACAACCGAGCCGTTCAAGATCCAGTTCCAGATCAACAAGAAGACCAAGCGGAAGGGCAAGTAGCCCGGCGGGCGTGGACATCATCAGGATGAGAGAAAGGCACCCTTCGGGGTGCCTTTCTCGTTTCGTGGTGAGTCACCAAGCGGGAAGTGTGGACCTTTTGTAGTTTCCAGTGGTCAGAGTAATTCAAGCAATGGGAGGTTTGTCTTGATCAATGCAATGATTCGCCCGATGAAGTGGGTGATTGCGCTGTGTTTGGTGTTCGCTGTGCTTCCGGCTGCGGCCGCGCAGTCGAAGACCTTCGTCGGCGACGGCACGAATGAGTGCATCCTCGGTACACCTCAGGTGGACACCCTGAACGGTGCCGGTGGTGGGGACTTCATTCATGGCTACGCCGCCGCCGATGAACTGGGTGGCGGACTCGGGAGAGACGCCGTCTACGGTGGTGAGAACGGAGACACCATCTACGGTGGGGATGGCTCCGATTCCGCCTACTTCGGTCTGATCTGCGGCACCGAAGGGGCCGGGCTGTGGGGTGGACCTGGCAACGACGTGATCTACGGCAACGAAGGTGCCGACTACCTCGAGGGCGGCGATGGCGTCGATCAGCACTACGGCAACGACGGCAATGACGTGATCTACGCCGTCGACGACACATTGACCAACGACATCATCAACGGCGGACCCGGCTACGACACCTGTCACATCAACTTCTACTACGACACGGAAGCTGGCTGTGAGCACGTGATCACCTACCCCTAGAGGGTCTGGTCCGTCTCAAGAAGCGTCCGCCACGGTGCCTGTCGCGGCCCTCGCCGCGACAGGCACCGATCGGCGGCACTCGAGTTCAGCCGGGGTACCCGGTTCGGCCCGTCTCTCGGTCGATGAGCTCGAATCTTGCGTGACAGGGTGTCAGACGGTGGGCCTATGCTTGTCCGGTGCCGAATTCACTCGAGCGTCGCCACAACCGTCGCCGCCGACATGAGCGGACCCGGCAGGAATTGATCCAGGCCGCCCTCGACCAGGCGGTCGCGGGATCCTTCAAGGATCTGACCGTGGAGAGCATCACGCGGGAGGCCGGGGTGTCCCGCAGTGCGTTCTACGTGTATTTCGGTGACAAGGAGGAACTGCTCCTGGGCGCTCTCGAAGACCTGATCGCGAGCCACCAGAACCGGCTCGGCAACTGCTGGCCGAAAGGCGGGGATCCGCGCCGGGGCATCGAGAAGGCCGTCTACGACATCGCCAAGGTGTACGCGGACAACGCCGAGCTGCTCGGTCTCGCCCACGAAACCTCGACCTACGACGAAGAGGTGCGTGAACTGTGGTCGGTGCTGCTCGAATCGGTGGTCGAGGGCACCGCCGAGCAGATCAGGACCCGGCAGCGGGAGGGAGCGATCGCCGACTCACTCGACGCCGAGGCCCTGGCCAACGGGCTGGTGCTGATGACCGAACGCAGCTTTCAGGTGAACCTCGGCCAGGACGATCGCGGGCCGGAATCGGTGGCCGCCGAACTGACCAAGGTTTGGTGGGCGGCGCTGTTCGGAACGCCGCCCCGGCCCGCTGCCGGGGCCGAGGCGTCGAATCCGAATGCCGCCGAAGCAGCGGGTGCTGAAGAGAGCTAGAAGCTGACCGAGGGTGTGTCGCGCTCGGCGGCATCGGTGATCTCGAAGAACTCCTTCTCCTCGAAATTGCCCTGGTTGGCGACGATCGACGCCGGGAACTGCTGGATCTTGGTGTTGTAGCTCTGGACGTTGGAGTTGTAGATCCGGCGTGAGGCCTGGATCTCATCCTCGAGCTCGGAGAGGTTCCGGCTGAGCTGCTGGAAGTTCTCGGTGGCCTTCAGGTCCGGGTACTGCTCGGCGACCGCACGCAGATCGGCCATCGCGCGATTCAGGTTGCCCTCGGCCTCGGCGGTCTGGGCGACATTGTCGGGGGTGGCCATGGCGTCGGCACGGGCCTTGGTCACGGCCTCGAAAACCTGCTGCTCATGGGTCGCGTAGCCCTTGACCGTGTTGACCAGGTTCGGGATCAGATCATGGCGCCGCTTCAGCTGGACATCGATGCCGCTCCACGACTCTTCGACACGATTGCGCGAGGCGATGATGCCGTTGCGCGTCGCGATGTACCAGAACACCGCAATCAAAACGATGACAACAACAACTATCAGCGCAATTATGCCGCCACTCATATCTCGTTCTCCTCGATCTCGGATTGGAACAGGGTCCCATCCTACCCGTGTGCGGACGATCGCAGGCAACACTTTTGCCCATTCACCCGCCGGAACTTCGAAATCCGGATCGCAGAGCGAGGCGATTCGGAATACAGTTGCCTGAATGGCCGGTGAAGACGCCGAATGGGCGGCGGTGGTATCGGGATACAAGGGGGCCGGTGAGGTCAACTACGAGCCCGTGGGTGGAATCAACCCCGCCGATGGTCCGGTGGCGCTCTGCGTCGGCGGCAGCAATCGCCTGACCGGTGAGCTCGCGCCGGAGTTCTGGGGGGCCTGCTGTGATGCCGACGAGCAGGAGGTCGGCAAGATGTTCCGCAAGAGCGTGGTCCCGACCGCGGTTCTCACCAAAGCCCACATGCCCGACCTGGCCAAGGTGATCGGCGCCTTCAACGTCGAATCGATCGAGTCCCGGCCGAACGAGTTCGTGAAATCACGGGTCTCGCGCAAGAAGGTCGAGTTCGAATCGCTCGAGTTCAATCAACGCTTCCTCGCCACCGTGCCCGACGGCTACGACCCGATGGCGCTGCGCGAACTGTTCTCGCCCGGTTTCCTCGACTGGACCACCACGATCGACCGCGAATGCGACTTCGGCATCAACGACCGCCAGTTCTGGTTCCTGTGGCGGCTCAAGGAACGAACCGAAGCCGAACTGAAACTGGCGCTCGCCAACGCCGGCGAGCTTTTCAAGCGGCTCCACGCGGAAATGGACGAGGAGGGATTCCACACCTACCCGCCCGGTCCCTGGAACGCCGGTCTGGAGCCCTTCCCAGGTGCGTAGATGGCGACCGGATCCCGCTGCGCTGAAAAGTGCGGCGCGGGCCGCGATCGTCATGCCAGTCTGCTTCGCCCTCGTCACCGTCCTGGTCGGTGGCAACCATGCCCCGGTCTTCGCCGCCTTCGGCAGCTTCGCGCTGCTGGTGCTGGTCGAGTTCTCCGGACGGACCCGGTCACGGCTGCTCGCGTATCTCGGCCTGGCCATCGCCGGCGCGTTCCTGATCACGATGGGCACCCTGGTCGCGGAACACCGGCTGGCCGCGACCGCCGTCGCCGCCGCCCTCACCTTCCTGATCTTCTTCTCCGGCGTGATCAACGGATATCTCGCCGCCGCACGGACCGCCGCCGTGCTGCTGATCGTGCTGCCGGTGATGATCCCGGCCGAACCCTCGGCGATCGACGATCGCCTGCTCGGCTGGGCGATCGCCTGCGCGATCGCGATCCCCGCGGTCTTCCTGCTCTGGCGCCAGCCCTGGACCTCCGAGCTGCGCCGGGGGTGTGCCGAAGCCTGCGAAGCGCTCGCCAGGCTGATCGAGAATCCCGACGACCCCCGGCTGCGGGACGACGCCAACCGCACGGTGACCGCGGTGCGCAAGCGGTTCCTGGCCACCCCGCACCGCCCGACCGGCCCGACCGGTTCGGCGGCCGCGGTCGCCGCGCTGATCGAACAGCTGGGCTGGACCACGAGCCTGTTCTGGCGGGACGGACCATCGATCGGGGATGAGGCCGGACCGGGTGCCGCCCGCCTGCGTACGGCCTGTGCCCGGGCGCTCCGTGGCAGCTCCGGTGTGATCCGGGGTGCGGAGGGGAACGTCGAGACGGGCGACATCGACGAGGCCCGTCACGATCTCGTCCGGGATTTCAGCCGCCGGGTGACCGGTGGCGAGGTCGGTCACGAAGAGTTGAAGCTCGACCTCGCCCGCACCTTCAAGCTGCGCATGCTCTCCTTCTCGATCACCGAGGCGGTCGGATTCACCAACGTCGCCGCGGGCCGCCGGCGGGCGCCGGGAGCTCTCGGTCAGCGCTGGCTGCGGGTGGTGGGCACCGGTCGCCGCAAGGCCGCCGCGGCCGAGCGGCTGCTGGCCGAGCACATCAATCCGCGCTCGGCCTGGCTCAGGAACAGCGTGCGCGGCGCGATCGGGATCGGGCTGGCCGTCTTCGTCGCCGACCTGGTCAACGCGCAGAACGCTTTCTGGGTGGTGCTCGGAACCCTCTCGGTGCTGCGCTCGAACGCGATCGGCACCGAGGGCAGCGTGTTCTCGGCCATGCTCGGCACCGTGGCGGGGATCGTCATCGGCGGTGCCGTGCTCTTCCTGATCGGAGACCATCAGCCGCTGCTCTGGATCGCGCTGCCGGTCGCGGTGCTGTTCGCCTCCTACGCCAGCCACGCGATCTCCTTCGCCGCCGGCCAGGCTGGATTCTCGGTGCTGGTGATGGTCCTCTTCAACCTGATCGAACCGGTCGGGCTCGAAGTCGGCCTGGTCAGGATCGAGGATGTGGCGATCGGCTGCGCGGTCAGCCTGGTGGTGGGCCTGATGATGTGGCCGCGCGGCGCCCGCGTCCTGATCGCCCACTCGCTGGCCGAGGCGTACGACACGGCATCACGGCTGATCGCCAGCCGGGTGAAGGCGGCGATCGAGGGGCGGGAGGTCGACCCGCTCGACTCGGTTCGAAACGAGGCCGTGGCCGCCGCCGATCGCCTTGACGCGGCACTCCGGCAGCGCCTCGACGAGAGCTCCGCCGGCCAGATCGACGCCGAGAGCCTGGTCGCCCTGACCGCCTGTGCGAGCCGGCTGCTCCGGTCCTCGCACGCCTTCCGGATGATGGTGCTGATGCCCTGGTACGAGACGCCGCCCGCCGAGATGGCCAGCCGGCTGTACGCCCTCAACCAGCGGATCCTCGAGTGGTACCGCGAATGCGCGATCGCGTTCCACGGCGGGGGCGGGCTGCCCGTTCCGGACCGGGATCCGGTCGCCGCCGCCGATCCGGTGATCGACCTGATCGCGGAGGCCGACGGCCGCGAGAATCTGCACGCGGCACTGAGCGCGGCCTGGCTGACGCAGGCACTCGAGTACCTGCTCTTCCTCGAGCGCCGGGTCACTCATCACGCCGACCGGCTCTTAGCTCGGAGCGAAGCCGGACGGACGGACCTTCAGGTCGGGTAGTCGTCCTCGTAGGGCAGCACGATGCGGTGGTGGCGCTCGTCGCCGATCACCTTCGGCAGGACCTGGCGGGTCGCGTTCGGGTCCGCCTTGGAGGCGGCCATCGCGGTCGCGGTGTCGCGATGGGGCACCAGAGCCTCGAGCTGCTTGACGGTCGGGAAGACGATCGCGAACTCCTCGGCCTCGTACTCGGCGAGCGCGGTCCTGGGGGAGAGCCAGCGCTCGGCGGTCATCTCGACCCCGTCGGGAACCGCCACGGTTCCGGCCGGAGCCTCGGCGAGGAAGAACCAGGTGTCGAAGCGGGTCTTGATCACCTCGGGCGTGACCCAGCGGGCCAGCGGCACCAGGTCCGCGTCGGCGGGAAGCAGGATGCCCGACTCCTCGGAAAGCTCCCGCCTGGCGCAGGTCGCGAGGCCGGCGATTCCGTCGCCGTCCTCGGGGTCGAGCGAACCGCCGGGGAAGACCCAGACGTTCGGCATGAACCGCGCCTCGGGGGAACGGCGCAGCATCAGCACCTCGAGCAACTGCTCGTCTCCGGCGCCGCCGTCCTCCCGGTCGCGCAGCAGGATGATCGTCGCCGCGGGGCGGGGCTCGGTCGGATCGCCGAGATTGATTCGCTCGGACGGACCGGGCTCGGGCAGTTGAGGCACCCCCATACCGTACAGGTCGATCGCGTGGGGCTTGGGTAACCTGCGCTCCATGAGCACCGCGACGACAAGCCTCTGGATCTGTGTGTCCTGTGGCTGGATCTACGATCCGGCCGACGGTGACCCCGATGGCGGCATCCCCGCCGGAACCGCTTTCGAGGACATCCCCGAGGATTGGTTCTGCCCCGTCTGCGGGGCCCGCACCAGCGACTTCGAACCCTACGACGGCTGAGTATCACGGCCCGTGCTTCTGAAGGAAGCGACAGCACGGGGCATCGCGGCGGGAACGATCGATCTCGTCTTCAGGCGCTGGGACAAGGTCCGCGTCAAGGAGGGAACCAGCTTCAAGACGGTGGGCGGGCTGGTCCGGATCACCGCCGTCACCGAGCTGCCGGGGACCGATGCGATCGGCGACAGTGACGCGGTCCGGGCCGGGTTCGACGACCGTGCCGCCCTGCTGGCCGAGTTGGACCGGAGGCCGGGCGCGCATCTGCTGCGGATCGAGGTCGAGTGGGAGGGGGATGACCCTCGGGTCGAGCTGGCGCGGGACCGGGATATCGACGCCGGACAGCGGGCCGAGATCGAGGCGCAGCTGGCGCGCTGGGACCGGGCGAGCCGGTCCGGTCCCTGGACCGAACGCACCCTGCGGCTGATCGAGTCCCGGCCGGAGATCAGGGCCGGGGACCTGGCCGAGGAGCTGGGCCAGGAGAAGCTCGCGACCAAGCGCAACGTACGCAAGCTGAAGGAGATCGGCCTCACCCTGAGCCTGGAGACCGGATACCGGATCTCCCCTCGGGGCGAGGCCTACCTGGGCGGCTAGCTCTCGTCCAGCGCGCGCCTGCGGGCCCGTCGGACCCAGGCCCGGTTGAGGGCCAGCGCGATCAGCACGAGCAGCGCGACCGGGATCGCGACCGCGAGGGCGATCAGGGCCACCCCGGCGGCGATCGCGAGCATCCGCCCGGCTTCGTCGACGGCGTCGGTGATACCCCAGGACGAGTCGTTCTGATCGGCGCTGGCGCCGCCACCGGTCTCGACCGTGACCGCCACCGGGGTCAGGTTCGCCTTTCGGTCCAGACGGTTGAGCCTGGTGGTGAGGCGCGCAACCTTGCGGCGCTCCTGGCCGAGTTCATCCTCGACCTTGGCCCGCTCCTCGTCGGTGGTCGCGTCGGCCAGCTGGCCGACCAGGCTCTCGACCCGCGCCCGGGCCGTCCGGAGACTGTCCTGAACAGTCAGTGTGGGAGCGGTGATGTCCTCGGTCTCCTGGCTGCGGGCCCGCAGATCGGCGATGCCGGACAGATCGCTGATCGCCGATTCCAACTGGGCGCTCGGGATCATCAGGGAGAAATCGGCCCCGGCCTCACCGGCCGGGCCGTCCTTGACCGAGGAGTCGAGCACGATGCCGTTGTGGTCATCGACCGTCTCGACGATCTCGTTGCTCACCTCCTGAACGTTTTCGGGCCTCGTGCCCAGCGTGATCTCGGCCTCCTGCGCGACTTTGCGGTTGGCGATACCCGCGGCGTAGGGGCCGGGGGCCTTGGAGGTTGGTCTTACACGAGAAAAATGTCCGCCCGCATCGGCTTGAGCAAGTGACTCAGACTCAATTCTCGCTGGTCCTGCAGTGGCTCCCGCACTGTCTTCCGTAGCCTTGCCGCTGCCGTCGAAAAGCTCTCCCTCGGCAGCACGACCGGAATTCGAGTCGGCGATGGTCGTTGGTGTATCGGGCCCGGGTTCGTCCGGTCCCTGGTTCAGACCGATGCCGACCGCGATCACGACGACCGCGAGACCGGCCCCGCCTGCCATCAACGGAAGCCGGTGGCGGTTCAGCTGTCGCAGCCACCGCTTGATCGGCGTGAGGAAGCCATCCCGTGAGTCGCCCCAGGACTCATTCGACCACTCCGCGGGGAAGTGGTCGGCGACGGCGGCGTCGAGCCGTTCGGTGAACTCTTCGGTGGGCTCCGGGCGGGCCGCTTCGAGCGCGACCGCGAGGTCGGCGAACTCGGAGAGGTCCGGTTCGGGGTGGTTGGTCTCAGTTGACATGCTCGGCCTCCTGACAGGCTTGGCGAAGTTTGCTCATGGCACGGTGGATGCGGGTGCCGACGTTGCTGGCAGAGATCCCGGTGGCCTCCGCGATCTCCTTGTTGTTGAGTCCGGCGTAGAACTTCAGCGAGACCAGTTCGCGCTCGGCAGCGGGCAGGGTGGCCAGGGCTCTGGTCACGGTCATCTGCCGCTCCAGATCCTCACCCGCCCGGTCGATCGGTTCGGGTGCGGCCGGGTCGTGGGTCAGTGGGGCCTCTCGTTTCCGTTTGCGCAGCTCGTCGAGCGCCGCGTTGCGGGCGATGCCGAACAGCCATCCCCTCGCGGTGCCGCGTTTCGGGTCGAAGCGGTTCCATTTGCGGTAGGCCCGCTCGAAGGCGAGCGCGGTGACGTCCTCGGCCGCGACCCGGTCCCTGAGCAGTCCGGCGACGTATGCGTACAGGTCGTCCCGGCTTCCCCGATAGAGGTCCTCGAAGGTCCGGACCCGGAGGTCGGTCACGGCTTGGGGTGGCTCGAGAGTCACATTCATATCTCTACTACGGACAGTCCACGAATCCGTCACAGAACAAGCCCACACATCACCCGAGGATCAGGGGGGTGGAGACGATTTCC